>Ga0210406_10008838_pt1 | contig 10058 bp, 8 predicted proteins | sample IncBWC30MmetaG_FD_155454 | JGI IMG/M metagenome (GOLD analysis project Ga0210406, IMG submission 155454) | Forest soil microbial communities from Barre Woods Harvard Forest LTER site, Petersham, Massachusetts, United States - Inc-BW-C-30-M | ecosystem: Environmental > Terrestrial > Soil >... | reverse complement strand
TGCTGGCGCATTTTCTGGAGCGTTTCTGCACGGAAAACACCAAGCCTTTGCGCATTTTCACGCCGTCGTCCATGAAACTGCTGATGGATTACGACTGGCCAGGAAACGTCCGCGAACTCGAAAACGTGGTGGAGCGCGCCGTGGTGCTTTCTACGCAGGAGCGCGTGGACGTCGACCTGTTGCCGGAATCCCTGCGCAGCAAGGAAATCGTCCGCGGCGTCCGCTTGCAGCTTTCAGAGTTTCTGCCACCGCTGCCGGGCGAAGCCGGTTCCCGAACCGCCGCCGACAATCCGAACCCGTCGCTTTTCCAGATCATCGACGAAGTTGAGAGGCGCATCATCGTGGATATGCTGGAACGAACCGGTTGGAATCAAACGGAAGCTGCGGAGCGTTTCCTGATTCCGCTTTCCACTTTGAATCAAAAGATTAAACGCCTGGGGATTGACGTGCGCCGGCGCGGGCGAGTGGAGGAAGGCCAGGTCGCTTGGTCGGGAAAGTAAGGCCATTCATGCTCGAAATGACACGCTATCAATACCCTCTCTTGAGAAACTAGCTCCGAGAGCTACGTTAGGAATAAAAAGCTCTCCGAGAAGTCGAATTGTCGAGAGCGGGGCTAAAGATGACTCTGATGGTTGCGCCATTTTTAGTGTGTTCCTTGCTTTTGATTTAGCGCAGTATCCTCTAGTGATTCTTCGGTTGCCGGGTTTCCTCAATTAAATCGGTAGTTTCGCTTAATCTTCACATATACGCAGGGAGATACAGATGCGATATTGCTTGAAGCCCGAGGGCGTTATAGGCCCCTTCGCCCGCTAGTTGTAATCCAACGCCGGGATCGGGTCAAACGAGTCTGTGCTTGCTTCACTAGAAAGCGTGATGCTGGAATCGAGTACACTACAGCTGGACTGTGCGGGAGAAAGCTTTTGGCGCCACTCGATTTATCGGACAGCGCTTCATTTCGGGACGAATGGCCTGTGCTTCTCGAATGTGCCTCCCCCGTACCCGACACCCCTCGGTTCACGGGACTAGCTCGCTCCGCGGATTGGTCCCGATTGCTCATTCTTGCTGAAGAGCACGGAGTCCTTGGGCATCTCTCGAGGCGTCTACCTGAGCTCGACGAGAATCTTATCCCTGCGGAGATAAGGGGGACGCTGCTGGAAAGGCACCGCGCGCAGGTCTTCTCGACACTGAGAATCACGGCTGAGCTGTTTCGCCTCTTGGATCTCTTCGCGGCCCAAGAAATTCCCGCGCTCGTCGTCAAAGGCCCGGTGCTTGCCATGCAGGCGTACGACGATCCGACCATGCGTAGCTATGGCGATCTGGACTTGCTCGTCCGCCAGGTCGACATCCGCCGCGCTACGGAGTCTTTGCAGGCCACAGGTTATCAGGCAGTCGTCCCCCTCCGCGCCATCGACGCCGGCAAAATTCCCGGCCAGTATCTTTTCTCAAAGCCGGACGCAAATCTGCTCGTCGAACTGCACAATGACTTCACGTTGCGTTATTTTCCCCGCCCTCTGCCTCTCTCTAAGTTTTTCGAGCGGCACATACTGGTGCGACTGGATGGTCATGAAGCGCCTGCGCTGGCCCTAGAAGACGAGTTGGTCTACATCTGCGTCCACGGCGCCACACATTTCTGGGGACGCCTGAGCTGGATTGCCGATGTTGCAGCACTGGTTACCCGACACGCAGGCCTTGATTGGCAGAATGCCAGGGAGAGAGCCAAGGAAGTAGGGGCGGAGCGCATGTTGCACGCCGGCCTGCGGCTGGCCTCTGATCTGCTGCACGCCCGTCTGCCCCATAAAGTGCTTGTGATCGTGCAGAACGACGCGGGTGCTGCCAAACTGGCTGCTTGCGCCCAGGAGTGGCTGAACCCCAACAGCAAGACGTCTCCCACTCTCTTCGAGCGTGCTGCGTTCCGTCTACGAATGCCCGGAAGCAGAATCGCAGCCCCGGCATATCTGCTACGTCTTTCTTTTTCTCCAACCGAAGATGACTGGCAGGTGGACGGCGAAATTAAACAAAACCGTTTGCTCGAGGCGCTCCGCCGCCCGTTCCGCCTAGCGCGCAAGTACGGCCGTACGGCCAAGTCCTGAGCTTGCTCCTCGGCCTCTCTTCGGATGCGTGCAAAGAATTCAACTCAGTCCCTCTAGCTTTCATTGTATGTGCCGCGAACCTTACCTTCCGGGCGTCAAAACGGTCCAAAATCCTTCAGAAATTGTCCAATCAAATACCCAAGGGGATGCCAAACTGTATCTAAGTGCTTTATTTTCAGCGCAGTTAAGTGGCACTTCACTTGCTGCAGTATTTATGGTAGTGTCAGTGCCGCTACCCGCCCTAAGGTGGGCTTATGAACCGACTGATATTCCGAAGCGTATTAACAGCATTAGTGCTGGTTGTTTTGTTTTGTGTGCCATCCATTGCTTCAGCAGATGGGATCACCTGGGATCTGAGTGGTGTGACCTTTGACGACACCGGTACGGCCTCGGGGTCATTCGTCTATGACGCGACCACAAACACGTATAGCTCCATCGATATCATCACTACGCCTGGAGCAGCGTTCGGAGGTGCCACTTATACAAGTCTTAGCAGCGCCTTTGGTTCCTCTTCCACTGGACTGCTACTTGGGCCGAGCGGCGATCTTACAGGCACCCCGTTATTGTTTCTGCTGCTTGGCTCTGACTTGACAAATTCAGGGGGCACAGTTCCATTGATCGTCAGCGGCGAAAATCAAAGTGGCGAAGGTACTTGTGACAACTCAGATTGCAGCTTGAATACCCTACTCCGGTCCACAACAGCAGGGCAAGTGGTTGGAACCGTCTCAACCCCGGAACCGTCAGCGCTTTCGCTTTTGGGACTGGGTCTTGTTGCCTTGCTGGCGGGTACTGCGATACGCAAATTGTCGCAAGCCTAATTACTCACTTTCGCCCTTCGGAAGCAGATTCAGGCCACTTTTCTCGCGAGGAGCAGTGGCCTTTGTTTATAGGTGGCAATAAACTCTCCCTCGGCAAACATTACAAGCAATTCCAAGCAAAACGAAATTCCCATATGGCGACAGGTATCACTGTGTGCTCACAGTCGGAGAACCTCTACTCACACTTCGTAAACGAACGCGCGAACACGCCGCGCGGCTATCATATCTCCTAGATGATTGAGAACTGGGGCAGTCATATTGTGAAGGCCGTGCTGAAGGCCCACGTCCAAAGCCAGAGCCTCTGAAGGGATCAGTGGGTTTCTTCGCTCCCTGGTTAAGTGAAACTACGAAATTTATTAACGACAAATCAACATAAATGTCCTCGGCTAACCATATTTTCGTAAGTTCGATCAGTAAAATGCCCCGGGGCTCCCCCTAGGAAGTCGCTACGAATTCGATGATTTTAGATCACCTGCATGTGTCGGATTCATCCACCGCACCAAAATAATCGGGGCCAGCTCGGTGGCGGCTGAGCAAGACGTGAACTCAGGAGAACTAGCGGGATCATCGGGGAGACGCCAAAGTGAGCGGACTCATAGGCAGAGGCGAATTGGTGAGTGCCGCTCTGTCAGTAGTCCGACGGCTGAAAAGCGCTTGCAGCGTGGTAAAAGCTGGCTGACCACGAGTGGAAGCTCCGGCGAAGATGGTCTGGAAAAGAAAGAAAACCAGACGAGCAAAGGCGAGGACTGGGAACAGTTCCATGAGTGAAGACCCCGCACTTACTTGTCTGAGGAGACTGGTGGACCGGATCAGCCGAACGGAGACAAAGAACGCCAATTTAAGTATAGTTGGGCAGAATCTCTCGGCCTCCGGGGCACAACTAGATTCGGGAAACGTTACCTCCTGCAATCTCCCTCGCTGTCGCGTCCAACTTGCTGTCTGAGCTCCTGCACGGTTCCGTAAACGATGAACTTAGGCTTCGAATAAGGCTTTTTCGGTTCCTGTTTGACTGGTTTAGCCATGACAAGTCTCTGCCTAGAATTTATACCGAACTCTTGGCCATGTTTGCAAACGAATGCAGAGGTAGTCGGACCTCAACTCACATGCAGTTGTTGTTGATTCCTTTCAACATGGGGCGCTCTCAGCTTCAACATTCCATGGATCGGCCAAAATCTGTATTGCCGAATAGAGGTCGCGCATCTCCACTGGATAGTCTGTCACACCAGAGTTAAAGACCGTGCTTGAGCGCGGGTAAAGCAGGCGCTCAATCTCTCTATCGGCTATACTCTCGCGAGATCGCACCAGCGTACCTCAAGGCGGGCTCCCACCTGAGGAAGCGTTGAGGAAATTCCGTTGCCAACTGGCGCGCGATTTCTTCAAGCGAAACATTTCCGTCCATCAGTTCGAAAGTTCTGCGACGCAGGCGACCCTCCTCGGAAAGATGTGGAACGTAGTCCGAGGCTATTCTTCGTAGCTGTGCGGTGGACAGCACCTCGCCAGTCAACTGTGATTGGTCAAAATGGATACGAGGATCGCCCGATCCCTCGAGCAGTTCGATGCTCGTGGTCCATCGCCAGACGTAATCGTCTTCCACCAATCTCGCCTCGAGGTTTACGACCACGGTTTGGCCGGGCGCCAAGGACACTGGCTGCGGCCATGGGAAGAGCAGCGAATCGTAAATTGTCTCGGGAGCAGAGGGAGCATTGGAGAACCCAGAACCCTCAGCCAAATCCGCGTCGAACCACACCAGAATCCCGTGCCCTATCCCGGCGCGCTCGACCTTCCAGTCCAGATTGCCTCGGACGTCGTTGCTTTCGATGCTGCCATAGTCCAGCGTGGTCCAGAGCTGATGTGCGGTCAATAGCTGGTCGGGACTCACACGTACCTTCAAAGCGTTGTTCACGACGAGCCGCCGAGCTGCGCTCAGGTCTTGGCCGAGCGGATTGTGGTCCCACGGGTCCACTAATTCGCTATATGCTTTTGGAACTTCCACGATCGCAGCCCAGAGCGAATCCTTTCTCGGGATCAGGGTTCCGCCGGGCGCAAGAAACCGGCGCCGTGCATCCACGATCGCTGGGATATGGCGTTCGAAGAGTGGCAGCACTCCCCGAAGATCGGAGAGGATGATGTCAGCTCGGAGAGGAAGCGTCACGCGGTTGGAGAGGTCCTCGAAAAACTCGATTTTGTCCGCGCAGCCGTTAGCGGCGGCAACCTCGCGAGCCACCTGAATGACTTCACTTGACTCGATGGCATAGACTCGGCTGGCGCCTACCTGGCAAGCGAGCACTGCGAAAATGCCCGGCCCCGTGCCGATTTCCACAACGACGGCCCCCTCGCGAACGGTTTTACTCAGGGCCTTGGCGTAAGCGTCTACACGAACGCGATCCGCGACCATGGACCCATAGCCGCCCAAGCTATACATATAATTAGTCGAGCCTCGGGGACGCGCTCGACGGAACGGGTTGTATCACCCGTCTCGCATCGGTAGCGATAGCCTCACAGAGATCAAAAACCGCAGAGAGGTCGGCCGGGGGGCGCGCGCAGCGTATAGGTAAGCCAGTTACTATACGGCTAAGCACATCAAACTCCCGGGACCGCATGCTGCGGTCGAGAAGATAGTTCACGTAGGTATTGGCGATGAGCTCTGCGAGGGCGTCACTCCCGGAAACTGCTTCCATGGCAGGAGCGGCCAACTCCGTCTCGCGTGCGCCGAGGAGGTAGATTGCTCGCAGGGGCAACGGCTTTGTGGCGAAACCAAAACCGTTGTCACCAAGCGCCACGTACCGTTTGTCCCAGGTCGGTGTGATCCGCGGCAAAGCCTCCTCAGAGCCAAATAAGGCGCGAACTGAGTCAGGCCACAAGTTCACTCGAGGATAACCCGGCGGAATTAGAAAGATTTCTCCCTTCTCCGCCAATGCCACCACATCATCCGTAATCACCGGATAGCCGCAGTGCGCAAATGCTGCCGCCGTGGTGGACTTGCCTGCACCTGGAAAGCCTACCAGTGCAATCGCCTGTTCATCGACAGCAACCGCACTCGCATGCAGGCACGTCACTCCGCGCAGGCGTGACACGAATCCAATCACAGGTCCGAGCAAATAGGTGCAGGCGTCTTCGAGCGAATAGTTCTCTGGCCAATCACCCCACACATCCCGGCCTCGGCGTTCGACGGCGAATCGCACTCCATCGCTATAAAAAAAGCCGAAATAATCCCCACCAGGGAGCACACCGACGCGCAAGTTCGGCTGGCCGGGCGCGGGTTCTGGTGAACTGGTATAAAGAATTTCGCTGGACTCAGGAAAATTTGGTGGGAATGTAGCCCAATCCTTCAACCGTATCTTCACGTCGTACACGTCTGAATTAAGTTGAAGGGGGAGGCCAGGGATAGCCATGTTGACCCCAAGTCGCAGCCCATAAACTACATGTGATACGAACAAAGGTTCCTCGGTAGGTGATCGTCAGGAAGTTTTGAGAAACATGCCAAATGCCATTTTACCGTCACGGTGAATATGGGTAGAAGCAACGGACTGAGTCATCGCTCGGATGTCGCCATACACCCGGAGCTTGGGCGCCTGATACGGTTTCTTCATAGGTCCCTGTAGGTTAGCTTTCAAGACACATCTCCCTCGTCTTTTATAGCTGATACCTCCCTGGTCCGCAACCAGTAGTTCAGGCTGAGGGGTCGGAGATGAATCCATGCAGTCCAGACGTCCTTTTCTCCAAACACCTTTGGAATCAGGCGCCGCTCGACAAATCGGCCCAGTTCAGGGACACCTTCAAAGGAATCGACCCACGCCGACTCCGGCTGCTGGAGAAGCGCGACCAGTGGGTCCGCGAAGAGGGGCGACTTACGTCGCAAACGCACCGCGTCGGGCAGGATGCCCCGAGCTGCCTCGCGCAGCAACTCCTTGTCGGAACACCAAGGCAGCGCAGGCAAAGCAAGCAAAAAATCCACCAAATGCAGATCAAAGAAGGGATGGCAAACTTCCAAGGAAACGCGTGTTACTCCGGAATCGCATCCTTCAAACAAAGTCGGCCACACGGGGTCAACCATTGCTTCATATGCTACGGGGCGAACAGCTGCATTCGGAGCGATGGCCCGCGGCAACGCTTTCCACCGCTCGCGCAGATCCAGCCGCTTTTCCAAATCCCGGTTCAGCCATCCGGGATAATGAGGCGCCTGACTCCTGGAAGAAAACCATCGCTGCCAACGCGTGCGAAGGTACAGTCGCGAAAGCCTTCCTTCTGCCGTTAGATATCGTATCGCTCCAGCCAGCACGCCGCCAAACTGCCTTTTTTTGAGAAAATGCGAGAAATGAACCGAGAGCAGGCATGAAAAGGCGGGGTCGGCCCCAAAGCCAGTCAAGGCCACGCGGTTCCTCGCAGCAATCTGCCGCATTTGCACCTGCCCTCCATCCGACCCGGGTGAATGCACGGGCTCGGGCCAGCGATTTCCTTCGGGATTCCGATACATCCACATCTCCATCTCATCCGTTTGAAATTCGATCGGGATTTTCAGGGTTTCCGCCACAAGCCCCGCATAACGGCGTTCTTCGTCCGGAATCAAACTTTCAAAGACTTCCGTATAGGCGCGTAGACCAGCAGCGGACCCATTGCGAGCAAGTGTTCGCTGCGCACTGGCCGCCACCGTGGGAGAATCAAGTCCGCCGCTCATCAAAACGCCCACACTATTCGTTCTCAACCTGTCGGTGACTGCATGATCTAGCAGTTCCCTGAATTGCTCGACGCACTCCCTCGGCCGTTTGTGATGAATCGGGGTGCTCACCGGCAGCACCCAGTAGCGGCGAACAGAGATACCATCCCGCCCACACACGAGGGTATGCGCGGGCGGCAGCCTGTGGATGTCCGCGAACGAGGTAGCCCCAGGTTCTTGGATCATGTCGAAGAGGAGAAAGTCAGCAATCGCGAGATCATTCAATCGCCCCGAGACGGCAGGGTGCCGGCGAATACACTCGAGCGTGTTGCTGAACACTAGGACCGATCCTACGCTGGCATAGTAGAAAGGCTTGATCCCGAACTGATCTCGCGCACAAAATAGGTGTTTGGTGTGTGCGTCCCAAATCGCGAAGGAAAAATCACCACGCAGATGTTCTATGCACGCCGAGCCCCATTTCGTATAAGCTCGAAGGATTAGCTCGGAGTCGGGCATCAGGTGACCGATGCCGAGCTCCAAAACATCAAGTGCAGCAAGCAGCTCTTTGCGTCCGTCGAGCCTGGCGTCCGCAGTGATCCAATACCGGCCCTCAAAAACGGCGGGCTGTGACTCACCTAACGACTCCCGTGTCGCTCGCAGCAGCGTATGGCCCAGGCCAATCGAAGTCTCCATCCAGATCTCACGGGCATCCGGACCACGGTAGGCGAGAAAATCCACGAGCGACCGCAACAACGCCCGCTCAATTGGCGCACCGTCCCGGTGGAAAATTCCCACAATGCCGCTCAATCAGGCACCTCGCCATCCACGGGTTATGCTTAGAATTCCCGAGACTTGTTGTCCTGCCAGTACAGTCGAGATTCGACTTGCTACCGAGCGGGGCTTTTATTCTACCGAGATGCTACTTCCCCAGCAATCGAGCAGACTTGTCCACTAAGCATGGCGGGCACTTGATCACTTTCAAATCTCAGAGACAACTCATTTTTTGCATGGAGCACTACTCGGACAGCCTGCTCTGCAACAGGTCCCATCAGCGCGGATCCAGGTGCGTTTGGGTGCAGGCTACCAACTCAGCTGGTCTACCGGATACGCAGTGGGGCTTGCGTATTGAAGCCCTAACGTCAGTCGGGCTAGGTAGCGTTTGTTGATTCTACGTATCTGTCGGAAACCAAAGTACGGTTTCCGACAAACCTGCTGATGGATGGCATTAAGGGAAGATTCCCAGGCTGGGAATCAAAGGGTGTCCTTAAGAGCTAACATAACATCTGCCTGTTATCTGTGTTAGAGGTCCACTTGTCAAAAATTAGAATTCCAAAGAGATCAGAAAGATTCTCCACCCGGGCAGGAGCCGATGCCTGGCGAAGCTCCAGTACCGATTGCATGGTTCTGTACGCTCTGCCATTTCTTGACGGATGTTCAGACCCAAAGGCGAGTCCCGCCGCCACCGGATTGGGCGGACGTGGCAACTCAAACGAGAGTTCTGGGGTGCGGTGAATAAGGTCCTGCTGAACATCGACGAGGCAAATGTCGGGACAGGGCAATCCCAAAAGCCTTGCCAGCTTTCCGGCCAGATACTCGTTTATAAGAATTCTTGGGTGTTGGGGGTTGTTGTGGAACTTGACCACATAGAAGCGTCCGTCGGAGCACGACATCAAGTGCGCTTGTGAGCCGCCGCGCATCCGACGTACTTGTTCGCCTGCAGTGACGACTTTGGGAGAGGACAAAAACGGGGCAGGAGTAACGGGTACGCCTTCTTCTGCCATTATGCTTGTGGCCGGGGTTCCCAGCATAACGGGCTCCGCGAGGGCATGATTACTCATTAGTTATATAAACGTAGGAGTAATATACGCGAGAAGTAAAAGTAAGTCAAATAAATACTAAGTATTTCTCAATTAATGGTAGAGCGCGCTTATATTGTGATATTGGTCGCGCAGTCTGAAAATTGGACAAGTCGTTCTGGAGACGTCGCGCGATCACACCATGCGTCGTTGAGATTGCCATACGGCACTTTTTGTTCCAGTTCAGGGTCCTAAGCTTGGCGACATAGGTAGGAGGGGTTTGTCACTCCGGGAATCGAATTTAGAAGCTTGACTGCGTTCCGAAATGGGACGTTTTCCCGATTGTAAGTTGCAAAATAGAACAACGAGGCGTCAGCCCCTCAAATGGGCTAGTGTCGCAATTGGAAAATTCTGAATTTCAAGAACTTAGGAAATCTTATCGCTTTCTTAGAAGTGGTGTTCAAACTAGTCGCACCGCCTGCGCAGACCATCCTCGTGAACCCCCTCATCGCGGTTCGCGTGGCAGCGATGCGAGGGCTGCGTCGAACGCCGCGAAGTGACGATGCTGCAGTTCTGGCTCGTTCAAGGCTGCTCCTCCGCACTCGACCCAGGCATGTGCTTCAAACGTTTCTCCGTCCTTGCGAATTCCCACGCGCAAGTCAGAAGCAATGCCCTGCCGTGCGCGTAGCCACCAAAGTGC
>Ga0210406_10008837_pt1 | contig 10059 bp, 12 predicted proteins | sample IncBWC30MmetaG_FD_155454 | JGI IMG/M metagenome (GOLD analysis project Ga0210406, IMG submission 155454) | Forest soil microbial communities from Barre Woods Harvard Forest LTER site, Petersham, Massachusetts, United States - Inc-BW-C-30-M | ecosystem: Environmental > Terrestrial > Soil >... | reverse complement strand
CCCAGTGGTCGCAGCGACCCGCGCGGTAGGCTCGATCGCGGCGTTTCGACACCATGCCCTCCAGTCCCATGTTGCAGGCTGCGCGGAAGAGATCCGGTCCGATCTCACCTTGCTCGAACGGGCTGATGAAGATGCGGTCCGGCCGGCGCGCCAGCAGCCGCTCCAGGTGCGCCTTGCGCATCGATAAGGGGAGGGACCGCAAGTCGTCGCCGTTGAGCGCCAGAATGTCGAAGGCATAGAGCTGCACCTCGTCATTGTGCTTGCCCGAATGCAGCGCGTTGAAATCGGAGATGCCGTCAACGCCGAGGATGACGGCCTCGCCATCGATGACGAAATGCTTGTAGCGGTTCTTCAAAGCGGACTCGACGATCCAGGGATAGCGCTTGGTCCAGTCGTAGCCGCGATAGCCGTCATTTTTGATCTCGTGGAGCCAATCCGGCCGGTTGGGTAGTGGGAATACAAAATTCAAACGCCTTTAACATACGCCTGAGATAGGCGTAAGCCGTTGAAATTACTAGTCAGATCGCCATCGGGAGCGGTAGTTGGACCGGCCTTCCGGTATCATGGGCCTCCAGAAAGTCGAGAAGAAAGGCTGGCACCTCTCCGCGCTGGGCGCAGCGCTCCCGCAGCTCGTCGGCTACATCGTCGGAGACGTCCCGCGACCATCCTTCGTCGCTGTTGAATGCGACTACCCGAACGGGATTGTTGCACTGACCTTCTAGCAGGTGGCGAATAAGCGTCTCGTAATCGGCATCATTTTCGCCTGTCTCGCGCCAAGCCCGGCCAAGTCTTTCGCCGAAGTGATCGAGCACGAGAAAAACATCCTGGCTGGGGCCAGATGGGACAATCGATGGCATACGCGAACTCCGCTAGACTGGACCCCGGAGACGCTTCAAACCATACTAGGCCGAGCCGGAACAATCCACTTCAAGGAGCGTACCGATGCCTGACGTAATGGAAAAGCAACGCGAAGCCCGCCGGAAGATCATTCGCCAATGGGCGAAGCTTCCGAAGGATCGACGGCAGTCTATGGAGGCGATTTCTGAATTCGCCAGGACTGCCGCGCAGCAGAACGCGAACGCATTCGTCCGCAGTCGTCGCGGTTCGTATGAGACGATCATGGGATGGCTATTGCCACGTGCTCATCTCTGAACGACCGAGCCCTCTGCACATCAATTGCCCTTGGCGAGGTATGACGAGCTTGCGTGTCATTTCTTCTTTCCTCGCCTTTACGCGCGCGGATGTGCAGCCGCCAACCAGGTCAGCAGTACCCGCCGCATTCACTTCGGTTGGCCTTCTCCGCGGGGATGGGACAAAGTGCCCCCGCGCACACAGGCAGCCTGGGGGCTCAATGAACTGAGCCAGGGACAGGTTGCACTTCGTCGAGTTTTGGGCGGTCGTTTCAGGTCGGATAGTGCAACTTCCCTTTGTTCTTGTTGAGATTTTCTGGCCTTGTGAGACCGGCCGCTTGGATCTGTTGGGAGGAGTCGTTAGTGCGCGGTTTCGCGAGACGCCTCGCCCGCCGTTCGCCAGATGGCCTGTGCCGCGGTCCAACTGCTCGCTCCAGCGCCCCGGTCAGGATGCAAATTTGCATGTTGACCTGATAGCTCGACGGCGCCTTGACGCGCCGTCCGGCCCCTGGGCGTGAAAAGGAAAGACCCGCCGGAGGGACCGGCGGGCCTCTAATAGATCAACCCGAGCGGTGCGTCGCCGAGATGTCGATCAGAGTGAGCGCGCCGGCCAAGTGTGATCTCGGTCAGGTGTCGCGCGCCTTCCTCCATGTCGAGCTTTATCTTCGACTATGCCGCCGCTTTAAGAGACCCGAGTTTGGCACCGACGCAGGCGCGGGCGATCTGAGTCCGGTGATCTCTTTGCTCGACACGATGTTGGCTTCGAAGCGCCTAGGCGCGCCCTGCGGCAGCGACTGTGACGACAGCTCGACCAAGGGCTGCCAGCTCTCGCGCTTCTTGTCCAGTACCGGGCTGCAACGCGCACCGCCCCGATAACCAGGACCGGCTCGACGTCGCCGGCGCACCAGCAACAAGATTCAAGTTGCTGGAGTGAAGCTACACAACCAATATTGCCCTTATCTCGGGTTGGGACTTCCAGGCAGTTCAGAAAGCCCACTTCTGAGTCTCATCGGGGGAACCCGGTTAAATGGGAGAACGCCATGTCAGAGAAGAGAATCTTGAGGCAGCCCCTCTTAGGCATAGTACTTGGGGGGGTGCTGGCTGTTGTTACGAACTCAGCGTCGCTCAAAGCGCAAGTTGTTATACCATCCGACGCGCAAGCATCCGACCCGACACGCGCCTGCACGGTCAGTGCTGCAGATTTTGATGGTTGGTTCGAAACTGGAACTCGGTCCCTGAACGGCGTCGTAAAACCCGCAGACAGCCTGAATTTTCCTGATAAGCCGAATTGCACCTTCTACCAGTGGGCGGAGCAAATGTTTCTGTGGCTCACATCACCCGCTGTTTGCAGCGGAAATACTCACACTTTCGGCTCTAAGGAATTCTTTGATGTTTCGCCACCCGATCGCGATGGCAACCGTATATTGATCAACCACAACTGCAATCTGCGCGCGCCCCCTAACAGAATTCTTAACCTGCGCAGTGCGCAACCGGGGCCGCATGGACTTCCCGTCATTTTCGACAAGGCCGGCAGAATGCTCGAAGTCGAGACCCCGTTGACCGGCCCCACCGGGAAACCCCTCGTGTTTAGTTCTGCGGGTGTCTCGGAAGAGGTCCAAGACATCACCCTGGAAAAGGAGAGAGCACCGATTTTTTTGGACAAGGCCGGCAAGCCGATCTTGGGGGCTAGACCCATCATGCGGCACCATCGGGCACCGCAAAAACGAACCGCGATCGTTCAAAGATTTACGGGCTCAAAGCGGCCGATCTTTATCGATCCTCAGGGCAAGATGATCGAGGTCGAGCAAGCACAGGCGCAGGACAGCGGCGTGTTGATGGCGCAGAACAATTCGCTCGTTTACTACGGGATATCGGTAAACGATGTCTTCGCCTACTTCCTGACTGGACTAAAGACAAATCTCATCACACCTACGAACCCCACCACGCAACAGCCTTTCGGACAATTCCCGACAACCGCCGCGGATCTGGCGCAGATCACGGCTTTTGCTTCGGAACACGCGGTAACAATCCCCCATCCCAATGCGCTTGCAGTTGAGATCAAAACCTCCTGGGTCGAAATCTCGCCAGCCCCCAACCACTGCAACAACAAAGCTTCCCCGCCGCCCCTCGACCCGAGCAAATATGTGACGATGACTGCTACTGTGCCCGCTTATGACACGACCGACTGCACCAACCAATGGACCCCGAAAGGCACCAAGACGGTGCAGTTGGCCTTGGTGGGCATGCATGTCGTCGGCAGCACGGGCTCGCTATGCGACCCCACCAAAATCCACGGGGGCAACTGCGCACTGAATCGTGCCTTTACCGGGCTGAACGGACATCCCGAGATGATCTGGGCGACTTTCGAGCACATCGGCAACACGCCGCTGGCCGACTTTACCTACAACTCGACGACCGGGCTCAAGACCGTGAAGCAAAACACGGCTGGCACGTGGCTTTTCTCCACGGGCGACTCACCTGGACCTTTCAACTGCATGCACATGTGGCTGGAAAACTCGACGGGCAACATTGTGAGCGCCAACGCTAACACTGGTTCTCCGTGTCCCGCGAGCACGTTCGGCACGTTCACTCCGAGCGATACCCTACGGATGAAAGCATGGGGTGCGGCTTCTGACGTTGCTCCCAACCCAGTAGATAGAAGCGCTGCGGACTCGAATACGGAGATCATATCGATCAACCAGAGCGTTCGCGGAATGATGCCGTCCGGTGACGTTCGCAGCAACTATTATCTTGTCGGTGCGACCTGGACGATCGGCGGCGGCGCGCCGTTGGAGTTCCCCGCCACCCCGACTTCCCCGGGCACTCAGGTCGGAACCAGCATGCTGGCAGGCAGCACGATGGAGACCTACCAGCAGGGAGAGGACACTACCGCTGGTAGTTTTGGCACCAACTGCTTTAACTGTCACAATACCGGCAGGCTTGGCCCCAGCGCCGGCTTCGGCTTCTTCGGCACGCCGCAGCTCGGTACCGTCGAAGTGAGCCACATCTTCGACTTCGTCGGCCCCCCCCGCGGAAGCGGGCTACAGCCGCTGTCCTTTGCCCCTCTCTCGATCCGCGTCGCTAGTCTGCCCACAACCACGCCATCGTCGTTCCCGCTTGTGAAGCACACGATACTCGTCACCGTCAACGATTCGGGCTCCGGCGCACCGATTGCCGGTGCGAAAGTAAATGTCTCCGATCCGGACGGGATAGCAGTAATAGCGTCGGGAACCACCTCCGCCACGGGAAGCGTGACCCTTACTTATGTTCGCTGTTCCGTGGTCGAATATGACGCGCCGCCTGGGGTCGCCGCAAACCCCGTCGTCGTGACCGTGCCATGCGACGGCAGCGTTGACGTTGCCGGGTTTACGCCGGTGACATTCAGCGCCCCCTGACTTGATGCGCCTGGCGTCAAGGTTGGTTGGGCTTGTAGCGTGACCGAGGCCGCGTTCGCGGATGACCCGCTCGATGGCGCGCAAGGCGCACGGCCCGCTTGCGTTGCTGTCGGCACGACTCGGATACCCAACGCATCGAGCAGCTCGTGCGCCCATATAGCCACCCCAGCGCCAGTCGAAGAGCCCGCCGTCGCTAGAAGGTTTTCGTTTGTGATTTCCCGAACCAAGGCAACTAATTCGCCTGACCGTCTGCGCCGATCGCTGGTTCGAGGAGAACGACCCCGAGGGCGTTGCGTCGAATATGAGGTTCTGGAGTGAACCGCATCGGCCGATAGTGCGCGCAGAGCCCGCTGCCTGAATCGTCGCCCAACCACAGCCCTGGCATCGCGACTACGTCATCAAGCAAACAGCTCGGAGCCGGCCTGGGTGAACTTCACATAGGTGCCGCTCTCGTGGAGCCATAACCAGCCGCGTTCGATCGCGAAGTCGAGACCGGCCTTGTACTCGGCGGGGCTGCCGCGCAATTCGTACAGGAACGGCCCGTTGATCGGCTCGATATGGATGCGGCCGTCCTGCGCCGGCTTGATGGAGTTGGCGATCTCCATCAGCTCTCGCGCGCAGCGGCTTCTGGACCGGAATTTCATCATGCGGCAACGTTGTCTTCCTTATCGGCTACGCGCAACGATCTCGAGCGCGTCATTCGGCAGCAACTCATCTCATGGCGCTCGTAGATTGCGGACCATTAGTGCCGTATCGAGGCCCTTCCAATTCGTGCGATCTAGCACTTCCCAGCCGAGGCTCTTGTAGAAGCCCACTGCATCCGAAGTGTAAAGGTAAAGTCGTGAAAATTCTCGCTGTCGAGCTTCATCTTCTATCGCTCGGACCAATGTGGCACCTGCGCCTTTCCGCCGATGCTCTGGGGCAACGAATAAACCCGCAAGCCAAGGCGACACATCGTGGTTAGGCTCGATCTCTGACTCGACCAGAAGACACGTTCCGACCGGCTCGCCGTCAGCCTTCGCGACCAGCGCGACACCGCGGTTCTGATCCGAAGCAAATAGCTCAATCGACCGCAATTCCTGCTCGAAGGACACTTCGAGCACTGAAAAGGCACTTGCGCGCCAGCGCGCGCACATTGCCAATTCAGGCGTGCCGGGCTCCAGGACGAAGGTCTGTACCTGTACCTTGGTCATTCTTACACCGTCGCCCGATCTTCGTTGTCTTCACCGCACATCACTACGCCGAGCACATCATCCGGCAACGGTCGCTGCATCGCTTTGGCCTCGGCCCACGGCGCGCGCATCTAGACGTCGGACTCATTGTCTGTTGTCTGGATCACGGGCATCTCGGCGCTTATCTATTTGCGCTCCTCGGTGCAGCGCACGGCCGGCGTTCTTATTGCAGCGGCCGCTCCGCCGTTTTTTTGACCCGGGTCCCTTGCTTGTTGGGACGCGGCTTGCCGTTACACCGGCGTGCCTAGGAGACCGGACCTCGCGTGTGGAGTCAAACTTGCGGTTCGATAGAGCGGTAACTTCTCAGAGTTGCTCGCATGACACAGCCGCGAGACGGCTGGGTCGGTGACAAGATCTCAACTCACCCCAGGTATTGAAGTATTCCGGTCTCGTACCTCACCGAACGATGAAGCCTGATGGGCCGCCGACGTTCATGGCGCCGGCGGGTCTTCTATGTGGCGCAGAGCTTCGGTTCCGCGTTTCTATTGAGCGTGATAGGCCTCGATCGCATGCGCCAAGAAATGGTTTCACGCAGGCGATCAGGGGCGTAATTGAAGGCCACGCGCATTTTTGCGTTCTTTGGCAGGCCTTTTATCTGCGTGGTGGTTCGGACGGTCTTGGCGCGGCGGTGACGGTTGCGGCGAGCTAGGCAGGCGGTAAGCCGACATAATGAATGTCCGGTTTCGGGGGGAATGTGTTGCAAAACTCAAAAACACTGCATCAACAAAAATCTCGCGAAAGGGAGCTCGTCGCTGACAGCCGCCGCCATCAATGCGGAAGCGCGTGAGGAGAGGGTTCATGAAGGCAACGATCGCCGCGCTCACCGTCATAGGCGTCACCTCTGCCGCTCTCGGCCAATCCATCGGTGAGAGGACGGGCTTCAATTCCGCACTCGGCATCACGCCGAAAACGGAAGACTTTATCAGAGGAGCCGCCTTGAGCGACATGTTGGAGATCGCAGCGGCCAAAGTCGCTCAAGAGAAGGGCAATTCGGAGGTGAAGACGTTCGCGGAGGCGATGATCACGGACCATACCAAGACGTCTTCTGAATTGAAGGATCTCGTCACCGGCGATATGAAGACTGCAATACCAACGGCGCTCGACGACTCCTCGCAGAAGAAGCTCGACAAATTACGCGACACGCGTGCGCAGGCTTTTGCAAGCGAATATGATCCCATGCAGGTCAGCGTGCATGAGCATGCAGTCTCGCTGTTCGAGCGCTATGCCAAAGGCGGCGATAATGAAATGCTGAAGGGCTGGGCCAGCAAGACGCTGCCCACGTTGCAACATCACCTGCAGATGGCGCAGGAGCTGAATAAGCACCGGAAGAAGTGACCCATATCCCGCGTCCGTCGGGATGTCTCAAAAGTGCCGCCGAGAACGGACTTTGCGCTCTCTCCTCAATTGTGTGTTGCGAAGTCGGGTTTGCCGATGGATCACAAGTCAGGATGGATTCAATACCCGAAGTCACAGTTAGTCCGCCAAACGAATGCCTCCGGCCGAAAAGGCCGAAGGCGCGCGAATGGATCTTCAGATCAACCCTTGGTGACTACCGCCGGAGCCGGGGCCTTCCCGCTCGGGTATTTGCCCACTGGGCTCTTACCAATGGGATATTTGCCGACCGGCGCAGTCGAGACGACCGGCTGGGGCCGTGGGAGGTCGGCAGCAACTGCTGTTCCGACGAAGGCCAGAGTTGCGACACATTCGATCAAGGCACGCAGCTCATCGAGCAACCAAATATCCCATCGGCCGCCTGTTGGGTGCCTCCTCGAGATCCATTTCGACAACTCCTAATGCAAGCCCGCGCACGATCGCTCCAAGCGCCCCTGGTTTGAAATTGCGAGATGCACCGGTTGTTACATTTAATGTCACCATCGGGGCATTTGGTCAGACACGCCGCAAGCCCGCGACGCTCCCCTTCCGAAATCGCCGGTTCTTGAGCGTTCGCAAGCGTCATTGTTGTTGCCACCGTAATCCAGAGCACCAACAAAAACATCGCCATTCCGTGAAAGTCCGTGCTCATCCTGGGGCCCACAAGGACAGAGCTAACCACCAGCCTGCATCTGCATCAAATCTGCTGTGACCAAGGTATTGTCCGCCGCCAACGGCTTCATGTATCCCAGTTTTTCGAGATGTTGGATGCTCACCCTGGCGGCCGTATTGCGCACTTTCGCGAGCCCCATCGCCTCGATTTCAGTGATCGCCTGATTGGTCTCTTTGAGATGATCATGCACTATCGCAAATATCTTTGCATCAATCGGCTACAATTGGGCGGCGCGTAGCGTCTCGGCATTAAACGCGGCAAGAGGCGCAAGCGCAAACTAGCTACCGCAGAGTAGCGCTATTCACCTCGGCCATTCACCGTAGGCAGGGCGGAAGCACGACCGGACCGTTCCATTAGCCGACTTCGAACGAGAGCAGTACCTGCACCCTTAATTCTGCGTAACCGAGGTTTCGCCCGTTACTTGATTTTAGTTAGGCACTCCTTCAGCCTCTCAAGCTCCGAACGAACTTGCGAATCCATGACGCTTTGTAGTGCGGCCATGCCCCTGCTGGAAAACTCTGCGGAAGCCTTTTTGTCCAGATTTTGCTGCCAATCCCGGATTGCCACTTTCGTGGCCCTTTGGGCCGTTGACGTTGCCTTGACGTACGTCTGTATGCAGGTGTCAGCCTCGGAGCACGATTTGCACTCTTGAGCGGCGACCGGACTTGAAACAAGCAGCCCAAGCGTCGCAATAAGGACCTTCATCGATCTTCCTCCCTACGTCTGGAAGGTCCCAGTAGCGGGACTGCCCCGGGCGGAAGCCTCCGGCCCGGTCGGCTCAATTTGAGCTCGTATGTGGGCGAAACATGAGTGGATTCTGCCACAATCATGGCACGAGTTCGGACAACTCAAATTTCTCGATGGCTGTGGTTACGGGGTTACGCAGTGGACAGCGATGCTGACCAATTGCGAAGTCTCGACAGCTTCTCGTTTCGACGAGCGCCGTTGAGCCTCACTTCGACTTCTTCCACTCGAATGTCGCCTGTTGGCCTAAAGCAGCGGTCTCGGAATGTCTGCTCTCAGGCCTTTGTTGGGGAGACGTGAGCGTCGAAGAGTCTCTTTGCTTTTATGTGTGCGCGCGCGATGCCGCATCGATCAGGAGAACGCGTCCTTTACGCGCTCCATCGCAGGGTGCGATCGGTTCTTCACTTTGATCCAGTCCTTCGATCGGCCGCCCCGATAAGGTCGGTCTCGACGCTTCGAGACCCGGCCCTCAAGGCCCATGTTGCAGGCTGCGCGGAAAAGATCGGGACCGACCTCGCCTTGTTCGAAGTCGCTCAGAAAGAGTCCGTCCGGGCGGCGCGCCAACAGTCGCGACAGATTGGCCTTGCGCATCGACAAAGGCAGAGATCGCAGGTCATCGCCGTTGAGTAATCTCCGTCCCTACCGCGACCTCCTCCCCCGGCACGAGAGTGCCAAGGATGTGGAGGCCATCTAAGGCTCCGCGATTCGGAGGAGGAACCTATGCAGTCGATTTCGACAATCGGTCTCGATATTGCCAGGTCGGTCTTTCAAGTGCATGGCGTTGATGCGGCCGGCCAAGTGGCGCTACGCCGGCAGTTGCGGCGCCGGCACGTTTTGGCATTTCTCCAGAAACTGCCGGCATGCCTGGTGGGTATCGAGGCCTGCGCCTCACGGCATCATTGGTCCCGCGAGTTGCAGGCGTTGGGGCATACGGTGCTGCCGAAATCGCACCTGGCGGGAACTCGCCTCAGCGATACCGGGGCGTCTGGAGGTTAGTTGGCCTTCGCGATCGCCCCAACCTCACGCACTATATCGACCTGAACGCGAGTGCTTTTGTCGATATTGATATGGGAGACAGTCGAGTCTTCCTCCACATCGATATTAGATAACCTGCCTCGGAAACCAGTTCCGGCCGTGATCGGAGCGCCCCAACCGCCAGATTGGTAATAGTTGATCGCCCGCATGACGTTGCCTGGAATGGGATTCTGCCTGTATGGAGCGAGCGTGATCAATAGCGCAACGGGCACATTTTTCGCCTCAAGCATTCGAGCCATATCAATGACGTTGTTGGCTCCCTGCGAGTGCCCTACCAGTACAAGCGCGTCAGTCTTGCCCTCGGCGCGCTCGCGCAGGATATCGTCTACGGATGTTCTCCAATACAGATGACCAGCCACCTCCGCCCGGATGCCCTTGGCTTTGAGCGCGTCCGCGATCTCGTCCAGACCTGTAGAGAATACGCCGAACCAACCCCGCAATAAAATGACACGCGCATCGGCACGGGCGGGACCGCAATA
>Ga0210406_10008835_pt1 | contig 10060 bp, 5 predicted proteins | sample IncBWC30MmetaG_FD_155454 | JGI IMG/M metagenome (GOLD analysis project Ga0210406, IMG submission 155454) | Forest soil microbial communities from Barre Woods Harvard Forest LTER site, Petersham, Massachusetts, United States - Inc-BW-C-30-M | ecosystem: Environmental > Terrestrial > Soil >... | reverse complement strand
AGATTTTGCCGAGATAGAGGTGGCTCCAGACTTCGGTCCACTTTTCGGATGGTTCGGGAACTGTTTGCAGGGCGTCGCGGAAGGCGTTGGCGGCGGCCTGATAATTCTTTTGATAGAAGAAGGCTTCGCCCATGCGGAAGTTGGCGAGGGGACGATTGGGCTGAATACCAAGCGCACGCTGGTATTGGCCGATGGCGTCGTAGTAGCGGCCCTGCTCGGCAAGCTCTTCACCGCGCGCGATGGCCGCGCGAGCGCGCAGCGTGGAGCTACCCTTAAGCACGAGATTGTTGGGATCGATCTTGATGCCACCGGGTTTGGGACGACCGAAGGTTTCGACGGTGAATTCGGATTCCGTGCCGACGACGTCGATCGTCTTGGTTTCGGGGTTGCCTTCGGTATCGATGCGCAGCTCGACGGGCATGTGGAAGGTGTCGAGGGGCTGCTTAATTTTGCCGACGACACGAAAACCCTGGTGCGTGCGGTACGTGACGTATTCGAGGGTGAAGTCTGGAACGCCGGTGGAATTGAGCCACTGCGCGAAGAAGCTGCGCAGGTCGGGAGGGGGCTGGCCGGCTTTGGCGCTGGCTTGCGCGTGCTGTTCGGCGAGGGCCTGAAAATTTTCGATGGTGGCGCTGCCCTCGGCGTATTTCACGTAGAAATCGTGCAACAGGGATTTGAAGGCGACGTCGCCCATTTGCGCGCGGACCATGTGGAAGATCATGGCGCCTTTGTTCATTACGACGGAGCGATAGTCCGGAGAATACGGAGCCAGGCGCGCGGCTTGGGCGATTGGGGCGGCTTCTTCATACATTAGGGCGCCGACGGCGAATTCGTCGACCGCTTTGAGGCCGGCTTCCTTGCCGGCATTTTGCTCTGCGTAGAGAGCTTCGGAGTAGCGCGCTAACCCATCGCTGATCCAAACATCGCCGCGCGTGGCGGGCAGCACGGCGTTGCCCCACCATTGCGACGCTATCAGGCGCGCGATCGTGCGGTCAGAGGAGCGAGGATCCCAAATGCGCTTGCTTAGAAGCAGAAGACCGGGGCCGGCGAAATCGCGCAGGGTGCCATCGGGAAGCTGCACTACGGTAAAGGCCGGCCGAGGCAATGGGCCGAACATATCGGAGAACATCGTGGTGGAGCGGGCTACGTCGTCGGCAAACTTCTGGGCGTCGCCGCTGGCTTCGCGGGGAGCGTAGACGTTGACGTCGATGCCTTCGGCTTGTTTGGGATTGAGCTGCAAATTGCCGGCTACGAAGGTGCCGTGAGGGGCGGGGGTATCGCACTGGAAGGTGTAGACGAGGCGATTGCCTTCGACGGTGTTCTTGCCGGGCGTTGGGGTAGGAGCGCCCGCTTTCCCGGTACCGGCTACAGCGAAGGAGTCTGGAACGTTGAGACGGAAGGTGGCGGTGTAGCGGTTGGAGGGATAGTTCGTGAGTGGGAACCAACGAGCGGGAAGAAGAAGGAATGCAGCGTCACGGTTGATGGCTGCAGCACGCACGCCGGGAACGGGACTGTTTTCTTCGTTGGCGAGAGGGCCGGCGTAGGTGAAGGTTAATGTGACTTTCGTGCCTGTGGCCACGGGGGAAGGGAGATTCACGATGAGATTCAGGGGATTCTGTGTGTCGCGCTCAAACCCGAGCGTTTTGCCTTCGGCGGATTTCACGTCGGTTACGTTGAGATTGGGGTGCAGCTCGACGCGGACGGCGCTGGAAACGTCACGGGCCTTGAAGTCGACCTTGGCGACCCCGGAGAGGGATTGTGTGATCGTATCGAGCGTGGCCGAGACGTCGTAATGGTCGGCGAGAAAGGCCGGCGGCGGAGGAGCTTGGGCGCGCAGTGGGGCGCAGGCGAGAGAGAGAATCGCCGTCAAGATCAGGGCGTTGCGTTTGTTACGGCGGGTCATCGGACCCCTTTCGTTTTGCTGGTTGGCGGCGAGAGCTCGAGGCCCTCTCGTTCGCACCAACTTGTAGTGTAACCCTTGTCTCTCGATAAATAAGGCAGAGGTCTTTTAGACTCGGTTTGCGCGCGAATAGGTTTGATGTGAAAACCGAGAAAGCGGCGCCCTTCGAGGGTCAGGGTAAACAAGTCCGCCGCACTCCAAAAAAGCCCCTCCATCTACAGATATAGGATAGCAGAGACCTCAGTTGGCGTTGCCACGCGGAGTGGCGGCCGGGCGGTTCTCTGTTCCCAGGAGTCGGAGGATGGCGTCGGCGGCGCGGTCGACAGCGCCGGAAGGGCCGAGGCGATGGCGGACTTCCGCGAGGTCGCGGCGGATGGCTTCGCGGGCGTTTTGGTCGTTTAGCAGACGAAGAATCTCGGCGGATGTGCGTTCGGGAGTGAACTCGTTTTGGATTAGCTCAGGCACGGCGCGCTTTCCGGCGATTAGATTGACCATGCTGAAAAAAGGGGTACGCACTAAAGGCTTGGCTAAAGCGGCGGTGAGTGGCGTTACGCGATAGATGACCACCATAGGGACGTCGAGGAGGGCCGCTTCGATGGTGGCGGTGCCGCTGGAGACGATGGCGGCATCGGCGGAGGCGAGAGCGTTATAGGTCTGGCCGACGATGATCTTTATGGGTAGCTCGGCGGACCAGCCTTCGCGAAGGGAGGCTACGTCGGTTCCGGGGGCGGCAGCAACGACGAATTGCGCTTGCGATTCGCGATGGATGCGGACGCAGGCATCGCGGATTACTGGGAGGTGCTGGCGAAGTTCGGCGGCGCGGCTACCGGGCAAAATCGTGACGAGAGGCTTTTGTGGATCGAGATTTTGCTCGCGGCAAAAGGCCGCGCGATCGAGCGATGCGTGGACGGTTCCTACGAGAGGATGGCCGATGAATTTCACGGGGACTCCGGCATCGCCATAGAATTTTTCTTCAAAAGGGAAAATGCAGAGGGCTTGCGCGAAACGGCGGCGCACTATGCGCACGCGCCAGGGCCGCCAGGCCCAAAATTGTGGGCAGATGTAGTAGATATTTTTGATGCCACGATACTTGAGCTTTCGAGCGAGGCGAAGATGGAAGCCGGGGAAGTCGGTGAGGATGGCGAAGGCGGGCTTGCGGCGCTCGGCTTCGCTCACGAGGCGGCCCATGGCGCGGATCAGCGAAGGGAGATGACTGAGGATCTCGGTTATGCCAACGACGGAGACTTCGGAATAATCGGTGACGATGTCGACTCCGGCAGCGCGCATTTGCGGGCCGCCCATGCCGAAAAGTTCTAGGTCGGCGCGTTGCTTTAGCGCAGCCGCTAGGCGCGCGGCGTACATGTCACCGCTCGCTTCACCGGCGGAGAGCAGAAGAGGAATGGGAGGCATGCGGCGGGGAAGTTCTCAGTCGCTGGCGGGGATGGGAAGGGGCGAGCCGGGCTGTCTCGCGGGATCGGCATCGCCAGGGATGTGCAACTCTTGCTCTTTGTACTGGAGCTGGTAGAGGCGGTAGTAAATGCCGCGCTGGGCGAGGAGCTCCTGGTGCGCGCCCTGCTCGCGCAGGCGTCCCTTGTGGAAGACGAGGATGCGGTCGGCGTGCTGGATGGTGCTGAGACGATGCGCGATGACGAGCGCCGTCCGGCCGCTGAGGAGGCGGTCGAGGGCATCGCGGATTTGCAGCTCGGTCTTGGTGTCCACGCTGGAAGTGGCTTCGTCGAGGATGAGGAAGCGCGGATTGTGTGCGAGAGCGCGAGCAAAATTGATGAGCTGGCGCTGGCCGACGGAAAGAGTCGAGCCGCGTTCGTTGACGCTGGCGCCGACGCCTTCGGGGAGAGATTCGATGAAATCGGCGAGACCAATTTCGCAAATGGACTGTTCGACGGTGGCGCGGTCGATTCCGGGAGTGCCGAGGCGGACGTTGGATTCGATGGTGCCAGTGAAGAGGAAGGGGTCCTGAAGAACGATGCCGAACTGGCGGCGCAAGTCCTGCAAATTGATTTTGCGGATGTCGACGCCATCGAGGAGGATCTGGCCGCGCTGAATGTCGTAGAAACGGAGGAGGAGAGAGATGAGCGTGGTCTTGCCTGCTCCGGTGTGGCCAACGATGGCGAGCGTTTGGCCGGGTTCGACGCGGAAGGAAACGTCGCGGAGAATCCAATCGTCTTCGCCCGGATGTGGAATGGGGCGATAGCTGAACCAGACATTGCGAAATTCGATTTCGCCACGGGGATTTTCGAGGCGAATGGCATCCGGCGGTGAAGAAACCGTGGCGGGCTCATCGAGGAGCTTGAAAATGCGCTCGGAGGCGGCCATCGCGGATTGCAGGATGTTGAATTTCTCGCTGAGGTCCTGAATGGGGCGGAAGAAGCGTGTGGCAAACATAGTGAACGCGGTCAGAACGCCCAAACTCAGGGCGCCGGCAAGTACGCGATTGCCGCCGGACCAGTAGATGAGAGCGATTGCAGCGACGCTCAAGATTTCAACGGCCGGGTAGAAAAGCGCATACGAGAGAATGGCGGAGCGCCAGGCGACCATGTTCTCTTGATTGCGCTTGGCAAATTCGGTGCGGGCTTTTTGCTCGCGATTGAAGAGCTGGACGATGCTCATGCCGGAGATGTATTCCTGGAGGAAAGAATTGATTCTGGCAATGGCGGTGCGGATGTTGCGATTCGCGCCGCGCACATAATGACGAAAGACGAAGGTGACTACCAGAATGCAGGGAAGCACGGCGAGAGTGTCCAGGGCGAGCCGCCAATCAATCTTGAAAAGCACAGCGGCCATGACCGCAAGAAGGAAAAAATCGTTGATCATGGTGACGACGCCGGCGGCGAAAAGATCGTTTAGGGCGTCGACGTCCGTGGTGACACGGGTGAGTAAGCGCCCGACGGGGTTGCGATCATAATAACTCATCGGCAAGCGCTGCAGATGCGCAAAAATTCCTGCGCGCATGTCGTACATGGTTTGTTGGCCGACGCGTTGCATGATGCGGATCTGGATGTACTGGGCGAGAAAGTCGAAAATCAAAATAAACAAATAGCCGATACTGACAAATATGACACCGCGCCATGCGCTGCTTTCCGGCAAGATACCTTTGAGGGCAGGTGAAAAATAATGGTCAATCGTCCAGCCAAAAATGAGCGGCGGGCTCAACTCCAGCGGAGTGACGATAGCCACTAAGGACAGCGCAAGGATGACCCGCCATTTATATGGCCGCATGTACTGCATCAGGCGGCGCATCAGGCGCGCGTCGTAGGCTTTACCGAGTGCCTCTTCTTCGTGCACGTTGCTCATGCGCGTTCCAGCTCTTCTTCCAGCAACTGCTTCTGATATAGGTCGGCGTAATAGCCGCCGCGAACGAGGAGTTCTTCGTGCGTGCCGCGCTCGATGATACGGCCGTCGCGGAGGACGACGATTTGGTCGGCGTCCTGCACGGTGGAGGTGCGGTGCGAAATCAAAATGGTGGTGCGACCGTGCATGATGCCGCGCAGGCGCGTGAGGATACGCTCCTCGGTTTGCGTATCGACGCTGGACAGGGAGTCGTCGAGGATGAGGATGCGTGGGTCGCGAATGACGGCTCGGGCGATGGCGGTGCGCTGCTTCTGTCCGCCGGAGAGGGTGATGCCGCGCTCGCCGACGACGGTGTCGTATTTGTTGGTGAAGCCTTCAACGTCGGAATCGAGGCTGGCGATTTCGGCCGCTTGGCGAACTTGGTTGAGATCGTAATTCGGGAGCCCGAAGGCGATGTTGCCGCCAACCGTTTCGCTGAAGAGGTAGGTGTCTTGCGGCACGTAGCCGATGGAGCGGCGCAGCGTGTCGAGCGGCCATTCGCGAATGGGACGGCCATCGATGAGGAGTTCGCCTTCGGGAGCTTCCCAGAGGCGCGCTACGAGCGCGGCGAGAGTGGTTTTCCCGCTGCCGGTGGGGCCAACGATGGCGAGCGTGGAGCCGGCGGGAACTTTCAAATTGATGTCGCGGAGGACGGGATGCGCGCTCTGGCCACCATTGGAGGCGGCTGCTGCCCCGGCGCCGTTGCCGGAGATATTCGTGGGGAACGTGAAGTTAAGGTTGCGAAATTCAATTTCACCAGCAAGGGAAGCGTTGGCGGCGACGGCGGCTTTGCGGTCGTCGATTTGTGGCTGGGCGCGGAGAATGTAATTGAGGCGGCCCATGGAGGCGGCGCCGCGCTGGAAAATATTCGTGACCCAACCGAGAGCGATCATGGGCCAAACGAGAAGGCCGAGATAGCTATAGAAGGCAATCAGGGCGCCGAGTGAGATTTGGCCGCGAAGAAGTTGATGGCCGCCTTGCCACAGAACGATTAGGAAAGAAACGCCGATGAGTGCTTGGAGCGACGGCATGAACATGCTCCAAGTGCGGATAAGCTTGATATTACGAGCTACGTATTCGCGATTGGGCTCGTCGAAGCCGCGGATCTCGGCTTCTTCCTGGGCGTAGGCGCGGATGACGCGGACACCAGAAAGGTTTTCCTGAACTTTGGCGGACAGTGTGGCTAGCGCAGCCTGAATGGTTTCGTAGAGATCGTGGATGACTTTGCCGAAATGGCGCACGGCGACGGCTACGATGGGGACGGGCAGCAGAACCCAAAGCGTGAGAGACGGTGAAAGGCGGGCCATGATAACCACCGCGAGAATCATGGTCACGAGCGTTTGCCCGGTGTACATGATGCCGGGACCGAGGACCATGCGTACGTTGTTGAGGTCGTTGGTGGCGCGGGACATGAGCTCGCCGGTGCGATTGCGGACGTAAAACTCAGGCTCCATCAGGAGCAGGCGGTCGAGCAGACCGCCGCGAATATCGAATTCGATGTCGCGCGAAACGCCGATCAGCACCCAGCGGGTGATGAAAGACATCAAGCCTTTGAGCAGGACGCAGACAATCAGAATGAGGCAGTAGATGCCCAGCGCGTGGCGGCTGTGCGGAGCGTAGAAGGGAATGTTGCTGAGCCAGTCGCCGGTAAGCGCCTTTGCGTGCGTGTTGCTTTCAAATGGGCGAGGGCTGCCAGCGAGGATGTCTGTCATCACGCCAGTCGCGAGAGGAATGATGTTGCCAACGATGCTGGTTAGTGCGAGAGCGATCAGGCCCAGGACGATCGCGGGGCGATAACGAGCGAGATAGGGCACTAAGCCGAGCAGATTTTTTGCGGCGGAACTATGCTCTGGTGTGCGCTCCGACACACCTTTTGACGCTTGCTGCGATTTTTTCGCGGCGGCGGCCTCTCCGGGTTTGCTGCCATTGCTCATCGCAAAGTGGATCTCGCTGTGTTCAGGGAGGGAGACTCGTTGAGAAAGTGCTCGTAGGAGCGGTCGAGCGATTGGTAGCGCTTCGTGTCCGGATTAAAGCGGACGCCGATGGGGAGTGTGTGCGTGTCCACGGCGCCTTTGAGCGGCGTGAAGTATAACGCCAAACCTTTTTCGGGATCTTGCTCGTAGGCCAAGCGCCAGCCGGTCACGCCGCCGATCGGAGTGCCCGGCAGGAAACCTTTGCTGTTCTTCAGATGTTCGTCACAGCGCAAGATTTCCGTCCATTGGCCGTTGTCCTTTTCCGCCAGCACGGCCCTCGTGATGATGGTACCGGGCAGATTATTCTTCGACGATTTAGGGACAACGTTCGCGGCAAGAAGTTCCTGCTTACCGTTTTTTGCTAAATCGCCGAAAAGAAGCACGGTCGTTTCTTTGCCGAGCAGCGAATCTGCCGCGGACTGAACTTCATCAGGCACGGTAAGGGCCGGTTTTTCCTGGGCCGCGGGCTTTTCTGGAGTCGTATCTCCGCAACCGGCTAGAAAGCACACAGTCACAAAACCGAGCACTACGTTCCGGGACTTATGATGGCGAAAGGCCACTCGATTCTTGCTGATTTCACTCCCCGTCCCTGATGGTAAGGACGGCATGGCTACGGGCTCGTTAGCAGGCGCGAGTAAACAGTGGCTGTCCGTGAGATTTTGCATTGTAGAAGGCTCAGTACTCCTTTTTGTAAGCTGGCCGGTACTGTGAAGGCGTAATGCCACAATTTTAGCCGTTGCCTGCCCTCCGCGGAAGAATTCCTCGGCTCAAGTTGCTTTTGTGATGAGGTGACGTTTCGGCGTCCGCCGAAGCATCAGATTACCGCCGTGCGAGGATGGCGTCCAGCCGCGCTTCAAAATTTTCTTCCCCTTCGGAGGATAATTCGCTGCGCTCGACCGGAAGCGCAGCCTCGATGGCCTCCACCCAGTTAAACAATTGTTGGATGTTCTCGCGGGTCTTTGCGTGATATTCCTTGAGGTTGCCGCTGGCAGACATCCACTGGCGGAACGTATGCTCGAGGGGATGGTCAGACGTGCCGAACGGATTGGAGGCCGCGGCAGGGGCGAGAAGGCCGCCATGCCCGGTGAAGAAATGCTCGAAGCCTAGGTCGGCGTTGAAATGGCCCGCCGATGAGGCGATACCGTCGTCGTAGAGCGGGCCGTGGCAGGTGAGCGTCAGCGGCTGCGGCTCCTTGCGCCACTTCAGCGTTTCCATGTCGAAGAGCCAGATATCCCAATTTGCGCCGACAATGTAGGCGGTGTCCGCATTCAGGTGCTGCGCGGCCAAAGCGGCAACTTCTGGAGGGCCATAGCCTTGCTCGCGAAGATCCCACTGGGCGACCGACGTTTCCGTGGAATCAACCGGTTGCACATGCAATTCCGTGAAGGCGGTTTGCGATGCGGAAAGAGGCGCCGTGGTCAGGAAGCGAGCGAACTCCGGGATCATGGTTGCTTCGGAGAAGTCGCGTGTCCAGATGCGGAGGTGGGCGCGGTTGGCCATTTTTGCTGCTTCGATTATAGCGGGGCGGTGGGGAACAGGCGAATTGTCTCGCCGGCAGCCGTCAGCGGGTCACTGGGGGAGGAACACTAAAGTTGGACGCGATTTGCGTCAGGCGTTCGCGGAGGGACTCGCCGATGTCGGAGAAAACCCTGGTGCAGGTGTCGCGGAGTTTTTCTTCGGCGGTGGCGGCGATCCCGGAGACTACTTCGCGCGATTGATGGTCGAGCGACGCGACGGTAGCGAGCATCCACTGGTTGGAGACGTTTTCGAGCCGGCCGCGGAAGTGTTCGGCTGCTTGCTCACCGACGCGCGCATACAGGCCGCGCATCTCCGCCTGCTGAGTCTCGGTCATGGATTTCCACGCGGCGAGTAGAGGACCGAAGCCGACCTGCACTTTTTCGTTGGCTTCCGCGACGCCGGCTTCCATGGCACCACTCATGGCGTTTTGAAATCGGCGGAGGAAATTTTCCTGCTCGGAAGTTGCTTGCTGCGTCAAATCCGCGCGCGCCGCTTCCAAGCTGGCGCGGGATTCGTTGACGCTTTTTTGCGCTTCGGCTTCAAAGCCGCTCAATTCATGCCGGGCTTGGCGCTGAATTTCATCGATGAACGCGGCGGACGTGGTTTCCGCGGCTTCGCTGAAGAGGGCGCGAGCGCGTTCGAACGCGTCGCGCACGACTTCTTCCATTTGGTTTTGCGTGTGGCCAACGAAATTGCGGCTCGCGTTATCCAACTCGCCCGCAAACATAGCGGAGATTTCGCCGGCGCGTTCGCGGAGACGCACTTCGGCCTGCTCTGCGGCGCGTTCGGCGAAATGCTGAATTTGTGTTTGGGCTTTTTTCTCGTACCACTCCGCGGATTTCACCAAGTCATCGACTACTTGGTGCTTCGCGCTTTCCGCCTTGCCTTCTAGGTCGGCCAGACTGCGCGCTGTAACTGCGTCGGCGGATTCACGCAGTAGCTGCTCGATACCTCCCAAATTGCCCCGGAAACTCGCCAATGCTTCGGCAAAGGCTTCGTCAGCGGTCGCGCGAATACGCTCTTGCTGAAGCGAAGTGGCGGCGTCGAGCATGGAACGCCCGCCGGCCATGCGGTGAATGCCTTCGTCCACCTGGCGGAGGTGCGGCTGCACAAGCGACTCCACCTGCTGCGCGAACTGCGCGGCGGCTTGGCGGCTGGACTCGTTGAAGGTGGAGTGAATGCGCGCGCTGATCTCCTCGAAAAGAGAATCGGAACGGCGATGCAACTCGTTGCGGTGCAGGGTCAAAACATCATCGAGCTGAGATTGAAAGCCGGCAAGCGCGTGGTGCTGGGCGGCTTCAATGCGCTCAGGGAAGTGTTC
>Ga0210406_10008833_pt1 | contig 10060 bp, 9 predicted proteins | sample IncBWC30MmetaG_FD_155454 | JGI IMG/M metagenome (GOLD analysis project Ga0210406, IMG submission 155454) | Forest soil microbial communities from Barre Woods Harvard Forest LTER site, Petersham, Massachusetts, United States - Inc-BW-C-30-M | ecosystem: Environmental > Terrestrial > Soil >... | reverse complement strand
GAGCTGATCTGGCCGGGCCTCGCCCCGCCCTATCTCGACCTGTTCGCCTGGCTGGACGGAAACGGCGAGATGCCGGTCAATCGCGACCCCGCGCCATTCCGCCCCGTCATGCTGGCGTACGCGATCGAGGATTCGGATTTCGACAATCTCAACGCGGCCGACTATATCGCCGAATGGAAATGGGACGGCATCCGCGTGCAGGCGGTGAGCGGTAAGGACGCGCGCGGCCATGGCGTGGTGCGGCTTTATTCGCGAAGCGGCGAGGACATCACCAACAGCTTTCCAGACCTTCTTCCCTCGCTGCATCTTCCGGGCGCGATCGACGGCGAGCTGCTGGTCTTGCGGGACCGCCGCGTGCAGAGCTTCAACGTGCTGCAGCAGCGGCTGAACCGCAAGGTCGTCTCGCCGAAACTGATGAAGGATTACCCGATCCATCTGCGAGCCTATGACCTGCTCGGCGAAGCCGCCGACGATCTTCGCACATTGCCATTCGCCGAACGCCGCGCACGGCTGGAGGCCTTTGTCCGGAAGCTCGGCGATCCGCGCGTCGATTTGTCGCCGACCATTGCGTTCGAGAGCTGGGACGCGCTGACCGCGGCGCGTGCCGATCCGGCCAGCGCCGGCGCGGGCGAGGATGCCGAGGCGGTCGAAGGCGTGATGCTGAAGCGGCGCGATGCGCTCTATCTCCCCGGCCGCCCGAAGGGCCAGTGGTGGAAATGGAAGCGCGATCCGCACATCATCGACGCGGTGCTGATGTATGCGCAGCGCGGTCATGGCAAGCGCTCATCCTATTATTCCGACTACACATTCGGCGTGTGGACCGCGACCGGGGACGGCGATCAATTGGTGCCGGTCGGCAAAGCCTATTTCGGCTTCACCGACGAGGAGCTGTTGCAGATCGACCGCTTCGTCCGCCGCAACACGATCGAAAAATTCGGTCCCGTCCGCCATGTCGTCCACGAGCCCGAGCAGGGGCTGGTCCTGGAAGTCGCGTTCGAGGGCCTGCAGCGCTCGCCGCGCCATAAATCCGGCGTCGCGATGCGGTTTCCCCGCATCAACCGGCTGCGCTGGGACAAGCCGCCGCGCGAGGCCGACCGGCTGGAGACGCTGGAGAACATGCTGAAGGACGAACAAAATAAAGTTCTGATAACATCTGGCGACGGCTGACGGGTTCCCCATGTTCGTCTCGCCGTAGTAAACTGGAGCATGATCCGGAAAAGCATGCCCCGCACTTGTTGCGGGGAGTGTAGCGGTTTTCCGAAAAGATCATGCTCAATCAAAAACCTGGAGCGCGATGACGATTGTGCCTAATCTCATCGCGCTCCAGCGCCTCAGCCCAGGAGACATTGATGGCGAACGACACCCGAGAATTGCCGGCCCCCCCGGGCAGCCTGAACCGCTTTCTCGGCGGCTCGCCGCTGGCGGTCGCGCTCCGGCTGGTCCTGCTGTCGATCCTGGTCGGCGTGGTGCTCGCCGCAATCGGCTTCGATCCCTACAACATTCTCCGCAGCATCCAGCTCCTGTTCCAGCGCCTCTGGGACCTCGGCTTCGACGCCGTCAACTGGCTGTGGCGCTATTTCCTGCTCGGCGCGGTGATCGTCATCCCCGTCTGGTTCATTTCGCGGCTGTTCGGAACACCGCGCAACCGCTACTGATCTTCGAGGCGCTTGCAAGGGATGCAATTGCAATTTGTCGGCTGCGGCGACGCGTTCGGCTCGGGCGGCCGGCAGAACAGCTGCTTCCATGTCACGGGCGATGCCGTCAATCTCCTGATCGATTGCGGTGCGACCGCGCTGCCCGCGCTGAAGCGGCTCGGCATCATGCGCAACGATATCGAGCTGATCCTGATCACGCATTTCCATGGCGACCATTTCGCGGGCCTGCCGTTCTTTCTGCTCGATGCACAGTTCTCGCGCCGGACGCGGCCGCTGGTCATTGCCGGGCCGCAGGGAATCGAGATGCGGCTTGCGCAAGTGATGGAAGCGCTGTTCGAGCATTCGTCGAAAACCCGCCAGAAGTTCGAACTCTCGGTGGTCGCGTTGACGCCCGAGCAGACGCGCCATTTCGGCGCGGCGAGCGTGACGCCCTATTCCGTCGTGCATGGCGAATCCGGCGGACCGTTTCTCGGACTCCGGGTCGAAGCGGAAGGACGCAGCATTGCCTATAGCGCCGACACCGAATGGACCGAGACGCTGATTCCGCTGGCGCGCGACGCCGATCTCTTCATCGCCGAAGCCTATACTTATGACAAGCCGGTGAAGAACCACCTCAGTCTCGCGACGCTGGAGGCGCACCTCGCCGACATCAGGCCGAAGCGGCTGATCCTCACCCATATGAGCGATGACATGCTGGGCCGGCTCGGTACGCTTCGCCATGCCGCCGCGCATGACGGCATGACTGTCAGCGTCTAGTGAGAGCCGATGAAATGTGGCACGGATGATCGGACCATGATCATCCCAGCAGGACACGCCGGAGGCCCGTGGAGCTAGCTCCTTCACAATTCCGGACCAAGGTCACGAGCGCGCGGGTCTTTGCCATCGCGGGGCCCGCGATGGTGGCCAATCTGACCACGCCGTTGATCGGCATCGTCTCGACGACCGCGGTGGGGCATCTTGGCGATGCCGCCCTGCTCGGCGGCGTCGCGATGGCGTCCTTCATCTTCGACTGCCTGTTCTGGCTGTTCGGCTTCCTGCGCATGGGCACGCTGGCGTTCACCGCGCAGGCGATCGGCGCCGGGGACACCGAACAACCGCGCCTGCATTTGATGCGCGGCCTTAGCGTCGCCACCTTGATCGGCACAGGTCTGATCGCCTTGCAGCTTCCGCTTGCTGCAGTGCTTTTTCAGATGATGGGCGGCAGCGAAGCCGTCACCCGCGCGGCGCGAGGCTATTTCAACATCCGCATCTGGTCGGCGCCGCTTGCGCTCGCCAACTACGTCCTACTCGGCTGGCTGATCGGGCAGGCGCGCGCGGGGGTGGCGCTCGCCGTTCAGGTCGTGATCAATGTCGTCAACATGGCCGTCACCGTCGCGCTGGTGTTGGGGCTCGGCGCAGGAATTGCCGGAGCAGCGATCGCGGCGACGGTTGCGGAGGTCTCGGGGCTCGTCGTCGGCCTTGTCATGGCACGACGCCTGGCCGGCGGGACGCTTGCGGTGCCGCGCGCAGAGCTCTTCGACCGCGCCGGGCTGATGCGCATGCTGTCGGTCAATCGCGACATCATGATCCGCACGGCCGCGCTGATCGCCGCGTTCCTGTTCTTCACCGCGCAGGGCGCGCGCGCCGGCGATACGACGCTGGCCGCGAACGCGGTGCTGAACAACTTTCTGCTCGTGAGCGCCTTCTTTCTCGACGGCCTCGCCAACGCCGCCGAGCAATTATGCGGGCAGGCCTATGGCGCGCGTGACCGCAGCGCCTTTTCCGGCGCGACACGCCTGGTCGTGCAATGGGGCCTTGCTTTTGCGATCGTCGTCGCGATCCTGTTCGCGCTGTTCGGCGCAAAGCTGATCGACGTGATGACGGCGAGCGAAGACGTGCGCCGTGCCGCACGCGACTATCTGGTCTTTGTCGCGCTATCCCCCCTGCTCTCGGTGTTCGCCTTTGCCTTCGACGGCGTCTATATCGGCGCCACCTGGGCGCGCGACATGCGCAATCTCATGCTGACGTCGCTCGCCATCTTCCTCGGCACCTGGTTTGCACTCCGCTCCTTCGGCAATGCAGGCCTGTGGGCGGCCCAGCTCGCGCACTACGCCGCGCGCGGCGGCCTGCAGGCGCTGCGCTATCCCTCGCTGTTGAAAGCGTCTTTCAGCAAGAACAGCCCGTGCCCGACCACCATGGCCTGATGCAGCACGATCTCGGCCGCATCCCAAGCGTTGCCGGCTTCGCGGTCACCGACATACGCTATCGCAAAGCCGCTGCACTTGCGGCCGGATCTGCTCGCAGGAGAGTTCGCGCTGGAACTTCCGGATCTCGTCGGGATTGGGGTCGGCGCGCAGCCGTTGCAGCCGCTCATTCTCGCGCGCGCAAGCCTCTTCCGGCCGATACCCGGTTTCGACCGGCTGTGGGGCCGAATCCTTGGCCGCCGCAGCGACCGCCGGCTCACCACCGAAGCTCTCGAGCAAGCGCTGGACCTGTGGTCGCAGGCTTTCGCACGCAAGCTCCTTCACGAACCTTACGATTTGGTCCGTGGCAGGCTCCGCACGCAGCTGTGCCAAACGTTGCTTGTCCCTGATGCATGCCTGCGACGGGTCCACGGCCTCGGCCGGCTGCGGCGACCGCTCCGGTCCCGTGGGAAGCGACGCCTTCGCTGTCGCGACCGCAGGCGGCAGAGGTGCGGCCTTGGGGGCGGGCAGAGGTGCTGGCGGCGGCTCGGCTTTTTCGGCGGTAGGTACTGGTACGAGCGGGATGGTGGCCCCTCCCAGCGATCCGTAGATGAACGGCTCCTGGCGGCCGCCTGTCATGGCAAGAACGTCGTCGCGGACGCGTCCGAGCGCGATTCGGATGTCCACGCCCGGCTCGGCGAGATGCCGCAACAACGCGGTGGCGTACGGACTGTTGGGCCCGTCGCCGTCGTAGGATTTCGATCCGGCCTTGGCGGCGTAGGCCACGAGGGTGTCCGCACCGACGTCTATGGGCTTGAGCCCGCTGCTGCCGAGCGCGCGTGGTACCCCGGCCGACCGCATGCGATCCGGAAAGGGATTGTCGCGGCAGGCGTCGAGCAGGATCAGGCGCAGCCGCTTGACCGACTGCAGCGCCCAGATGATGCGGTCGAGCGCCACCGCCTCGTCGTCCACGTCGTAGGTTCGGCCGAGCTTCGCGTCGACCGGCACCAGATAATTCGTCCCGCTGATCTCGATGCCGTGACCGGCATAGTAGACGACGGCGATGTCGGCTCCTTCGGCGGTCAACAGGAATTCGCGCACGGCGCGCCTGAAATCCATCACCCCGAGATCCTTGCGCAAAATCACGGTTTCGAAGCCCGCCTTGCGGAAGAGTTGGGCGAGCCCGACCGCGTCGGCGACCGTATTGGCGAGCGCCGGGGCGTTGCTGTAAGCCGAGTTTCCGATGACCAGCGCGACGCGTCGGTCCGCGGCGGCTGGGTCTGCGGAGAGCACCGCCACGAGCAGGCAAAGACAGGCGAGAAGCGACCTTGCTCTCATCTTCGGACCGAATAGTAGTTAGCGGCCATTATAAGACCGAACAGTAATTAAATTAGTAGTAGTGGTGCCCCCGGCGGCGCCGGTGCGGCGGGCGGCCGTCGGCGGTCACCGTGACATTAATTTCCTGCGAATAAACCGGTGGATCGTGAGGCACGTGATTCGCGTCACCGAACAAGAGCCGAAGCCGGTGCTTGCCCGTCGTCAGCGTGATCTTCGCCTCAGTCTGGCCGGCACCGAAATGTAAATGCTGGAAGTCGTTCGGGATCGGCTGGTCAAGAGGCGGCAGGTCGGTGTCCACCATCAGGTGATGATGCCCGGTGTTCAGCTTGTCGAAGCCGGCGGGTGCGATGCCCATGTTCAACAACCCGAACCGAATCACCGGGTTGGGGCCGATGTAGTTGCCGTCCTTTGGATAAATAAAATACACCTTGGCATCCTTGGGAGACGGTCTGCGGCCGCCGGCCACCGAGGCCTGAGTCGGTGCCGGCATTTGTTCGACGACCTTCACCTTGATGCGTTCAGAAATCACGGGTGGCGAGTGCGGAATGTGACTTTTGTCACCCAGCACGAGCTGCAGCGTATGCTCACCGGGGGTCAGCGTCAGCTCGGTTTCGGTTTGACCGGCGCCGAAGTGCAAATGTTGGAAATCGTTGGGGATTTCCGCATCCAGAGCCGGCGTCGGGGAGTCGATGATCAGGTGGTGATGGCCCGAATTCGCGCGATCCGAACCGGCGGGCGCCACGCCCATGCCGCGCAGCCCAAAATGGATTGTCGACTTCGTCGGGATGGTATCGCCGTCCTTCAGGCCGATGAAATAAACCTCGGCTCCTGGCGGCGACGCCGTCGGGCCCCCGCTCGCGGCCGGTGCCGGTCCGCCCAGCAAAAGCAACGCGAAAAAGGGTACCAGGATCGAAAGCTGCAGTCGTAGGATCATCGTAACCCCGGCAGCAAACGTCCACCCGTATGTCATAATAGGCCTGCCTACCAGTGAATGAAACCATAAAATACAGCTGCAACAGTTGCACACTCTCGATTCGCGTGCAAATCGGCTGTCTTGCCCGCGATCACCGGATCGAGCATGCTCGACCGATGCCGGTCGTCGGCAGGGAGCGACCAGATGCGAATTTTCGCGGCCCCCATTTGCATTGCGGTGCTGACCGCGCTCGGCGGGCCGGCGTGCGGCCAAGGCGGAGGTCAAGGCGGGGGGCAAGGCGTGGACCCGGGCTCCACGCGGGACCTGAGCCACACGCGGCAGCAGCCGAGCATGGAGCCTGGCGAGGTTTTCCGGGACTGTGAGGATTGCCCGGAACTCGTTGTGATTCCCCCGGGCGACTTCGTCATGGGATCCGGCGATGCGCCTTACGAGAAGCCGGAGCGGACCGTCTCCGTACCGCATCCGTTCGCGATCGGCCGCAACGAGGTCACGTTCGCCGAATGGGATCAATGCGCCGACGACGGATCGTGCAAGCTTCGCCCGGACGATCACGGCTGGGGACGCGGCAACCACCCGGTGGTCAACGTGAGCTGGGAGGACACCAAACTTTTCCTCTCCTGGCTGTCGCGCAAGACCGGGCAGACATACCGCCTTCCGAGCGAAGCCGAATGGGAATACGCCGCGCGTGCAGGCACCAAGACGCCGTTCTGGTGGGGTCGCGACGCCGGCGGCGGTCGCGCGCAGTGCGCCAACTGCGCCGTGCCGCCACCGCAGCAGCAGACCGTGACCGTGCGATCCTTCAGGCCCAACGGATTCGGCCTTTACGACACGGCCGGCAACGCCGCGGAGTGGGTCGAGGACTGTTGGAACGATAGCTACCGTAACGCCCCGAAAGACGCTGCGCCGTGGACCAAGGGCGACTGCCGACTGCGAGGCCTGCGCGGCGGAAGCTTCACGAGTCCCGCGAATGCCGTCCGGTCGGCTGCGCGCTTCCGCTACGATATCGACGTCCGCTACTACGCCAACGGCTTTCGCGTCGTGCGGGAAATACAATGAGGGGCTACTAGGCCAGCTCCCGGTCCGCCGTGGCGACCAGTTGGTCAGGCACCAGCAGAAGGGCCGGCAGGATCAAGGCATAGACGACCGTGATCGCAAGCACGCAAACGGCAAAGCCGCCATAGTGATCATAAAGATGCGTGCCGAGAACATCGCCAAATCGCGTGACGGCGAAATAGAGACTGTTCGCCAGCATCAGCGTGGTCCCCTGCAGACCAGGGGGGCATGATCGAATAATAAGGTCGAGATAGGCGCCGGTTGCGATGCCGCCCATCAGGCCGATCGGCACCGCGGCGATCAAGGCGCCGGTCATCGAATGAATGAAAAGCAGCGGCACCATCTGCGGGACCGCAATGACGGTTCCCCATGCGAGGATGGCCTTCAGCGCAAATCGCCTGCATAGGACGCCGTAGGCGACGAAGGTCGGAATGAACGAGGCGGCAAAGATCGCATTCCACTGCCCCCATTGAGCATCCGTGGCATGCAGCTCGTTTTGCAGATGATATTGCAGCGGTGTGGTCGAGCCAGGCGCGAAATTCCACAGAAACCAGATCAGCAGCGCCGGATAGATCGGCCAGTGCCGCGCCAGCGTCTTCAGGCTCTCGATCGGAGGCTGGACGGCCGCGTATTCGGCATGGACGTTGTCGAACACCTCGCGCGGCCGCCAGAGTGAGTAGACGGCAACGACGCCCATGATCGCTGCGCCGACCAGAAACAGAATCCGGACAGCCTGACCGGCGCCCTCCTCTTCGAGCAGGCCGGAGAGCGTACCGCCCGCGAGCAAGGCCGCAACGGTGGGGATCGACAGGAAGATGTTCCACGCCGCGCTGACCTGACCCGTCATCGCATGCTGCTGGCCGATCAGCGCCGTCAGCCCGTTTTGAGCGCTTGCGACAAAAAGAAACGAAGCCGTCAGCACGACGACCGCCACAAGCAATGTCAGGTCATTGGTCGGCGTGAAGGCGAAAAAGACATAGAGGGCGGCGCTGATGCTGCCGAACAGCAGCATCAAGCCGCGATCCTTCATGCCAAAGGGATTCCACATGTCGCGGATGAAGCCGAAGGCGAAGGACAGATAGAGCGGCAGCGCCGCCACAAGACGGAAAACCGCGACCTCATGGGCCTGCATTTGCAGCTTGTTCTTGAGAAGAAAGCTGATCGGAATATCGATCAGGCCTCCCGATGGCGAGCCGAACGCCAGCAGAACGATCAGGACACCGAGATACAGGAAAATCCGGTGCCGCGCGAAGGCGGAGAGCGGCGCCGGCGCGACATCGGCGACCAGCTCTGTGGCTCCGGAAGGCTCAGTCGTCATGGATACACACTTTTCCGGATCACCCTCTAGAGCCTTTTCCGTTCCGATTGAATCGGAACGGAAGCTCTAGTCTCTTGTTTTGACGCGTTTTCTTCACGCGAACCGGTATCCACCCCACATCCAGTGCGGGGCAGGCTTTCGCTCGAAAACGCTCTAGACCGGCCAGGCCTCGGCCGTGATCGTCGCGGCATCGGCGCCGACAATCTCCGACAGCAGATCGCGCCCGGTGCGCAGCAGCGTGGAGGAAAGATCGCGCTTGATGTCCTCGACGAGGCTCAGGCCCTTGTAGGTGAGCGATGAATAGAGCTGGATCAGGCTCGCGCCGGCACGGATCTTGGTCAGCGCCGCGCCGCCCGAATCGATGCCGCCGGTGCCGATCAGCGGAAAGGCGCCCTCGACGCGGACATAGGTCTCCGCGACCATCCGCGTGGAAAGGCGAAACAACGGCCGGCCGGACAGGCCGCCCTGCTCCTTGGCCCGCGCGACCTCGCGCAAGGTCGATGGCCGCGCCACCGTGGTGTTGGCGACGATCATCCCGTCGACCTTGCGCGAGCGCGCGACCTGCACGACCTCGTCGAGCTCGGCAAGGCTCAGATCCGGTGCGATCTTGAGCAGCACCGGCGTGTCGCCGGCCTTTGTCCGCACGCGCTCGCGGGTATCGATCACCTTGGCGAGCAGGTCATCCAGAATGTGCCCCTGCTGCAGATTGCGCAGGCCCGGCGTATTCGGCGAGGACACGTTGACGGTGAAATAGCTCGCGACCGGAGCAAATGTCTCGATCAGCCGCACATAATCGCTGACGCGATCCGGAGAATCCTTGTTCGCGCCGACATTGACGCCGACGATGCCGCCATGATGCGCGCGCGAGGCAAGCCGGCGCAGCACGGCTTCGGCACCATCATTGTTGAATCCCAGGCGATTGATCACGCCCTCGTCGCGATCGAGGCGGAACAGCCGCGGCCGGGGGTTGCCGCTCTGCGGGCGCGGCGTCACGGTGCCGACTTCGACAAAGCCGAAACCGAGCCGCAACAGCGCGTCCGGCACTTCGGCATTCTTGTCGAAGCCCGCGGCCATGCCGACCGGGTTGGGAAAGTTCAGGCCGAAGGCACGGACTGCAAGCTTGGGATTGTCCGGCCGTGGCTTGATCGGCGGTACGAACTTCAGACCGTGGACGGCCAGCCGATGCGCGTCTTCCGGATCGAGCCAGCGCAACAGCGGCAACGAGAAGGAATCGAAGGCGCGGATCACGGCTTCAGCTCCGGAATGTCGTGCGTGCCATCGGAACGCGCATGCATGTGCAGCACGGCCCGCACCGCGCCAAGGTCGAGCTCGCTATAGAGATGCGGGAACAATTCATCGTTCCGCGAGCGCTCCCAGCGCAGCGCATCGCCAAGGGCATCCGCATCGACCTCGATCAGGAACAGCGCCTTCTGGCCAAAAAAGTGCCTGCGCGCGGTCTCCCGGACCTGCGATGCAGTCGAAAAATGGATGAAGCCATCACGCGCATCATCGGGGCTGCCGCGATAGACACCCTGCCGTTCGGCCTCACGCCAGGCGGAAGCCGGGCAAATTTTATAGATCGTATGCACGAATCCTTAAG
>Ga0210406_10008832_pt1 | contig 10063 bp, 8 predicted proteins | sample IncBWC30MmetaG_FD_155454 | JGI IMG/M metagenome (GOLD analysis project Ga0210406, IMG submission 155454) | Forest soil microbial communities from Barre Woods Harvard Forest LTER site, Petersham, Massachusetts, United States - Inc-BW-C-30-M | ecosystem: Environmental > Terrestrial > Soil >... | reverse complement strand
ATGACTACTTTGGAAATTGACGTCGGCGACCTCCGCGCTCGCGCGATTGAATTCACCGCAACGGAGCTGGTCGTAACCCTTGCTGATGGGCGCAAAATTGCAACGCCGCTCGATTGGTATCCGCGGCTCCAGCGTGCTACGGCCAAAGAGCGCGCGAACTTCGAGATCATGCCGATGGGAATCCACTGGCCCGACCTCGACGAGGATCTCGGCATTGCAGGGATGCTGAGGGGGCGGCGAGCATAAGCGCTGGCCCGCTGCGACGGGTCGACGGGGTGAATCCGGCCGCGAAAGGTGCTAATCCCTTTGCCGCCGATATCGCGGCAAACGTCAGGACAATGAGGACGCCATGTACACCGATCTCGCGCTCTATATCGACGGAAAGTGGGTCAACGGCGGCGGCCGCAAGGGCGAGGACGTGCTCAATCCGGCGACGGAGAAGCCGCTGGCGCATCTGCCCCATGCCGGCAAGGCCGATCTCGACGAGGCGCTGGAGGCGGCGAAACGCGGCTTCGCCCTGTGGCGGGCAACCTCGGCCTATGACCGGGCGAAGATCATGCGCAAGGCCGCCGACCTCATGCGCGAGCGCCACGATGCGATCTCGAAAGTGCTCGTGCAGGAGCAAGGGAAGGTCTACGCCGAGGCGCGCGCCGAGGTCATCACTTCTGCCGACATCATCGACTGGTACGCGGAAGAAGGCCGCCGCAGCTACGGCCGCATCGTGCCGGGCCGCGTCAAGGGCACGCGGCAGCTGGTTGTGTCGGAGCCGGTCGGCGTCGTTGCCGCCTTCACGCCGTGGAACTTCCCCGTGCTCACGCCCGCGCGCAAGATCGGAGGGGCGCTGGCGGCGGGCTGCTCGCTCATTCTCAAGGCCTCGGAGGAGACGCCGGGCGCCTGCATCGAAACGGTGCGCTGCTTTGTCGACGCGGGGCTGCCTGCGGGCGTGCTCAATTTGGTGTTCGGCGTGCCGGCCGAAGTTTCCGAGCATCTGTTGGCGAAGGACGCGGTGCGAAAGATTTCCTTCACCGGCTCGATTCCGGTCGGCAAGCATCTCGCCGCGCTTGCCGCCAAAGGCATGAAGCGCACCACTATGGAGCTCGGCGGCCACTCGCCCGTGGTGGTGTTCGCCGATGCCGATGCGGAGAAGGCCGCCGATACCATCGCCGCGTTCAAATACCGCAACGCCGGCCAGGTCTGCATCTCGCCGACGCGCTTCTACGTGCAGGAAGATGCCTACAAGAAATTCCTCGCCCGCTTTTCCGACTATGCCAAAGGCGTCAAGCTCGGCGACGGGCTCGAAAAGGGTGTCACCATGGGGCCCATGGCGAACGGGCGCCGCATCGACGCCATGGAAAGCTTCGTCGCGGACGCGCGCAGCCGCGGCGGCAACGTCGTCACCGGTGGCAAGCGCCACGGCAACCAGGGCTTCTTCTATGAGCCCACGATCGTCACCGACGTGCCGGACGATGCCAAGGTTATGACCGAGGAGCCGTTCGGGCCGATCGCGCCGATCGTCACGTTCAAGACGTTTGACGAGGTGGTGGAGCGCGCGAACTCGCTGCCGTTCGGACTTGCGGCCTATGCCTTCACCAGCTCGAATACGACCGCGGCGGCGATCGGCGAGGCGATCGAGTCCGGCATGGTGGGCGTCAATTCGGTGGCCGTCTCCACGCCGGAGACGCCGTTCGGCGGCGTGAAGGAATCCGGCCACGGCAGCGAAGGCGGCATCGAAGGGCTCGGCGCCTACCTCAACACCAAGTTCATCTCGCAGGGTTAGCTGATCTACGCAGCTGCGCTCGCCTCACGCTGAGGAGCGAGCATCGCAGCGCGCGAGTAGAGATCCGCCGCTCGCGCGCTCCTCAGGATGAGGGCGGCGCCGAGCTTCGTTATTTCTGCTGCGCCTGCCGGCACGCCTGCCAGATCTTCTCCGCCGTCGCCGGCATGTCGAGGTGAACGCCGGCGCCGCCGGGAATGGCGTCGGCGACGGCGTTCATCACCGCGGCGATCGCGGCGGTGGTGCCGGCTTCGCCCGCGCCCTTCACGCCGAGCGGGTTGGTCTTCGCCGGAACCGCGTGGATTGCGTCCTTAAACAGCGGCAGGTCGTCGGCGCGCGGCATCGCATAATCCATGAACGAGCCGGTAACGAGCTGGCCCCCCGACGTGTCGAACAGCGCCTGCTCCATCATCGCTTGCCCGAGCCCTTGCGCGATCGCGCCATGGGTCTGGCCTTCGATGATCATGGGGTTCAGCGGCCTGCCACAATCGTCGACCGCGGCATAGCCGGCGAGCGCAAGCGCGCCGGTTGCCGGATCGATCTCCACTTCGGCGATGTGGCAGCCGTTGGGAAAGGTGAGCGGCGTCTCCGCGCTCTGCTTGGTGTCGAGATCCTCGGCAATTTCGCCGCGCTGCTTCATCTCCTTTGCCCGTGCCGCCAGATCGAACAACGAAATGGCGCGGTCGGTTCCGACCACGCTGAAACGCCCGTCGCGGTATTCGATGTCGGATTCCGCGGTTTCCAGCACGGCCGCGGCGATTGCCTTGCCCTTCGCCAGCATCGCCTCGACGGTCTTGATCATCGCGTGGCTCACGGTCATGGCGGAGCGCGAACCGACCGAGGCGTAGCCCGCGACTTCCATCGCCGAATCGCCGTGCCGATGGGCGATCTGCTCGGGCTTGATGCCAAGCCGCTCCGCCAGCAGCGGATTGAATACGGTGGCGTGCCCTTGCCCGGTCGATTGCACGTTGAGCCCGAGCAGCAGCGTCTCCCCATCGGGAAAGCTCAGCGACGCGCCTTCCAGCGGCACGCCGCCGGCGTGCTCGAGCATGCAGGAAATGCCGATGCCGCGATATTTGCCGTGCTTGGCGGCCGCGCGCCGGCGCTGCTTGAAGCCGTCGTATTCGGCGAGCGCCAGTGCCTTGTCGAGCACGCTCGCGAATTCGCCGCTGTCGATGGTGGTGCCCACCGCCGTCTTGTAGGGCAGGGCCGAGGGCTTGATGAAGTTGCGCCGGCGCAGCTTCACCGGATCGATGCCGGTCACGCGCGCGGCCTCGTCGATCGCGCGCTCGAGAATGAAGTTTGCCTCCGGCCGTCCGGCGCCGCGGTACGGCGCGGTCGGCGTCGTGTTGGTGAACACGCAGCGCACGCTTATGTCGATGCGCGCAATGTCGTACATGCCGGGCAGACAGCGGGTGAGGTTCACGGTCTGGATGTTGGCGCCCACGGCGCCGATATAGGCGCCCATGCTCCCGAGGTGGCGCACCCGCAGCGCCAAGAACTTCCCCCGCTCGTCGAGCACAAGCTCGACCTCGCTGAATGCGTCGCGGGCGTGATTGTCGCTGAGGAAAGCCTCCGCCCGGTTCGACATCCAATGCACCGGCCGGCCGAGCCTGCGCGCGGCGACGAGGATCGCGAGGTATTCCGGATATGGCCCCGTCTTCAACCCGAACGCGCCGCCGACGTCTTCGGTGACGACCCGCAGCCGCTGGGCGGGAACTCCGAGGATCGGAGCAAGCCCGTCGCGCAAAGCGCGCGCGCTTTGCGAACAGCAGCGCAGGAAGTAGCTGTCGTTCGCGGGATCATAGCTCGCGGTCGCGCCGCGCGGCTCCATCGATTGCACCAAGATCCTTTGATGCACCACGGCAACGCGCGCCACGTGCGCGGCGGCCGCGATGATGCGATCGACCTCTTTCGCGTTGGCCTCGGGATCCGCCGCCGGGCCGGGCCAATCGACCGCGATGTTACCGGGAGCCTCCGGCCAGACTTGCGCTGCGCCCTCGCCAACGGCCTCGCGCAGGTCGACCACCGGCGTGCGCTCCTCGTACTCGACCGTGACGAGCTCGGCGCCGTCCTGCGCGCCGGCGAGCGTCTCGGCAATCACCACGGCGACGGGTTCCCCGACATGCCGCACCGTCGTGCCGGCAAGCGCGGGGCGGTGCGGAACGATGAGCTTTTGGCCGCCGCGGCCGGCAAGCGGCGGGTGCTGCGACACGTTGCCGATGCCTTCCATGTCGGCGGCGGTGAGCACGCCGACGACGCCCGGCGCGGCCTTGGCCGCGGCGGTGTCGATCGAGCGGATGTCGGCGAAGGCGTGTGGGGAGCGCACGAAATAGGCTTGGGTCTGGCCGGGCAGAGGCACGTCCGCCGCGTAGCGTCCAAGCCCACGCACCAACGGATCATCCTCCAAGCGCGGCTGGTGGCGCGCGCTGCCTTCAGCGGTCTTTGCGTCCATCTTGGGTTCCGACATTCGCGGCGGGTTGCGCGGGGAGCACGTTTATAGCGCAAAGCGCAGGTGGCGCGAGTCCGTTTCGAAGCCGCAATGCTCGCATGCCGCCGCCACGCGGCCCGCGCTCACCTATGCTCCATGGCCGCGCGAACGCGGGTGACGGTATCGGCGGGCGTGCGGCAGACCTGCTCGACCAGCGCCGCCACCTGCTCGCCGGAGAGCGGCTCGACGTCGATCTTGAGTCTGTCGGCCTCGGCGAGATATGCCGCATCTTTCATGGTCATATCGAATGCGCGCCGCAGCGCCTCGACCCGCGCCGCCGGCACATTGGGCGGCAGAAAGAAGGGCCGGCCGTATTCCAGGCGCGCCAGCATCAGCCGCAGCGCGTCGCGTTCGGCATCGCTCCTGGCGACATCCAGGAACAGCGGAACGCCGTCGAGCTCGGGGCTCTTCTGCAACGCCCATTGCGCGAGGATGCGAATCTTTTTCTCCGTGAGCCAATTGGTGTTGATGGCCTTGAGCGTCGACCAGTTGGCGATGGTGCCGTGCACCTCGCCGCCCTCCATGGCGAGATGGACTTTCGGCGTGCTCTCGTAACCGGTCACGACCTTGAATTTGAATCCGAACAGGTTGTTGGCGAGCACCGGGTAGTCGAACTGGGTCGAGCCGGGCGCTTGCGCGCCCATCACGATCTCTCTTCCGCGCGCATCTTCGAGCACCTGCGCGGGTGCGGTGTGCCAGACATACATCACCTGCGTCTCGCGGTTGGTGCTGCCCAGCCAATTGAGTTTCACCGGATCGAAGCGCGCTCCCGTCGGCTGCAACAGCGGGGTCGTCGGCATGCCGTTGAACGATGCGCCCATCACCGTGCCGTCGTACGGGCCGGTGTGGTAGAGCGCGTTGGTCATCGTGAGGCTGCCGGCGCCCGGCTGATTCTGCACGACAATGACGGGTTGACCCGGAATATGCGCGGACATGTGGCGGGCCAGCAACCGCGCGTTGATGTCGTAACCGGAGCCGACGCCGACGCCGACGATGAGCCGCAGCGTCTTGCCGCGGAAGAAGGCGGCCACATCCTCCTGCGCGAAGGCGGACGAGGCGAAGACGCCGCAGAGGACGAGCGCGACGAGCAGCGTTTTTTTCATTGCTGCGGAAGTGCCTGCTAGAGACGATCGGCCAGGGCGGCGGCCGTTTCTTTTCCCGGCACGACCGGAACGATTTCGAAGTCGATGAGGTCGGACCATTCGGCGACCCACTGCTGAAAGAGAGTGACGTCGCTGCATTCCATCAATTGGAAACAACGGCTGAGGTCGGCCGCAACCCAGCTGTTCACGAATTCCAGGCCGTCAGGGGTGAGCCGGCCCTTCTGGCGGAATCGCCGGTACACCGACTTGGCGTCCTGGTTGCGAAATTGCTCGATGACCATGAACAACATGACCCGCTCTCGTTCCTTGCCGAACCTGCCTCAGGCCGCCGCGCGTTCTTCGCCGGGCTCGAGCGGAAGCTTGACCGGCTGCTTGCGCTTGGCCGACAGATCGAGCGCCTTGGTCAGCATCAGCCGGTTGTGCGCCTCGGCGGCGGTGGCGGCCTGCGTCGGCAGTCCAAGCGCGACGCGGTTGAGCCACGAGTCGGTTTCCTCCCGCATCGGACCGCGCAGCTCGCCCAGCGCGATGTCGCCGGGCGGGTAGCTGCCCATGAAATCGACCAGCCGGCGCTCGTCGGGCGCATAGCCTTCGTTCTGCGGCGCCGAGACCGCGAGCACCATGTCGCGATGAGTATCGTCGATCGTGAGCACGCCCTCGGTGCCGTTGATGCCGATCTCGAGGCTGTAGACCGCGCCCGGCCACGTCACTGGCAGCGCCCAGGAAATGTTGAGGTGATAGACGCTGCCATCGGAGAACACGATCATGCCGGCGGTCGCATCGATCCCCTGATAGAGCGGCCCCAGCACCTTGTCGATCGAGCGCGCGTAGCATTCGACCGGCGTCTTGGCCTCCATGCACCACATCACGATGTCGAGCGCGTGGGTGCCGGAGATCACCATCGGCGAGATCGTCTTCGGGTCGTCGGTGCGCTTGTAGTTGTCGATAGCGACCAGCCGATTCATGAAGGCACGCGAGGTCACCAAGGTCACGTCGCCGAGCGCGCCGCTGCGCACCTTCTCCTTGGCGGCGAGCCATTTGCGCCGGAAGCGCTGGGTGTAGCCCACCACCGCGTCGAGCTTGGCGTCGGTGATGGCCTTGAGCACGCGGGCGGATTGCGCGAGATCGGTCGCGAGCGGCTTCTCGATCAGCATCGGCACGCCGCGCTCGACCGCCGCCAGAATCGGCTCGACGTGGAGATGCTCGTCGGTGGCGATGATCGCGCAAGTGACCTCGGGCCGCTTGAGCAGCTCGCGGTGATCCTGGGTGACGAAGTCGGCGCCGATCTTCTCCGCCACGTCGAGGCCGCGGTTATGGTTCTTCTCGGCGATGCCGATCCATTGCACCGCGGGGTGACGCGCCGCGACCTCACCGCGGAACAAGCCGACCCGTCCGGCGCCGACGATGGCGAGCCCGACGCCTTTCGCTTGCCGTCTCATCGCTTGCCTCCCGCCATTTCGGCGACGGCGGAGAGCGCGGCATTCGATAGCGGCAGATCGACCGGCTCGTTGCGCTCGGCGGAGAGATCGGCGGCGGTGTAGGTCTCCATCACCATGCGCGCGCTCTCGGGCGTCACCATCACCGGCCGGTCCATGATGCAGGACTCGAGGAAGTGGATGGTTTCCGGTCCCATCTGGCCGGCGAACACGTGGTCCACCCGCTCGCCCGGCATGGTCGACATCGGAAAGCGGGTGCCTTCCGCCACGGTGTTGAGCCAAACGTCGCGATGGGTGTCGTCGAGCACGAGCGCGCCGTCGGTGCCGGTGATCTCGACCCAGGTGGAGCAGAAGTTGGGATAGCTCGGCGGCAGGTTCCAGCCGCCGCCGATCGTCACCATCGTTCCGTCATCCATGGTCACCAGCGACCACATGACGTCGTAAGAACCGTTGATCGGCTGCATGTAGCCGTAGGCGCCCTGCGAGTAGACGCGCACGGGCTTGGCAGGGTCGAGCAGCCAGAACACGAAGTCGAGATCGTGGGTGGATTCCATCACCACCGGCGAGAGCTTCACCCGTTTGGCGATCTTGGTGCCGAGCCCGCGGTTCAAATGCCTGCTCACCATTACCGAGACGATCTTGCCCAGCGTGCCGTCGGCGATCTGCTTCTTGGCGTAGGCGAACTTCGGGTTGAACCGCTGCGAATAGCCGATGGTGAATTTGAGCCGACCGCGTTTGGCCAGCGTGATCAGCTCGTCCGCCTCCCACAGCTCGAGCGCGATCGGTTTCTCCAGCAGCACGTGCTTGCCGCCTTTGAGGCAGTCGCGCGTGATCGGGTAATGGTTCTGCTCCGGCGTGGTGCAGACATAGACCACGGAAATGTCCGGGTTCTTGATGATGTCGTGGTAATCGAGCGTGGCGGTCGCGGGCCGCGTCAGCGCCTTGACCTCGGCCAGCCGGTCAGGGCGGATTTCGCAGATATGCAGCTTGTCGACCAGTGCCGAGCGCGCGAGCGTCTCCGCGCGGATACCGCCGCACCAGCCGGTGCCGATCACTGCCACTTCGACTCGTTGCACTGATGATTCCTTTATCACGCGATTGCTGACATACGCAGTGCTCTCGCTCCGTCATGCCCGGGCTTGACCCCGCAAGTCGGGTTTACCCGACTTGCGGCACTTATTTGATCTGCAGAACTCGGGCAAGCCCGAGTTCTGCAGGCATCCATCTTCTTGCGAAAAGGATGGATTGCCGGGTCAAGCCCGGCAATGACGATAGCACCCCTCAAGGGCCGACGAGCGATAAAGCACAGCACCGATTGGACATCAAACGCTTTGCGGCGCCCCGAACACCTGCGCTGCGAATTGCGGATAGACCTCGAGGAGCTGCGGGGCGACGGCCGTGCGCAGGAGGCGCAGCGTCTCGGGCGAGGGCGCGGGCGTCACCGGCACGTGCGGCGGGCGGTCGAAATCGAAGCCGGTATGCTCGACGACCTCGGCGACGCTGTGGCCCGGATGCACGCTCGCAAGCGCGAAGCGCCGCCGCTGTCGATCGAAGGCGAACAGGCAGCGCCGGGTGACGAGCGCGACCGGGCCGCCCGGGCGATAGATGTTGGCCGCGCTCGTCCCCGGCGCACTGATGAAGTCGACCCTCTCGACCAGCGTGCGGCGGCTGTGCTCGAGCCGGAACAGGATTACCTTGGGGACCACGTAATAGAGGTAGGCCGAGCCGAACGAGCCGGGAAAGCGCACGGTCGGATGCGCGTGGTCGCCGATGCCGACGAGGTTGATGTTGCCCGCCCCGTCGATCTGTCCGCCCGAGAGGAAGAAGGCGTCGATGCGGCCCTGCCCGGCGCAGTCGAACAGCTCGCGCCCGCCGTCGGTGAAGAAGCTTTGCCGCCGGCTCCCCAGCAGCGACACGTAAGGGCGGCCGTTTCCACGCTCGCGCGCCAGCAATGCGGCGGCCGCGGGGATCGGTGAGGACGCGCCGATCGCCACGTGGCGCGCATCGCCGATCAGGGCGGCGATGACATCGGCGAGCAGCTCCTCGTCGCGGTAAGCCTCGTTGCGCAAGCGAGCCCCTCTCCGTTGTCATTGCCGGGCTTGACCCGGCAATCCATCCAGCTTTGCAAAATGTCTTACGAAGAAGATGGATGCGCGGGTCAAGCCCGCGCATGACGAGTTGAGGGCAGCGTCACGCGGCGCGTTGGGCATGCACGTGCCGGTCAAGATACGCGGCAAAACCCTCAGCGCTCGCGGCCATGCGCGCGTACTCGGAGAGATGCGCCGCATCGGCGGCATAGTGATCGGCAAGCGCAAGCGGCCACGCGCCGTTCGGCACGACGGCGATTGCCTGCACATAGAAGCCGCCGAGCGCGCCGGCGGCGAGCGTGGGATCGTCGAACAGGTTTCCCTCGTAAAGTTTCTCCGCCGTCACCACGGTGTTCGCCGCGGCATGCGCCATGGTGGCGAGCTCGCGGTCGCGGCCGATCCAGACATTGCCCGCGCGGTCGGCGAGCGGCGCGTGGAACAGCGCGACGTCGGGCCTAATCGCCGGCAACAGCACGATCGGATCGTCCTTGCCGAACGGGTTGTCGAGGACTTTCCAGTCCGTACGCTGGGCGACGAGGTCGGAGCCGATCAGCCCGCGCAGCGGCATGAACGGAACGCCCTTTTCCGCCGCCTGGAACGCGACATGCAGCGCTGGGCAGGTCGAGTCCTTGACGCGCAGCGCTCCCGCGGTCACGGCGGCGGTGAAGCGCGGCGCCGCGCCGAATTCGCCGAGGCTCACCGCCGAGGTCTCGATCGTCTCGACGCAGCCGGCGCCTATGAGCAGCTCCGCCTGCAGGCTCGAGGTTGGCAGCGCGACGAGATTGAGCCGCTTGACGCCGCGGCGGATCAGCGCGCGCGTCGCCGCCATGGCGACGCCCGAGGCCTCGCGCGGCACCGCCAGCACGCAGCCGTCGGTGATCACCGCCAGGGCTTCCTCGAGCGAGCGCGCGATCATGAAAGCCTCAAAATCGAACCGGCGCACCGTTGGAGGCACGGCGGTTAGCCCTCATGGCCTCATGCTGAGGAGCACGCGAAGCGTGCGCCTCGAAGCATAAGGCCGCCTCATCCTTCGAGACGCGGCCCTTCGGGCCGTTCCTCAGGATGAGACAGATCGTCACGACAGCGCCTGCTTCACCCGGTCCGGCGAGAACGGCACGCGGCGGATGCGCACGCCGGTCGCGTCGAAGATTGCGTTGGCGATCGCCGCCGCCACC
>Ga0210406_10008831_pt1 | contig 10063 bp, 7 predicted proteins | sample IncBWC30MmetaG_FD_155454 | JGI IMG/M metagenome (GOLD analysis project Ga0210406, IMG submission 155454) | Forest soil microbial communities from Barre Woods Harvard Forest LTER site, Petersham, Massachusetts, United States - Inc-BW-C-30-M | ecosystem: Environmental > Terrestrial > Soil >... | reverse complement strand
CGATAGCGCTCACCGATAATCGGCCCGATCTTCAGTCAAGGGTCAAAACGCGTTATAGAGATGTTTCGCCAACTATCCGAGTTTCTTGTGCGAAATTGACCATTTTTCTCATGCGGACTGATGCATGATAGTCGACCGTGAAGGCCAAGAAGCTTCCCCTCAAACAGATCCAGGCCGTCCACTTGCCCCCCACACGTCGCGCGGGAACGGGCGAGAAGTGCGAACTAACTCAGGGCGGCCTCGTAGAGAGCCGCATCGGGATCGACGCTTGGTAGCAGCAGATTAAGTGTGGAAACATCAGTCAGTGACTCAAATGGAGAGTTGTGAACTTGAGATGATGGATAATCGCGGCTTCTAAAATCGTTTATTCGGGCATCTTCGGACAATCAGCCATCCTACTGAGATGGAGAATGAGTATAGGTGAATCAAATAATGAAGAAATTAACTTTGGCTGTGGGTCTGCTGGGCGTACTGTTGACGACTGCTTTTGGGCAGGCTCAGAAAGCCTCGACAGGCAACAAAATGAAGAGCGTCATCTATGTGACTGCAGAAAAGGCGACGTACAAGCAGGCTCCAATGGGCGGGGTTTCGATGGCGACCGTTTGGGGTGACCCGGACAAGGGTGTTCACGGAACGTTCACGAAATTCGAGCCGGGCTTCGACGCGGGAATGCACACTCACACGAGCGATGTCTGGATCGTCGTTATCAAGGGCGCTTATCTATACAAAGATGACGCGGGCGAAAAGCATGTGGGGCCGGGAGAATTCCTTTTGGTTCCTGGCGGACACAAGCATTGGAGCGGCGGTGACAAGACGGAAGGCGCGCTCTTTTACGAGGAAGCGTCAGGGAAGTTCGATAGCATACCTGCGAAGTGAGGTTACCCAATTTCTTGCTTGGCAAGAACGCTATTGCCAAGCGCAAACTCAAACTCTAACTGTTTCCGAATCGAGGAGGCCGCCCTATGTCTGGGCGGCCTTTCTTTCGCTGGATGTTACGTCAACTCACCTTACCGGGATAATCGGGTGGAAACGGAACTGGATCGCGAACCTCATTGCGCCAACCCACGAAGCCTTGAAATAAACCGAAGAAGACCGCATTGAACGCAAACTTAATCGACTCGGAGACCCACCCACGAGAGAGGCTACCCAAGAAATCCATAGTAATTGTTGCTAGCCCGAACGCAAATCCGGGTCCAAGCAATCCGAACGTCAGGATGTACCTCAGTTTGCCTAAGCGCCTCAAGCGTTGTCGCCTACTGGCGCGGTCCTCTGTTTTTCGCCGGAAGGGTGAAAGACCGAATATATGAAGGAAGCCGGCCCAAATTGCGAACCAAGCAAATGAAAACGCAAGCCCTGCTATGACGACGGCGAGTTCGCGCATGGCCAGATTTTATCAGCGTCATCCGCACCGCTTTTGAGTACGCGAAGGTCTTACATCCTGCCCACGCGTATCCACAAACGCGAATGTCTTGGTGACGGAGTTCCGTCTGCATCGGCAGAGCTAAGAAGGTAAAGACTCCGATTGGCAGTGCGATGACAAGCGCCATCCAGCGCAGAATTCTTGTGCAGTCAAAGCCCGTACGCCCATCTGACCAGAGGCGGTAGGATCTCGCGGTGTCACCCTGCCCGAGCGCGGACCAGAGCTTTAGGGTGATTTCCCAACAGAGCACGACTGCTCCAAATCCCGGAAAAAACCACCAAATGGCAGTCTGCGGCCACAACCGAAGCGACGTTTCTGGACCGTCGCTGGTGCCTAGATAACGATTTAGTGAAACGAGCAAGTGGTGAGTGGTCCAGGCAAATACGACCGCAACAGCGATCATACTAACCTCAACCACCCATTTAGTTTGCTGGAACCGTGCATCCAGCGCGGACAGTTGCATCTCCGACAGCCGAGCCTGAAGGCTTCAGGTATTTGCGAGCAAGTGCGAAGCAAACCGCAACGACGACTGGAACGAGGGCCTTTGCTGCGAATTGAATTACGCCGTTCATGCGCGCGGCTTGTCGGTGTCGGAACATTATCAGGGCAGGTTGTCGGCAGGCAATCCACGTATGTCTTGTAACTGTAAGGCCTTAGCGCTCACCATCGAACCGTAGGGCTGACAAACGGGCTGCCACGCGCTTCCAAAAGAACGAAGGCCGGGTATCCCGGAAGGTAATTCCGGATCCCGGCCTGCGTTTTACTTCAACCTGTCTTACAGCAATTTACTACTAGAAACGCTGCTTTACACCGAGCTAGTTGCCCGAGCCCGAATTCGCGGCGGTGGTCGGAGCCGCAGTCGGAGCGACGCCTGTACCGTAGCGGGCCAAGCGCGGAAAGAACGGCGTGACCTCAAACGGCATCTTGTCACGGGCCGAGGTGATGGCGACCGGAGCCGTCTTCACCATTTCCGCCTTGTCGTTCCAGGGATTGATCTTCACGCGGCCGCCCAGGGGCAATGCCGCAATCTGATCGAGTTTGGCATTATCGAGCGCCGGGCCTTGCGTGGCCAGAGCCGACAAACGATTGACCGTTCCGTTTTCCGCCAGCGGATTGCCCAGATGCGTGGTCAGCAAGGCGCTCAGTTGCGGAGCCCGCAGCTGAAGAGCCTTGAGGAACAAGCCAACGCTATCCAGTTTCTGCGCGTAGGGCGAGTTCTTCAGAATCTCGATCGCCTTTTTGTCAGCAGCCTGTTCTTCTTCCGGAATGTGCTTGAAGCCCAGGTTCTGATACGTGGAGTTATCGTTGAACAACATGCGGTCGTTGAAGGCAAACTTGCTGCCCAGGTTGTGTCCAAGCACGATGTGCGCGAGTTCATGCGCAAGTACGGCAGCCAGGCTGGCTTCGTCGGGAAGCACGTCCACCAGGCCGCGGCTGATCACGATGGTGTTGCCCACGCTGAAGGTTTCCAGCGGAGCGGTGAGCAGCACGCGCGTGCGCACCGGCCGGGGCAGATCAATGTTGTTGGTAACCTCGAGGTTGTTGACCACGGTCTGCAGAATGTGGTCGACGTCACCCTCGGGGGCGAGCAAGCCTCCGTTGGTCAGGCGCTCGACAACGTTGTCTTCTGCCTGCTGCTGCCAAACGCGTTCCGCTTGCAGCGGGGAGGCATCCTGGGTGGTCGGGCTGTCGTCGGTGACGCTATCCACGCGGATCTGCGTGAGTTCGTCATCCTTGCCACCCTTTTTCAGGTCATATCCCCAGATGCGGGTCTGCGCCTTGAAGGCTTCCTTGTTCTTCACGCCAGCGCTGAAGTCGCCTTCTTCGCTGTAGATGTAGGACGGTACCCAGTAGCCGGGAATCAGGTTCAATCTCCAGCTGTCCATGTGGAAGAAAAACGAGTTGCGTGGCGCAGGCGCGTAAGTTCCGTTCAGGCGCACGATGTTGAATCCCTGATCTTCCACCCAGATGCGGCCCACGAATCGGCCTTTGCCAGAATTTTTCTTGGGGGTGACATCAAACACCAGGCAGCGTACGTCGCCGAGGAATTCGCGGCGAGCATAGCGAAAATCATAGTGTTCGCGGTCGAAGTCGGTGCGGTCGGCATAGACCATCCATGAGAAGCCCACGGGCTGGTATTGCACCTTGAAGAACTTTTGGAAGCCGCCCATGAGCCGGGTTTGCATGCTTTTTTCCGGATCCTTCAGATAATCCTGACGGTCCACGGTCTCGCCCATATCCATGCGGCCGAGGAAATAGTGATCCGCGCTGGGCACCGGGCCCAGTTGGGGATCGGCGGTCAGATTCTGCAAGTACGTCTCGACCACCGGGGTGCGTTTTGAGAGTGTCTTAATCAGCGCGTGTTCCCGTTCAATGAACAGGGTCACAACCTGCTCCATGGTGGTGGGAGCGGGCGCAGCTGCCGGTGTTGAAACTTCGGCGGTCTGTGCTGCGGGCTGCGAAGGCGGTGTCGGTTCCGGTTGCGCGCTGGCCGGATTCGACTGTTGCGCCGTCTGCGTCGCATCGGACGCGGACGGCTGAGATCCTGCCGCTTGCTGCGCGGCTGCGCTGATCGATGCCAGTAAAGCCGCGGTGAGAACTGCTTTCCAAGTACGCATGACTCTTTTCTCCAATTTCAGTGAACCGAATTCGTGTCTGTTGCCTGCAAAAACGTCGAACTACTTCGCCAAAACTTTTTAGTAAGCCATCGCGAACGTCACGTGAATAATCGCATTCGAATCGACCGGCTGCCCGTCGCGCAACGCCGGCTTGAACCGGATCTTGTTCGCGGCGGCGACGGCGGCTTCGTCCAGGCCATGGCCCAGACCGCGGACCACGCGATTGACGTGCAACGAACCGTTCGCCGAAAAGCTGACATCGAGAAGCACTTCGCCTTCAAGCTTCAAGCCGCGAGCTTCATCGGTATAAATCGGGCTCGGCTTGAACGTAATGTTTACCGGAGTGTTGGCTGCTGAAGCATCCGGCTGAGCAATCTTCGGACCTGCACCGTGCACCACTTGCTCCGCTCCAAAACCGCCGGTCGCAATGCTGCCCTTGCCGCTGCTGCGCCCGTCGCCTTTGCCGCTATTGGCGATGCCGCTTCCGAAATCTGTGCTGGCGACCGTACCCTTAATTCCCTTTGCTCCACCGGATCCATTGCCCTGGCCCGGGCCTGCGGGCAAATCAAACGATCCAGTTGAGGCGGTATACAATTTCGCGCCCTGCTTGCCCGTACCAGGCAAACCATTGGGATCACCAAAGCCGCCCGTTTGAACTTTTTCTACAGCTGCGTTCACAGTTGGTTGCTGCGAACTTCCGCCGAAGTCACCGGTATGTACCAGCTGCGGACGAGCCCCGCTCACCGCCATCTTGATCTGAGGAGCGGCGAACTGGTTGACCACTACTTTTGGCGCCTCCACCGGTTGCTGCAGCTGGCGGCGAATTTCGCGCGGGACTATCAGCTTCGGCTGCTCAAACACTGGCAGCTTCACCGCGGGAAGGAGCTTTGCCTTTATCTGCGGTTTCGTCTTAATCGGCGCTGGTTCCGGCCGCAGTGGAGGCGTGGGAATCAATTCGGTTACATGAAACGAAGTCAGCTGCAGCGTATCGGGAATGATCAGGTTGAGGTTGATGACGATCAGCAATAGCAGTGTCACCATGGCGTAGCTCGCCACTAACGCCCGTTTGTTGATCTTGCGTTCGGGCAATAGCCCTAATTGAAATCCGCCGTAAGCCGTCGCCATGCAGTCTCACTCCATTTGGGACCCGGGTGGGGAGAGGAACCGGGACTGGAGTCTTCAAAATACGGGAGATAGGACAGTGGGTAAACGTGTCAACGGCCCTTGACCTTAGGTAACCGCTCAGGTGTCCTTTTGGAGTATGGGTCCGAAACGGGTACGCAACGGGCGCTAGCCGGGTGGAACCGTTTGCCCTACGGAGGAAACTGGGCAGAAACTGGGATGAGTACCGGAGTAACCGGCAGGTTGAGATCTAGCGCTTATCGGGAATTCCGCGAGAATTCCGTTTGCGAGCGAAATAGGCAAATAGAGGAATCCCCGCGAGGATCACGAGGACTCCGTAGCCGGAGTTGGGCCAGTCGTTCTTGAAGGTGTAGCAAAGAAGTGCGGCGGCAACCGCAACGAATACGAGAGGCACGAAAGGATAGCCCCACATGCGATAGGGGCGCGCGGCCTGCGGATCGCGTTGGCGGAAGACAAAAATCGTGCTGCCCGCGATCATGTAAAAGAGCCATTCCGCGAAGATCGCGAGAGAAAACAATTGCCGGAAATTGGCTCCGAGTAGCAGCAGAAGAATCGAGATTACGGCTTGCACAACAATCGCCATCGCAGGCGTGTGATAGCGAGGATGCACCTCGGCCAAGGCTCGAAAGAAATATCCATCTCGTGCCACCGCGAACGGAACGCGCGCTCCGCTCATGATGGTGCCATTGAGAGTGACCAACATCGAGAGCGCCATTCCCGCAGAAACAATACTGGCGCCCATTCGCCCCATCACGAGCGCTACGGCATCCGAGGCGGGACGCGGCGAAGCTGCGATCGCAGAGGCCGGCAGCACATACTGGACGCCAGCATTGACCAGGACGTAGAGCAGGCCCACCGTGGCCACGCCCGCAATCAGCGCGATCGGAATGTTGCGTTCGGGACGCTTCACCTCCCCGGCCACCATGTTGAGATCATTCCATCCGTCGTAGGCCCATAGCGCCGCAACCAACGCGGCCATGAAGCCGGCAACGCCACCCTTGGCGCCCGCGAATGTTCCCGCGAAGTTGCTCCATCCGCGCCCCGCTGCGTTGCCCATTCCGCTGAAGCAGACCACCACGATTCCGAGGATGATCGCCACTTTCAGAAGCGTAAAGACAAGTTGGAACTCGCCCGCCTTCTTCACTCCGAGGTAGTTCAGCCACGAGATCAGGATGGCGGCGCTGATGGCAAATATTTGTCCCCAGTTCACGGCCAAGGGTGCCGGGATGAGGTTGGTGGAAAAGAAAGAGAAGAACGAAAATGTTCCGAGAATTCGAACCAGCCCTGTGACCACGGTTGCGACGGACGCGGGCTTGGCGATGACAAACCATGTCCAGGCATAAAGAAATCCCGCGAGCGGTCCATAGGCGTCGCGGACGTAGACATATTCTCCGCCTGCCTGCGGCTTCATGGCTCCAAGTTCGGCGTAAGTGAGCGCGCCAAAAAACGACAGCAAGCCGCCCACGATCCAGGCCAGATAGACAAGCTTGGCTGATCCGACTGCTTGCATCATTTCGGCGGGAACCAGAAAAATGCCGCTGCCAATGATGGTGCCAACGACCACGGCTGAGGCGTGGCTGACGCCTAAGTCGCGGGAGAGCTCAGCGCGGGGTGACGAAGGCTGCCTGACAGTTGCCATGTCGAGTTGGAGTAGGAGTATACCCGAGCATGGGACACTCTGACCGCGAAGTTCGCGAGGAATGTGTGCCACAGGAAAAGACCGAATTCCGGCTGATCAAGACTCCAGCGCGGTGCCGTCGTTGCCGCTAAACCAAGACGCGTCCGCAACTTACGTCAAGGGTTCCAATCGCACGCCTGTAAGCGGTCGAACCATCACTCGCCTTGAGACCAGTTTCGAGGCAGAGGAGTTGTAACCGATCTCTTAAACGCTGAACGCACCCTCTTCACTCCACCGCGGAGAACGATTTCGAGGCGGAGCCGGGGTTATTTCCTACCGCCAGAACGCTGGCAATCCAACCGACCGCAAACGTCACCGCGGTCCCGAGTGGAATCCACCAGGTCCAGGGCACGTGCGTCCAGAGCCACAGATATAGTTCCAACAAGAGTCCACACAGCATGCCCCACATTGCTCCGACCTGATTCGCGCGCCGCGTCAGCACGCCTAACAGAAACACGCCGAGCAGAGCTCCGTAAGCGACGGATGCGATCTGGAGTCCCACTTCTACTACACGGCCTACTTTATGCAGCGCGATCACCGCCAGCGCGAACAGCACCAGCGCCCACAGTACGGTTGCGACCCGCGAGAGTCTCATCTTGGTTTTTTCATCTGCCTGCGGGCGCAAGCGGGCATAAAAATCCATGATCGCGCTCGAGGACAACGAATTCAGCGCTGCGCTTAGATTCGACATCGCGGCGGCGAGGATCGCCGCGATCAGCAGCCCGGAGATTCCGTGAGGCATCCGAGTGACAATGAACGTCGGATAGATTCGGTCCGGCTTCCCAAATGTTGCCGACGGCACCCGGTAGTAGGCCCACAACATGATGCCCACTGTCAGAAACAACGCAAACTGAAATAGAACGGCGACACCGCTCGAAAGCAAAGCGGTCACCGATTGTTTTTGGCCGCGCGCTGCCAGCAATCGTTGGACGATAAGCTGATCGGTGCCATGACTTGCCGTGGTCAGGAAGGTCCCGCCAATGATTCCTGCCCAGAAGGTGTAGGGGATCCAAACATTGGTGCTGAAGTCAAATACCTGCAGTTTCCCCGCGGAGGAAGCGGCGGCATGAATCGCGCTCCATCCGCCGGGCACCAGGTGCGATATGGTCACCAGGCCCACCAACGTTCCACCAACGTAGATCGCGGTTTGCACGACATCGGTCCAGATCACCGCGGCTAAACCGCCCTCAAACGTATAGACGACCGTCAAGGCCGTGATGATCGCGATCGACGCTACCTCGCCCGTCCCCAGAGCGATCGAGACCACAATGGCTACGGCATAAACTCGTACGCCCTCGGCTGCGGCCCGGGTCAGCAGAAAAAGACCGGCGGTTAGCGAGCGCAGGCCGCTGCCGAATCGCCGTTCGATCAGTTCGTAAGCCGTATAGAGATCGCCGCGGAAGTAGTGCGGCAGCAACAGGAAGCTGATGACCACCCGGCCGAGGACGTATCCCATGACCACTTGCAGGAAGGTGAAGTTCGTGTCGTAAGCAAGGCCTGGAATGCTGATGATGGTGAGCGTGCTGGTCTCAGCCGCAACAATTGACAGGGCGATCGCCCACCAGGGGATGTCGCGCCCTGCAAGAAAATAGTCGCGGAGCGTGCGCTGCTTCCGGCGGAAGCGAAGGCCGAACAGGGTGATGCCTGCAAGGTAGAGTGCGATGATCGCGAAATCGAGATGGTTCAGGCCCATGGGTGGTTCGGCACGGCAGAAAGCTTTTGACCGCAAAGATCGCTAAGAGCACCCGCCAAGGACGCTAAGAAGCACATACGTAACCTCTTCGCGATCTTCGTGGATTTTAGTTTGCGAGCTTTGCGGTCAAAAGCCTTTTGCTGAAACAAGCTTCAATTATCGGGGCATTTCGAGCTTTCCGCGAGTGAGACTCTATAGTCGCCGCGCACGAAACCCCACGGGCGACTGCTCTGTGCTAAAAATAATTCGTGAGCTACTACCTGGGCATCGACGGCGGCGGCACCAAAACCACGTGCGCAGTGGGGGATGAATCGCATTTGCTGGCGGTTGCGACGGCGGGACCGAGCAACATCGTTCGCGTCGGAGAGATGCAGGCCCGCGAGTCGCTGCACCTGTCGGTGAGGCAGGCATGCGCGGCCGCCGGCATCGCGACTGAACAGGTTGCGCGGACGTGTGTTGGAGGCTCCGGCGCAGCCCGTCCCGAGTTGGCTGAAATCGTCCGCAGTTCGCTCGCCGAAATCGTTTCGAGCCCAATCGACGTCGTCGGAGACATGCAGATTGCCCTCGACGCGGCCTTTGACACCGGCCCGGGGGTCATCGTCATAGCGGGAACAGGTTCGATCGCTTATGGCCGCGACCCGCTGGGAACTACCCTTCGCGCCGGGGGATGGGGATTCGCCATCGGAGATGAGGGTTCCGCGCACTGGATCGGCCGCTCGGCTGTTACCGCTGTGTTGCGCGCCGCGGATCAAAGCGACGACAGTGCCGAACACGGTGCGAATTCGTCCCTTGCGTGCGCTCTCTTCAAAGCCTGGGGAGTGACTTCGCTGACCGATCTTGCCCGCGCTGCGAGTTCGATTCCTCCTCCCGACTTCGCCGCTCTCTTTCGCGCTGTCGCGGCCAGTTCTGACGAGTTGGCGACGCAGGTTCTGAGCAATGCGGGCAGGGAACTGGCGCAGGTGGCCGCGGTGGTCATCCGCCGCCTCTTCGAGCAGGACAAGCAAGCTTCGGTCCCGGTGGCCATGATCGGTGGTGTCTTTCGTCATGCTCCGCTCGTGCGCCAGGTTTTTTACAATGAACTGCGCACGATCGATCCCCGGGCAGAGGTGAATCCGAAGGTGGTTGAACCGGTCGAGGGGGCGCTACGGATGGCGCGGAGAGCCGCATCGCGTGGGGCCGAGGCCGGTCTTGATGCTGCAGGTTGACGTTGCTCTTGATTTGATCTGTGGACCATGGCATGAATTCCGAAAGAGACAATTTGACGGAGTCGCCCGGGCGCAATCGCCCGTCGCGGCGCAATCGCCTGAAGCGCAGGCATCGTCCGATTTGGAAGCTGGCCCGCCGTTTACGGCCGATCTGGCCTTGGCTCGGTTGAAGGATCGCACCTTGTCCTCGGAGATCATCGAACAAATCTGCCGGGATCGAGCGGTGATGAAATCGCGCAAGGTTCGGCTTGCGATGGCGGCTCATCCCCGCACGCCGCGCCGCACTGCGCTGCGCCTGATCCGCGA
>Ga0210406_10008830_pt1 | contig 10064 bp, 10 predicted proteins | sample IncBWC30MmetaG_FD_155454 | JGI IMG/M metagenome (GOLD analysis project Ga0210406, IMG submission 155454) | Forest soil microbial communities from Barre Woods Harvard Forest LTER site, Petersham, Massachusetts, United States - Inc-BW-C-30-M | ecosystem: Environmental > Terrestrial > Soil >... | reverse complement strand
GGGCTATGTGGGCGGGGCCGATGGCGACGGGAGTTCCGCCGAAGGGGTTCGAGAGCTTGATGCGCAGGGCGGAGCCGCCGATGCTGGTGTGGACGATCATGCGAACGGTCTGGTCGTGGAAGCCGCGGGCCAGGGTCTGCGCGGGGTTGGCCGGGCGGGGAGTGGCTGGCGCGGCTGCCGCGGGGCGCGGGGCGGGCGGCGGGTTGCGGATCAGGGGCTGGGCGGTGGTCCAGGTAGCTACCCAGTGTTTGCCGGCGGGCTGCGCCCAGGCGGAGACTACGACGAGGAGTAAAGTGAGTCCAGTTCTCATTTGTGCTTTCCTGTTTTGGGGAACCTCGAAGGGCGAGGATATGCTCTCTATATTAGCGAGATAGTGGGGGTGGGCCGGGGGATGGTACTGTCACGGCATTTGCGGACCATGCGGGATTCCACTTACCAGGAGGAGTATTACAGTGCAGATCACTACCAAAGGGGCAAGTCGCCTGGGCCTTTTGCCGCACACCAAGGTCGAGTTCGAAAGGGCTGGAGGTCACGCCGTCATTCGCAAGGCCCGGCGCTCGCCCGGCGAAAGCGCGCGAGGACGGCTGGCGCCGGAGGTCCTTCGGGGCAGCGCGGACACTCGCATGAGCACCGACGAGATCCTGGCGCTGACGCGGAACAAAACCCGCGCTGGCGCGCGACGTAAGTGAAACCGGGCATCGCCAATTTGCGGGCCCGCCTGCGTGGCTGGCGTGGCGTGCTCGTGGACAGCAACGTCTTGCTGGACCTCCCCCACGAATGATCCAGCCTCTGGGGGGAATGGTCGGCGAAGGCACTCGCCGAAGTAGTTTCCTGCTCTACGGCAAACGCGGAGGTTCACGCACCTCACCGCTACCGGATCTCTACATCGGCACACACGCCGCCATCGAACACCTTGCGCTACTCACGCGTGGGAGTGAGGACAATTTTCATTTCGTGTTCGATGCATGGTCGTGACCTACAGTGACTATCTGCACGTTGGGAGGTTCGCCGCCAGTTCGAATCAACGATCCTATCTTAGCGAGATGGTGCCGATTGGAGACGGGACTGAATCCTATTCGGATATCGACAGGCCGTTGAGAAAGTCCATGAAATCCTTCTCGAACTCACTATATAAGTTCTTCCCAGTCATGGTTATTACCAGGACTGTCCCGCTCTGACCGGCATAATAGTAGCCGCTCACGATCATTGGTATTTTGTTTACCTCGCGATCCAATTTTAGAAACCAGACATCCGCGCCATTGACCTTACGCTTTTCCTTGAAAATTAGTTTGGCATTGGGATCTTGGTTCTGAGCATTTGCCAGGATCATATCAGGAAGAGCGTCAAATGGCGGCCCCAGGCGTCCGGACAGGACCCTCACGTAGGCGTCGCCGGATGTGTGCGTAAAGAATGACGAACCGGCCTGATCGGTTTTCTCTTGCTTCCACTTTGTTGGATCGTACTTGATACTCACCTTGGAATTAATGAGCAGATTCCCCGGCTGGGGAATGATCTCCCTACTGGCTGATGACGGAAACTCACGATCTGACATCTCAAGGCCGTTCAAGAACTCAGTGACGTCCGCTATGTTGTCCTTGGTTAGCAGAGTATCGGGTATCATACCAAGCACCTCTACATGGCCGGACGAGCCGCCGTGGCTATACCCAAAGATTTTGGACGGCACACCTTCGACCTTGGCCGAGATCTCAAATGCGAGCACCTGCCGCCCGTTTACGATACGCTCTTCCTCGGAGATGATTTTGGCGTTCGGATCGTCACTCCGAAACGCTTCCAGAGTAATGTCCCGCATTATCTCTGCGCGGAACCCCGCACGATCGGTCAAAACCGCAGTACCCAAGTCGGAATTCAGGTGAACGAAAGTCAACATCCCCGGGGTCTCCGATTTTTCCTGTTTCCATTTCTTTTCATCCACCAAGATTACGAAATCCGGAACGGAAGTCTTGATACGGGTTTTCGAAGTGGGACCTTTTGCGTACAAGCGCGATTGAAGGGACGAGGCCGTTACGGCGCTCGAGTAAGGTAGAAATGCTGTCAGGACCGTCGCTGTGGCTAAGGCGATTCGGATGTCCATAAGTACCAACCTTTCCGAGTCATCGACCTACAAGGCCGCCTATAGCCATCATACGCTCATGTCACACGTTTCCAATGCAACTGACAGGGCGGTTAACCTACGCGCAGGAGATGCGGAAGTCTCGCGGCGTGTTAGACGGGCGGGGTCGCCTCGATCACGGTTCGTGAAAGCTAAGAACTAACTTATCCCCTGGTTTGACTCCTGAATGTAGATCATCCTCGCGTCCTTTGCATCAACAACCCACATATTGCTCGGCGCAATTTCCCTTCGCAAGCGAAAACGCACTTCGCGTTAACGGCAGCGGAATACTGCTGTACCGAACGGTGTAAGCGCCTTCTCGCTCCACAATTGGCAAATATTCCGCGTATTTCTTGATTTGGCGCGCTGATACGCATGGACCGCCAAAGTTGTGTTGGCCCGCTTCACGACCGCCGTGAGACGCGCCTAAACGCGGCTGAACGGCAATCGTTACATCCATTCACCGCTTAGTTTCGTTTTCAGTCCACTCGTTTGCGTTTGGGTGCACGGGCGTCGACCTTCGTTGAGGCCTCGCCAATTCCGGTGCAAACCGCTCCTCGCGCTGAACTAGCCGTATCACGAACGCAAACAGGAAGCTTGCGGAGACTCCACACATCAACACACCCGTGATACTCTCCATGGCCCCCAGTGTCCGCCACATCACGGGGAGAAGAAGATCTCCAGAACCGACCGTCGAATAACTGGCCGTCGAGAAGTAGAATGCGGACTGCCACGATGGTATACAGCTCCAGCGATAGAACCCGGCCCACAACAGAATCTGCAACAGGTGCAGGACGATTATGACGCTTGTGAGCCGCACCATGAGGATAGCGGAGCGTACCGGGCCGAGCCTGTACATTCCTCGTGCGAAGCGGAATCGTGCCCAGTGAATGAGCGCGGCCATTCCGACGCACTGGATTAAAAGCGTAAGCGCTACCAGAGCGGCGGATGTGCCGGCTTGGCGAACAAAGTCCATTTGTCAGGTCACGGCCGCGAACCAGAGGCGATTATCAGCCAGCGCATTGGTTTCCCAGGTAAAATCGCGGCTTAATGGGAGGATGCCGGGCCACAGAGTCGGGTTCTTTTTTGGGCAGACGGCATATTGACCGTGGCGGGTGGAAAGAGTATTCCCGGTTCCGGCAAGCGATGTTCTCGAAGTGTTGGAGCAGTACCGAGTAAGGTGACGAAGCTCACCATTACTAATTCAGAATGCCGAAATCGGTTCCATTGCGAAATTGGTGATGCGGCCTGGTTAGGACTGAAAACATTGAATCTGAGAATTCGATTCGTCATCGTGCTTTTCCAAAGGAGAGTGCGCTCGATGGCCCAAAAGGTGGCGGATGTCTTGTGGGAGATGCTCGTCAATGCCGGGGTGAAGCGTTGTTACGGCATTGTCGGGGACGCGTTGAATCCAGTGATCGATGCGCTGCGCCGAAATGGCAAGGTCGATTTTGTGCATGTTCGAAATGAAGAATACGGCGTGTTTGCCGCTGTCGCAGAAGCATATTTCACGGGCGAACCTGTGGCCGTCTGCGGGACAGCGGGCCCTGGCGTTGTTCACCTCTTCAACGGACTGATGGATGCGCGCAAGGAACGCGCTCCGGTGATTGCGATTGCGGGCGATGTGGAAACCAGAGTGATGGATACGTCTTCGCTCGAGGAGTTGAATCCCTATCAATTCTTCCAGGCGGCCTCGCTTTACACCGCCCGCCTCATCAATCCCGCGCAGGCACAGTCGGTCATCGGTATGGCAATACGCACTTCGATAATCGAGAAAGGGCCTACGGTCATCTCGATTCCCGGGGATGTCGCCGCCGCGGATGCCGTGGGCGAACCGGCTGCTATCAGCATCCCTGCGCCGCCCGTGTTTCGCCCATCGAATTTCGACCTGAGCAGGCTCATAGAAATGATTAACAAGGCCGGAACTGTCGCGATTTTTGGCGGTGACGGCTGTAGGGACGCGCGAGACGAAGTCATCGAGTTGGCCGGGAGATTGAAGGCGCCCGTCGGCTTCGCATTGCGCGGCAAACAATGGCTGGAGCATGACAATCCATATGCGGTCGGACTGACCGGTCTGCTTGGCTATGGCGGAGCTTATGGCGCGATCAACAGCGCCGACCTTCTCCTGATGCTGGGGACCGATTTTCCGTTTTCCGAATTTCTTCCGGGCTCGCGAGTAAAGAAGGTGCAGATCGATCAGAACCCCAAACACATTGGCCGGCGCACCTCACTCGATCTCGGGCTCGTTGGCGATGTGAAGGCAACGGTCCGTGCGCTCCTTGAAAACGTTGATGAAAAGCCCGACGATCGCTTTCTGCGCAAATATGTTGCCGAAACAGAGTCTTTTGCCGAACTGAAACAGCACTATGTCGACAAGGGACCGGACGTCAAACCGATACGTCCTGAGTACCTGGCCGCAACGCTGTCTGACCTCGCCTCCGATGACGCCATGTTCTTCGCAGACACCGGCACCGCGGTGATCTGGTTGGCGCGGCACATCAATGGGGGAAAGAATCGCAGGCTTTTCGGATCGTTCGCGTGGGCGTCTATGGCCAATGCCGCGCCGAACGCTTTTGGCGCGCAACTAACTTATCCTGGCCGTCAAACCATCGCCATTTGCGGTGACGGCGGCTTCACGATGCTCGGGATGGGAGATCTGCTCACTCAAGTGGAGCGAAAGACGCCGGTGATCCACATCGTACTAAATAATGGGTCGCTGGATTTTGTGAACATCGAGCAGCAGGAAGCCGGCTACGTTCCCTACGGAGTCGGATTCAAGAACCCGAATTTCGCCGCGGTGGCCGAAGCGATGGGCGCGAAAGGGATTCGCATTGAGGATCCGGATGCCGTCCGTGATGGTCTGACAGAAGCTCTTGCACACAACAGCGGACCTGTGGTTGTGGATGCGATTGTCGATCCCTATGCGCTCGCCCTGCCCTCGCATGTACCGTTACACACGATGAAAGGCTACACGCTCAGCGTTGCCAAACAGGTGCTAACCGGCAGGATGGACGCTGTCATAAAGACAATGGAACACAATATAAGGCTGGTTTAGACGAGCATCACTACCCGCTGTCTGGCATGAAGTGGGCGGCCAGTTCGCGGCCTGGGCATCGGTCACCTTCAGTCCGGCGTAGTTCAGTGCCGGCGCCCCGCGATCGTCCAGAAACACCCGCGGCCGTCGAAACGGGTCACCCAGCGCTGCGCAAAGTTCCGCGCGCGATGCCCACCGCCCACAGGAAATGCCGCCTGGCGATGGCGCAGGTAGTCGGCGCGTATCTCCGACCATCCGGATTCCGCAAGGCCTTTCGGAGTTGCTCTTGGGAACTCTCGCCCGTAAGCGTACGCCGACACTGCTGCCAGTAGAACGATGGATCTGAAAAACACGACATCCCACCGGTTTACCAGAGGGTCGCCCGGAAGGGTTTATTTCGAGATGCCAGCCCGTCAGCGGACTGAACGGCGAAAGCGTGGCCGGTGCGTCATCGGAGACCTGGCGATCCCCGCTTTCAGCCCCAACGAAATGGATGGGGCCAGCGTCAAGAGAATGACGAGACGCTCCGGTTGTCGTCGTCTGCTGCAATGAGAATCTGCGCCGCCAACTTGCTGTGCGCCGCGATAGCGATCGCGCAACCGTCGTTCGAAGTCGCCTCGATTAAGCTCAACATCTCCGGAGACCGGAGCAGTTTCACAAGAAGGGGCGAGGATTCTCTGGCTCTGCAGAACTGGCCGCTGCGTAATATCGTGCTGAGGGCCTACGATCTGAAGAATTACGCGCTCAATGCTCCTGACTGGTTGGCCTCCCGGAATTTTGACATCAACGCTAAAGCCTCTGGAAAGGTAAACGAAAAAGAACTGCGCCAGATGCTCCAATCGCTACTCAGAGATCGCTTTCAAATGAAAGTCCATCCTGCAACAAAGGAACTGCAGGCGTACGTGCTTCTTCCCGCGAAAGGTGGATTGAAGGTCAAACCGGTCCATGACAATGGTGTGTTCGGCGTGGATGTGTCTCACTTTCCGGACAAAACCATAGTCGCGTGTCGGCACTGCACCATGGAGGCTCGCAAATGTCCTCGCAGACCATGTGAACCTTGCTGTCATCGATCAATCCAGCATTCCGGAGGAATTCTCTTTCAGGCTCGAATGGAGTCCCGACCAAAACGCGGACGACGCCGGACCGTCCATCTTCACCGCGCTGAAGGAACAACTCGGTATGCAGCTCGAATCCCGCAGGCTGCCCGTTTCGATTTTGGTGGTCGATAGTATCAGCCAGACACCAACCGAGAACTGACAGCGCAGAAGTGCTCCTCAGCCGCAACCAGAGCCGGCATTATCCGCACCTCAGGCCTGGCGCGTTTTGCCTGCCGCTTCTAGCGAGCCTGGGCAGCCAGTTCACCAGCTATCATCGAATATGAGGCCGTCCGGTGGAGACCGACTTCAAACAGAACGCCGCCTTCCATGACGAGCTGGCGCCCCGGTACGATGCGCATGTCACCAACAATGCGTGCAACGTCCTGGCGCGCGAGGCGTTCGTGGACTTGGTATCGCGCTGCGTGTCCCCTGGAAGCGTGCTGCTGGATTTCGGCTGCGGAACCGGCCTCGATGCCCTGCGATACGCGCGGAAGGGATATCGTGTCCTGGCGTACGACCACTCTGCCGGGATGATCGCCGAGTTGAAGCAGCGTTGTAAGCGGGAGATCGCTTCAGGGAAAATTACGGCGTGGTCGGAGCCGTATCCTTCCTTCCTGGCGCGCTTTCCGTTGGCGCCCGCTCCATCCGCGGTCGTGGCCGATTTCGCGGTCCTCAATTCCATCCAGGATTTGGCACCGTTGTTCGAAACCTTTGCCCCATATCTTGCGCCCCCTGGTTGGGTCATCTCCAGTCTCTTGAATCCGCTCCATTGGTTGAAGCTGAAGACGCCGGGGTGGTGTGTCAAGGCATTGCGGGAACGGAACGAATCGCCGGTGTACTCGGCCGCCCCCTATACGACCTACATGCACTTCGAGCAGGCATTGCTCCGGTCGGCCCGCCGGTTCCATTTAGCGGGACGCGGCAATTCGGGCATGTTTGTCCGCTACGATGAGGGCCCGCCCGGCAGCCCGACCCGCTCCTGGTGGGGAGAGGCCGACTCCAACCGCAAGCGACTGGCGCGCATGCTGTGGCAAACGCCGGCCCATCGGATGCTCGGTCATTTTGTTTTCCTGGTCTTGCGGAGAGACGCTTGAGTGGATTCCCGAAGTCGCTCAAACAGCGGGTCCGGTGGTTGGCCAACTTTCCGCGCTACGGCCCGGTGGGGTTGCATGATCCCCAGCAGGAGGTGAGGGTCTGGCTGCACGGCCTGGACGAAACGCTGGATGTAACCTGCAATAATGTGGTGGCCGCGCTGCGTCCATTTACCATCGGAGTGATGCTGCGCCACGACCATCCGGAGGACTTGAACGCTCGGCCGCTGCGCCTCTGCATGCACGAAAGGGACGGCACGGAGGACTTGCTCGGCGTGATCCACCTTCGCTTTGTGCAGAGCATTCCGCTCCCGGAACACCGCCTCTGCCTGTTCGAGGCAGCCCGTTTCGAAAACCTCTGCGTCGACTCTCTGAGGCTCCAGTTATACGACCGTTATGAGCAGTGGCGCGCCGACCGCCGCCAGCGCAGAAATCCCCATAACTTTCTCATGACGACGGACGGCGTGCGCTGCAGCCATGTTTTCTACATCTGTCCGCGCCCGGTGGTATTGGTGACGGTCGAGCATGAAGGTGCCGGCAACATGTTTCCCATGGATCTGATCGGGCCGACGGATTCGCCGTGGTACACGATGGCGCTGCGAAGTACCAGCCCGGCCGTCCGCCTTATGCAGCAATCGCGGCGAATGGCTCTAGCGAGCATTCCGCTGTCGCTGAAGGCTGCGGCCTACGAAATGGGGAAGCATCACAAGAAGACGAACATCGATTGGTCGTCACTATCGTTTCCCACGGCGGCGTCGCCGTTATTCGGATTGCGCGTGCCCGTGGCTGCCCTTCGCATCCGGGAAGTGCGGGTCATCGAGTTTCACGAGGTCGGGTCTCACATCCTCTTCATCACCTCCATAGAGCATGAGACGTTAGCTCCGCTTAACTCCGGCATGCAGTTGTTCCACAGCTTCAGTTCCTATCGGCGTCATCTGCTCCACGAGGAGGTGTGAAGAGCATCAAGACGTTCTTGGCGTTACTTTGCGCCTTTGCGTCTTTGCGAGAGAAGGAGTTTCTCGCAGAGCCGCAGAGTACGCAAAGAACAACTCAAAGAATTCTCTGCCCTCTCCGCGCTCTCTGTATGATGGAATTGGATGCCTCGCTCGCATATCGCCATCATTGGCGCGCCGCTTGACCTCGGCCAGGACCGGCGCGGCGTCGACATGGGTCCCTCGGCTCTCAGGGTCGCCTCCCTCAACGCCCGCATCGCCGCCCTCGGCTATGAAGTCGAAGACTGGGGCAACATCCATGTCGAGCAAAAAGAGGCTTTGCCCGAAGGCCACCCACACGCCAAGTACCTCGCGCAGATCGCCGCTGCAAGCGACCTGCTCGCCACGCGCGTCGATCAGGCCCTCGCCCAGTCCCGCATGCCTCTCGTCCTCGGCGGCGATCACTCCGTCGCCATCGGCACCGTGACCGGCGTCGCACGCCACTACCGCGCCAGAGGACAATCCATCGGCCTCATCTGGCTCGACGCCCATGCCGATATGAATACGCCGGAGAGCAGTCCCAGCGGCAACATCCACGGTATGCCCCTCGCCTGCATCATCGGCAACGGCCCCCCGGAACTCGCCGATCTCGGCGGCTTCCGCCCCAAGGTCGCGCCCCGCAACACCGTCATCGTCGGCCTCCGCGATGTCGACGCCGCCGAGAAGCCCCAGGTTCGCGACTCCGGCGTCCGCGCCTTCACCATGCGCGATATCGATGAGCGCGGTCTCCGCGCCGTGATGGAGGAAGCCATCCGCGCCGCCTCCGAGGGCACCGCCGGAATCCACCTCTCGCTCGACATGGATTTCTGTGACCCCGCCGACGCTCCCGGCGTCGGCACCCCGGTTCGCGGCGGCGCCACTTACCGCGAAGCCCATTTGGCAATGGAAATGATCTGTGATTCGCGGCGCGTGATTTCGATGGAGGTGGTCGAGGTGAATCCCGTCATCGACGAGAAGAACCGCACTGCCGATTTCGCCGTCGAGCTCATCATGTCCGGACTAGGAAAACGCATCTTATGAAATTACGAGTAGCCGTGATATACGGCGGCCGCACCGGCGAACATGAAGTCTCCGTGCGCTCCGCCAAGTCGATCCTCGCCGGACTCGACTGCGAGAAGTACGAGACGATGGAATACTTCATCGACCAGAACGGCAAGTGGAGTCCCGGCCCCATCCTGCCCGAGCCCGGCGCTCACTCCAACATCGACGTTGTCTTCCCCGTTCTCCACGGCACCTTCGGCGAGGACGGCACCATGCAGGGCCTGCTCGAGCTCGCCGACCTGCCCTACGTCGGCGCCGGCGTCCTCGGCTCGGCCGTCTCCATGGATAAGGAGATGATGAAGCGTGTCTGTAAGGAACGCATGTTGCCAATCGTCGATTATGTGACCGTCACACGCCAGACACCGAGCATCGTCGATGCCTGCCGCCCTCTTCGCTTCCCGATGTTCGTCAAACCGGCCAACCTCGGCTCTTCCGTCGGCATCTCCAAAGCCCACGACGAGCAGGAGCTCGAGGCCGCCTTCGCCCTCGCCAAACAGTACGACCGCAAGATCATCGTGGAGCGCGGCATCGAGGGCCGCGAGCTCGAATGCTCCGTCCTCGGCAACGAGGCCCCCATGGCTTCCCTGCCCTGTGAAATCCTCCCCTCCCGCGAATTCTACGATTACGAGGACAAGTACCTCCTCGATATGGCCCGCACCCAGGTCCCGGCTGACCTTCCCGCCGATCGCCCAGACGAAA
>Ga0210406_10008829_pt1 | contig 10065 bp, 9 predicted proteins | sample IncBWC30MmetaG_FD_155454 | JGI IMG/M metagenome (GOLD analysis project Ga0210406, IMG submission 155454) | Forest soil microbial communities from Barre Woods Harvard Forest LTER site, Petersham, Massachusetts, United States - Inc-BW-C-30-M | ecosystem: Environmental > Terrestrial > Soil >... | reverse complement strand
CTGACAATCGGGATCAGCTGCACCCCGGATTCGGAACTTTCCCGCGCTGTGAAGATTGCCATCTCGCCGCTGGTGGGCCCGGAAGTAATCGCCGGCTCGACTCGCATGAAGGCCGGCACGGCTACTAAGCTGGTGCTGAACATGCTCAGCACAGCGGTGATGATCCGGCTGGGTTATGTGTACGGCAACCTGATGGTGAACGTCGAGCCCAGGAACAGCAAGCTCGCCGACCGGGCCAAGCGAATCATTGCCGAGTCGGCCGGGGTTAATTACGAGAACGCGGGCGAACTATTGGGCCGATCTGCCGGCAACGTGAAGGTGGCGATCGTGATGTCGCGGCTGGCGATTGATCGGGAGGCTGCCGAAGCGAGGCTGGCGGCCGCCGGCGGGCGCATCGCGGAGGCTTTGCGGGCGGTGAGGGAATAGGATGGACAAGTTTCGGATCCACGGCGGGCGGCCGCTGGAAGGTGAGATCGCGGTCAGCGGCTCGAAAAACTCTGCGCTACCCGCGCTGGCGGCCTGCCTGCTGACCGAACAGCCGGTGAAACTGAACCGGATTCCGCCGGTACGCGATATCGCGACCATGCAGAAGCTGCTGCAATACGCGGGCGCGCGCGTGGAGAGTAAGGACGGGGTGGTGACGGTGTGCGCCGAGAAACTGGCGCGGCCCGAAGCTCCCTACGATCTAGTGAAGACGATGCGCGCTTCCAGTCTGGTGCTGGGTCCGTTGGTGGCGCGAACCGGACGGGCGCGGGTTTCGATGCCGGGAGGATGCGCGATCGGCGCGCGGCCGATCAACCTGCACGTTTCGGCTCTGGAGCAGCTCGGCGCCCAGATCAAACAGTCGCATGGCTATGTGAAAGCGGAGGCGCCGCACGGGCTCAAGGGGACCATGGTCCAGTTTGATCGCATCACCGTGACCGGAACCGAAGACCTGTTAATGGCGGCAGTTTTGGCCCAAGGCCGCACCATGATTCAGAACGCCGCGCGCGAACCGGAGGTGCAAGATCTGGCGGCGCTGTTGACCAAGATGGGCGCGCGCATCGAGGGCGCCGGGACTTCGACCATCCAAGTGGAAGGGGTCAGCAAGCTGCACGGAACCGAGCACACTATAATTGCCGATCGCATCGAAGCCGGCACATTCCTGATCGCGGGGGCCATGACGCGCGGTGATCTGGTGATCTCTCATTGCGTGCCGGAACATCTGGATGCATTGGCGAGCAAGATGCGCCAGGCCGGAGCGGACGTGTCGACTCTACGGCCAGATGCCGTGCGCGTGCGTGTAAAACGCAGGCTCGAAGCCGCCGACATCACCACCGAAGAATATCCGGGTTTCGCCACCGACCTGCAGGCCCAGTATATGGCCATGATGACTTTGGCCGGCGGCATTTCCTTCATCACCGAGACAATCTTCGAAAACCGCTTCATGCACGCTTTGGAGCTGGCGCGCATGGGCGCGAACATCCGGCTGGAAGGGCGGCAAGCAATTGTAGCGGGAGTGGAAGAACTGACGGGGGCAGAGGTGATCGCTTCGGATCTGCGCGCCAGCGCGTCGCTGGTGCTCGCCGGACTAGTGGGCCGCGGCGAGACGTTAGTGGATCGCGTATATCACATCGACCGTGGTTATGAGAAAATCGAAGAAAAATTGGCGCGCGCCGGCGCGCGGATTGAACGGGTGAATTGACAACATGAGCGCACCAAAGGGACATAATCCTGGGTTCCAAGCGTTGGTGAACGACGCCAAGTCGCGAATTCGCGAGATCAACATCGAACAGTACAAACAGATGGTGGCCTCCCAGGAACCGCACGTTCTGGTGGACATCCGCGAAGAAAGCGAATGGGCGGCGGGTCATGCCGCGGGCGCTTTGCAGCTGGGAAAAGGGGTTATCGAGCGGGATATCGAGACCAAAGTGCCGCGCAAGGATACGAAACTGGTGCTGTACTGCGGGGGTGGCTTCCGCTCGGCGCTATCGGCCGATGCGCTGCGTCAAATGGGCTATACCAACGTGATATCGCTGGATGGCGGGTGGCGGGCAATTCAGAGTTCGGGATTGCCGCTAGAAAAATGAATCAGCCCAAGATCATCTGCACGCAGAAATAGATAATCGCACCCAAAGCGCATAGCTCGAACACCTTCACAACTCTGGCGAAGGTGACGTTCATAAACTCGAAACGCAGCACCAGCCCCAGCGCGAATGCGGCCAGCATCAGCCACAGCGGGACGGTGCCATCCACCGACTTCATGAATGCAATCAAAATGACGTAGAAGAAGATCGGGACGTTGCTGTCGAGCCAGTTCTTGAGCCGCGTGTAAATCACAAACAGAGCGAACGCGACTATCAAAGCGGTTGTTACGGTGAGCGCGTCAGACTTTAATCCCATAAGTCAGCATGACCAAAGCACGTTAGTATAGCCGGTGTTGGCATGATAATTGGCGGGAGCCACAGGATGAGGATGTTGAAACCCCTCAGAACGGACACGCTGTCCAGTATAGCGGGGCGTGCTGTCAATCGCGTGGAATGAAAAACGGCGGCAGTCTTTTTCTTGTTCAAGGGAAGACGCCGCCGTATCCTTCAAAACATTTTAATTAGAAGGTGAAGCTGAGGCCGGCCATGACCACGAAGTCCTGCAGCCATCCACCGACGGTGGAACCCGGTGACGGGGCGATCACGTTCTTGGGAAAGGGGCTGAGGAAGTCATGGGCTTCCAGCCGCAACTGGAGACCCGGGCTGAGGGCGATCTTCACGCCACCGCCGACGGAGACCAGCGGTTCGATTTGGCTGGTTTTGGTGAGCAGGGCGATATTGGAGAGCGGCTGGAACTCCTGTTCTTGGCCGGTTCCCGTGAACGATTTCACACCGGCGCCGGCGGCGACGAAGGGCCGGATATGAGACTCGCTGGGCGCGAAATGCAGGACGACGTCATAGTGAATGGCATTGGTCATGGCGCCGAAGTTGACTTTGGTTCCACCGGAGGACAGTTTGAGATCGGTGTGTTCGTAGTCATAGCGCAGCTCGCCGCTGATCGTGCCGTTGGTGTTGTTGCCCAGCCAGGCGCTTACAGCCAAGCCAGGAGAGAAGCCGCCATTGGCGTCGCCGATGGCATTCTTGATCGTTTGCGAAGTGGAGAAACTGCCGCCTCCAGCCACACCGACTTCCCATTTTTGGGCTAGCGCCGCGGGCGCCATGGCCAGCAGCGTAACAGACGTAATGAATAGGAAATGTTTCATAGTTTACCCTCTTCTAATCCACAACGCGCACGGTAATTGTGGTGGACGAGCCCCCCTGACTGATGACGAGGTTCTCAAAACCAACCGGGACGTTGCTTGGAACTGAGACATTGATCTGGTTCACGCCGACCTCGCCCGGCGCGAGGCCGTAGTAGATGAGCGGAAGTTGTACGCCTCCCAGAGTGACCGTCGGCTGGTGGAGCGCGACGGCAAGAGGACTCAACGGCGAAGGCATCCCGCTTTGAACAGCGGGAGCAGTCTGCCCGAGTCCGGTGCCATAGATGATTACGGCGGTGTTCGACTTGCGGTGAATCGGATGGGAATCCGTGACGAGACCACCATCGTCGTTGCGGATGACGGCCGGTACAGCGGCGCTCTGCCCTGGGACGTCCACCATAAAAACGCTGGGGGCGCCAGGCAGGATTTGCAAATTATAGTTGTCGCTGGTTCCGCCGGGGGTCCGTAGGATGAGCGTTACATTTCCAACGGTTTGAAACGGGATCTGTGCGTTGACCTGGTTGGGAGAAACGAACAGGATGGGCATAGGCAGGCCGTTTACGGTGAGGCAACTGTCTGCCAGGGCCGTGGGCAGGGGCAGCTCGGCGCTGGCCATGTTGACCGGACTAAGCTGATTTCCGAATACGGAGATCAAACCGCCGGGGGCAATGGTGGAATTGAAGTTTGCGGCATTCACAACACTGCTGATTTGGGGCGGCGCGACCGATGCGTCGTAGTTGGGGGCCAGGACAGTAAAGCCGGAGACGGTGAGGTTAACAATCGCGCTGCGGTCCCAAATAGGCGCGACGGTTCGGGTGAAGGCCTGTGTGGAACTGCCGAGCAGCGGAGCTTCGACGATGGGAGTCGCTAGACTTACGCTGCTGTGCGGGTTGGTGAGGTCCAGCCGCTGGATGATGCCGGGCGCGGTGCTCTGTGCGCCGGTCGACCCCGCGGGCGCGGTGGTGCGGAATCCGCCCCGATCCACGAACGCGAATCCAGAAGAGCTTCCAGTGCCGGTTTCAAACTGAAGCACCGGAACCAAGGATGAGTCAAGTAAATTGTTACCCACCACATATTGATTGAAGTTTGAGGCCGCGTAGGAGCCGGATAAAGCCGTGAAGTCCTTGCGCGAGACCGTGAACGAATTGGCGTTGGCGTCGTACAGCATGACGCTGCCGTCCGCGGAAGCCATCATGATACTAGAGCCGTTGCTGGAGGCGGTCAGCACTGAATTCAAGGCGACTTGGTTTTGGTAGACGCCCAGGCTGGGCAGCCGCGAACTGATAAGGCTGGTCAGATCGATGCGGTGTATCGTAGGGCTGCCACCCGACGCGTTGCGCGCGACCGCCAGGATCGCATTGGAAGAAGCCGCCAGCGATTGCACGTAATCGCCATTGAACATCCGGACCGGTTGGCTGGGTTGGAGGGCATTCAGATCGAATACATTGACATACTGCGAGTTGTCGCAGCCCACGAGCAGGTAATTGCCGTCAAACGTGATGGCCATTCCCATGGGCGTATTACCCGTCCGCAGAGTGGTGATCAAGGTATTGTTGGTGGAGTTGAACACCAGGATTTGGTTCTTATCCTGACGGAGAATATAGAAACGCGAGCGGGAAGGATCGGCAAGAAGGTCAACCAGCGTCCCCGGAATGTCGACGAAAGTACCGCGCTGGGCCGGTTGATGCGAGTTGATCAGCACGCGTACCGGACTCGGCACGTTCACGGCCTGGGGCGATTGCAGATTAAGGTGTGCGACCACGGTGCCAGTCTGGCTGGCGAAGACGTTAGGATCGACGCTGACCGTGATGATGGCAGGCGTTACACCGCTGCTGGGATTCACGCTTAAACCAGCGGTGTCGCTGGAGATCGAGAAAGCCGTGTTCCCGCCGCCCGGATCAGTGATGGTCAAAGTCTGGGTGGCGACGCTGCGGTCGCAGAAGTTGCCCCGGAAAACCATGTCCTGCTGCTGCGCAGTCAACTGATGTACGTTTGACAGCGAACCGACCGGCAGAACCATCACGCCGCTGTCGGAAATGCCGTAGAGAGTGTTCTGATCACTGGAAAGCACACTCTTCCCTGCGAAATTCTCGGGAAGATTGATCAACTTGCGCACCGTCAGGTTGTCGGAGTCGACGACTTGCATCACCGGAGACGGCAGCGCTCCGGGCGGCGGCATCTGGGCATAGATGATATTGTTCACTGAGTCTATGGCGCTGGTGCCGATATTCAGAGCGCCCGAAATGTTGGCGAACTGCGAAATATTGTAGAAATGCGGATCCTTGAGCGCCCATCCGACGGTGAAGTAAGAGCCATCCTGGGCAACACTAATGGCCTGCGGCCCCAGGGTGGGACTGGAAGTATACAGGCCGGAATGCAGCGTGCGCGAGGTCACATCGTAGCTGAACAGCAAGGTGCTGCCGTATCCATAGATCTTGGTGCCATCCGCGGAAACGCCCATTGATGCCGAGACGATATTGGTCGGAAAACTGGCAGCCGGCTGGGGCAGCGTCTTGGCGCTGACGCCGGCGATGGTGTCGAGCTCGGTAGTAGTGCCGGAGGCCGGATCGAGCAGCAGGAAATCGGTAGTGGTAACCACCATCGCCAGACCGTCTATTCCAAAGGCGACGCCCAGCGGAGGACTGCCCAGTGCGAAGGTCTGCTTGCCGTTGGTGGTGAGATCGATGACTGTTATCGCGTTGGATGGCGAGCCCGGGGCCGCGGTGTTTCCATAGTTTGCTACCACCAGGTAATGATCATCCGGAGAAAGGGCCAGTGCGCTAGGCTGAGCGGCCACATTGATAGACGTCTGGATGGTTTTTGAGCCCAGAGACATCACGTCCACGCGATTGGCGGTGAAGTTCGCGATGTAGAGAACCCCGCGGGGTTCATCCAGCGCCAAGTCGGAGGCCTGTCCTCCGATGGACACAACGTTACCGAAGGTTGCTCCCCACGCCGCGGCGGCAAACGAAGCGGCCAAAGCGGATTTCCACCAATAAGACTTGCTCAGCATAACAATTAGCTCCCTGAAAACAAATTTCCAGTTTGTCCAGCCGGAACTGGTATCGAGGCGCGACGACGGGCAGGCCGCGCCTCAGTCTTCACGAACTTGCGCACCAAGCCAGCGCCAGGGCATGCCTTCGTGTGCCTGACGCAATAAATACCGGCGCCTGGTGCGCCCCGGGTGCTATTCAGCGCCCTTTTTGCGGCGCAATACGATCAACCCCAGAAACAGGATTGCCGCTACCGCGCAAACGATGCGAATCATCGAGCTATCCATCGTTCTTTCTCCTTTCCCGCGAAATGAATTCCGCTACATGTTGTTCATCATCGGGATCAGTTCCCGGATGATACGCATAACCACCGGTCCCACCGTAACCACAAATAAGGAGGGCAAGATACAAAAAAAGATCGGGAAAACCAGCTTCACGCCCAGCTTGGCGGCTTTTTCTTCGGCGATCTGGCGCGCCTGCACCCGCATATAGTCGGAATGCGCGCGCAAGCTCTGCGCCACGCCGGTACCGAACCGGTCGGCCTGAATCAACACCGCTACCAGTTTCTTGAGGTCCTCTACTCCGGTGCGGTCAGCCAGGTTGCGCAAAGCCTCCGCCCGGCGCTTGCCGGCTTTCAATTCGAGATTCACAATGGCGAATTCCTCGCTGATTTCCGGATGGGCGTGTTCAAGCTCCTTGGCCACTTGCAGGATTGCCTGATCGAGCCCCAGGCCGGATTCAACGCAAACCACGAGCAGGTCGAGAGCATTGGCCAGTCCACGGCTGATCTGCTTCTGGCGTCGCTTGGCGGACATCCGGACATATTCATTCGGTCCGAAGAAGCCGACCGCGATGGAGGCCAGAATCGCTCCAAATTTGTTGGTCTGATCAGCCGAGGTGTTGAGCACGGCCGCTCCCATCATGAGCGGCAACAAAACGGCGAATGCGACCTTGGCGCCGTACAGCACCTTCAGAGCGTTGGGATTGCGGTAGCCGGCGCGGATGAGCCGGCGCTGCATCACGGTAACGTCTTTCGGCGAGGCCGGGACCAGGGCGCCCAGCCGCTTGACCATGTCATGGAACATCAGGCTGGGGTGCACCGGGGCGGCGTCATGGCCGTCCAGCGCCGTGCCCGCGACGCGCTCGATCGCTTCCTTGGGCTTGACGTACAGCTTCATTCCCGCAAAGGACAGTCCGGCCGCGAAGAGTAAGAAAATCAGGAAGCTAAATAGAATGACCATGACTCAAACCTCGATTTTCACGATCTGCCGGATAATGGCGTAACCGATCAGCTGCAACACCACCGCGCCACCCAGCATAAGATTGCCGACGTCGTCCAGAAAGAAGAAACGGACGTAATCGGGATTGGCATAAAACATCAGCACGGCCACCCCGATGGGGATGCAACTTAACGCCGCTCCGGTCATTTTGCCGTGTGCGCTGATGGCCCGGATGCGTCCGCGCAGTTTGAAGCGCTCCCGGATTACATAGGCCAGCTTGTCTAGAATCTCGGCCAGGTTGCCGCCGGTGCGCTTCTGCAAGAGCACCGCGGAGACGAAGAAGTGCACGTCCAGGGAGGGGATGCGCTTGGCCAGCTTCTGCAAGGCCACGTCCAGCGGCAAGCCCAGATTGTGCTCCTCGAAGGTTCTCCGGAACTCGCCCGCCAGCGGTTCCTGGAACTCGCGATGTATCATTTCGAGCGAAACCGAGAAAGCGTGTCCGGCGCGCATGGAGCGCGCGACAAACTCCAGGCTCTCCGGGAACAGTTCCTCGAAACGCGACATTCTGGCTTTCCGTTTGCGCAACACGATGAGCAATGGAAAGGAACCGACCGCCAAGGCCGGAACGTAAGCGAATCGCTGGAACTGCGCGGGTAGAAACAGCCACGCCACCGCGCCGCCAGCCACGAAGGCCAATAGACAGGTGTTGACCAGCCGGTGCGTGCTCCATTTCATGCCGGACTGCTCAAGCAACTCTTGCAGCTTGGCCTGGAGCTGAAAGCGCTTCAGGAATTTCGTGGATAATAGCGCATTGCTGTTTTCGTCAGTTTGAATCAGGGACGCATTCTGAGCAGCCGCCTTGCTCTTCTTGGGCTTGTTGGAGCCGAGCAGCCGGCTCTTCAGCCGGTCCATGTCGGAATGTCGAAAAGCGTTGGAAAAGAGCCACCACAGCACGAGCGCGCAAACCCAAACCGCGATGGCGATGATCACGAACATGGCGTTCAGACCTCCACCACTTCATCAAACAGATCGGTGCGAAGACGAACCCCGGCAGCCAGTAGCTTCTCGTAGAACTTGGGACGAATGCCGGTGGCGGCAAAGCGGCCCACTACCCGGCCATCAGGGTTCAAGCCTCGCTTTTCGAAGACATAAATGTCTTGTAAAGTCACCACGTCGCCTTCCATACCGGTCACTTCGGTAATGTTGATCACCCGGCGCGAGCCGTCGCTCATGCGGGAAGCCTGTACCAGCAGATGCACGGCGCTGGCGATCTGCTGGCGGATGGAGACCAGCTGCATGTTGGAATTAGCCAGCGACACCATCACTTCCAGGCGCGAGACGGCGTCGCGGGGACTGTTGGCGTGGACGGTGGTGAGCGACCCATCATGACCGGTGTTCATGGCTTGCAGCATGTCCAGAGCTTCCTCGCCGCGGACCTCGCCCACCACGATGCGATCGGGGCGCATACGCAAGCTGTTCACCAGCAATTCACGCTGCCGGACCGCTCCATTGCCTTCGAGGTTAGCCGGGCGGGTTTCCAGGCGCGCCACGTGAGGCTGTTTGAGCTGCAGCTCGGCTGCGTCCTCGATGGTCACGATGCGTTCTTTAGGCGAAATAAAAGCCGAAAGAGCATTGAGCAGCGTGGTCTTACCGGCGCCGGTGCCGCCCGCGATGATGATGTTCAGGCGAGCCTTGACCGCACCCTCCAGCAGCTCCATCATGCCTTGCGTAGTGGCGCGCCGGTCTACCAGATCGGGCGGCATCAGCTTGTCCGTGCTGAACCGGCGGATGGATAGCAATGGCCCGTCGACGGCCAGCGGAGGAATGATTGCGTTCACGCGCGAGCCATCGCTCAGCCGCGCGTCCACCATGGGGGTGGACTCATCCACGCGGCGCCCTACTTGGGAGACGATTTTGTCAATGATCCGCAACAGGTGCTGGTTATCGCGGAAACTCACCGAGGTCAGCTCCAACAAACCCTTGCGTTCGATGTACACCTGCTTGTAGGTATTGACCAGGATGTCGGAAATGGTGGGGTCCTGCAGGAGCGGCTCGAGCGGCCCCAAGCCGAAAACTTCGTCCAGGACTTCATCGCAGATCTGTTGCTTCTCAAGCGAGCTGAGCAGCGTCGGCTCGGAGTCGATGAGCGAGATCAGGGCCTGGCGCACTTCGCTCCGCACGCGCTGGTTGTCGATGGTGGCCAGCGCCTCCAGGTTGATCTTGTCCACCAGCTTGCGGTGCAGCGTAAACTTCAGTTCTTGGTACTCGGGCTTGAGCGCGCCCTTCGATTTGCCGCCGTTCTTCAGGAGTCGTTGCTCCCAGCTGATCTGCGGCGTTGATTTGGTTTCAAGGTTCGGGAACATAAAAAACGTTTACTAAACAGCCGAAGGCACCGCCTTCAAATCGGTGATGGCGGGCTTTTTCTTGTCATTGGCTCCGCGCCCGCACAGCCGTTCCGCCAAACTCTGGATGGCCTTGCCCAGCTCGCAGTGTCCATCCACCGGCTGGCCCAGGGTTACGGCCCGGTGCAGAGAAAAATAGTCGTTAGGAACGCGCGAATGAACCGGGCAGTTAAACAGTTTTTCGAAGTCCGCCCCGCCGATTTCATCACGCTTATTGATGCGGT
>Ga0210406_10008828_pt1 | contig 10065 bp, 11 predicted proteins | sample IncBWC30MmetaG_FD_155454 | JGI IMG/M metagenome (GOLD analysis project Ga0210406, IMG submission 155454) | Forest soil microbial communities from Barre Woods Harvard Forest LTER site, Petersham, Massachusetts, United States - Inc-BW-C-30-M | ecosystem: Environmental > Terrestrial > Soil >... | reverse complement strand
GTGACGCAGGATCAGGTCGCGGCCGCGACCCGCTCAGGGCCGGAGCAGCGCCTGCGCTGCGCGCGCTGCCGCCTGGGCATAGCTTGCATCCCGATGAAGCAGCATCTGCGTTACCGCTCCGTCTATGAGGACCATCAAGCCCCGAGCCAAAACGTTGCAATCCCGATGACCTTCGGCCGCGAGATTCTCCCGTAGCCATTTCTCGAAGTTTGCCTTGTGCGCACGCGCGATCTTGATCGCCGGATGATTTGGGCTATCGGCCAGTTCGCCGGTGGCGCGCACGAACCCGCAACCTTTCCATGTCGGCGACTTTGCGCATCTGCCAAGGCGCCGAAACATTCGCTCCAAACGTTCGGCAACGGTACCCTCGTTGCCCGCCCATCGCTGAAAGCGCTCGAGCGTCGGCCGATCTCTCGCTTCGAGATATGCGGCGATCAGCCGGTCCTTCGAACCAAAATGATAGTATACGGTTTTCTTCGTCCTACCGGCCTTTGCCGAGATTTCGTCAACGCTTACCGCGCGAAGTCCCACCCCGTAAAACAGCTCATCGGCCGGCCTCCAGAATTTCTCGGCGTGTGACCTCGGTGTCGTGTGCCATGAGATCGCCCTTTGCTTTTCCGATTCGACGCGTCCGAACCTGACCCTGATGCCTCGTGATCCGATGTATACTCACTAGGGAGATCCAATTTCACGGCGGTTGTCTACCCTCCATATTGGCCGCCTGCCGGCTGCGAGACTGAAACCGAGGAGGATTCAACATGCCCCAAGTCAATATTCAGGTGATCGGTAAGGCCCCCACCGAAGTCCAGAAGAAGGCTGTCTTCGCCGAGATCACCGATCTCATGGTGGACGTGCTGGGTCGCACGAGAAAGCTCGTCGTGGTCTCGCTTTCCGCCTCGCCCGCATCGGATTGGGCAGCAGGCGGCGAGAGTCCGACCGGAGACAGATTTGTCGGCGCGCAAGCCGTGATCCGGATCATCGCGGGCGTGAATTCCGACGAGCAAAAGTCTCGAATGATCGCCGAGACGACCGCTGTTCTGCGCAAGGAATTGGGCGAACCCATTTTTCCGCTCTACGTCACCTTCGAGGAAGTGCCGGCCACGGCATTTGGGTACGACGGGCGAACGATAGCGGAGATCTCGGCAGCAAGAGCGGCGTGATGTTCTTCATCCGAGCTTGGAACGGTCCCAACTTGGCGAATGCGTCACGCTGGCGCGAGGATTGACTGATCGCGCAGGCGATCATGCCGACCCATGTCGCTGACGTTCCGCCGAGCGAGGTTGAAGCGACAACGCGCAGGATCAGATCGCGGCTGCGACCTTTTCCAGGCCGATGATGCGGGCGAGCCTGCGCACCTCGTCCTTCTGGTCCTCACGCAGCTGGAACAGCAGCGGCATGGCCGCCGATTTGAGCTGCTGGACTTCCTCCGAGTCCGGATCGACCGGCATTTCGCCGGCATTCGGATCGGCCTGGCGCGTGGCGTGGATCTTGCGCGCCACCGCGCGTAGCGCCGTTTCAACCGCCGGCCAGTAGGGCTCCTGTGACGCAGAAAGCCTGAGCCGGTCCTTGATGCCGGCGATCTGGACGTCGCTGAGCAGCGCATAGGATTTTTGCGGAGCCGGCTTGCTCGCCGTCTTCGGCTTCGCGGGCACCTGCGGCGCGACCGGCATCGCCGGCGCCGTTACCAATTTCGCCGCCTCGATGTCCGCCGCTGAACTCGCTGCATAGGCCTGGCGCAGCGGTTCGCTCAGGCTGCCAGTGGTCGGCGGCGGCTCGACCGATGCCAGCGCGAGCCTCATCACCGTCAGCTTGTCGGCCTTGCCTTCGCGGTTAGCGACGACCGGGCTGTAGACGACGGGCGATGCCGCGCCGGCGGAAGGCACGCTGTCGCGGCCGAGGATGCTGGTGGCAGCGGTACCCGCCACGAGCAAACAGGTCATCGCGATGATGGTGATGACTCTCGTCAAACAGTGCTCCCTACCCCGCCCAGGCACGGTCAAATCGGGGCGAAAACTGAACGGTAATTAAGGCTTAACCGTGCCAGAGGCACACGAAAATTGTATGAAAAACGAGCCGGAACTGCCGGGAATCAGGCCGCTGCGGCAAGATCATAGGCGGCCTGGATGTCGGCGACGATATCGGAGGCTTCCCAGAGCGCGCGCGGATCGACCGCCTGCAGGCTGATGGTCCAGTTGCCGCCCCTGGAGGTACGGGGCACGCTGACGATGTCGAACTGCACGTTGCGGCACAGCGGATGGCGGGCAAGCGCATAGCCCACCCGGTCCTTGATCTCGGCGAGCGTCGCCGGGGTCTTTGCAAACAGCCTCTCAAAATCCATCGCGCATCCCTTCCAAATCCGCCTGCCGGCGCGGCCTCCACCCTGGGTGAACGACCCTGGCCGGATTGTTGGGATGGGATGGTTAATGGCGGGTTAAGTCGGGGACCGGAGGCTGCAGAAATCGGCCCACGACCCGCCTGTGTGGCCGCCCGCGATGTTCCGCGCCACGGGATTGTTGACCGCAAGCACTTTGGCAACGCCAAGGTGGGATGCCTCGCGCTCTATGTCGGCGGAAAGAATTCCGGCCACTTCGCGCGCCATCTTTCCGCGAGCAGCAGAAAATCCTTCGGCCCGATCTCGTGACACTCGGCATCGGCGGCCGGCTGAACCCAGGCTTGCGCGCTCTTCATGAACATATGCGCGCCCGGGACCAGCCAGGTCGTATCGTCGAGCGTGCCGGCGCGCAGGTTGACGATTTCCTCACGCCCCTTCCGGTCGCCGTAAAGCCGGCCGCCACAATCGTTGCAGAACCAGGATATCACCGGAACGCCCGTCGGCGATATGTGGCGCCACGGCTTCGGCTCGCCCTGCAGAACATGAAAATCCTTCGCCGATACCGGCATGTTCAGCGCAAACGCGCTGCCCGACGCGGTCTGACAATTCGTGCAGTTGCAGGTGTAGAGCAACAGCGGAAACGAGGTGATCTCGTAGCGGATCGCGCCGCACGAGCAGCCGCCGGCTAAGGGAAGCGAGGGCCGGCTCGCGGTCATGATCAGCCCGGCCACACGATCGATGGAGTTCGGCGACCGTCAACCCGCCGCCGCGAGCTTCGGTCCTGGCACGTTGGGAAGCTCGATGTCGACTTCGAGCGTCGAAACATTTTTTCCCCTGTCCATCCTGACAATAACCTTGTCAGGATCGAGCGTAACATGCCGCGAGACCGCGGCAAGGATTTCCTCCCGCAGCAGCATCAAGAGATCAGGCTGGCCCCGCATGCCGCGTTCATGCGCCAACAAGATCTGCAGCCGTTCCCGCGCGATCGGCGCCGAGGGGGGCGCGGGGGCGGGGGCGGGACGGCTGGAAAAAAGCCGTAAGATGTTCATGCCGCCCTCCTTCCCCGCAACAGATTCATCAGCCCCGAGCGCTCGGCAGGAATCGTCATGGCGATCGTCTCGCCCAACAGGCGCTTGGTGGCATCGACATAGGCGCGGGCCGGCGAGCTCGCGGGGTTGTTCAGCGTGACCGGTGAGCCGACATTGGAGGCACGCAAGACATCCTGGCTCTCGGGAATGATGCCGAGCAGCGGGGTCGCCAGGATTTCGAGCACGTCGTCGATCGACAGCATCTCGCCGCGCGCGGCGCGGGCGGCATCGTAGCGGGTGATCAGGACGTGTTTCTCGACCCGCTCTCCCTTCTCGGCCCTCACGGTCTTTGCATCGAGCATCCCGATGATACGGTCGGAATCCCGCACCGAAGAGACCTCGGGGTTGGTGACGATGATGGCCTCGTCGGCAAAGCGCATGGCAAGCGTCGCGCCCCGCTCGATTCCGGCCGGGCTGTCGCAGAGAATCCAATCATGGCTTGTTCGCAATTCCTCAAGGACACGCCCAACACCCTCCTCGGTCAGCGCATCCTTGTCCCTGGTTTGGGACGCCGGCAACAGGCAAAGATTTTCGAGCCGCTTGTCGCGGATCAACGCTTGCGGGAGCTTTGCAACGCCCTGCACCACGTTGATGAGGTCGAACACAACCCGTCGTTCGGCGCCCATGATGAGGTCGAGGTTGCGCAAGCCGACGTCGAAATCGACCACAACGACCTTCTGACCGATCTGCGCAAGCGCTACACCGATCGCGGCCGTGGAAGTCGTCTTTCCGACCCCTCCCTTGCCCGACGTCACAACCAGCACTTTGGCCATTTCTTACCTCCTCGTTGGTTCAGTTGAGCGGTGTGATCCGCATGATGTCGCCTTCAAGCCAAGCCTGCGCCGGCTGATTGCGTAAGCCTTCGTCCAAATCTTCCGCAGTCCGGTAGTAACCATCGATCGCCAGAAGCTCGGCTTCGATCTTCTGGCAATAGATCCGCGCCGACGAATTGCCGCTGACGCCCGCCATCGCGCGGCCGCGCAGCGTTCCGTAAATGTGGATGGAGCCACCGGCGACGATCTCGGCGCCGGAGGCGACCGAACCCAGCACCGTGACGTCGCCGTCGGGAAAGACAATCGACTGGCCGGAGCGGACCGGACTATCGAGCAGCAGCGATGTCGACGGCGGTTTGACTTCGGGCTTTTCCGGCTCGACCTGCTGGACCGCGCAGTGTCGCCCGCCGGTCAAGAGCGGCGGCATGCTGGAAGTGAGTCGCTCCGATTCCACGCCCTCGATCCCGAGGATGCGGATGTTTCTTTTTTCCAGGCTGAGGACGAGGTGCGCGATCGCCGGCCGGCTGAGGTCGACCGCGGACAGGTCGAGCACCACAGGCTTTCCGACGAAGTAGCCCGGCGAGCGCTCGAGCGTTGCGTCGATCTCGGCCAGCCATTCGACAATCGGCACGACCGGAGAAAAGACAAACGCAACGTAGGAGCGGCCTCGCAGACGAACCAGTTGGCGTGTGGGCTCGGCATTTACGTCCATGGCGATCGACTCGGCCTTTGTTATTGAATGGTTAAAAATCGGCCGGCACGGTTAATGCTGGGTTAATGGCTGCAAAAAAAGCATCGAGAACCTGTCGAAGTTTACGATTGGTTAACCGAAGTTGGTGTCGGACAAAAACTCAACTCAGTTCTGCCGCGATTCGAACTTAATAATGTCGCGCCACGACTCCATCACGTCTTGGTGACGTTCTGCCGCAATTAGGGAACGCCGTATCCGCTGCAAAAGCCGATAGTTGCTGGGGACTGGCAATGGGATCAGCTGGGAAGGTGCGGCCTCGAAATCCATCTCGAGGCCCGATGCAGGCCGTACCGGGCGATGTTGGGTCGGCCTCCCGACGTTTTGATTCGAGTTATTCAGCCAATGTTTACGGCTCGATCGGGATGACCGCGGATTTTTTCGTGGCCTACCCAATTTGCTTTGAAGCTTTGTCTAGAGCAGTCACAGGAACCAACTGATAATAGAGAAGCGTCAGAGGAGTAGCGTATGAGTGCCTTGGAGCAAGACCCGCCCAACCCGAACGATCCGCTTTACTATGCACCGCGCCGATTGCGCGAAAGACCGGAATCACCTTTAAATTCCGAGCCATTGTCAAGTTCGGTCTACCAACCGCTGCCCCGCTCGCTCGACCCCGAGGTCATGCAAGAGGTCACGGCGCTCGCGCGCGACCATGTGGATCGCCGCAAGGCGTTGTTCGGGGCCGCCGCCATCGGCGTTTCGGCGCTCGCGGCGCTGTTCGTGGTCCTGATGATCCATGCTTCCCAGAAACCGGACGCTGGCGCATCCTTTGCTGCGGCGGTACAGTCGCTGAAAACCACGCAGCCCCAGCAAGGCGATGGCGGATCGAAGCCGGCCCTTTCCGAGTTCCGCGGACTGCTTGCTTCAACCGAAGCCGGCCAGGCCGCTCCGCACGAGCAGTCTGACAAGCTGCTTCAACAATTCATGCAATGGCGCCAGAAGTCCGACGCGGCGGAAGCACCTCAATAATCCAAACGGCAAACACGGAAACAGCGATGATGTCTGATATCGGGTCCAATATGACCGCCGTTCGGAGTTCGCGATCCCGGTGGATGGCGGCTCTGCTTGGCGCCCTTCTCGCGGGTACCGCGGGTTCAGCAACCGGCGACAATGCGAATATCGTACGCGACCTGGCGGGCCGCGTCGGACCCATCATTGGTTCGGCGTTGGCATGCGCGGACATCGCACGCCCCCGAATTCAGTTTATCTCCGACAAGTTCCAAGCGGTGATCAGGGAAACCTCGTCCAACGAGGCCGAGCGTGACGACCTTTCACGGCTGCTCGATCGCTATGTCGCAGACGGCCGTAGTGCCGTGACGGTGGGCCGCACCGATTGCAGATCAGCGGAGCGCCAGCTTGCCGATCTCGAACAGTCGCTCGCCGGCAAGGCGCCGTCGCCCTCGCCGTCGCTGGCCGCCGTGGTCGCGCCATCCTCGGCTGCTGCCGCCACGGCGCCGACGGCGCCGCTGCCGCAGCCGGGGCCCACCTCCACCGCGCGCGGGGTTACCGCCAACGAAATTCGGTTCGGGATCGTGGCACCGTTTTCCGGCCCCGCGAAGGAACTCGGGCGCCAGATGAAACTCGGCATCGACACCGCGTTCGCCCGGGTCAACGAAGCCGGCGGCGTCGAAGGCCGGTTGCTCAAGCTGGTCTCGGCGGACGACGGCTATGAGCCGGCGCGGACCACGGACGCCATGAAGCAGCTCTACGACAAGGAGCAGGTTTTCGGCTTTATCGGCAACGTCGGCACGCCGACGGCAGCCGTCGCCATCCCCTACGCGCTCGAGCGGCGGACGTTGTTCTTCGGCGCGTTCACCGGCTCCAATATCCTGCGCAACGATCCGCCCGATCGTTACGTATTCAACTATCGCGCGAGCTATGCCGAGGAAACCGCTACCGTCGTGCACTATCTGATCAAGCTGCGCCGGCTGCAGCCGAGACAAATCGCGGTGTTCGCCCAGCAGGATTCCTATGGCGATGCGGGCTTTGCCGGTGTCGCCAAGGCATTTCGTGGGCTCGGCATCAATGATGCCACCATTCTGCGGCTCAACTACAAGCGGAATACCGTTGATGTCGACGATGCGGTCAATCAGCTGAAGGCGCAGAAGCTCGGGATCAGGGCGGTGGTCATGGTCGCTACCTATCGAGCCGCCGCCAAATTCATCGAGAAGACGCGCGATCAGTTTCCGGGGATGATTTATTCGAACGTGTCGTTCGTGGGCTCTACCGCGCTCGCCGAAGAACTGATGCTGCTTGGGCCGCGCTATGCCAGCGGCATCATCGTGACGCAGGTGGTGCCGGCGGTTGGCGGCTATTCGAGCGCAGTGCTCGAATACAAGAACGCGCTGGCGAAATATTTTCCAGGCGAGTCGCCGGATTACGTGTCGCTCGAAGGCTACGTTGCCGCCAACGTCCTGATCCAGGCCCTGAAGCGGACAGGCCCGCAGCTCGATACCGAACGGCTGATCGATGTTCTCGAGAATACGCGCAATCTCGATCTGGGCCTTGGCTCTCCCCTTAGCTTTGGCCGCGCGGAACACCAGGCCTCGCACAAGATATGGGGAACGGCGATCGACGACGGCGGGCATTACCAGGCTTTGGAGCTTGAATAAGCATCAAGCTGATCGGGCCTAACGGCGCAGCACGGCGGTTTTCCCTCGCGACAAACGCGAAGTGCGTTGGCGCGGAGATCATGCTTCAAGCAACCGCCCTCGCCGATGCGCCGCCTCACAAGGGCGGATCGACGGCCTCGTCGTATTCCTTTTTGAAGCGCCCGATCAATTCGGCGGCCGGCAAGATCCTGGCCACGCTGCCGACGCCCTGGCCTGAGCCCCAGATTTGCTTCCAGGCCTTGGGCTTCGCGCGCTCGCCGGAGGCATCGGTGCCGAAACTCATCTTCGATGGATCGGAGGTCGGCAGATTGTCCGGGTCCATGCCGGCCGCCATGATCGATGGCTTCAGGTAATTGCCGTGCACACCGGTGAACAGATTGGAATAGACGATGTCTTCCGCGGTCGAATTGGTGATCATCTGCTTGTAGCCTTCCACCGCATTGGCCTCCCGGGTGGCTATGAAGGCCGAGCCGATATAGGCGAAATCGGCGCCCAGCATCCGCGCCGCGCGGATCGCACGACCATTGGCGATCGCGCCCGACAGCGCGATCGGCCCATCGAACCACTGCCGCGTCTCCGCAACGAAGGCGAACGGCGATATCACCCCGGCATGGCCGCCGGCACCGGCCGCGACCAGGATCAGGCCGTCGGCACCCTTCTCGATCGCCTTGTGCGCGAATTTCTGGTTGATCACGTCGTGGAAGACGATGCCGCCCCAGCCATGGGCGGCCTGATTGAGTTCTTCGCGGGCGCCGAGCGAGGTGATGATGACAGGCACCTTGTGCTTCTCGCAAAGCGAAAGATCGTGCTCGAGCCGGTTGTTCGAGCGGTGCACGATCTGGTTGACCGCAAACGGCGCCGCAGGCCGATCCGGATGCGCCCTGTCGTGAGCGGCAAGCTCTTCTGTGATCCGCGCCAGCCACTCGTCGAGCAGCGCGGGCGGACGGGCGTTCAGCGCCGGAAACGATCCGACCACGCCCGCCTTGCATTGCGCGATCACGAGATCGGGCACGGAGATGATGAACAGCGGCGCACCGATCACGGGGATCGACAGACGGCCCTTGAACAAGGCAGGCATGGACATGAACAAGACGATCCTTTCCTTTGTTCGCGGCGAGCGCGCGAAGCGCCGGGCTTAAGATGCCAGACATCATGCCAAGAACGCAATCACTGAGGCCAAGCAAAGCAGCCGTCCGTTAAGCGGATAAATCTACCCGCCGCCCGCTCTCGTCGGCTGGACTCGCACGGCATCCGAACCATAGACTGGCCTAAGATCGGCGGACGGCCGGCAGCATCACGGGAGGCCGATATGGCGCAAACGAAAATCCTTCTACTGGCGTCGATCCTGCTGGGCGTTTCCGTCGGCACAAACCCTGCCGCGGCACAAAAGAAATATGATCCCGGCGCTTCCGATAGCGAAATCAAGATCGGCAACATCATGCCCTACAGCGGTCCGCTGTCGGCCTATGCGCTGATCGGGCGGACCCAGGCCGCGTTCTTCAAGAAGCTCAACGACGAGGGCGGCATCAACGGCCGCAAGATCAACTTCATCTCCTATGACGATGCCTTCTCGCCGCCCAAGACCGTGGAGCAGGCGCGCAAGCTCGTGGAAAGCGACGAGGTGCTCTTGATCTTCCAGAGCCTGGGCACGCCAACCAACAATGCGATCCAGAAATATCTCGACCTGAAGAAGGTGCCGCAGCTCTTCGTCGCCACTGGTGCTACAAAATTCGGCGACCCGAAGAATTTCCCGTGGACCATGGGCTGGCAGCCGACCTACCAGACCGAGGGGCGGATCTACGCCAAATACATCCTGCAGAACCTGCCGCAGGGCAAGATCGGCGTGCTCTATCAGAACGACGATTCCGGCCGCGACTATCTCAAGGGCCTGAAGGACGGGCTGGGCCTTGAGGCAGCCAAGCGCATGATCGTGGCCGAGTTGCCCTATGATCCGTCGGATCCCACGGTCGATTCCCAGATCGTTTCGCTGAAGACGCTGGGCGCCGATATTTTCTTCGACGAGGCGTCGCCCAAATTTGCCGCGCAAGCGATCCGCAAAGCTGCCGAGATCGGCTGGAAGCCGACGCTGTTCCTCGCCAGCGTCTCGAACTCCGTCGGCTCGGTGCTGAAGCCCGCGGGGCTCGAAAACTCCAAGGGTATCCTGTCGACCAACTACATCAAGGATCCGACCGATCCGGCCTGGAAGGACGATCCCGCGATCAAGGAATGGGCCGCTTTCATGGACAAGTATTTTCCGGAAGGCGACAAGACCTCTACCTTCAGCGTCTACGGCTATGCGACCGCCCAGACCATGGTCCAGGTGCTCAGGCAATGCGGCGACGAGCTGACGCGCGAGAACATCATGAAGCAGGCAGCCAATCTGAAGGATTTCGAGCTCGGGCTGCTGTTGCCCGGCATCAAGATCAACACCGGCCCGACCGACTATTTCCCGATCGAGCAGATGCAGATGACGCGGTTCAACGGCGAACATGGCGAGCTGTTCGGGAAATAG
>Ga0210406_10008827_pt1 | contig 10066 bp, 7 predicted proteins | sample IncBWC30MmetaG_FD_155454 | JGI IMG/M metagenome (GOLD analysis project Ga0210406, IMG submission 155454) | Forest soil microbial communities from Barre Woods Harvard Forest LTER site, Petersham, Massachusetts, United States - Inc-BW-C-30-M | ecosystem: Environmental > Terrestrial > Soil >... | reverse complement strand
CCTTCAATCCCGATGACATCTACTCCACTGGCTACCCCGTCTCCTCGCAGCCGCCTGTCATCCTGTTGCAAGCCGCACGCGCCATGGCCGGTTCCGCGGACTATCTGGGCCGACCCGAGAACGCCACCGAGCCTTCGTCCTCGTCTTCGCAGCCGCTGATGATCGAACTCCAAAACGGCCGTTACGTCCGCGTCAACAACGCCGCAGTGGATGGCGAAGCCCTGCCGCTGGCGCTCGACCCCAACACTCAGCCCGCGAAATTGACTCGTCCGAATTCCCCGCGGCAAGCAAACTCAACCACCCCGCCACCCGCGATCGTCGCCCCCCCAGCCCACAACCTCCCTCCAGCAGTCCTGGTCTTTCGCGACGGACACACCGAAGAAGTCCGCGACTACACCATCGCCGAAGGCATCCTCTATGCCCGCGGCGACTACTACACCGATGGATATTGGAATAAAAAGATCGACCTCACCACGCTCGACGTCGGCCAAACCCAGCAGGCCAACGCCACGCGCAACGTAAAGTTCGTTCTTCCCTCATCGCCCAACGAAGTGATCACCCGCCCGTAAAAAAATTCGGAGCTATATCGACCCAACAAAAAAGCCGCCCCGGGGCGGCTTCGTGTTCAATTCTGAGTAACCTGGGCCATCACGGCTTAACCTGGAAAGCCACGTTACTGGAGAGCGTCCCGCTGGCCGTTTTCACTTCGATCGTTCCCGTAGTCGCGCCCGTCGGCACCTCAGCTTTAATGTAGGTGTCGGATTCGACTTTGAACGCAGCCAGCGTCCCATTAAACCTGACGCCCGTTGTGCCCGTCAGATTGTTCCCCAGAATGACCACAGCTTGCTCGGCGCTGCTAAAGTTCGGGTTCGCCCCTACGAACGGACTGAGTCCCAATCGACAAACTGAAGATGGTGCCGCAGCCGAAGCTCCCGCAGTTCGAGCTACCCCCACCAGCACTCGTAGCGCCATAAAAGATCCCGCTGGTAGCCTGGATGAGCGCTCCCTGCGGAACAGTTCCGTCGGCACAGTTCGCCTCCGAGCAAAAGCTATGCAGGGTGGTCAGCGTTCCCGTCGGCGTGATCTGGAAGAGAGTGCCGCAGCCTGTGGCAAAGCAAACAGCGTTGTTGTTCGCGCCGAAGAGTGTGGTCCCGTAGAAATTTCCGTCGCTTCCCTGAATCACCTGATTCGGACCTGCCCCGTCCGCGCAGTTTGCCAAAGCGCAAAAGCTGTAAAGCGTAATCAGCTTGCCCCCCACCATTTTGTAGAAAAACCCGGATCCGTTTGCCCCACCAGAGAGGACTGTTCCGTAGATGGTCCCGTCGGCCGCCTGAATCGGCGGAGTAGGTTCAGCATCGCCGTTTGACTCCGGATCGAAACTATATAGCACCCTCAGATCTCCGCCCGGAGTTATCCTGTAAAGTCCGCCACCGAAGTTGCCTGAAAGCGACGCCAGTGTAGCCCCATAAAAGTTGCCATCCGAGAACCGCGTCAAGCCGTTCCCGTCTGACCCCTCAGGGCAACTAGCAGTCGAGCAGAAGACATGCAACGTCGCGAACTTGCCCGTCGGCGTGATTTCGAAAATCGTGCCGCACCCCCACGCGCAGTTATTATTCCCGTTGAGATTGCCGCCGAACTTCGTTGTTCCATAGAAATTTCCATTGACGCCCAAAGCCAGGGGCGCGCCCCAGGGGCCGAAGCCATCGTTGCAGTTGGCCTGGGAGCAAAAGCCATGCAGCGCCGTCGGTGGTTGCCCCGGGACGATCTTAAAAAAAGTGCCGCAGCCGATACCGACGTTGCTGCAAATCGAGGCATCCGACGCGCCACCTAGAGCAGTGGTGCCGTAGAATTTGCCGTTGGCGGTCTGAATGAGGCCATTCGGACGGCTGCCGTCAGCGCAGTTGGCCAGCGCGCAAAAATTATAAAGAACGCTGACCTTGCCCGCCGGACTCATGCGGAAGAGTGTTCCACCGGTCGAGGATGTTCCATTTGTACCCCCGGCCGACGTTATGCCGTAGATGTTTCCGTCGATGCCTTGGAGTAGCTGTCCAGGATTGGCGGGATGCGGCGGCCCGTTGAACCTTACCAGGGTTGTGAAAGTTTGCGCCTGCGATGCACCCACAGCCGCGACGCAGAATACGACAACGATACAAGCAATCTTTCCCAACTTAAGCGTTTGCATAGTGCTCCTTATCCGGCTTCGCGCCGGGTAAAACTGTCCGCGTGTTTGTATCTTTCTTCACTAGATGCCCCCTTCGCTAGACGAAGGACTGGGTTTGACCGAACCGAAAGAAAACCACGGAGACCTAGCTGAAGACGGGGGGGACAGCCTGGGTCCGAGTGCGAAACATTATTCGCAACGCTAGACCGCCTGTCAATTGTGAAAGGAACTGCAACATTTCATCCGAGCCTCAAGCAAGAAACTCCGCGACATCTGTTTGTTAAATTGAGTCCTGAACAGGGCGACGCTCCTCGCGAAATGAGCTGGCATCGTGATAGAATATCAATAATCCCAGAGACCACTAACTGCCTGTAAATGCATTCATTTAGAACGATTTGCGAAGTAACGCGAATCAAGCTGGAAGCCCGAAGCTAATATGCCTGACGATCAAAATCCCGAACTCCCCCTGACTCCTCCGCCGCCCGGCGACGGCAGTCCCGGCGCACTCCACATTCAGCCCGTCAACATTGAAGACGAGATGCGCAAATCGTATCTCGACTATTCCATGTCGGTCATCATCGGACGCGCTCTCCCCGATGTCCGCGACGGACTCAAGCCCGTCCACCGCCGCATTCTCTACACCATGCAGCAGATGGGCCTCCAGCCCAATCGTGCCACGCGCAAGTGCGCCCGCATCGTCGGCGACGTCATGGGCAAGTACCATCCCCACGGCAACCTCGCTGTGTACGATGCTCTAGTCCGCCTCGCGCAAACCTGGAGCCTCCGCTACCCGCTGATTTTCGGCCAGGGAAATTTCGGCTCTGTCGATGGCGATCCTCCCGCGGCCGATCGCTACACCGAAGCCAAGCTGGCTCCAGTCTCCACCGCGCTCCTCGAAGATCTCGATAAAGAGACTGTGGACTTCCGCCCCAACTACGATGGCAGTGAAGTCGAACCTGACGTTCTCCCCGCGCGCATCCCCAACCTGCTCATCAACGGCTCCGACGGAATTGCCGTCGGCATGGCCACAAAAATTCCGCCCCACAACCTCACCGAAATCGTCGACGCTACCATCGCGCTCATCAACAATCCCAACGCGCAGCTCGCCGACGTTCTAAAATTTGTCCAGGGCCCGGACTTTCCCACCGCCGGCGTAATCCACGGACGCGCCGGAATCTTCGAGGCCTACCGCACCGGCCGCGGCCGCTTCATGATGCGTGCCAAAGCCGCCATCGAAAACATCACCAAAGATCGCCAGGCCATCATCGTCAATGAAATTCCCTATCAGGTGAACAAAGCCCGCCTGGTCGAGCGCATCGCCCAACTGGTCAACGACAAGGACATCGAAGACATTTCCGACATCCGCGACGAAAGCGATCGCGACGGCATGCGCATCGTAGTCGAGCTCAAGCGCGGCGCCGAGCCTCAAATCGTTCTCAACCAGCTCTTCAAACACACCGCCATGCAGGAAGGCTTCTCGATGATCCTGCTGGCTGTGGTCAACGGCCAGCCCCGCGAAATGGGACTGATCCAGGCCATCAAGCACTTCATCAATCATCGCGTCGAAGTCGTCCGCCGCCGCACCGCCTTCCTGTTGCAGAAGGCCAAAGACCGAGAGCACATCCTCGAAGGCTATCTCAACGCCCTCGATCATCTCGACAACGTAATCACGATCATCCGCGCCAGCGCCAACCGCGCCGATGCCCGCGAAAATCTCGTCGCCTACTTCGCCGGCAAGAAAATCGACATCAACACTACCGGCCGCGCTCCTAAACTCGATCCCGAAAAGCCCTTCACCACACGCCAGGCCGAAGCCATCCTCGAACTCCAACTGCACCGCCTCACCAAACTTTCTATCGATGAAATTTCCAACGAGCTGAAAGAAGTCCGCGGCCGCATCGAAGACTACGAATCGATCCTCGCCTCCGAAAAGAAACTTCGCAGCGTCATCATCAAGGAACTCGAAGAAGTAAAGGAACTCTACGGCGACGAGCGCCGCACCCGCATCGAAGACGAAGCAGCTGAAATCGTTCTCGAAGATCTCATCGCCGACGAGCAGGTCGCCGTCACCTTCAGCCACTCCGGCTACATGAAGCGCACGCCCATCTCCACCTACCGCATGCAGCGCCGCGGTGGCACCGGCCGCACCGGCATGAAGACTCGCGACGAGGATTTCGTCGAGCACCTCTTCATCGCCTCCACTCACGCCTACATCCTCATCTTCACCAACAAGGGCCGCGTCTACTGGCTCAAGGTCTATGAAATCCCCGACGTCAGCGCCGCCGGCAAAGGCAAGCACATCGGCAACCTGATCGGCCTCCAACCCGGCGAAACCGTCCGCACCATGCTGGCCGTGCGCAATCTCGAAGAAGAAAGCAAATACATCTTCTTCGCCACCCGTAACGGTCTCGTAAAAAAATCTGAACTCCGCGAGTTCATGCACGTCCGCTCCAACGGCATCAACGCCATCAACATCGAAGAAGGAGACGAACTCGTAGCCGCGCGCATCACCAACGGCAACCAAATCGTATTCATCGCCTCCCACGAAGGCATGGCCGTCCGCTTCGACGAAAATCACGTCCGCCCCATGGGCCGCGCCGCCTACGGCGTAAACGGCATCAACCTCGAAGAACGCGACTACGTAGTAGGCATGACCGTAACCCCAAAGCCCGCATCTACAGGGACAGAACCCGCGACCAACTCAGACGCGGGGACAACCACAGACCATGTGGAGATAGCCGCCTCGGCTGTCACGGGAGCGACAGCGACCGCAGCAGAAGGAGACACCGACATACCGCCCGGCGAAACCCTAGACCTAACTCAAAAAGGCAACCTGATCCTCTCCGTAACCGAAAACGGTTACGGCAAGCGCACCCCCGCCGACGAATACCGCCTAACCAACCGCGCCGGCAAAGGCGTCATCAACGTCAAAACCACGGAGCGAGTAGGCAAAGTAGTAGCCATAGCCCTGGTCGACGAAAACTCGCAGGTAATGCTGATCAGCCAGTACGGCAAAATCATTCGCATGGATTCCAAAACCATCCGCGAGTCCGGCCGCAACGCCCAAGGCGTCCGCCTCCTCCACATGGAGCCCGGCGACCGCGTAGCCGCCGCCGTAGTGTTAGCCCCAGAAGAAGAACCCAACGGTGGAACGAATGGAGGCACCCTGCTTCAGTAGGAATTGATCGTATCGTATGGCGCGGGCGCCCTCGCCCGCTTTTTTTTGATTTTCGATTGTCATCCCGAACGAAGTGAGGGATCCTGGTTTCGTCCGGATCACCGCATGCCTCAACCAGGACCGAGAGGCACCCCTACTTCACTCCCTGCTTCCGATTAATCTCCTTCGAAAACTCCGTGAAGAAATTCAACAGCGTCCCCCACCCCACCTGCCCCGCCATAGCCCGCCCACCCTCCGCAAACGCGTTCCTCGGATGCGGTTTCCAAGCCGTGGAAATCATCCCCCCGCCAAACGCCCCTCCATACAAAGCCAATTGCGGACGCCAATGCTCCTCGCTCCGGTCATAAGTCATCAAATTCCGGATAAACGCATGCCGCGTCCGCGGCCACAACCCATCGCACTTGCACTGGTCATAGCGAACTTCGTATCCCAGCTTCGCATTCCCCAAAGCCGCCAGCGTGTTCGCCGAAATAAACTGTCCTTCCCGCGACGCAAACCGTTCCGCGTATCCTCCCCACCCATCGTCCCATTGCGAAGGCGTTCCGCGAATCTGATCAAACCCCGCCGCAAACATTCGCTTCATATATGCTCCCGGAGTAGTCAGCGTCTGCCGCAAGTAAATTATTTCCCGCTGTTCCCCCGTCGGACTAACCAGCGCCCGGTCCCGCCCCACATACTCTCCCGCAATCCACCCCGACTCCCAGTCCCGCGCTCGCCTCAGCCCCGCCGTAGCCGCGCCCCGGGTCATCCCCGCAGCCTGCTGCACCGGATTTCCACTCTTCTCCTTCTTCTTACTCTCCCCCGGCGCATCCGGAAGCTGTTGCCCCGGAGCCTGCCCAGAATTCTGAGTGGAATTCTGACTGGAGTTCTCCCCCGGACTCTGCGCCGGCTCACTCCCCTGCGCCCACCCCAGCTCCACCGCCACCGCACACACCATCGCAACCACAAGCCAAGCCCTACCCTGTGACCTCTGTGTTAAAGCCTTTGACTTTCTCGCCACGCGATAACCTCAGTCGAAACTCTTTGGATGCAACTCAACTCAACATAGAAACGAGATTTTCCACCCGTATATCGCGCAGCCTACCCTCTCTCAAACGCATGCTTCTTCTCCAACTCCTCCACCGCAGTCCGCATCGCAGCTTCAAATCTCTCCGCCTGCCCCATCAATCCAGCAGTAGCCACCGCGAACTCTCCGTCCATCCGCACCAACCCATCCCCCGCCACCATCCGCCCCGCAACCTCCAGCAAATGCTCCCCGGTCGACTCCAAATACTGCGCCTCCGTAGGATCCCCAATCCAAACCCGTGTGGATGTCTCCTCAAACCCGGGTGCCCCATTTCTCGCGTCTTTTGCGAGAAGTGGGGTTTTTGACTTCGTCACCCAATAAACCTTCCGCTCAATAAAAGTAGCAATCACCTCATCCGTAGCTTTCCCAAACACCCACTTCCCCCGCTTGAAGTCATAATGCCGGCTCGAAAACGGCACCGGCTTCAGCTTCCCCGACTTCACAAACTCAATCTGCCTCCGATCCACTTCCTTCCGCAAAGCATTAATCACCGGAGCCTCCACATCCCCCGGCTCCAGCGACGCCACCACTTCCCGCACCGTTGCCGACAAATTCACCGCCACCGGCGCATGCAGCCCATCCGTATTCTCCAGCCGGATGTCCCCATGCAACACCCAGAAATCCGCCCCCGAGCTCGACCGGTGAAACGGCCACTCCAACTCAATCGTCAGCGGCAGCCCGCTCAACGTCACCCAAATCTTCTTCGCCTCACCCGCCTGAGTCATTCCGTAAATCACCTCTTAATAGAACTAATGATAGGACTAAAATTCCTCTGTCAGCTAATTGATGGGACTAAATCTCCCCGGTCATGCTGAGCGAAGTGGGATCGTCCGAACGACGATCCCACGCAGTCGAAGCACCCCAATACCCGCCGCCACAACCACATGCCCGTATAGGAGTTTCCATACGCGTTGGCATTACCCTGTGTTCCCCCGTGCCCTCTGTGTTAAAGACTTTGACCTTGTCGGCACGTCTACTTCTTCCGCACCTTGGCCCCCATCCTTAACAACTTCCTCACCGTCCCCGTAGGCAGCCGCTTCATCTGATCATGCAACTCGGTCACCGCCTCAAAAAATCCCGCCATGGCCGCCAGCCGTTCCCGCGTAAAATCCGCCCCCGCTTCCTTCGGATCCAGCTCCCCCAAGCACCGCCGCAACAGCTCCCGCGTAGGATCGATCTCCCTCCGCTTCCTCTGCTCGATCACCAGCCGGAACATCTCCCACACATCCTTCATCGACTCATAATGTTCCCGCCGGTCCCCCAGCACATGCACCGCCCGCACAATCCCCCAGGTCTCCAGCTCTCTAATCGAGGTGCTGACATTCGACCGCGCCACGCTCAAAGTCTCCGCAATCTCCTCCGCCGGCAGCGCCCGCGGCGACAAATACAGCAACGCATGGATCTGCGCCACCGTCCGATTAATCCCCCACCGCGTCCCCATCTCTCCCCAGTGCAAAATGTACTGCTTCTGCACCCCAGTCAAAGTAGCCATATCAGTACTTTCAGTTCAGTCAGAATCTACAGAACACAAAGCCGCCGTGTCAACGTATAGGTTTCTATCTAATGGGAACTTTGTCATTCCGAACGAAGTGAGGAATCTGCTTCTTGCCGACGCCACCACTGCCTCCGAGCGCCAGCCCACGCCGCAGCCGACCGCTCGGTACTAGTTACTAGGGACTCGGGACTCGCTACCTTGCTTCCCAGCCTCGGCAGCCGCCTTCTTCTTAACAGGCCCCTTCCGCGCCGCCTCCGCCCGCTTCCGCTCCTGATACCGCCGATCATGAAACGCCTGGTCAGACCCTTGTTTCTTCATCCCCCCAGCTTACACCCGCAAGTTCGCGTAGAGCGGGAGCCCCCGCCCGCTGCCTTTGATTTTGACTTGGACTTTGCTCTTGATTTCGCCGGAAGACTTGCAGAACCTACCGCTTGCGGAACGCCAGGAAGATCAGATTAAAGAGTTGAACCAGCGTCACCCCGATCGTTACATAGACCGCGATCTCCAGCCTCCGCCCAGCTTCCTGCGTCCCGCGCAGCAGTTCGGCAATGTCGTTGGTCGCCTCGCGCAGCGTGTCGGCCAGTTGCTCGAAGTGTTGGGTCGAGGCCCTCATCTTCTCCGAGGCTCTGGACATGGCCAGGGACGCCTCCGCCACCTGCTGTCCGTTGCGCAGCTCGAGCTCCGCCTTGCACGCCTCCCACCAGGCGCTCCCCGGCGCGCTGTCATACATCCGTTGCCGGATCTCCTCATACGACCGGCTCCGCAACAGCTGCACCAACGCCTCCACCCGCCCGGCAGACTTCACGTCCTCGCTCGATCTCGCTTCCGCGCCTTGCAGATTGTTAGTAAATACTGGCATCCTCAGCAGCCTAACAGCCACCGTCCGAGCGCCCAAATACCCGAGGTTCACCCCCGCCTCCGCCGATCGCCCAATCCCGCACCCGGTAATGACCTTACCCCCTGCCCAACCAGCCACCCCGCCCCCGATCCTTTCGAGACTAACTTGTGGCGGGCGACAACCTCGAAGCCACGGGCCTGGCCCCGACTCCGCGAAAATGCGGCAACCGCACTGTCCCCAATCTGACTAGACGCAGCACGGATTGTCATCCTGAGGAAGCGAAGTCATCCGCAAGCGAGGACTCCCGACGAAGAGCCTGCCCTGAGCCTGCGAAGGGATCTATGCACCTTGCCGCCCGACGCCTTGTCATGCTGAACGAAGTGGGATCGTCCAAAGGACGATCCTACGCACTCGAAGCACCCCTACCCGCACCCGTAATCCAGCCTTCTAGCCTTAGTGCCCCCGCTTCGCCTCCGCAATTCTTTGCATATTGACAAGCCACCCGCCGCCAACCATAATCCTTCGGATATTTTGGCGGGCGCGTCCGCTCTTCCTCTTTCGCCGGGCTCCTAATCTCCGTACTGGCTTTTTACTTTAAGCATTCGGCCCCATCAGGAACCAATTATTAGGTTCCCTAAAGGAGACTTCCACCGATGAGACTCCGCTTCGCCTGTGTGCTGATTGCATTCTTGTCGTCAGCTCTTTCCCTGTCAGCTCAAACCGCGAGCGCCGCCCCCGCATCTTCCCAGGTGCCGCCTCCACTGATCCAGTTCTCCAACGTCGCTACCGACGAAGGCGGCAACTCGATGAGCGGCGCGGTCAGCATCACCTTCTCGCTCTACACCGCGCAGCAGGGCGGCGAGCCGCTCTGGACCGAGACGCAGAAGAGTGTCGAACTGGATTCCACCGGACATTATTCTGTGCAACTAGGTGTCACGCAGCCCAGCGGAGTGCCCACAACACTGTTCACCACAGGCGAAGCACGCTGGCTCGGAGTGCGGATCGCCGAGCAAGCGGAACAACCGCGCCTGCTGCTGCTGAGCGTGCCCTATGCCCTCAAGGCGGGAGACGCCGCAACCATCGGCGGATTGCCGCCCTCCGCCTTCGTCCTCGCAGCGCCGGCCGCAAGCTCTGCCTCGACCGCAATCGCCGCAGACGCCAGTCCCGCGTCCAACTCCGCCCCGCTGCCTGCGGGAGGTTCCGTCACCGGCACCGGCACTCTCAACTTCCTGCCACTCTGGGATTCCACTTCCGACATCATCAGCTCGGTGCTGTTTCAATCGGGATCGGGAGCCACGGCCAAGATCGGCATTAACACCACCAAGCCT
>Ga0210406_10008823_pt1 | contig 10071 bp, 11 predicted proteins | sample IncBWC30MmetaG_FD_155454 | JGI IMG/M metagenome (GOLD analysis project Ga0210406, IMG submission 155454) | Forest soil microbial communities from Barre Woods Harvard Forest LTER site, Petersham, Massachusetts, United States - Inc-BW-C-30-M | ecosystem: Environmental > Terrestrial > Soil >... | reverse complement strand
ATCCTGATTTGGGCATCCATCATTTCTTCACGCTCTGTTCGCTTTGCAGAAGCGCATCGAGTTTGTTGAGGCTAAAGGCCCAACCTGCCCCACAATGATCCATCCATGTTTGCGCTTCTCGCATACCCTTGGCATTTGCCTGAATGATATGCAGCCGTCCGTATCTCTCGCGCGAAATGAGGCGAGCGCGCTCCAGTACGCGAAGGTGCTTGGACACTGAGGGCAACGACATCCGAAACGGTCTGGCCAGCGCTGTCACGCGAGTCTTTCCGTGTTTTGACAGACGTTCCAGAATGCGTCTGCGGGTGGGGTCCGCGAGTGCAAAAAACACCGCCGTAATTCTTTCCTGTTGCTTAACCACGCGGCTAACTATACGCTTCCGAAGCATGTCAACCAAAGTTAACCGAAAGGGCAAATATCCCGGGGATACCGAATAGTGTGGCCGCACCACAGCGCCACCCTCCTCACCTTTTGCGAAGCAACTCAATGCGCGAACTCGGAACATTTTTCCGCCAGTTGACCATCTCGGAACAGTCTTGATTAGCGTAAGTCATTGGACTATTTGAAGTGAGGCATTCACAGTTCACGAATCAAGGAACACCGACACAACTTGAGACCGTGGGGATCTGATGCGAGGCTTCCCTCAGTTGGTTAGAATCCTGTGGACTCTACCTACCTTTGTTGAAACCCACGAGAGCGACTAGCGCCGTGCATAGAAACTATCGTCGACAGCCTGCCCGATATACCGCTGGTCGCATTCTGCACCTGGCCTTGATCGCTGCCCTTTTTGAGCTGCTGTCAGCGCAGACACGAGCGGAACCGAGCTTGTCCCAGTTCGGTTGTTCTGGCGGGAAACGGCATGCGGTCATCGCCTTGGAGGGTCGGATCAAGCAGGGCGGCCTCGAAGGCAGATTCTCGATGCAGGTAGATCTGCAGAATGGTGGCTACCTTGTACAACGCGATTTCGGGCTCTTTTCCGAAGCCACAGGGTTTGACGGCAAAACCGCTTGGTCACGCGATCGCTCGGGAGCCTCGCATGATCTGAATGCCAAGGCTGCACATGCAATCGCGATAACCGAGAGTTGGATTCTGCGTCACGGATGGTGCGGCGCTCACAACGCCGTAGCCCAACAAATCCCCGACCAGACCGACACCGTCTGGCAAGTGACGCCCGACGGAGGGGTTACCGCGACCCTACGTTTCGCGCGCGACAGCGGCGCGCTGTTGCAATCGGAATATCGCGTCTGGGGCAACCGCCTGGTCCGCCACTACGGGGATTGGCGCGACATCGGTGATGGCGTCAGCGTCGCCTTTTCCGAACGAGATGAAGATCCGGAAGACGAGGACAGCGAAGAGGTCGCCATCACGTCGGCTCACTTAGATTTGAAGTTCTCCGCGAACTCGCGCTTTCGGCGTCCGGCGCAGCCGGCCGACTATGAAATTCTAGGCGGCGCGGATTCGACCACCGTTCCCTACGAAGATGACGGCGCCGCTAGGATCTATGTCCCGGTCTTCGTCGGTGGCAAGGGCCCTTTCGCGTTCGAGATCGACACGGGCGGCCACTTGATTATTGGCAAGGACCTAGCAGCGACGCTCCGGTTGAGCGCGGCCGGGAGTTTCGCCAACACTGGGGCCGGCACGGGCATTCTTCAGGCGGGCATGGTCGCGGGACAGGAGATCAGAATCGGCGATGCCCTCTTGCACCGCCAGGTCGCCAAAGTCCGGTCATTCGTTAATGACCGCACCACGGGTCATCCGCCGCGTTTGGGGCTGCTGGGACTCGAGCTTTTCGAGCGCTTCGCCGTCGCTGTCGATCGTGGAAAGAAGACGGTGACGCTCACGCCGCTCGAAGGATTTAAGAGCGGCAAGGGTATCGCGTTACCGATTCGTTTCATTGAAGACGCCCCTTTGACGGAGGGAAGTTATCAGGGCGTCAAGGGTGACTTCGAGATCGATAGCGGCAATGCCGGCCCGACCCTCATCGAAGGCTATTGGGCCAAGCAGCATGCACTGGAAGCAGCGTTAATGCATGGCACTCCCTGGATCGGCGGTGCCGATGAAAAGGAGTGGTTGAGCCGCGCCGATCTGACCTTGGGTACTGTGAAGCTGCCGCACGAAATAGTGAGCTATGTCGGCGAGGCGCCACGCGGTGCGGAATCAACCCGTCTGCAGGCAGGTCTGAGCGGCGAGTGGGCCCTTCGCCGCTATGATATGACCTATGACTATGGCCATGGCGTCGTGTGGATTGGACAGCGACATGATGGACCGGAGCCGCCCTCAAATCATACAGGGTTGCAGATTCGAAAAATTGACGATGCCCTGACGGCGGCAATTGTCCTTCCCGGTTCACCGGCCGACGTCGCGGGAATCAAACCGGGGGACCGCATTCTCGCCGCTGGCGGCCATGACGCGTCGACACTCTCTGTCCGCGACGCCGCTTTCTTGATGCAAGGACCCATCGACTCCGACCTCACGGTCGTAATTGCGCCGGCAGAGGGCGGCGATGCGAAAACTTTGAAGCTGCGGTTGGAAGAGATGGTCCGTTGATTCGCCAAGGCCGAAATATGATTCGTAGGAGAGCATAGGGCAGGCGTCGGCGGCTTCAGACCGTAGGGATCTCGGTGCAGACCGTCCAATCCTGTGGGACTTTACGTACCTTCGTTGGACTTTAACCATCAGCAAGAAATCGGCGCGCAGAACAGCGGTTGTCGCGCCATAAACTTGGCCCCGACCCCGCGTACTTGAAACTGATAGTACGGTTTGAGTCGGGCGCGCCCCCGTGCTAACTGCGTGTCACGTTTTAAACAACCCTGGAGCCAGAAGACCGGCGCCTAGGACGGGACCTCGCGCAGTGCCAGCCTCGGCGCCAAGCCTACATAAGTCGCCGGCGTCAGTGCCATCAGGCGAGCCTTTTCCTCGGGGGGCAAGGCAAGGGAGGTGATGAATCCACGCATGACGTGCTCATCCACGGGTTGGCCTCGCGTGAAGGTTTTAAGGCCATCGTAGCCGTCCGGAATGCCATGGGCGCGCATCACAGTTTGCACCGCCTCGCCCAATACCTCCCACGCGCGATTCAGATCCTCGGCCACCCGCGCCACGTCCAGTTCAATTTTCTCGAGCCCCGTCGCCAAGGAGCGGAAACTCAATACCGAATGACCGATCGCCACGCCGACATTGCGCAGCACGGTCGAGTCGGTCAGATCGCGCTGCCAACGCGAGACGGGAAGCTTGTCGGCGAAGTGACCCAAGAGCGCATTGGCCAGCCCGAGATTGCCCTCCGCGTTTTCGAAATCGATCGGATTGACCTTGTGGGGCATGGTCGATGAGCCGACTTCCCCGGCAACCGGACGTTGCTTGAAGTAGCCGATCGAGATATAGCTCCACATATCGCGTGAAAAATCCAGCAGCACGGTATTTGCGCGCATCAGGGCATGACAATACTCCGCGATCCAATCGTGCGGCTCGATTTGCGTCGTATACGGGTTCGATTTAAGCCCGAGCGATGCGACGAGTGTCGCGCTGAATGCCGGCCAATCCACCTGCGGCAGAGCCGCGGTGTGCGCATTGAAGTTGCCGACCACCCCGTTCATCTTGCCGAGGATGGTCACGCGGCCGATACCATTGCGCTGTACCTCGAGACGCGCGGCGACGTTGGCGAGTTCTTTTCCGACAGTCGTCGGACTCGCCGTCTGCCCGTGCGTGCGCGACAGCATTGCAACGCTTGCGTAACGCTGCGCGAGCCCATCCAGCATGCTGCCCAAGCTCTTCAGCATAGGCAGCAACAAGGTCTCACGCGCCCTCTTGAGCATCAATGCGTAAGCGAGATTATTGATATCCTCGGAAGTGCAGGCAAAGTGCATCCACTCCAGTTGAGGCAGCGTCGCGCCGCGCGCACGCAGTTCAGCGCGCAGCCAATATTCGACCGACTTGACGTCGTGGTTGGTGCGCGCCTCGATTTGCTTGATGGCGGCCACATCGGTTGACTCTGGATTGCTTGCGAGTGTCGTGAGCAATTCACGGGCGTCGACCGGCAGCTTCGCCAGTGCCTGGGCCGCAGGGCCGGCCGCCAGCGCGAGAAACCAGGCGCATTCGACGCGTACTCGCTCGCGCATGAAGCCCGCTTCACTGAATATGCGGCGCACTTCGCCGAGCTTGGCGGCATATCGGCCATCGAGAGGAGACAGAGCGTCTGACAAAGAGGTGGACATCCGCGTCTTACTCCGCAGCTTCAGGGTTGTTTATGCAACGGCCTATTCTACCACTCGAGCTGCCGGCGCTCCGATGTCGAGGCGCTGGCGCTGAAGACCCGTATCCCAGGCGGTGCTATCGGTGCGGGCAAGAAATATCATCACATGCGGAGGCCAGCGGCGTCGCTTCCTTCTCCCCCCGTCATGAAAGCCAACGCTCCGGGCTCCGGCGTGGCTATCCGCTTAAAGGCAAGCGCAGCTCGGGTGCGGTCTTTCATTTCGGCCTTCGAGGTGCCGGCGAAGAGCCCATTTTGCGCTTTCGAGATAGGGGGGAAGGACTGTGCGCGCGCCGGCAGGGCTGTAGCAGATGGGTATACGTAACTTGGGATTCCAAAACTCCCGATCATCTAAGCCCGACGCCCCGGTCCCGACCGCCCAGGACCGCCAAACCAGGCAGACAAAGCCGTTCTTACCCTTGACCGCCGTTTCATAGCCGTGACTGCCCAGAACTAGAACGCTCGCGTCGCCGGAAATCGACGCAGGCGCGGCGGATCGCGCCTGCGCGATCTCCGCAGAGACACGTGCCTCAAGGCATTGCTCGATAGGCGCCATGACGGCGGGTTTCGCATCCTCGGCGCAGGCCGTCCCGATGGCTCCAAGCAGCAAAGCCAGTCCGAACAGCTCGATCATCAGTCGTTCCTGCCGCACAGGCCCTCTCCGTCAACTGACTGGCCTCTCTATGAGGCATGAGGCTACGTGCTGCATCTCCAATTTAGTTTAGTTTTCGAGGGCTTTGTACGCCATGACGAAGATCCGACCATTTCGGCCATGGCTTTTGAATTCGCTGCAAGCGGTTAGACGAAGCGCCGGGAGAGCGTTCAGCAAAATCTCTGCGCTGACTAGTATGGTTATTCACGGCCGGCGCCACGCTTATTTCGACGCCGACGAAGAATTGCAGGGTGCCCTTTGGAAGACAGAACTGATCCTGATAGGCCGGTCAAATCAGACTCGCCCGAAGCGGCCTTGGTCCAATCGCGCGCGTAGTCGATGAAGGCGCGCAGCGGCGGTGGGACTTGTCGCGCGGAGAAATAATACAAGCGTGGTGCGGCGAAGGGGGGTAACCATTCGCTGAGGAGTCGCACCAGCCGGCCGTCCGCAATCGGCTGCGCAACGTAGTCCTCAAAAGTGAGCAACGCGCCGGCGCCATCGATGGCGGCGGCGACCTCGCTCTGCGCATGGTTGCAAATGAGCCTATCCTTCGGATCGATGCGCGTTACAGCGCCGTCGCGTTCGAATTCCCACGCGAGCAGCGCTCCACTCGGGAATTGGTGCCGAATCGCAGGCATGGTCGCCATATCGACCGGGCCGTTCGGTCGACCGGATCGCGCAAGAAGCGCCGGAGCGGCGACCAGTGCATAGCGCTGCGGTTGCCCGAGCTGAACAGCAATCATGTCCGCGGCCAGATTTTCCTCATAGCGGATGCCCGCGTCGTACCCTGCCTCGACAATATCCAGCAGCCCGTCATCGACGGCGAGATCCACACTGATAAATGGATACCGCAGCAGAAACCCGCCAAGCATTGGCCCCAACACAAGATCCGCCGCCGGCGGCGCGGCGTTGATGCGCAGTTTGCCGGCGGGCGCATTGGGTGTCCGGCCGACCGAGTCCAAGGCGGCGTCGACCGCTTGCATCGCAGGCGCCAAGTTCTTCAGCAACTCAGACCCGGCTGCGGTCAATGCCAAACTGCGCGTGCTCCGATGGAATAGGCGTGCGCCGATCCTCTCCTCCAGTTCCTTCAGGCGGTCGCTGACGCTCGAGACCGACACCCCGAGCATTGTGGCAGCCGGTCGCAATCCGCCTTGGCGCGCGATCGCCAGGAAGACATCAAGCTCGGTCAGTGCTCGGCGTTGTGTTCGCAATGTCGGACAGCCCGTTCGGCAATAAGCAGCTTATCAAGCGTCGAGCTTGGACCTATGTTCGTCCCCGGTGCAACCGCCTGATAGGCCGCCGCCCTAAGTGTGGGTTTGTGATCGGCTACGCGGCGAAGTACCGGCAAAGCGGGAGGAGACTCATGAGCGTCGAAAAACTGCTGCCCAGCAAATATGGTTATTCCAATGTTGCGATCAGCTCTGGACGGCTCGCCTTCATTGCGGGCCAGATTGCGGAAGACGAGCATGGCGCTTTTGTCGGCCAGGGTGATTTCCAAGCCCAAATCCGGCAGGTGTTCCTCAACCTTAAGACCATCCTCACCCACCTGAATGCGACTGCGGACGACGTGGTCAAATTGAACTACTACATCGTCGGGCTGGCGCCTGATCGCCTCGTCGCAGCGCGCGCCGAACGCGATGCCATGTTCGAGTCGGCCCTAAAGCCGGCCTCGACGCTGATCGGCGTCGAGGCACTCTTCAAGCCCGATGCTTTAATCGAAGTGGATATGGTTGTACATCGCCCGTGATGACGATGACAAGACGAATGATGGCGATCGGTTTCAGTGTCCTCGCGATCAGGGGTGCATCCGATGCGTAAATCGCTGATGGCGACATTGGTCGCATTGCTCATTCTCCCCGCTGTCGCCTATTCGGCGGCGCCCGAAATTGAAGGCTTCGCTGTGCGCGAGGATGGGTCGCGGATCGCCTACGACCTAATCGATAGAGCTAAAACCGTCCCCCTGATCATCGTGGCGGGCGGGCCCGGTTCGGATACCCGATATATGCGCGTGGGCGGCGCGCTCGATGAGTTGGCGAAAAACCGCACCGTCATATTCTACGATCAGCGCGGCATCGGCCGATCCACCGATGTCGACGGTACGGAAACGATAGACCAATTCGTCGAAGACATCGAGGCTGTGCGCAAGGCTGTCGGCGCGCCGGTGCTCGATTTGCTCGGCCATTCTTTTCGGCGGCTATCTGGCTATCGCCTATACAGCCAAACATCCTGAGCATGTTCGCGGTCTGATTTTTGTCGCCTCGCCGCCGCCCAAGATCGCTGATGTTGTGCAACTCATGGACCAGATCTATCCCGATCGGATCGAGGCGTGGCGGGAAAAGCGCCCGACATTGAACAAGGACACGATTGGCTCCGACATAGCGCTCTATTTGACCATGGAGTTCGTTGATCAGCGCAAGATGAAGGAATACATTGCGGCTCTGACGAGTTATCGCTTCAATTTCGACGTAAACAATGATTTGCGTCGGGAGCTGGCGACGCAGGACTATTGGGCGCAAGCTCGCGAGTTCCAGCAGCGCGCGCTGGTCATCAACGGTCGGTACGATGCCATTGTCCCACCCGCCAATGCGTGGGCCTTGCACAAGGCGCTCCGCAACTCGAGTCTTGAGATCATGGAAGGGACCGGACACTCGCCGCATTTTGAAAAACCGGCGGCATTTTTAGCCATCGTGAAACCGTTTCTTGAATCCTTAGATCGTGACCGTCGCCGGCGCTGAGGCGCCCTTTGACGTTGGGTTCTCCAATTTTCATGCTAGCGATACTTGTGAGTCAAGGCGGCTCCGCCGATGAATGCGGATCGATCGAATAGGGGAACATCTCCGCAAGATGTCCTTCCTGACATTTTACGCGAGCGATCCAAGCCTCGAACGATCTGAATCCATCTGTCGCAATGCCGGCATCGTTTGCTAAATGGGCATACGCGAAAAGGGAGATATCGGCGATTGAGTACACCTCTCCCGCGATAAATGGCCGGCTCGAGAATTCGCGCTCCAAAATCCCGAGCGCGCGCACGGCGATCGCGCGCTTGCCGTCAACCAGGCTTGGCGAACGAGCGGACAATTTGCCGGTGAGCGTCCAAAAGCGAAGGCTGCCCATGCTCGCCTGAACATAGTCCGCTTCAAACGAGAGCCACTGGAGGACCTTCGCTTGTGCAAAGGCTTCGTCGGGACGATATTTTGTGCCTTCACTGAGATACCAGAGAATCGCGTTCGACTCGGACAACACTCTACCGTCCCCGAGCCGAATGGCCGGGACTGCTCCCCAAGGATTGATCGCGAGATACGCCGGGCTCTGCCCCGCTCCCTCGAAAATGCTGATGATTTTCGTGCGATGCGGAATTGCGAGGTGACGAAGCAGTTGGCGCACCTTCCAGCCATTTTGCGACGGCAGATAATCGTACAGCGTGAGCACAAGTCCTCCTCACCATGCAGGTTCCCTTTTCGCAAGTACGTCGTAATAACGCACTCCGTTTCTTGCTCTCTGAATCTGCGCCTACGCGAACTGACCGGCTTGCTGGGCAAGGAACAAGCGAGTCGCGAATCACAACGACGAAGATCCATCGGATCGGACCAGTTGCCATTCTTGCGTTGCACGAAGCATAGGTTGGGGTGACCTCAAGAAACGGATTTTTACGTATGTGGCGGCAGCCCGGAAGCCAGGATCTCCTCAATGTTGAGTTCATGCCCACCTCGCCGCGAACAGAAGTTCCCATACCGCATCGGTTATCCGTGTGGGCTAGAGAATCATATCGAGTTGGGGAAGCGTTTTTCCGAAGCCTGCTCGAGCGGCGATCTTAAGCCCTCTACGCGCTCACGCGTTCAGCTGGCAAGACCGCAGCGCGCTGCCGCCAAAAAAGATAGGCGGCAATTGAAATAACGACTGGCAGCATGAACCCGGACTCATCGATGGTGTAGTTCGTGATGGCGCCTCGGGGCGCCGTCAGCGGTGTAAAAAATTCCTGATTCCAGAGATTGACGCTGGCATGCACCAGCGTGCCCGTCCACACGCTGCCGGAGCGCAATCTGAGCCATAGGATGATCACGCTAAGTCCCAGTAACTCAATCACAAAGCACGGCAGCGAAAACCAGACAGGCGACGCGGAGTCGTAATCCGCGAAGAAAAGTATCGGAAAATGCCAGGTTGCCCAAACGGCTCCGGTGATCAAAGCCGCGCGCGTAAACCCGTAGCGTTCCGCAAGGCGAGGTGAGAGAAATCCGCTCCAGCCAATCTGCTCGCCAAGCGCGCCCGCCATGCTGCGCACCGTACCAGCGGTCAGGCTGAGAAAGGTCCAGAGCAGGATAACCTGGCTCGTCGAGAGCGACGGAATCGCGAGCGCGGCCTTCAGCGAATTGACGGTCTCGCCATTCGGAAATCCGCCCAGGCCACCCGCCCATACAGCGACATACCCGATCAGACAGAACAGCAAAGGCGTTGCATACGCCAGGATCTGCCAGCGCCAGGGCCGCCAACGCCAGCCGATGGTGCCGATGTCAATGCGCAACAGCGTGCAAGTCAGCAACGCCGCCGCGGCCACGCACCAATGCAGCCCCGTAGCATACCAGCCGTTTCCCCCATCGACATGTCCGCTGGCGATGATCAGCGCGTAGAACACGGAGCTGAACGCAAAGACGAGCACGACGTAAATCGAGACCATCGAGAAGATAGTAGTTTTAAACATTTCCTACTCACCCATTTTGAAATGTGCAATCACTGACGTTGGCCAAGTTCACCAGGGCCACAATCCGGACGAGAAATGTTTTGCATTCTCTTGAAGCGCACCTCGCATTAGGCTCGTCTGCTCACGGTAGATATTTCTTGGGCAGCGCCTGCGTGGCAGACTCGGCCCGCACCATGATGGCTGTCACGCGCCAGCCGCCGGCTTCCTTGATCGCTTGAATGCTGTGGATGCCGCCCGCTTGTTGCCTCGCTCTAGCGTTGTTCTTTCGGGGCTCTCGCTCATGGTTTCTGCGCTCCAGGTTTGCGGAACTTCAGGATGAACTGGTCGGTGCGTCCGCGAATCGTCTGGTCGAACACTTTGGCCGTGCGCGGGTCCGCCGGATTGGCGAGAATGGAACTCTCGGAGTCGAACGTGAACCCCGCGGCTTCGACCTCTCGGCGCACGGTCGAGGACTCGATGCGATGCAAAGTCTGGGTTACT
>Ga0210406_10008822_pt1 | contig 10071 bp, 8 predicted proteins | sample IncBWC30MmetaG_FD_155454 | JGI IMG/M metagenome (GOLD analysis project Ga0210406, IMG submission 155454) | Forest soil microbial communities from Barre Woods Harvard Forest LTER site, Petersham, Massachusetts, United States - Inc-BW-C-30-M | ecosystem: Environmental > Terrestrial > Soil >... | reverse complement strand
TAAGCCGGTCGATCTCAATAGGCTCGATTCGATTATTCAAGAGGTGGCCGTGGCAGGCCACGCGGCTTAGTCTCGCTCGAATGGTAATATTGTGGCCTTCCGCGGTCCGGCTTTGGCCGCTTTATGACATCCGCCAACAATCCAGGGTCACGTCGAATTCTAATCGGCTGAGATCGAATAATTTGGCGCTCCAACCAATTCCATCCGTCGGATTTTATTACTTTCTTGCTTTGCGATAGAATTTTCATTGTTTCCTATTCCCCTTCTGCGACTTATGGATCAGGGTGATGTGAGTGACTATCTTAAACTGTCGGCGTAATTTACAATTACTCGCATCTTGTAAAAAGTGGTGGTAATAAAATTTAGAATTTAATAGGCTTTTAATCAGGAACTTATGCGATCGAAACCAGAGACTTCTTTTAGTTGGCACACGACCAGCTACCGTTTTCGCGCGATCTTTATCCGCAGTCATCCTGTCTTGCCGGCCGCCCGCGGAGAGACTGTTTTTTACTCATCTTCTCATGAACCGTAAAGCTTCAGTGGTTTGGAGAGGAAATCTGCGAGATGGCACAGGTACACTGAGCACGGAGAGCGGCTTGCTGCGCGATACCGAGTACTCCTTCCGGACGCGATTTGAAAAAGGGAACGGAAAAGATGGGAACGGAACAAACCTGGAGGAACTGATTGCCGCCTCGCTGGGCGGATGTTTTTCCATGACGCTCTCCGATGAGTTGGAGCGCTCGGGACTTCATCCCGAGAGGATTGAGACAACGGCGATTGCCACCCTGGAAGAATCAAAAGGCAGTTGGGCGCTCACTCGGATCGAGCTCGAGGTGCGCGCCAAGATTCCAAACGCAACTCAAAATCACTTCATCGATGCGGCTCTGGCGGCGAAAACAAATAGCCCTATGGCGCGGCTGCTGAATACGAATATTTCGATGATCGCCCACCTCGATGCGTGAAATCGAGGAGCAAAACAAATCACATCAGCGCCCGCTGGCTGCGAAGTCAGTGATGGTTTGCAGATAGGCTTTGAGCGCCGCAGAGGGGTTCTCTTTTTTCCAGGCGATGCACGATTGGGACGCGACCGACGGGCTAATGGGACGAAACGAGACCTTTTCACCCGGGAGTTTCTTAATCTGATCGGGCAAAAGAGCGACGCCTAATCCCGATTCCACCGCCTGGATGAGAGTTCGTTCCGTATTGGCCTCCTGCAAAATCTTGGGTCTAAGGCGAGCTTGCCGGCAGGTTGTGATCAACCAGTCGCGATAACCAGGGTAACTTGCCTCCGATAGACTAATAAAAAACATCGGTTCCAAGTCTTTCAATTTGATTGCTGTTTTTTTTGCCAGAGGATTATTTTTTGCCAGTGCCGCGACCGTTTTGTAGGACGCAATCAGCTGAAACTCCAAACCGGGTTCCGCAATCGGCTTTTGGAATCCGACGAAACCAATATCAATTTTGCCATCCTCCAGTGCACGAAACTGATCGCCGCACGTCATATCGAAAAGATTAATCGAAACCGTGGGGAGTGAGCACTGGAATGCGGCGAGGCTGGCCGGAAGCACGCTGTAGAAAAGATTCGCGACGTAGCCGATATTGAGACGAAGCCTCTCTCGCCCGTTTAAACGCTGGACGGCTTGGACAATCTCCGCGCTGTGCGCGAGAACGCGCTTCGCATCGGCCAAAAAGAACTTTCCCTCTTCCGTCAGGCTGACCCGGCGCTTAGTGCGATCGAACAAGCGCACCCCGATTCTTTCTTCCAAATCTTTGATCTGCCGGGTGAGTGACGGCTGCGCGAGACGCAGCTTTTGTGCGCCTTTTGTAAAGCTGAGCGCATCGGCAACAGCTACAAAATATCGAAGATGACGCAGTTCCATATTGGCAAAAGCACATCTTAACGTAAATGTGTTTCGCTTGTATAGCTAAAAAGCATTAGTCGATTTTGAAGCGCAGTCTTCGGTTTCATAGCCGAAAGCAATCGAAAATGACGCGCATGAATTGAAGCGACGCAGTCTCCAGCGCGGCGAAAGTTATTCACAGTCCCACCGCTGGCAGTTCTTGGGTGTCGAGAATTTCCAAGATTTTTCGTTGGCATTAACTTGGAAAACTGACGCGATGCGCGACAGTGTTTGTAGGTCAAGGACTCATATATGGATAAGGCTCCGTCCACTCTCATCATTCCCGTTCACCGCACGCATCGCTTTCGCAGTTTGTTGCAGAATCAGCGACGATTCGCAGTCGGACCTGGCTCCACAAAAGGTGACGCGCGGTTGTCACCAAACTTTCACATGACCGTCGCTTGCGATGGAATGGGCTGCCGCGATTTTGCGAGCGGTGTGCCGGGCCATATTTGCCACTTATAGCCTCCAAGCATTTCTCAACAAGAAACAAGGTATTAGCCCATTACATGCAAATCTGGTACAAACATCACCCCCCCGAAGACATGACTTCAATGAGAGTTATGAGAGTTTACAATTTCGCCTTGGAAGCGGGGGTATCGACCTCGGTACTCGCAGCAAAAGTTTTGGAGCTCGATCGCGGAGAAGTTCGCCTTCTGGGACTTTTATTGGATTTCTGAGAACTTCGTTTTCCAATTTTCTTGGAAAGCTGGTGAGATGGTTTTCCCGGGCGACTCTAGCCTGCCGGAGCGGAGGGGAATCATTTCGAACGGAAATTGTGTCGCCACGGTCTAAAGCTCTCTCGAAGATTTTCGAGAACTTCGAGCCGCAAATTCCGGAGAAGGATGGGGAGATGAAGAAGGGGACTGAAGGGCAGTTACGACTGCAGGCTGGCCCGCGATCTTCAAGTTCTCCAGAAGCTGACCTATCTCCAAATGTGGCGCGAAAGTAGAACACGCGGTGGCTGTGCAATGAGGCCGGCCGGGCTTAAAATGACGCCTGCGAGCTTGCGGCGTTTGAGACCAATTTCGATTTTTAGTTGCAACGTGGACCGCGTAGGTTGCTCATCTTTAGTCGTAAGTAACTCCGCAGAATTTTCTTTGGCGACAGGGTTCGCGACCCTGGCACGAATACTGATAACAGGCAGCCACAGTGAGCGCGCCAAAAGGACAAGAAGATCAACTTCGCGGCTGGAAAAAAATGGACGACACAAACGTTTCTATTGACGTGAGAGCAGGAGTTATGGTTCTCTAAAGGTTCTTGTAATTACAGTGCCCATAATACATACGACCCCGGGCACTCGGTGGACATCTTAAAAAAATTAGAATGAAAGGTTTCGTCCGTAAAATTGGGCGACCGACCAAGGGCGGCAGCTTGCCCGGTAGCGTCGGTGCGCGAAGCGCTCGAAGCGAGGAAGCTAAGCAGCGCGCTGGGGGAACACCGCCACGGCCTAATGGTGAATCATCTGGAAATGGCGCGATTTCGCCTAACGATGAGCTCTCATCTTTCCTGCGGGACGCAGTGGTGGAACTCGTCTCTTCAGAATCCGTGGCGAGTTCTGGCTCTGACTTGGCGGATGGGGCGCGCGAATTGTCTGAGCGGTTGGATCGCAGAACGCCTCCTCAGTGCAGATTTCCACGGGCCAATCCACAACGGATATTTGACGGCGCCGAGCTTTTTCATATCCCTCGGTGGAAACGAATTCTCGACCTCACCTGCATTTTTCTCACGCTGCCAATCTGGATGCCGCTCATGATCTTGCTCATGGCATGGGTACGGTTCACGTCGCCGGGACCCATTTTTTATCGTCAGGAACGTGTCGGGTATCGACGAGGTCGTTTCATGATTTTCAAATTCCGAACAATGCGCGTCGGCGCCGAGACTAGAACACATGAAGAATATTTCGCGTATTTAATGCGCGCTGATTGTCCGATGGCAAAATTGGATGCCAAGGGCGATCCGCGCCTTATTGCCTGCGCAGGTTTCCTTCGCGCCAGCGGCCTGGATGAATTACCCCAGATTTTTAACGTTCTTCGGGGAGAAATGAGTTTGGTTGGTCCGCGTCCATGCCTTCCTAATGAATCTCAGCGTTATAGAAGGTGCCAACGAAAACGATTTAATGCCCCGCCCGGTCTCACTGGTTATTGGCAGGTCAATGGCAAGAACAAAACCACGTTCAAGAAAATGGTGGCCATGGACATATTTTATGCGCGTAACATGTCGGTCTGGCTTGATCTCGGGATCATATTGAAAACGATCCCGGTCTTGATATGGGAAGCCCTCGAATTTCGCGCCGAGTCGCGCCGGCAATCGCGCCCAAAATCTATTCGGCAGGCCGTTCCGATGACCGAGAGCCTCAACGGAGAAGTGAAGAAAATATGAGAACACCGATCTCAGTGGGTGTAGTGGGCTGCGGATACTGGGGACCGCTCCTCGTGCGGAATTTTAGAAGCCTGACCGACTGTACTCTCAAGGCCGTGTGCGACACGAGCGAAGCGCGTTTGAAGCACTTAAGGGGATTATATCCAGATGTCGAGGGGGTAATAGATTATCAGCATTTTTTTAACGATCTCGCTTTGGATGCGATTGTTATCGCTACGCCGGTCAAGTATCACTTTTCTTTAGCTAAAGCCAGTCTGCTCGCCGGCAAACATACATTCATCGAGAAACCAATGGCATCCTCCTCCGCCGAGTGTGAGGAGCTCATAGAGATTGCTGACTCCAAAGGTCTCGTCTTAATGATCGATCATACGTTCCTTTATTCATCTCCGGTGCGGAAGATTGTTGAGATCGTCGAGGCGGGAGACATCGGAGACATCCGCTACATCAATTCCCGGCGCCTAAATTTGGGCCTATTTCAAAAAGACGTTAATGTCGCTTGGGACCTCGCGCCGCACGACATCTCGATCATCCTCCATATTCTCGGAGAGTTCCCGGTCGCCGTTAATTGTCAGGGAAACGCGCATGTCACCTCACACATCGAAGACGTGACCAATATGTCGCTGTATTTTCGGCACAAGCGTTTTGCCACCATCCAAAGCAGTTGGCTCGAGCCGAGAAAAATTCGCGAGATGACCATTGTTGGCTCGCGCCGAATGATTGTGTACGACGACCTGCAGACCCATGAAAAGATTAAAGTCTACGATGTTCGTGTGGAACGCCCGCCGCACTACGATACCTTTGCGGAGTTTCAGTACTCATATCATTACGGGGACAGCTACATTCCCTACATCCACCAAGAAGAGCCGCTGAAAGCGGTTTGCCAGCATTTTATTGACTGCATCAACACCGGGAATCGGCCGGTAACCGGCGGTCGCCAAGGGCTTGAACTCGTCCGAATCCTTGAGGCTGCTTCCACTTCGCTCAAGGCGAATGGCGCTCCTGTGATGTTCTCGCGATCGAACGGACTAGGTTCGACCTCCGAACGAGAAAAAGCCGAGAAGCTGCTACATGTTACAGCATTCGGCGGATGAGTCGCGGATTGTAAACCTTTACCTGCGATATCGGTGATGAAACAAGATTGCCGCATTCCTTGAAATTCAGAAAGGAGTCGGTGGAATCACCGTTGGGAGAGAACGCCTTTGTCGACACTGGAAGCGTTGTAACCAGAGACGTATCACAAAATATGACTGCGCCAGAGAATCCTGCAAGAATTCTGGAAGCCTCTGCGAAAAGCAATGCATATTAGAGTACCATTTCTCGATCTTAACGCCCACCACGCAGCTCTCCGAGGCGAGCTTGATCGCGCCGTCCGCGAAGTGATTGACCGCAGTGCTTTCGCCGGCGGACCGTTTGTCGAAAAATTCGAAGAGGATTTTGCGTCTTATTGCGGCTGTCAGCACGCCATTGGCGTCGGCAGCGGCACGGAAGCGCTCTGGCTATCGCTTTTGGCAGGCGGCGTCGGGCCTGGCGATGAAGTAATAACTGTGCCCAACACATTCATGGCTACCGCGGAGGCGATCACTTACTGTGGAGCTCGGCCGGTGTTTGTCGATGTAGACGATCGTACTTACACGATGGACCCGGCCGGGCTCGAAGAGGCGGTTGGCTCTCGAACCAAAGCCATCATTCCGGTTCACCTATTTGGCCAACCGGCAGACATGGATCCCATTCTAGAGTTCGCGCGTGAGCATGACCTCCTGGTAATCGAGGATGCCGCCCAAGCTCACGGAGCCAATTACAAGGGACGAAAGGTCGGCACGCTTGGTCACGCCGGATGCTTCAGCTTCTATCCCGGTAAGAATCTGGGCGCGTTTGGCGAAGCCGGCGCGGTCGTGACAGACAACCTTGAATTGCAAGAAAAGATCCGCGTTCTTCGAGATCACGGTCAGGTCCGCAAATATCACCACACCATGGTCGGATGGAACTGCCGGATGGACGGTATCCAGGCTGCTGTCCTCAGCATTAAACTTCAACACCTTGAAAGTGGAAATTCGCTGCGGCGCGCCCATGCGCTGCAATATGATGAGGCGTTCGGTGGGATGGACGAAGTTATAACGCCTTTTGCGGCGCCCGACGCCCAGCACGTTTATCACATCTACGCAATCCGTGTTCAGGAAAGGGACGAGGTTATGTGGTTTCTCCAGGAAAAAGGGATTCAGTGCGGGGTGCATTATCCAATCCCGGTCCACCTGCAAAAAGCTTACCGCAGCCTTGGATACAGAGCTGGAGCTTTACCAACGTCGGAGCGGACTGCCTTGGAATTTATCTCACTGCCCATGTTCCCAGAATTGACTGAGGCGCAAGTCCAGACGGTGGCGCTGGGCGTTAAAGAGGCGATCTTCACCGGCGCCATGGTCTGAAAACAATTTGTAAGTTGCGTTCCGCCTCGCTCCAATCATTGGGTACTGTGCGATATCGGCACACAAACAGCGCCGACTCCACAGAGGACCGAGACGCAAGTCGATTTGGCGCCAACGGCCGATCTTCCTCTCCACCCGCTGAGGTGAGAATCACTGATCCGCTTTGCGATCCTAGTTGGGACCGCCTTGTTCTTTCTCATCCCGCCTTCAATTTCTTTCACTGCGCCGCGTGGGCGAGAGTGCTCTGTAAGACTTATGGACACAAGCCTATTTACCTTCACTTTTGTCGAGAGCGTGAATCAGTGGCCTTAGTTCCAATAATGGAAGTTGCGAGCCCTTTCACTGGGCGACGCGGTGTTTCGATGCCTTTCAGCGACTTCTGCGCGCCGCTGGTATTCGATGGATGGGGACAGGAGTCATTAATGGAAAGGCTCCTGGAACTAGGTCGCGAGCGGAAGTGGCGATATTTCGAATTGCGCGGTGGCAGAGAAACGTTACCAGCGCCCGCGGCGGCCAAGAAATACTACGGTCACAAACTCGATCTAACCATTGGGATCGAAGAGCTGTTTGCCCGGTTCCAGAGCCCGGTCCGCCGCGCCATCCGCAAGGCAGAGAGCAGCGGATTAGCTGTCGAAGCAAGCAAGGCTCGGGAGGCAATGGTGGATTTCTACGGGCTTCATGTCCGAACCCGAAGACGACATGGCCTTCCACCGCAATCTTTATCGTTCTTTCTCAACATTCACCGAGAGATCGTCAAAGCCGATCAGGGATTCATTATTGTCGCCAAGAACGGAACGAAGCCGGTTGCTGGGGCGGTTTTCTTTTACGCAGGGAAAGCAGCTCTCTTTAAGTTCGGAGCCTCCGACGAAGGGGTTCAGGAGCTCCGCGGAAACAATCTTGTGATGTGGGAAGGTATTAAGAGACTTGCGGGGAAAGGCCTAAAAACGCTCCATTTCGGCCGGACATCAGTTGAAAACGACGGTTTGCGAAGATTCAAGCTGTCCTGGGGAACTAAAGAAGAAATAATTGAGTATTTTAGATTTGCTTTTGGGCCTAATATGTGGGTAAATAGTTGTCGCAACGCGTCCGAATTTCACAACCGGCTTTTCCGTAGATTGCCCCTGGCGGTTAATCGCGTCGCGGGTGCTCTAATTTATCCCCATCTCGACTAGGCTGGCGACGCGCCCGAAAGTTTTCAGTATCAATATGCCAGAACCACCAACACACACGCAGACGCTCGTCAAAAAAGAGGACTTCACGCTTTCCAAGATGCGAGCGCCGCGGCCGGTTGTACACGATTCGGCTGCGGCGAGCGTGAATAGAAACGACATCCTCTTTGCTCTCTTTAAACACAAGAAGAAGATCCTCATAGGTGCTATTGCCGGCCTAGTCGTAGCCGCGGGAGTATTCTTTTTCTGGCCGCGAGTTTACGAATCCGATGCGGTGCTGCTGGTGCGCTATCTGGTTGAGCGGAGTGCAGTCGATAATACCGACACGTCAAAAAATCCAGGTGGATACATACCAACCACAGATACCATCGTCGCTGCCGAAGTCTCGATCCTCAGCAGTTGGGATTTGGCCGCTCAGACTGCCGAGGCGATAGGCCCTAAGCGCCTGGGTGCGGCGACCAGAGAGGCCGCAGCGGGTACCATCGCTTCCGGGCTGACCGCAACTACTAGTAAAAACAGCAACATCATTTCCGTCGCCTATCGGAACTCGAATCCCGAGCTTGCTCCGCTAGTATTAAACGAACTCCTGAATCGGTATTTCGTTAAACACCTTGAAGTTCACCGTTCCGCCGGAGCGTTCGACTTTGTTCAACAGCAGACCGATCAAGTCCATGCTCGCCTGAATCACACCGAAGACGCGTTGAAAGACATTAAGGGGAAGGCAGGAATCACTTCGTTGAACGGTGCCACCGACGCTCTCAACCGCGAGGCCGAGAAAACAGAAGAGCAATTGCATCAGGCGGACGCGGACGTGGCGGAACAACAAGCGCGGGTCCAGCAAATGAATGGATCGGTTGCGACTGCAAGTGTCACGCCTGGACCGGCCAAAGCGGCAGCATCCCCGGCGGGCGCGGCAACCGCCGGGCAGAATGCGACGCCCGAAAGCGGCAAGCTTGAAAAGTCCGAGCCGGCAGCTGCCGCCAAGGCGGTACCACCTCCTGAAATCGTTCAGAACTATCAGCTGCTAGTATCGGAATTGGAAAAACTGCGCAAAACACAGGTGGAGGTATTCGCCAAGTACACGCCAAAGAGTCGAATGGTAAAAGCGAACCAGAGTGAGATTGATGACGCGGACAAGCAGCGGCGCGACCTGGAGAAGAAGTACCCTGACTTGCCCTCGATGGCTGGGCCGATGGGTTCATCCAAGATGGACCGGGCTGCTGAAATCGCCCGCCTGGCCGGATTGCAAGCGAAAAGAGACGCCGTGACCGCTCGGCTAAACGATGTGCAGCAGCGGATTCAGCAATTGTCGCAGCTCGGCCCGCAGATTGCAGACCTCGAGCGGCAGAAGCAAATGCAAGAGGACAACTACAAGTACTTCGAGGCGACTCTGGAAAAAGCGCGGGTTGACGAGGCTCTCGACCCTTCGAAAATTCCGAATATCAGCGCGGTGCAACGGCCTTCACCGCCCGCGCTTGTCACTAAAACGCGCAATAAGATCATTCTGGGAACGGCAGTCGCAGGATTCGCGCTTGCCGTGTTTTACGCGTTGCTCAAAGAATTGGTGTTGTCGGGGTCGGTGAGAAGGGGAGTCGAAATTGAAAAATTCGTTGGGATCAACGCGCTGATGTCGATCCCCTACTGTTTCAGCCCTAATGGAGCATCTCCGTCAACGATCGCGAAGCGAAACGGAAAACTCGCGGCAGTAGTCCCAAATTTCGGGTCAGCAAATCTGGCCCCATGGGACTCGGATCACTTTATTCATCCTTACAGCGAAGCAATCCGTGACCGGCTGGGCCTTTATTTCGAACTCTATAATTTGACCCATAAACCGAAGCTCGTCGGAGTCACCGGGCTTTCCAAGGCCGCTGGTACTTCCACCCTCGCGGCCGGCCTCGCCGCCGCGCTGTCGGAGACCAACGATGGCAAGGTTCTTCTGGTCGATGTGAGCCTGGGACCTGACCACGTTCATCCATTCTTTAAGGGTAAGCCTGCCTATCCTCTCACGACAGCTCTCAAGTCCAATGGACAGATGGAAGCCGCCGCGGAGAATCTCTATTTGGCGACAGTAGGATCGTCGAACGCCGGGCCAGCGAAGCTGGGTTTGAAAAAGTTTTTTGATCTTATGCCGAATTTGAAGGCCAGCGACTTCGACTATATCATTTTCGACATGCCTCCGCTCGATCAGACTAGTCCCAC
>Ga0210406_10008821_pt1 | contig 10071 bp, 9 predicted proteins | sample IncBWC30MmetaG_FD_155454 | JGI IMG/M metagenome (GOLD analysis project Ga0210406, IMG submission 155454) | Forest soil microbial communities from Barre Woods Harvard Forest LTER site, Petersham, Massachusetts, United States - Inc-BW-C-30-M | ecosystem: Environmental > Terrestrial > Soil >... | reverse complement strand
CAGCGACAAGTATACCCAGACCCAGCGCGGCTCAAAGGCAATGGCATGGTCAAACCAATTTGCTGGTAGGTTTCGCGTGGGGAAAACAACTGTCCGCTGAACCGCAAGATAGGCTGCCGTGACGGCGGTGGGCAAAGCGAGCAACAAAAAAAGCTTCAAGACCAAATTGGAATGAAGTCGGCTGAACAGTGCGGAATGGAGCGGTCTCAATCGATTCAATTGGAATCACCCTCGTATCGGCTTTCGGCGGGCTGGTTGTCCTGCCATGTGGAAAATGGCCGAAGATATTTGCCTGCGGGGACTGAAACGCCGGCTGGAACCGTACAGCCGGACGTGATCAGGCTGTAGCCGCCGATTAAGGCGTCATCGCCCACTGTGACTGGCGCCAGCCAAAGTTGAGCCTCACCTTTCTTGCCAGGAACGATTATGTGGGGATTGAGGCGCACTCCGGCGCCGAACACAATGCGACTACCGAGGCTCAGAAACGGCCGATCCAGCACCGCGACGCCCGGACTCCAATAGACCAGGGACCCGATTTGTGCGCCCCACAGACGCAGCCATGCGGAGTAGAGTCCCGGAACAATTCGAAGCAACTCCTCGAACATCGGGAGGCGGTTGAAAGTGACCTGCCACTGAGCGGAGAGCCACCATCGCAGAAACGCTGACGATGTCACTGTATAGCGTCCCGATTGCGGAGCCAGGATGACAGACTGAATGCGATATGCGAGCGGCGGAAAAAGGTAAATCACCGCAATGCCGCTGCCAAGTCCGCCGATGATCCCCCATTGCCGTACGGTCACGATGATGGAGCCGATGACTAAAACAGCCATGAGAAATGGAACATATCCAATCAATACCATCATCAAGCGACGATGCATTGGCCAATCGATTGCAACCGTGTTAGTGCCGTGCAACAATTCCGTCATATTCATTCTTCACATGATCTGTGGTGAGAATCGGCCCGCGCCACATCTTCAGATAAGCGCTCGCTAGTGACTCGGTGCAGGGCTCAGCGTCACTCGCAACCTCCCGCAGGTGGACCCACGACACCGTGGGATGGAGATGGTGAGTCAGATGCCATCCATGGTTGAGCCACAGCAGGTCGAGAACCGGCCCGTAGCGCAGATTTTTCGCGCCGCGAAGAACGTCGCGACACGTGCCGTAATGGTGAACGTACTGCAGTGTTGACCAGCTAATGCCGAACACGAGATAGATCATGGCGTATCGCATAGCCCACGATCCAAGCTGCCAGGCGATTGTGGAATGAAGGATAAGGACCGCCCAGGCTTCAGCCCGAATCCGCCATTTATTGCGGCGGTTCACGTATTTCATGATCGCGGCCGAGGGTCGATCGAGTTGCGCTGCGTTCGATAGCCAGCGCATGGGGACGATTGCGAGCGCAAGATTGCCGAGAACGAGCGTTAGCCAGAAAACGCCTGTAAGGATGCCGAAGAATTGAAATTGTTTCCACCACGCGGGGTCGTCGCTGGTATAGACGTCGAAGACTTCTTCATCGGAACGATTGTGAATGTGGTGTGCCAGGTGCGCATTGCGGATAAAGGTGAAGGAGGCGGGGAGGAAGAAGGAGAGTAGAGTACCTGCCGCGTTGTTGGCCCTTCGGTTGGAAAACAGCAGGCCGTGCTCAGCCTCATGAATCGAAAAATACACTGAATTCATCGTCAGCACGAACACCACCCCGAGCACGATCCACCACCTGAGGTCGACGATCTTGCAGGCGGCGATGCAACTAAAGATCGCCAACAACTGGACACTCACAACCACTGTGTTGGGCAGATCAGCGCTGGCGCGGGCGGGTTTCATGCCATCGCGCTCCGAAGTTCTGGAAACCGGCTCAGCAGATGGAACGCGATGGGCGACGACTGAGCAGAAAACATCATGCTCCTAAATTCCGGTTGTTGAGCCACACCCCGCAGTGCGGTCCGCATATGCGGCAGTAAAGGGCGTAGGTGCGGACGCTCGCGGGCCAGTTCGTTGACAACCGAAATCGCGGCGTGTTCCGGTCGGAATAACAAGCGGCCGAGAACTAATCGGAAGAGGCTTACATTGACATGTCGTCGCCATCCCTCCAGGCGTGGCCATAGGGAGTCGATCAGATGCCAGTCAATTTGCACATGGCGGGTTTCATCCCGAACGTGTGCAAGGTAAGCCGCGGCAAAGTGTCCCTCGATCTCATGGGGACGTTTGGCTGCGCATCTCCGGGCGATCTCGTTGCCGTGCTCTTCAAGGATGAGCATCAGCCAGACTACAACTGGATACTGCAGTGGACGGCTCGCCAACCATCTCATCAATCCGCGCGCCACCGGAGCGATCCGCGTGATGGCCGCGACATTGCTCGAATACCGGTCAGGATCTGCAAAACGGTTCAGCGCCCACCAAGTGTCTTGATGGCGTCGCTCGTCCGCGATGAAATCGGGCAAGAGGGTTCTCAACTCAGCGGGGACGCGCTGGCTCTCCCTAAGAGCCATCAGGGTTGAGCTGAAACTTTCCTCAAACCACGCGATCAGCTCATTGAACGACAAGGCCGAGAGTTGCGTATATCGCAACTGATCCTCACCACTCAATCTTTCCCAAAGCGGAGTGTAATAGAGGCCCGTCAGGCTCGGACAAACGAAGGGCCTGCTGAAATCAACGGGAACGCCGGGATCAAAAGGGCAGGTTTCCAGGCGATGCCGGTCAGCATGATCCGCAATCTGAATCGGAGACATACGTCGAGGAGCATCCGTCATGGCAATCAATAACCGCCGGCGCCAATTACGCTCGCCTACTTGACAAAGTGAGAGATAACTATAGTATTTCTGCAACGTATTGCAAGGGTGTTGGCGCCGATTGAAGAAATCGTCAGAGGAGGCGCACGAGTCTTGGCATACACTGCTGGAAAACCTTTGCGCTTGGCCCTCATCTCTCCGAAGGGGCCACTCTACCGGCATCGCGGAGGCATCTTCCGCAAGTCGTTGCGCTATCAGCCTCTCACGCTTACCACGCTCGCAGCACTTGTTCCGCGCGAACTCCAGGCGGAACTCACTCTTATAGACGAGGGAATTCAGGAGGTGCCTGAGAAACTTGAGGCTGACCTCGTTGGCCTCACAGTGATCACCGGCACGGCGCCTCGGGCATATCAACTCTCAGAACGTTTCAGGTCCCAAGGGATTGCAACCGTTCTTGGCGGACCTCATGTCACACTGATTCCTGAAGATGCTCAGGAAAACGCAGATTCAATTGTGGTCGGCTATGCGGAAGATAGCTGGCCTCGATTGCTTCGTGAATTTGTTGCAGGTCGAATGCGACGAAGATACGATCAGGCCCCAGACTTGGACCTTGCAGGCCGGCCATTTCCGCGACGTGACCTGCTGCCCGCCCGTCGATTCTTAACCAACAGTGTCTTTGAAGCGACCCGCGGCTGCGTCCATAACTGCGATTTCTGCGTTGTGCCCTCGGCCTGGGGGCGCAAGCCTTTTCAAAAGCCCATCGAAGATGTCACCGAGGACATTCGACGGCACGGCGCCCGTAAATTAATTTTTGTCGACCTGAATCTGATTGCAGATCGCGGGTATGCGATGCGACTGTTCAAAGCGCTGGTACCGCTGAAAGTACAGTGGTACGGCTTGGCCACCGTGTTGCTCGCGGAGGATCACGAATTACTGGACTTGGCGGCGAAAAGCGGCTGTCGGGGATTGCTGATTGGGCTGGAATCCATTTCTTCGGAGAATCTGCGCGCGAGCGGGAAGGGATTCAATTTTCCAGACCGTTTTGTTCAAGTTGTCGAAAGGCTGCACGAACATGGAATCGCTCTCCAAGGGTGCTTCGTTTTTGGGCTCGATAGCGATGACACGGACATTTTCGTGAGAACCGCGGAGTTTGCCGTGGCAATGAAAATTGATCTTCCGCGTTTTGCAATTGTGACGCCGTTTCCGGGCACCACGCTGCACAAGAGACTGGCCAGCGAAGGCCGAATTCTGACGCGCAACTGGGAGCTCTACGATGGGCAGCACGTGGTTTTCCAGCCCAAGCGCATGAGCGTGCGCGAACTTGAAGAGGGCGCAGAGACGGCCTGGAAGCAGGCTTACAGCTATCGATCGATTGTGTCCCGTTTGTCGCATTCGCCCGCGCCATGGAGCGTGCGACTGGCGACCAACCTCGGCTATCGTTTTTATGCCAACCACTTGAGCCGGTTCTACAACTGCGATTGGATCATTGGCCGATCGGATCAGAACACGCATGAGGATGAATTCCGGCTGCCGGTTTCCTTGACTCTTCGCGACCTGCAATGAGAGTGACCATTATTCATCCGTGTATTGGCCGCTGGGCTGGGGATCGCAGCTATATTCGAACTTGGCAGATGGAGTCGCTACCCGCAGCTACTCTAGCCGGCCTTACCCCAAAAGATGTGGAAGTGCGTTTCTACGATGATCGGATGGAGCGAATTCCTTTCGACGAATCTGCAGACTTAGTTGCGATCAGCGTCGAAACGTATACGGCCAAGCGCGCTTATCAAATAGCCAGCGAGTATCGTCGTCGCAAGACACCGGTCGTGATGGGCGGTTTTCACGCTACGCTTGTGCCTGATGAGGTTGGAAAATATGCGGAAGCAGTGATTGTCGGCGAGGCGGAGAATCAATGGCAAGTAGTAATCGATGACGCTCGATCTGGGAAATTGAAAAAGCTCTACAAGGCGGAGGGCCGGCCATCGCTGGCGAAAATGAAACCCGACCGCTCCATTTTCCGGGGGAAGAAATATCTACCGATCGGCCTGGTTGAGGCCGGGCGAGGCTGTCATTTCAAATGCGAATTCTGTGCTGTGCAGACGGTTTTTGGCGCCACACAAACCCGCCGCCCTTTGGATGAGATTCTCGAGGAAATCGAGGCAGTAAAGAATGACAGGAAGCTGTTTTTCTTTGTCGATGACAACATCACGTCAAATCTCAGCCAAGCGAAGGAGTTTTTTCGAGCGCTGATTAAGGCGAAAATCCGCTGGGTCAGCCAGACGAGTATTAATGCGGCCCATGATGAGGAGTTCCTTGACTTGCTCGTGCGTAGCGGCTGTATGGGTGTGTTGATTGGTTTTGAAAGCCTCAACATTGAAAACCTCAAGGACATGAACAAGTCGTTCAATTTGATGCGCGGAGGTTTTACCGAAGCACTGCAAAATCTTCGTAAACACCGCGTTCGGGTTTACGGAACATTTATTTTTGGATACGATCGGGACACGCCACAGAGCTTTCAGCGAACGGTTGAGTTCGCTCAGTCGGGATCGATGTACATCGCAGCCTTCAACCATCTCACGCCATTTCCGGGCACGCCTTTGTACCGGCGTCTTGAAGCCGATGGGCGGCTGCTCTATGATGCGTGGTGGCTCGATGACCGCTACAAGTACAACCACATTCCTTTTACTCCGGCGGCAATGACCCCGACAGATCTTCAACGATGTTGTCTGGAAGCTCGCCGGGAATTTTATTCCTGGTCCAGCATCGTTCGCCGGGGATTCGACCGGGTCAATCGAGCGGATGGCTTCATGTGGCGAAATTTCTATCTCATCAATGCGATGCACCGCGGCGACGTAAGCATGCGAGACGGGTATCCTCTGGGGGACGAATCGTGGTCTGGGCCGCTACTGCAAGCCAATTGACGTCTCAACCCAGAGCGCGGATCGCCAGCGGCCTCCGGTTTGAGTTGGCCACGTCTGAGGATGATGCACAGCTGCGGCGTCTTCTTCGTGAAAATGCCATCTCCGGATCAATCAGCGTCACCCTGGAACGCGAGCCGAGCTTCTTCGGAGCCGCAGCCGTCGAAGGACGGGAACACCAGACCGTCGTTGCGCTGGAACAGGATCGCATCGTTGCTGCCGGCAGCATCTCGGCGCGGCACCGATTTATTAATGGTCAGCCGATGCGCGTTGGATACCTTGGTGCATTGCGGTTGGACCGGTCTTGTCGAGGCCGCTCAGAAATTCTTCGCCGTGGCTACGATGCATTCCGTAAACTTCACGAGCAGGGCGGACCGCGAATCTACCTGACCAGCATCATCGCCGATAATCTTCCGGCGCGGAGATTCCTGGAAAGAAATTTGAGTGGGATGCCAACCTACCGTTTTGTCGGCGAATTTGTCACGCTTATTATTCGCCGCCCGGCTCGCCGCGACCTCTTTTTTCACTCAAACGTCGGTACCCCTCACTGGATTCGCGAGCAGGGAATGGATTTCGCGCAGGGATTGAAGGAGCGACGCGCTGAAATAGCAGAGTTCTTGAATCGGGATCTACAGAGATACCAGTTTGCACCTGTGTGGTCTGCGACTGATATTCATCCAGAAACTTTTCAGGTAGCACGTGCAACGGATGGAAGACTGCTGGCATGCGCCTCGATCTGGGACCAGCGGGCGATGAAACAGATCGTCGTGCGTGGCTATTCCGGGCAAGTTCGATGGGCAAGGCCACTCGTAAACTTCTGGGCGGCGATGTCGGGCACGCCGCGTCTTCCACAGGTTGGAGCGCCCCTATCGTACGCCTTCATCTCGCACCTAGCCATGAGTCACGATCAGCCACGACTTGCGGAGGGTCTGACAAATTCACTTCGAAATTTCGCGCTCACGCACGGCATCGATTTCCTGCTGGTGGGTTTCGATTCGCGCGACCCGCGGTTGGCGTATTTCCGAGGAGTCCTGCGGCCGCGCGAATATGTAAGCCGCATCTACGTGGTGCATTGGGAGGGTGGCGCGGCCTTGGCGCAGAGTCTTGATGACCGATTGCTTGCTCCGGAGGTCGCCACTCTTTGAGCCCGGTGAACGAAATTCTGCAAGTTCGAGCGGCGCGTTTGGTCTCTCGCGAACGGCTTACGCAGAACGACATGGGGAGAATGTATCGCTTGCTTTGCGAATATTTCGTGGGCGTAACGATCGAACAGTTTCAGCGAGACACCGCCGACAAAAATTGGGTCATCTTAATGGAGCAGTCTGAGCGACTGGTTGGATTCTCGACACTCCTTGCATACGAAACGTGGATCGACGGGCAAGTCTATAGCGTAATTTACTCGGGAGACACGATCGTGGCGACAGATGCGTGGAAGTCATCGACCCTGGCTCGTTCCTGGATCGAGTCAGTTGCAACATTGCGAGAACTCTGCCCGCGCGGTCCTTACCTCTGGCTCTTCATCACTTCAGGGTTTCGTACTTACCGCTTTCTTCCGCTGTTTTGGCGCGAATTCTTTCCGCGTTTTGATCAAAAGACGCCCGCGCACTGGAAGCGATTAATCGATTGCCTGGCTAAGGAGCGATTCCAGGAGCATTACGATCCCCTAACTGGGGTGGTCCGTTTTCAGAATCCGCAGCGATTGCGGGGTTCGCTTGCTGAGATCCCGGCTGGCCGAAAAACAGATCCTCATATTGCTTTTTTTTCGTCGGGCAATCCTGGCCACATTATGGGTGATGAGTTGGTGTGCATCACGGAGCTCTCTCCGCACAACCTGACCACCGCTGGACGCCGTATGGCGGCCGCGCTTCCTCGATGGTGAAAGCTGCGTGTGTGAACTCACTGTGGTGGCTTGCGAGCGGTCCATCGTGGACAGCTTTTAAGTCTGCTTTAGACGATCCGGATGCTGCCCAGCAAGCGGTCCTGCGCTCATTTATTCGAAGAAACTCGGCCACCGCGTTCGGTCGTGAACACGGTTTGGGTAGTGTGCAAACGCCCGCGGAGTTTGCCCGTCGTGTGCCGATCCGAAACTATGACGAGTTTAGGCCCTGGATCAATCGCATAACCCAAGGCGAGCTTCGAGTCTTGGCCAGCGATCCCGTAAGAAGATTGGTGCCAACGAGCGGCTCGACGGCCGCACGCAAGTTGATTCCCTACACCGCCTCTATGCATCGGGAGCTCAACCAAGCCATGAGCCCGTGGATTGTTGACCTCTATCGCAGGCATCCACAGATGTTACTCGGCGTCTCCTATTGGTCGATTTCTCCAGCTGCTTCCGAGGGGGTTCAATTCAACGAAGCATCGTCCGTACCAATCGGATTTGACGATGACGCCGCTTATCTGGGGACATTTCGCAAAGCCCTTATCAATGCAAGCATGGCCGTTCCAGCGGAGCTCAGGTACCTCACTTCAATGGAAGACTGGCGATACGTTTCTGCGCTGGTGTTGCTTCGGCGGCGTGATCTGAGCCTGGTCTCAGTATGGCATCCTTTCTTTTTTTCTCTTCTGGTGCAAGCGATACGGGACAATTGGGAACAACTGCTCGCAGATGTCTCCACCGGCAATTGCTCCGTAAGCACTCGTCTGCCCACTGTGCTGGAAGCATCCATCAGATCCAATCCGAATCCTCGTCGCGCGGAGGATCTACGCAAGAATTTTCCTCCGATTGTTGATCGTTTGTGGCCAAACCTTAAAGTGGTGAGTTGCTGGGCCGATGGTCAGGCGATCGGAGCCGCAAGCGAACTTGCACAGTCATTGGGGTCTATTGCACTTCAGCCAAAAGGACTCATCGCGACGGAAGGAATCATTTCCATACCTTTTGAGGGCTGCCATCCTCTCGCGATTCGTTCTCATTACTTGGAATTCGAAGATGATTCAGGCCGTCTTTCGCCGGTGTCCGAGCTTCGAGAGAACCGCGAATACAACGTCATACTTACAAACGGAGGAGGCCTTTGCCGGTACCGCCTGGACGATCGCATCGCACTCGATGGGATGCTTGGCCGAACTCCATCCATTCGTTTCGTCGGCAAGTCCAGTCACGTGTCGGACCGTATGGGAGAAAAATTGTCTGACGGATTTGTGGCCTCGGTACTCTCGAAACTGTTTGAGGACAAGCAGAGGAAACCTTCGTTCGCCATGTTGGCTCCCGATGTAGATGCCAGCGGATGGCGCTATACACTCTATTTAGACTACGAAGCTTCCACTGAATTCGCCGCCAGACTTGATCTCTTGCTTTCGGCGAATCCTCAATACCTGTATTGCCGGCGACTTTCTCAGTTGCAGCCACCGCGAGTATTTCGCGTCTCGGACGGTGGCTACGCCGCGTATTGCGAACGACTCCTCAAGACAGGGAAACGCTTAGGCGAGATCAAACCGGTTGGGCTCAGTGCTCTCGATAACTGGTCAAATTACCTCAGCGGACACTATCTCGATCAAGAGGAATCTCAGTCTTAGTTCGTTCTCGTTGACTGTCACACATTAAATGAGATGCGCCGCTGGTGCCGATCGCCGGCGTCAGTCTCTGTCAATGGCTGCTAGGCTGCTTTTCCAGTCGTTTCCTTTGTCCACCGATCGCGGGACACCTCCGTACAATGGTCTTGTCCGTCAGCGAATGTTTTGTACATCTTGGGGACGGCATCAATCGGTACCCTGTGCTGATGACAAAACTTGGATCGATCTCGCCCTGCTCGATGCGCTCCCGCAACGCCTGCATCTAGCTCATGATGTGATTCTTGGCCGGTCTTCATGGCGAAACCTTTATTCTGCTCCCTGCATCAGCGGCCTGCGGCGGGGCGTAGCCGACTCTAAGTCTTAAGAGTAGCCGACTCTAAGTCTTAAGAGATGATGCGATCGATCCGCCGCGCCGGGAGGTCGCCAACCTTCCGAAAGAATCCCTGCATCTTAGCGGTGCGCAATCCGCGGACTGGCGAACTTGCCTCCGCCTTGCGCACGATTTCTGGTTAGTGTTCGAATTGGCAGCGCTCGCAACCAGCAGGATACTTTTTCCGATGGCCTGGGCGGCTGGCGTTGGGGAAGGTTCGGTGAATCCACCACGCAAGTAGAGGACTGTCGCGTGGGATTTCCTCCTCATGGTAAGACCAGACTAAGGGCGAATGCAGGTGACGAAGATCACTCGGTACCTGCATTCGGACCTTTTTGTTCCATCCCCCCGGCGGGCCAAAGATTTTCTTCCGGTCATCCGCGGTGAGTGAAATCTGTCATCCAACTGCATAAATTCTCGCGGAATGCTTCTGCGCGAAAATGTCCGAGGCACGAGTGCTGGCAAGCCCGCGTGCCCGAACCCTCGCTCATTCTTTTAGGATTCGGCTCCGGCTTCGGCGATTTCGTTCCTGGGAGCGGCATGGCCCTAGATG
>Ga0210406_10008820_pt1 | contig 10072 bp, 8 predicted proteins | sample IncBWC30MmetaG_FD_155454 | JGI IMG/M metagenome (GOLD analysis project Ga0210406, IMG submission 155454) | Forest soil microbial communities from Barre Woods Harvard Forest LTER site, Petersham, Massachusetts, United States - Inc-BW-C-30-M | ecosystem: Environmental > Terrestrial > Soil >... | reverse complement strand
TCGCTGAGGAGTTTTCCTCGCTGAGGACAACTCGGCGAGCCGCTTACCCTGAACTCTTGGCGAGCTTGTAGTCGCAGACCTGGCGGCAGGGCTCGCAATAGTACAAGCCGTCTTCCCAGAGACGGACGTCGAGTTGGCCCTGGCACAAACAGCAGTACTTGTCGCACTCGCAGCGCCCCTCGGCTTGTTCACATTGACCGCAGATTACACGCGTTTTTGTAGCCATGCGCTCACTCTAGCGCGCAAGGTGCGGGTGGGGAACGTTCCGTTGGTAACTTTGGGCTGCGAACTCCGAGCTATGAGCTTCGAGCTAAAGCCCTTCGGGCGTAATCCGACATCTTTGCAATAAGCTCGCGGCTAGAAGCTCGAAGCTCTCTCCGTTTGACCCCTGGAAAAAGCGCGTGTTACGGTATCAAGTTCGGCCATCCCAGCAGACCAGCCACTGCTCACCTGAGGTTCGCTTTGCCCGCTGTTGACGCTCCTGCCATCCGAAAAACCGCTTTGAATGCAGTTCATCGCAAGATGGGCGCGAAGATGGTCTCGTTCAACGGATGGGACATGCCGGTGGAGTATCCGTCGTGGGGCGGGATCGTGGCTGAGCATATGGCGGTGCGGAATGGTGTGGGAATTTTTGACGTGAGCCATATGGGCGATATCCGGCTGGCGGGGCCGGGGGCGCAGGCGGCGGTGCAGCACATTACGATCAATGATGTTTCACGGCTGGCAGTTGGGCAGGCGCAATATTCGGCGATGCTCTACCCGCAGGGAACATTTGTGGATGATGTGATCGTGCACCGGTTGGGAGAGGACGAGTACCTCATCGTTATTAATGCGGGTACGCGCGAGAAGGATTTCAATTGGGTGCGTGAGAACACGCGCGGCTTTGATTGCAAGGTCGAGCATCTGTCTGACGACTTCACGCAGATTGCGATTCAGGGGCCGCGGGGCGTCGATCTGCTGCAGAAGCTGACGGATGCAGATTTGTCGGCGGTGAAGTTTTACTGGGTGACGCGCGGGACGGTGTGCGGGCTGAAGAACATTCTGATCGCGCGGACGGGTTACACCGGGGAAGATGGATTCGAGATTTACATTCCCTCCGACGAAGCGACCAGCGAGCGCGTGTGGAAGGAAGTGCTCGAAGCGGGCAAGGAATTTGGTGCGGTGGCATGCGGGTTGGGTGCGCGGAACACGCTGCGGCTCGAGGCCAAGCTACCGCTCTATGAACACGAAATCTCGGATACGATCAATGTCTGGGAAGCGGGGATTGACCGCTTCTGCAAGTTGGAGAAGGGCACATTCATCGGTCACGAGGCGTTGCAAAAGGCCAAGAGCGCTGGCTTGAAGCGGACGCTGGTGGGCCTCGAAATGATCGAACGCGGCATCGCGCGCGATGGGTATAAGGTGCTGGACGATGCGGGCAAGGAGATTGGCTACGTCACCAGCGGATCACCCGCGCCGTTCCTGAAGAAGAACATCGCGCTGGCGTACGTTCCGCCGGAGTTTGCCGAGGTTGGCAAGACGGTGCGGGTAGAGATTCGTGGTCAGGGAGTGGCGGCGCAGGTGGTGCCGACTCCGTTTTATAAGCGGCCGAAGAAGGCTTCGAGCGGTGAGCCTCGGGCTGCGAACTAGCGGTTCATCTGCAAATATCTTTTATCTGCGAAGATCAGGAGCGAGTGACGATGAATTATCCGGCGGATCTGAAGTACACCAAGGAGCACGAGTGGATCAAAGTCGAGGGATCCACGGCGACGATCGGCATTACACACTATGCGCAGGAGTCGCTGGGCGACATCGTCTTCGTAGACCTGCCGAAGGCTGGAACCGCGATCGCCGCCGGGAAAACATTTGGCACGGTCGAGTCGGTAAAGGCGGTTTCGGATTTGTACGCTCCGGCCACAGGGACGGTTGCCGACGCGAACGCCGACCTGGCGACGTCTCCCGAGAAGATCAACAAGGATGCGAACAACACCTGGATGATCAAGGTGACGCTGGCCAACCCGGCCGAAGTGGCTAACCTGCTTTCGGCAGCCGACTACGAGAAGTTTGTGAGCGAAGAGGGAGGCAGCTAGTCATCTGCCACCGTCAGGAAATCTGTTCGGCAAAGCGTGTTGACAAGCTGAGCTGCGGTCGCGCACATCTTCGACGCCCCATCTCGTCACCCACAATTACTTCCAGCTCTTTATCTTGCGGCAAACCAAGGCCGAAGTGTCAAAATCCGATAGGCTCCGGAATACATCTAAGTAGAGTTCACTATGCGCTATCTTCCAAAATCACCCGCTGACCGCCAGGCCATGCTGACCGCGATGGGCGCGCGTTCGATCGACGATTTGTTTGCGCCCATTCCGGCCGAGTACCGGCTTCAACGTGATCTCAAAGTTCCGCGCCAGATGGCAGAGTCGGAAATTGTGGATTGGTTCCGGCAACGCTCGCAGGAAAACGGGATCGAGTACACCAGCTTTCTGGGGGCGGGCGCGTACCTTCACTACCGGCCCGTGATCATCGACGCGCTGATTTCGCGCGGAGAATTTCTGACGGCGTACACGCCCTACCAGGCGGAGGTGGCGCAGGGTACGCTGCAGGCCATTTTCGAATTTCAGACCATGATCTGCGAATTGACTGGCATGGAAGTGGCGAACGCCAGCATGTATGACGGGTCGACGGGAGCTGCAGAGGCCGCGATGATGGCGGTCCGGTTGACGGGGCGGAATTCCGTCGTGGTAGCCCGGAGCTTGCATCCGGAATATCGCGAAGTGTTGACGACCTACGCGACGCACCAGGGCATGCCCGTGAGTTCGCTTGGCTACAGCCAAAGCGGACGCGTGGATTTGAAAGAGCTTGAGTCGGCGATTACCGACCAGACCGCGTGCGTGCTGATTCAGTCGCCAAATTTCTTTGGAACGATCGAGGACGTCGCGGCGATTGCCGAGATCGCGCACAAGCGGGGAGCTCTGCTTGTCGTCTCGATTGCCGAGGCGGTCTCGCTCGGGATTGTGGAACCGCCGCGCGAGGCGGACATCGTGGCGATGGAGGCGCAGTCGTTTGGCGTGCCGCTCGGATTTGGTGGTCCGTATTGCGGGGTGATTGCGACGCGCGAGAAGTTCGTGCGGCAGATGCCCGGGCGGCTGGCAGGCCAGACCGTGGATCGCGACGGCAAGCGTGGGTTTGTGCTGACACTGGCTACGCGCGAGCAGCATATCCGGCGCGAGAAGGCTACGTCGAACATCTGTACGAACCAGGCGCTGGTCGCGCTGATGGTCAACATCTTTATGACGGTGTACGGCAAAGTGGGGCTTCGCGAGTTGGCGAAGCAGAATCTGGCGAAGGCTGCTTACGCGGCCGACCAGTTTGGCAAACACGCGAAGGTTTTGTTTGCCGGCACGCCACGGTTTAACGAGTTCGTGGTGCAGACGAGTGAGGATCCGCGCGTGATCAACGGGCGGCTGCTCGGTCACAAGATAGTCGGCGGATTGCCGTTGGCGAAGTTCTTCCCTGAGTTGGGGAATGCAGCTTTGTGGTGCTGCACCGAGATGACGACGCGGACGGCGATCGACACTGCGGTCGGCGTGCTGGCGGAGAGCGAGGCCGATGAGCCGAGTGGCGACCGCGCGGTCGAGGAGGTGGCGCGATGAGCTCCAAGACTCCAAAAGCTACGCGGCACACCAGCCAGAACGAAGGACTGATTTTTGAGAAGTCGTCGGCGGGAAAGGCGGCGTGGAAGCTGCCGCCGCTCGATGTGCCTGAAGTGGATACGGGCAAGCTACTCGGAAAGTCTGAGCGGAAAGACTTGGGCCACATGCCCGAGGTCAGCGAGATTGAGATCATCCGGCATTTCACGCGGCTTTCCACGTGGAACTATGCGATCGATCTCGGCATGTATCCGCTGGGGTCCTGCACGATGAAGTACAACCCACGGGTGAATGAAGTCGTGTCGCGGCTGGAAGGGTTGGCGAATGGGCATCCGTACCAGCCGGAGAAGATTTCGCAGGGCGCGCTGCACATTCTGAAGACGCTCAGCGAGTGCCTGCTCGACATCACGGGCATGGACGCTATCACGCTGCAGCCTGCGGCGGGGGCGCATGGCGAGTTGACTGGTCTGCTGATGGTGCGGGCCTATCACGAGTCGAAGGGCAACGCGCGGAAGAAAATTCTGATTCCGGACTCGGCGCACGGTACCAATCCGGCAACGGCGGCCATGGTCGGATACTCGGTTGAGAATTTGAAGTCGAATGAGCGCGGGATGGTTGAAGTGTCGGCGCTGGAAGCGCAGATGAAGGAAGACGTGGCTGCGCTCATGCTTACCAATCCCAATACGCTGGGTGTGTTCGAGCAGGAGATTCACAAGATCGCTGACATCCTGCACGCCAAGGGCGGGCTGCTCTACATGGATGGCGCCAACATGAACGCGCTGGTCGGCAAGGTGCGTCCGGGTGACTTCGGCGTGGATGTGATGCACCTCAATCTGCACAAGACTTTCTCTACGCCGCATGGTGGCGGCGGGCCGGGATCGGGTCCAGTGGCGGTGAAGCAGATGCTCGAGCCATTTCTGCCGAAGCCGGTAGTGATCACGAAGGCGGATGGAACGCTTGCGCTCGAGTATGACCGGCCGCACTCGGTAGGCCGGGTGCGGGCGTACTACGGAAACTTCGGAATGTTCATCCGGGCGCTAGCGTACATCATGGCGAATGGGCCGGACGGCTTGCGTCAGACAACGGAAGATGCGGTGCTGAACGCCAACTACATTCGCAAGGGACTCGAAGGGACTTACGATCTGCCTTATTTGACGCCTTCCATGCATGAGGTTGTCTTCAGCGACAAGCTGCAGGCGAAGAGGGGCGTGAAGACGATGGATCTGGCCAAGCGGCTGATTGATTACGGATTCCATCCGTATACCACGGCGTTTCCCTTGATCGTGCCCGGAGCTTTGATGATTGAGCCGACGGAGAGCGAAGGCCGGGACGAGATGGATCTCTTCATCGATGCCATGAAGTCGATCGCGAAGGAAGTGGAAGAGGATCCGCAGATGGTGCTGGCGGCGCCGCATACCACGCGGGTTTCGCGGCTGGACGAGACGGCGGCTGCGCGCAAGCCCGTGCTGCGATGGAAGCCGGAGCAGGCCTAGACCCCAAAAAACATTTAAACCACAAGGGACTCCAAGGTTCACGAAGGAAAATCCAATCATCCTTGGTGAACCCTGGTGTCCTTTGTAGTTTCAGCCTTGAAACGCCTGCGGTATTACTTCTTCTCGGTGAGCTCCACGGTTGCGCGGGTGTTCTCCCAATCCATGTACATGTGGCAGCCGGTTCCCATTTCGTGGAACGAGATGATGAAGTTTTCGACCGGGCCGCTAGTTTTCGAAACCGACATGTCGGCGCGCAGCAGGTCGTTGCCTTCGGGGTACGGAATGCCCCACTCTCCGGTCTTCTTGCTGATGATGAGCGCCCACTTGTCCTGAGCAGGAATCGTGAACATCGTGTAGCTGCCGGCCGGAATTGTTTTTCCGCCGACGGTGACGTCGGCGTCATTCACGAACGTGGTGGCTTCGTTCGCGCCGGTGCGCCACGGCTCACCGAAGGGCACGAGGCCGCCGAAGATTTTGCGCCCTTTGGCTTGCGGGCTGGAATAGGCGACGTGAATGCTCTTGCCGTCGGCGAATTTGCACTCGGCTTTAGCGGGCGGGCTGGGGCGCTTGCCGCCGCTCTGGGCGGAGGCAATGGTGGCCGGAATCAGCAGGGCAAACAGCAGTAGTGCAGTTTTGTTCATGGTTTCTCCTTCGATCGGAAGTGCATGGATCGGAACTGCTCGCGAGTTTACTAGCTATTGGACGTTCAGCAGGTTGCGAAGTTACTGTTCTCCCTTGTAATTTGCAGCAACGAGCAAGTCCGCGCACCCATTATCGGTGGTCGGCGTGCACGTTACAATCAAGCTATGCCGGTATTCGACGAAAAGCAGGAAGAGTTGGAGCATTTTGAGACCATGATGGGCGTGCCGCGCGGGCGATTGGCCGTAGCCCTCGATACGGTTACCGACGCGATGGCGCTGGTTGGGCAGCATGGCGTCTATTGCCAGAGCCAGCGCTGGCCGGGCAAGCCGGTGATGGATATTCAGATGGTGATGAAGCAGCTGACCGACGCGAAGGAATTGATCCAGAGCGTGATGGAAGAGCTGAAGAAAGCCTGACTAGGGAGCGAATTGAACGCCAGGGGCCTCTGTCCACCAAAGCGTGGTCAATGAGTGAAATGGCGATTTATCGCCAGTTACGCTACACTTTCGTGCCCGGTTGTAAGCTAAGGCGCTACAGGTGGAAATGGAAAGCTCTGCCAACAAGCTATTGTTTCTTTGGCCGGTGCTTCTGGTTTCGCATTTCCTTCTCGCGGTGGCCGGCGGGATGCTCGTTGGCTTCGTCCCCTGAAGCCTTGATCAGCCGGGTGTACTACAACACCGGTCTCGAACCCTATTCCCCGGCAATCGCCGCTTCTTCTTTTCTTCTGGGTTATTTCGTGGGGTATCGACTGCTCAGTCTGCGAGCCGCCTCGTGGCCTTGGTTGATCGGCATCATGTGGCTACTGTTCGGGTTTCACGAGTTAACGAGCTACTGGCACGCAAGCTGGTCGCCGGAGAAAACGTCATGGGGATACGCCCTTGCCAACTTGTTTGGTCCAACGCTGAAGTGCGGCGGGTAAGAATGTCTTTACGAATTTTCCTTCACGACACCATTTGCTGCGTCGGTAGCCTACTCAATTGGTGCGTACCTGCGAAGCCGAAAAACCCTAATTGCGTCTCACGCAGTCAATTGACGAAAACAGACGATAGCGCTAATTGACTCCGGGCCAAGTCTCTGAAATCTGCACGTGCCAGAGAGGTCGAGTCGCGTTAGCAGATTCTACCAACTAGACGAAACTTTTCGCCGAGTGGTGCTCTACCCGATCGTGTACTTACCCGCCTCAATCATCTTCTGGGCGATCTGCTGGCGAAGTTCGATAGTGTTGAAAGGCTCGTGCTTCGCCAGCCTGCGCAGAATCGCCAGTTGCGTGCGCAGCATGTCGCCACCAGCCACGGCGGCGATTACTTTCTTGGCCGCGGACTCAATCTTGTCCATAGCCTGCGTGAGATAGACCCGGGTCATGGCCACCGCGAGCGTGGCGCCTTGTTCGCCTTTCGATTCGACTAGCTTTTGGGCGCGCAGCACCGCTGAGTCCATCGCGTAAATTTCGATGGTCATGTCGGCGATGGCTCCCATAACTTCCTGCTGATCCTGAATCGCCTGCATGTATTTCTGCGTCGCTGCACCCGAGACGAACAAACCGAGCTTCTTCGCGTTCGCGACCACTTTGCGCTCAGCTTGCATCGGGCCGCCATCGTCATCGTCCATGGTGGGGCCGGAGAGCACTTCATCCATGAGTTTCTTGATGGCCGGCATGAGCGGAAGTTGGCCGCTCATCGCACGCTTCAACAGGAAGCCGGTGATGATGAGGCGGTTGATTTCGTTGGTGCCTTCGAAGATGCGGTTGATGCGAGCATCGCGGTAAGCGCGCTCGGCCGGATATTCTTCGACGAAGCCGTAACCCGCGTAGATCTGCACCATTTCGTCGACGATGTAATCGATCATCTCCGAGCCCCAGACCTTGATGATCGAGCACTCGACGGCGTACTCCTCGATGGCTTTGAGAGTCTGCTTAGCCGCATCGGTTGCCGACTTGTCGACTTCGCTCAACGCGCCGTCCATCATGGCCACGGTGCGATAAACCATGGCTTCACCGACATAGAGCAGGGTCGCCATGTTGGCGATCTTTTCGCGGATCAGGCCGAAGTCGGCGATGACTTTGTTGAAGGCTTTGCGCTGCTTGGCGTAAGCAATCGATTGTTCGAGGCAGATGCGGCCTCCGCCGACCGCCATCGCGCCCAGCTTGAAGCGGCCCACGTTCAGGATGTTGAAGGCGATGATGTGGCCTTTGCCGGCTTCGCCGAGGAGGTTCTCGACCGGAACCTTGCAGTCGTTCAGAATCACCGGGCAGGTGGATGAGCCGCGAATGCCCATCTTGTGCTCTTCGGCGCCGATCGAGAGGCCCGGGAAAGTTCTTTCGACCAGGAAGGCCGAGAATTTTTCGCCATCGATCTTCGCGAATACCGTGAACAGATCGGCGAAGCCGGCGTTGGTGATCCACATTTTTTCGCCGTTAAGGACGTAGTGCTTGCCGTCGGCAGAGAGTACGGCGCGGGCGCGGCAATTCATGGCGTCAGAGCCTGAAGAAGCTTCGGAGAGCGCGTAGGCGCCCACGGTCTCGCCCGAGGCGAGCTTGGGAAGATACTTTTTCTTCTGCGCGTCTGTGCCGAAGTAAACGAGCGGTAGGGTCCCAATGCCAGAGTGCCCGCCCCAGGTCGTGGCAAAGCCAGCGTATTTCGCGATGTGATCAGCGATGACGGCGGCCGTGACCTTGTCCATCTCGAGGCCGCCGTATTCTTCGGGAATTTCGACGCCGCTGAGGCCGAGGTCGCCGGCCTTTTTGAGCAGATCGCGCGTTACCTGGAATTCTTTGTGCTCGATCTTCTCGACCTGCGGCAAAATCTCGTTCACAGCGAACTCTTCCGTGGTTTGCCCAATCATGCGGTGCTGCTCCGTGAAGTCTTCGGGCGTGAAGACGTCGGCGGGCTGACGTTCTTCGAGAAGGAACGAGCCGCCGAGGATCTTGGTTTTGGGTACTGCAGTGGTCGCCATTACATCCTCCAACTTGGGCATCTTAACTTGCTTGAGTGCATACGCAGAGCCGAGGTTGAGTCACTTCGTATCGGCCCTTGAAACGGCGAGATAATTCAACTTCGAATCCGCAAACCTGGCCTCGACGTATTGAGTGACATCAGCGCCATTCTGCTTGAACTGGCGGAGATAGAGGAAACGGTTGTCATGCGCGTCATCGGGTTTGCCGAGGATGGTCTGGACCTGTGCCGGACTGAACCCTAAGCGCAGTCCGGAATCGGTCCTCCAAGCCTGGGTGGAACTGGTCTCCGTGCAGCGCTTCCGCCCCTTCCAGTCCTTCTTGCTACTGAACAGATAAAAACCTTCCGAAACTTCCGCCGATTCGAACGCAAGGAACGACGGCGGCTTCCCCTTTGCTTCGTAGCAAAGCTGGCGGCGCGCAGTGGAGGCGTCCCCACGTTTCACTTTCTGTGCGTAGCCGAGCTTTTCAATGGCCGAAGTGAAGGGGCTGCTCGTCAAGGCGACGCCGGCGATGATGAAGTTGGAGACATCGAGCTCTCCGCTCGCCGGTTTCAGCTGAGGGTTGTGGGAGGGCGTCCGAAGGAGGGACCACCAATCGGACTTGTCGTTCAACTCCACGGTTTGGTTCTGTCCGAAGGTGAAGGCAGAACATAGAAGCACTGCAACCAACAATGTGAGTCGCATCTTTTGTGGATCCGCCGGAAACTTCCGACCCGATTCTAACTGATTCTTCTAAAGTTCCGGCGATTACCGCGTTTGGTTACCACAGAGGGCGAATCTTTCTCGTTGTCTGCATCAGAGCGACGCGGGACGCGGTAGCAAGGATCGGCAGTCCACCGGCGCCTCATTTCTTAGCATGTCGTAGCTGAGATGTGCGCTGGACAACTGCGCGCTCAGTTCGACGCAGCGCTGGCTTTGCGGATTCTTCGTGCACTCGGCTTGTTTCTCGCTGTCGATGCTGTCGACGTCGATGGCAAGCAGCGAAGCTCGCGAATTGAAGGTAGCGCACAACGAGGTGAGGTCGACGCACTCGACGCCCTGTCTTACGAAACCAGCCATACAGGCTTGCGTTCCGGGCGCGACACAAGTGGCCCCATTCCAAACCTGAGGGGAAGTGCAGCTAGTGGGCACAGCCGCTGCCTTGGGGGACGCCGGCGGGGATGCCATACACTCACCATTCTTGTCCGCTGTGTAGCCTGTGATACATGCACGGCAGGTCTGACCTTTGCAGGGTTGCAAATGAGCGCCTTCGATTGGCTTGGGCGTCGGCACCCTTTCTTGGTGGGCACAGAGCGCACCTTCGCAGACGACGTGCGCGTTCGACGGCTCCGTCTTCTTTGGAATTGGCTCCCATGACTT
>Ga0210406_10008819_pt1 | contig 10072 bp, 10 predicted proteins | sample IncBWC30MmetaG_FD_155454 | JGI IMG/M metagenome (GOLD analysis project Ga0210406, IMG submission 155454) | Forest soil microbial communities from Barre Woods Harvard Forest LTER site, Petersham, Massachusetts, United States - Inc-BW-C-30-M | ecosystem: Environmental > Terrestrial > Soil >... | reverse complement strand
TCTCGCGGAGCCATACCCGTACAAAGTCAACGTGGCCCCTCCGACGCTGAACGATTGACGAAACCATCTAAAACCTAACGGTCCGAGACTCTTGCCGACGACCCGCCCTCGTATGACGGTCACTTGATGGAAATAACCCTGGGCCAAGGTGCATGCCTGACACAGACCGCCTAGCACTGCAAGAGCTAATAAAATTTGGCATGCACGCTTCAATTCGCTCACCCTTTCCACTCCTCCATCATCTTCACAAAATCCTTAAACAGATAATGCGAGTCATGCGGCCCCGGCGCAGCCTCGGGGTGATATTGCACGCTGAAGAGCGGCAGGTTCTTGTGCCGCAGGCCTTCGAGAGTCTGATCGTTCAGGTCGATGTGCGTGAGTTCTACTTCGCTCTCCGGCAGCGAATCGGGATCGACGGCGAAGTTGTGGTTGTGTGCTGTGATTTCAATCTTCCCGGTCTTCAACTGTTTCACCGGATGATTCCCGCCGTGATGTCCGAACTTCAGCTTGAACGTTTTTCCGCCGAGAGCGATGCCGGTAAGTTGATGTCCCAAACAAATTCCAAAGATTGGCTGGCGACCCATCAGGCGCCGAATCGAATCCACCGCGTAGGTGCAGGGCTCGGGGTCGCCTGGGCCATTCGAGAGAAATACTCCATCCGGCTTCAATGCGATTACATCTTCGGCTAGAGTCTGCGCAGGCACCACGGTTACCAGGCATCCTTCACCGCGTAACTTCCTTAAAATGTTTTGCTTGATGCCGAAATCATAAGCGACCACATGAAACCGCTCAGGCTCGTCCTTTACGCCTACTTGAGCGACCGGTTCGTGCGAACGCTCACCAACTTCCCAGACGTAAGGCCGCTTCGTGCTCACTTCTTTCGCGAGGTCGGTGCCGTCCATCTTGGGAATCGAGTTCGCCTTAGCCACCAATTTTTCCGCATCGCTCTCGATTGTCGAAACCACCCCGCGCATCACGCCATGGTCGCGTAGATGCCGCACCAGCGCCCGCGTGTCGATATCAGACAGCACCGGCACCTTGAACTGCTCAAGGTATTCTTCAGCTACTTGCTGTGAACGCCAGTTCGAACTGACTTTCGAGAACTCGCGCACGATCAGGCCTTCGATCCAGGGACGCGTGGCTTCGTTGTCTTCCTGATTGGTGCCGTAGTTGCCGATTTGAGGATTGGTCAGGACAACGATCTGTCCCGAATATGAAGGATCGGTGAAAATTTCCTGGTAGCCGGTGATGGAAGTATTAAAAACGACTTCGCCGTAGCATTCGCCTTTGGCGCCGTAGCCTTTGCCTCGGAAGACTCGCCCGTCTTCCAGCGCAAGGATAGCCTGCATTCTCGCTCCAACGTTTGGATTTTATGAATTTTATCAGGGATTCGGCTACCGGCCAAGCAGGGAAACATCGGCCACGATTTAACTCTCAATTGCGGCGAAATCACGGCGCCACTGCGGGCAGAATGTAGTCCGTCAGCAATTTCTCAGTTTGCTGGTGCATGCCCCGAGTATTGTAGTTTGTACTGGTAATCACAACTGCCAAATCCAGTCCGGGGAACACCGCAACTTTGTTTCCGCCATTGCCGCTCATAAAAAATGCTGGATAGCTCTTCCCTCCAGACTTGAAGCTTTTCAACCACCACAGGTAACCGTATTCGGTTTCTTCGTCGATCTGGGCGTGCGGCTGAGTTGAATTTTTCACCCACGCTTCGTCAACCACGCGGGTTCCTTGCCATCGGCCGCCTGCGCGGTAGAGTTCGGCAATCTTCAACAACTCGCGGCTCGTGAGGCGCAGTCCCCCTCCCGTCTGGGGAATATTCAGCGGTGAGTACCCCCACTGCGCGTCGGTGATTCCCAACGGCGCAAAAAGCTTTTCCTGCGCATAACGATCAGTACGCTGGCCCGTCGCTTTCTGCAAAACTTCACTCAGGACAAAAACGCCTCCGGTACAGTAGCTGAAATATCGTCCATACTTTGGCGATTCTGGTTGCTCGCCGACATGCATCCGGCCGCGAACCGGCAAATCCAGAATGAACTGCGCCCAGTCCTCGATCACATACATGCGCTCTTCATTTCCCCGGGAAGCGTCGTTCCAATCGTCGCACTCAAGCGGCGACGACATGGTCAAAAAATCTTCAACCGTAATCTTGTCCTTCCGGGGATCGGGATTCTGTATCTTTCGGGCGTGTTCGGGTAGCAGAGTGAGGACGCGGGCATCCACACCGCTCAGCTTCTTCTCTCCGATGGCAATGCCCACCAGCACATCGGTGATGCTCTTTGTAGCCGACCGCGTATCGCGCAAGGTTGCAGCATCTCCATCGAAATAGCTCTCATAGACCAGCTTTCCGTGGCGTGCCACCAGCACGCTCCCGATCTTCTTAAATTCCCCGGCGCGGATTGCCGTTTCCATCGACTTGAGCTTTTCAGGCGCGACTCCGTTGTCGGCAGCCGTACCCAGTGGAAACTCTCGGGAAGAGGTCTGAGCGATCGCAAATGCCACAAACAAAAAGGGGATGGAAAATCTTGAGATCGACCGAAGAGAAAGAGACACGTTATTCCTCCGCCGTGCAATTCAATACGATGATCACCATGGAAAAGTTCAACGGAGAAAAGTTCGAGCGAGACCTTACTTGATTGGATTCAACCAGGTTAGGGTTCTACCGCACGCGCCCCAGCTTATCCATCGGCCAATATCCAAACACCGCCTTGCCGTAGATATAACTCTGATTCACCGGGCCGAAATCGCGGCTGTCGTTCGACATGGACCTGTGATCTCCCAAAACCAGGTAGGAGTTCGTCGGAACAACCGTTTCAGGATAGGAACGCGTATCGGCATAGGCTGGCGGAACGTAATCCTCCTCGACCGCTTCGCCGTTGACGTAAACCTGGCCGCTATCGATGCGGATGCGGTCTCCGGCAATTCCAATGACGCGCTTGATATAACTCTTCGAGGGATCGCGGGGATAGCGAAAGACCACAATGTCGCCGCGCGAGATGGGCTCGAGGCGGTAGACGAACTTGTTGACGAAGATGCGCTCCTGATCTTCGAGCGAGGGCATCATGCTGGTGCCTTCCACCTTCACCGGCTGGTAGATGAAAACGATAATGAATGCCGAAATCGCCAGTGAAACTACCAGATCGCGAAGCCACACTCCGAAGGCAGGACGAAGACGCCCTGCGGGATCGGGTTCGGTCCGCGGAGACACAGCCTTGTTCGCGGACTCCGTGTTGATCGCGTCGGGCATTCGAATCTTTATTGTATACAGATCGCGTCCGCCCGCGCGACCCAGCATCCTAGGCCGCCTAGCTCTTTAGTCCCCTGTACCGGCCAACCTCGGCTCCTGGGGGCTGCCGCCGCCATCATCTTCGATCTGGACGAAGGCGTTGCATGCTCCTTTTTTGCGCGGGGAAAACGTTATCTTGATGTTGCAGCTCGCACCCGATGCGATCTGCGAGCCGCAGGTGTCGGTTTCGAGAAAATCGCGGGGGTTATTCCCGTTGGTGAAGATGAAGTGGGTAAAGTTCAGCGGCACACTGCCGGTGTTCGTGAGCTGAATTATCTGGGGAGCGCTCTTAGTGCCCACTTTCTGCGGTGGAAAATTAAGCCTCGTGGGCGAAAGCTTGACTACGGTGCCGGTTCCGACCAGTTCCATTACCTGAGGCTTCGAGGACGCGCTGTCTTTAAATGTGATTGTTCCGCTGACAAGGCCTTCCACCTGCGCCGTAAAGTTTGCCGCCACGCTGCACTGAGCGCCGGGCGACACGCTGCCCTTGCATGTATTTTTCGTCATCTTGAATGGCAGCCCGCTGCCCGTCACCGACGAAATGGTCATCGTGGTCGTCCCGGAATTTGTTAAGGTTGCTTTCAGCGGGGCGCTGGTTGTGCCGATGAGTTGCGTGGGAAAGGTCACGGGCGACGTTGGGGAAAAGACGGCGGTTCCCGTGTTCAGCATCGTCAGGAAGTAGTCATCCGAGAAGTCAACGGAAATCACGTCCAGCTTGTGATCTCCGTTGAAATCTCCCGCGGCTACCATCGTCGAAAGTTTTCCGGAGGGAAATACCTTCTGACTCTGGAACGTGCCGTCGCCATTGCCCAGGAGTATGCTCACGCTCCCTACGTAATAGCCGTTCGTCGCGAAGTTCGAAACAATGAGGTCGAGCTTGCCATCGCCGTTAAAATCTCCTGCCGTAACCCAATCGGCGCTGTAAGAGGTGTAAAAGGCCGCAGACTGGAATGTGCCGTCACCATTTCCAAGCAGTACGCTAACGCCCCCACCGTCGAAGCTCGCAATCGCGAGATCGAGCTGACCGTTGCCCCTAAAATCGGCCACCGCCACAGACATCGGTCCGGTATCGATCGGGTAACTGGTGCCTTCTTTAAAGGTGCCGTCGCCGTTGCCCGACAAGATCGTGACGCTCGCAGATGTTAGGGTGTTGGTTGCCACGGCGAGGTCGGAAGTTCCATTGCGGTCGAAGTCGCCGACTCCCAGCGCGTCCGGCCCCACAGATCCCATGCTGGTGTTGATCGGACCGCGAAATGTCCCATCGCCATTGTTCAGAAACACGCTGACGTAGTTCTCTGTCAGGACGACCAAGTCAGCTCTGTGATTTCCGGTAAAATCGGCAGTTGCGATGAACGCGGGAGCCGTCGAAGTGTTCAGGGTCTCAGCCAACTGAAAGGTCCCATCCCCATTGCCGAACAAGACACTGACGGTCCCGCTCAAGTCATTGGCCACCGCCAGGTCGAGCTTGCCATCGCCGTTGAAATCTGCCGTCACAACTGAATAAGGGTCGTCGCCCACGGCGTAGTTGATCGGCGCCTGGAAGGTCCCGTCACCATTCCCCAGAAAAATCTGCAGTTCTTTAGCAACCGCCGCCACGTCCAGCTTGCCGTCGTGATTGAAATCGCCCACCGCAACCGCAGCATTGCCGGGGGCGGCGGCCAAGTACGTTGTTGCGCGCGTTTCAAGCTGCGCTACCGCCGGGACGCCAGCGCACCCTACGCATAGTACAATCCCCAGAACTACGGAGCATATCCTTTTGAATTGCCTTTGGGGCTGAACCACGGGAACCTCCTACCACTTCCACCGTATGGGTGGTTCTGCTTTGTCAACCAGCGGGGGACTTGCCGGAGAATAAACTCCGCTCACATTATCACCAAATCGGTCCAATTCGGGAGGGATTTCACTTTCTGTCCGAAAAACGAAACTAAGCGACGCAAGCCACTATGCAGGTTCCTGCATCGGAGCCGAGCAGCTCCTGGCCTGGGCTCGAAGCTCCGAAAACAGGTTAGAATTGAATTGGTCTAGGAGACATTCATGACGCCGAGCCGCCTTCTTTCCAGCAAATACGCCTATCGCGCCCTCACTCTGTTTTTCGTTTTCACCGTAACGTTGACCGTATCGGCTCAGTGGACGAGTCAGGGCGAAGAGGGAGGCATTCCCGCTTATAATGCCGGGCCTCCCGCGAAAGACGCCAAGCTGCCTGCCATCATAAGCAAGGCCGACCTATGGGGAGCGGACGCCCAAAACCCCTATCAGACTCACGCCTACGACCTGGCAGCCAAGATCCCCGTTGTGCTGCACCAGCAACCCTGCTACTGCTATTGCGACCGCATGGGTCACAACAGTTTGCATAGCTGCTTCGAGAACACCCACGGCGCGCGCTGCGCCACCTGCCTCAAGGAGCTCTACTACTCTTATCTGGAGAACAAGAAGGGCAAGACCGCTGCCCAGATTCGCGCCGGTATCCTCAAGGGCGATTGGAAGACGATCGATCTGCAGACAGCCGCAACCATCAACTAAGGTCAACACCTGGTACTCAATCCCTGGCAAGCTGCCGATGTATGGACACGGCTTCTGCCAGGAACGTCAGGTACTCGCGATAACACTACCCCGGAATTGCCCAATCACCGCAGTTTGAGTGATACTTGGGTGTTGGCTCCTTGAGGTCTGGGAGCTGAGGAGTCTCATTACGACGAGCACAGGAAAAATTCTCCACATGGCTCAGAAGCCCACCCCCAAGAAAGCATCCATCGCAGAGGACCCGCGCGTCACTCAGGCGCTGCAGAACTATGAAGCTGGACTACGTGCCCTGCAGGAACACAAATTCGATAAAGCGAAGCCGCTGTTTCAGAAGGTGCTTGCCGGACCGACCAGGGAACTGACGGACCGTGCCGCCATTCATCTCAGCATCTGCAACCAGCATTTGGAGCGCACGACCGCCAATCAATTCAAGAGTGTCGAGGAGCATTACGACTACGCGGTCTCACTCATGAATGTGGGAGATTATGTGACCGCGCGCGAGCACATCGAAAAATTGCTGAAGCAGGCACCCCAGGCGGATTTCGTAATTTACGGCCTGGCCGCGCTCGACTGCCTGACGGGTCACGTGGAAGACTCTCTCAAACATCTGGATGAAGCGCTTCGGCTGAACGCGAACCTGCGTTACCAAGCCCGTAATGATTCCGACTTCCATAATCTTGCCGAAGATCCACGCTTCACTGAACTGTTGTACCCGGATCCAGCTGCCGACCTCTCTGTGCCACAAGGCTCTTTCCGTGAAGACGAATCTTTCTAATCGGCGCACGAGATTCTCCCATGGAAACCAGAACGGCTGAACTATTGTCCTCGGACAAAGCTGCGCGTGAGCGTGGCCTGCGGGTGGTTGCCATTGGCGGCGGCACCGGTCTCTCCACTCTTCTAAAAGGCCTCAAGCAATTCGCCCTCACTCCCGCCGAAATCGTGGCTGCTCATTCCGGCTCCCCTGTCATTCGCGATCTTTGCGCAGTGGTCACGGTCAGCGACGACGGTGGTTCCAGTGGACGGCTCCGCAAAGAACTCAACATGCTCCCGCCGGGCGACATCCGCAACTGCATCGTCGCTCTCAGCGAAGACGAGGCGCTGCTGTCGCAGCTTTTTCGTCACCGATTCGAAAAAGGTTCCGGCCTTGAAGGTCACAGCTTCGGAAATTTATTTCTGGCGGCGCTCACCGACATCACGCGGGATTTCTCCGAAGCCGTGCGCCTATCTTCGGAAATTCTGGTCACGCGCGGGCACATTCATCCCGCCACCACTTCCAACATCGAACTGGAAGCGCTTATGGAGGACGGGACGCGGGTTCGGGGAGAAACGAAAATCACAGCCAGCAAAGTTCGCATTCAGGAATTGTTCCTGGTTCCCCCGAATGTCGATCCATTGCCGCAGACGCTAGACGCCATCGCCCGCGCCGACATCATCAGCATCGGTCCGGGCTCGCTTTTCACCAGCCTTATTCCTAATTTGCTGGTACACGGAATCGCCGAGGCCATCGTTAACTCGCCGGCCATCAAGGTTTACATCTGCAACCTGATGACGCAGGCGAACGAGAGCCTTGGACTGACGGCCGCCGACCACATACGGGCTCTCAACCGCCACGCCCGCCAACAGATTTTCGACTATGCGCTGATCAACCGCACGCCTGTCTCCGATAAGCTCAAAGCCAAATATGCCCTCGAAGGCGCCTGCCAGATCGTTGCCGATCTGGATGCGATTGAATCTCTCGGCGTAATCCCGGTTCTGGGAGATTATCTGGAGGAGGGTGACGTCGCGCGGCACAACACGGCTCGGGTGGCTAGCGATCTGCTTCAACTGTCTGCCGGTGCGGGCAGCGGGCTCAAGAAACGAAGCACAGCGACACGATAGCCGTATTCCTTCATTTCTTCCTTTCCCGCAGATGTGCTACTAGTTAGAATGTCCCTATGAAGCAGGCAAGAGTAGCGGTTTCGATTTTTGCGGGACTGCTATGCGTGGCCATCTTACCGGGCAGCGCAGCCGCTCAGCGCGACAAGAATGACGATCCCACGTCTGTCCTGAACTTTGTCGTCCTAAAAGAAGACAATGGCAAGCCGGTACGCAACGCGGCTGTGATCATGCATCCCGTAAGTTCCCGGGGCAAACAGGAACGAGGGGGACTCGAGCTGAAAACCGATGCCGAGGGCAAGACCAGCTTTGATGGCATTCCCTATGGCAAACTTCGAGTACAGGTGCTGGCTTCCGGATTCCAGACCTTCGGCGAGGACTACGATGTGAATGAGCCAAAGATGGAATTCACGGTCAAGTTGAAACGCCCGCAAAATCAGTATTCGATCTACGACACGCCGCCCGCCGACAAAAAGGATGACAAGCCTCCTGCCCCTGATCCAAACAGGAAACAGCACTAGACAGTAACCTAATTCTGACTTCTGCTCGCGCCTGGTTCTCACTTTCAGTGATCAGCGCTCGTTTGCCGGAAAGGCATCGATGTCTTCTGGGTACGGCGTGCGACGTCCTGAATACTGAGTTAGAATCTCGCTCATGCCCTACCTTCTCAAGACCGAACCCACCGTTTACTCTTTCGCTGACCTGCAGCGGGAAGGCACGACGATCTGGGATGGAGTAACCAATCCCGTCGCACTCAAGAATCTCCGCGGCATGAACAGCGGAGACAATCTAATCATCTATCACACTGGAGACGAGAAAAGTGCCGTCGGAACTGCGACGGTAGTGTCGGTTGATTCCACTGACCCAAGGAATCCGCAAGTGAAAATCAAAGGCGGCAAGCCTTTGCCTAAGCCAGTGACGCTGGCTGAGATAAAAGCGAATAAAGCTTTTGGCGATTCTCCTCTGGTGAGGCAAGGCCGGTTGAGCGTTGTCCCACTGACAGAGGGACAGTACAAGATCCTGACGGAGAAATAACTTCAATTTCCTAAAGGCTTCAAACCCCGCCGAAGATGTTCTCGGGCGGGGTTTGAAGTTTAGCAGCGTCGAATCATACTGCGCTCGTTCGTCTCTCGAATTCCCTACTGCGGGCCATTGTTCGGCTTGTCCGGAGGTTGCACCGCGTTGTTCTTGTTCGCATACGTTTTGTCCGCCAACGGCTTGTCGTTAGAGTCGCGGTGCGGCGTGTCGTATTTCGCCGGAGACACTGCGTCAGAGTGGTCAATCGGCTTCATAGCTACGAGTTGATAAGGACGCATCTTGCGATCGCCGTCCGGAATTCGCATATCAATCCTGTCCTTGACCAGCTTAAACTCGGCTTCCTGTCCGACTGGAAGAAGCTTCGGATGCTTATGATCCAACGGGCGAACGTGATACTCCATATCGTCGGTTCTTAGTAAATATTGCGGGCACAGTTTCTCATCCGAATTAACGTGCGTGACCCCAACCGAACCGAAAACGCTGCCCAGGCCAGCAAGGCCTCGTTCCTTTGCGCCGCACGGCACCGCTTCCATCCTTTCGACCATGGCCCGATCAGGATGTTTTTTCCGGTTCTTATCGCCGGCAAAGCCCGGAACCGCCAGTAATAATGCGAGCATCGTAACTAGTGGCACGTTGCGATTCATGAAGCCCTCCCTCCCTTAAACACCTACTATCTCACTCGTATACTCCAAGGTCACAGTTCGAAGCGAAGGGCCTCAACGCGGCCCTTCGCTTTGAATTCGATTCCTACTACTTGGGCTTCGAGTCGCCACCAACTTTAGTAGTCGTCATGCTGTGATTGTTGAACTGTTCCGCAGACTGCAGAAACGACTGCGGGTTCTCGCTCAATTCCTCATGAACCGCTGGATGCGCCTTCAGGTACTCCTGCAGCTCCGGATGGCTCTCTATATATTCGTGGTTATTTGCCAGCGAAGGATTCTTGGAAAGTTCGGCGGCGACGTTGCCGTGGCCCTCCATGAATTCGTTGAAGCTGGAAAGCTCTCCGCGAGTGACATCCCGATCACGATGCATCGGAGTATCTTCGCGGCGGTCGTAACGCTGCTCCTGAGCGATAAATGCGTTCGGATTTTCCTTGTACTCCTCGCGCACGCCAGGATGCTGAGCCAGGAATTGTTGCAGGGCAGGATGGTTCTCCACAAACTCTTTGTTGTTCACGAGCGACGGATCCTTGCGCAGTTGTTCGGAGATTTCCGGGTGGCCATCCATGAACCGGTCCATGTTCGCCAGTTCGCCGCGCGTCACATCCCGATCTCCGGTTCGATCTTCGCGACGGTCGAAACGCTCTTCCCTGTTCATAAATGCGTTCGGATTTTCCTTGTATTCCTC
>Ga0210406_10008818_pt1 | contig 10073 bp, 9 predicted proteins | sample IncBWC30MmetaG_FD_155454 | JGI IMG/M metagenome (GOLD analysis project Ga0210406, IMG submission 155454) | Forest soil microbial communities from Barre Woods Harvard Forest LTER site, Petersham, Massachusetts, United States - Inc-BW-C-30-M | ecosystem: Environmental > Terrestrial > Soil >... | reverse complement strand
CCGCGGTTCATCGATCATCTGCAGAAGCTTGGTGACCTTTTGCTCGGTCAGCAGGTTGATGTGAAGATCGAGATGCGCTCGATGCTCCGCGACCTGCGCCATGCGGTTCTGCCTGATGAGCACTGCGACCATCAGCAGCAGGGCGTTGCAGCTGACGAGCCCCTGCAGCAAAAAAAATGGCGGGGTATCGACATGCCGCCAACCGTGATTCATGCCCCATAGGTTCACGACGATCCAAAGCGCGATGAATACCAGCGCGAATGCAAAGAATGCCGGACTGCCGAAGAAGCGGCTGACGCGCTCGATGGCGAGCTGCAAGCCGGAAATTTCGGCCTCTTCCCGGTCTTCGAATCGGGAAAGCAGCTCGATATTCTCCTTCGTGGACGAAGGTAGTCTCGCGGAGGCCGCTTCAGCTTGTTCGTTACTAGCCATGGACTAAAGATACCCGCAAGCGCGCCTCAAGTTCGCGCTCATCGAGTCGCGTGCCGACCATTGTCCTGTAGGCAAGCGCTGACACGAGGCGCACTCTGAAGCACGCTAGACGCCGCGGGCGCCATGATCCACATTAGCGGCTGACTCTCATGAACGCGTATATTAAGAGCTTCAAAAAAAGGAAATCCCTATGCGTTACAAACCTGCTGTCGCGGCTGCCAGCGTAGTTCTGAGCGTCGCCTCATCGCTCGCGCACGCCGCCAATGATTGGCCGAGTTATAACCGCACGTTGACTTCCGACCGGTATGCGACGCTGGAGAAGATCGATAACAAGAACGTGGTGGGCCTCAAAGTGCTCTGCAGTTTTGATACCGGCGAGCAGGTTTCCTTTCAGACGGGCCTGGTGCAGGTCGACGGCGCCTTATTTGCGACCACGGAGCGCGACACGTTCTCCATCGATCCGAATAGCTGCAAACTCAATTGGCGCACGCACGAAGACACCCCTTCCGGGGACTTGAAGGTCAATCGCGGCGTCGCCTGGCTTGATCACCGCGTGTTTCGTGGAACTGCCGACGGCAAAGTGATCGCTTACGATGCCAAGAACGGCAAGCGTCTCTGGGCGACGGCCATTGCGGACGCGGCAAAGGGCGAGTCGGTGCCGGCAGCGCCGATTGCCTGGAATGGTTTGGTGTTCGTCGGCAACGGCGGTGGCGACAACAAGGGCGTGAAGGGCAGAATGTACGCACTCGACGACAAGGATGGCCACATCGTCTGGGAGTTCTATCTCGTACCCAAAGGAGCGGGGGATACGGCCCGCGGACCCGCGGCGCCGGATCCTAAGTCGGTCTACGCGGCGAGTTGGAAGGAGGCCAAGGGTTTCCCCATCACCGGCGGGGCCACGTGGACTTCGTATTCCCTCGATCCGGTCACGGGTCTCTTGTACGTACCCGCAGGCAACCCGGCGCCCGACTTCAACAAGGAAGCCCGCCAGGGTGAGAACTTATTTGCGAGCTCGATTGTCGTCCTTGATGCCAAAACGGGTGCGTTTCAACGGCATTTTCAGTTGGTCAAGCGGGACTTCCATGATTGGGATGTGTCCGCTCCTCCCGTGTTGTTCCTGAGCAATAAGGGACACCGCATGTTGGCCGAGGCGCCGAAGGACGGGCACCTGTATTTGATCGACCTGAATACCGGAAAACTGGTTTACCGCAAGCCGGTCACAACCGTCACGAATGCCGATACACCGATGAGTGCACAGGGAACACGCTTCTGTCCCGGCTCACAGGGCGGGGCAGAGTGGAACGGAGCGGCATTCGACCCGGCGGACAATTTCATTTTTACCGGCGAAGTGGATTGGTGCACGACCGTGCAGGCGGTCCCTGTGAATAGTTTGGGCAACATGCCCGCGGGCAAGCCCTGGAGCGGCGCGACTCAAGGATTCGGCAAGCAAGACGACCCAAAAATGTGGTCGGGCTGGATGACGGCCAGCAACGCGGACACCGGCGAGCGTAAATGGCAGTTTCACGCCCCGTATCCTCTGCTGGGAGGCGTCACCCCGACGACAGGACGCTTGGTCCTGTTCGGCGACATGGGCGGAAATCTCTATGCGCTGGATGCCGCGACCGGCAAGAAATTGTGGTCGAAAGATCTGGGCGGTGCGATCGGTGGCGGAGTGATTACCTATGATACGGGCGTCGGACAAAAGATCGCGGTCGCGGCCGGGATGACTTCACCGATTTGGCCGACTCCGAAGGTCACCGGCAAGATCGTCATACTCGGGCTCTGAACACATACTCGGGCTCTGAACACATACTCGGACTTTGAACGCATGCTAGGGCTCTGATCGTTGCGCAACACAGGTCAGGCGCAAGGAAGTCATTTGTTCGCCCCACCACAGGCCGATCATTCGAGAGAATTCGGCGCCCTGCAATCCGTGCCGTGCCGGATGCTCGGCAGGCAGCGCCGACAAGCCGCTATGGGTCACCGTCACCAGCGTGCCGGAAGCGGTGGGTTCAAATTGAATTTCCACTTCAGTTTGTTCGTGCGGCGCGAAGTTGGCGTTGCGCCAGGTGAACTTGAGCTGCCGGGGCGGTTCCCAGACGCGAACGCGACCGACCTCGATGACGTGCTGTGTTCCCTGCGCCTCGAATGACTCGAACAGCCGGCCGCCAACCTTCGGCTCGATGCACAGCAGACTGCTACGGGCGACCGAACTGCGAAACTTCATGCCTCGGCGCCACCATTGGTCGATATCGGCGGTGAACACCTCGAAGGCCCGTGACGGCGGGACGGCGACCGCAACGCTCACACGCGCGCGATCGCCGCTCAAGACTTCAGTCTGCCGGCGCGGCGCGGATTTTCCGCGAACGCCTTGAAGGCGTGAAGCTGGCGGCGCCACAGGTCTTCCACCTGCGCCATCCACTGCTGGACGGGCTGAAGGGCGGTGGCGTGTACGCTGTAGATCCGCACCCGTGCGTCGTTTTCAATTCCGTGCTCGGAAACCAAGCCTGCTTTGCGCAATACACGCAAGTGCCGGCTCAAGGCTTGCGGACTCATTTCAACGCATTCCGCCAATTCACCGGCGCGTCGAGGTTTCTGCAGCAGCAGCCGGATCATTTCGCGCCGCGAGGCGTCGGAGAGCGCGCCGAACGCGGCGTTCAGCTGGAAATCGTCTGAACGCGCTTCCATCGCTTACTTCGCGGGAGGGTTGCGCAGGCGCTGTGTAACCCACCACAGATGCCCTTCCGGATCGAGCGCGCCGTAGCTGCGGTCGGACCAGTAGTCCGCCCCATAGTCGTGGGTGGCGGGCTCCTCGAGGATTTGCGCGCCGTGAGCGCGCGCTTGCGCGCAGTGCGTATCGGCATCGTCAACGAAAAACATGATGCTCTGAGTGCTCGCGCCATTCAGCGTCTTGGGGCTGCGCATGTCGCGTTTCCAGAGGCGCGGCGAATCCGGCGTCTCCTGGGCGACCATGATCAGTCCTTCGCCGAAGGTCAATTCGCTGTGCTCGATCTGGCCCTTGTCGCCCTCGATCTTGATCCGAACTTCGAAACCGAATGCATCGCACAGCCACTGGATGGCGGCAGCCGCGTCCTTGTAAACCACCGCGCTCGACATGCGCGGCCAATCGCTGGGGGTGGGCTTCATGGTGGTCTCCAGTTAAATATTAACGAATAGCAATAAAGTTAACACATCCGTTAAATAGTTGCAACACGCGGCCGCCAGAGTCCTGCGCGTCGGCGGCCCCATGCGCGGCGTTGGCCCCATGCGCGGCGTTGGCGCCATGCGCGGCGTTGGCGCAGGTGTTAGTATTTTTGCGGGCAAACTCTCAAATGAAATGCCGATGCAGTCTTTCCCGCTGGCCTTGATTCTCACCAGTGTTCCCTTCATGGTTTCCATGGGGATCACCCCAGGTCCGAACAACATCCTGGTCGCAAGCTCGGGCGTTAATTTTGGCTTTCGTGCGACGATTCCGCACATTCTGGGCATTACCATCGGTTATCCCTTGATGCTGTTCATCGTCGGCATTGGGCTCGCCAAGATCTTTATCGCGGTCCCGCTCGTCCATGTGATTCTCAAGTACGTCAGCATCGCGTACTTGCTCTATCTGGCCTACCGCATCGCGCGGGCCTCGGCGATGGGCGAGGCACGCAGGACCCCCAGGCCGATGACATTTCTGCAGGCGGCGGCGTTTCAGTGGGTCAACGGCAAGGCGTGGGTAATCGCGCTGGGCGCGGTCACCGCCTACACGGTGGTAGACCAGACCCTGCCGCTGCAAATCGTCGCATTGACCGCGATATCCGTGGTCATCACCCTGGGCAGCGTGAGTTGTTGGACGCTATTCGGCGCATTCATGCGTCAGTATCTGCATACCGAGAGGCGGCGGCGCTTTTTCAATTACAGCATGGCGGCGCTGCTGGTCCTCTCGATCCTGCCGGTGCTGTGGGAGCAGTAGCTCCGTTCGGCGAAAAATGTTGAGCTCCAGGATAAGGAGCCATCTTTCGCTAGCCGCTTTGGTGACCGCTATGGGGGATCACAGACAAGGGAATAGAACGTCTCTCGCCCGGCGTGTTCATCATGTCCAGTCGTGGTCTCGCAGACTGCGGTATTGGCCCAGAAGATAGGCAATTCCACCCATCGCTACGCCACCCAACAGTATCATCGCGACAATTTCCCAGTCCAAGATCCATTCCCCTATGACGCATTAACAACTTAACGCTCAATGCGTGTTGCGTCTGTACGTTATCTTCGCAAGCAGCTGTAAGTTGCTTACCGACGTCGCGAAATAGGGACGGGAAGGATGCCGTTCCATCCCGGGGCGCGAAGGTCGCTGACCGGCCCATGACTTGACGGTCACAGGGCTGAACTGCCTGCCCTAAAGCAGCCACCCACGGCTTCAGGTAGGCTACCGGGACGATAACGCGGAGCCCATCAATGGCCGACCGTGCCGAACAAAATTATTCCCGAAACCTAAGCGTGACAAAGGCACCGTGACCGACTCCGGCCGGACGGTGTTCCTGAGCTACGCCTCGCAGGATGCGGAAGCGGCCCAGAGGATTTGCGAGGCCCTGCGTGCGGGCGGAATCGCGGTCTTTCTCGATCAGAGCGAACTGCGGGGCGGGGATGCGTGGGATCAGAAGATCCGCCACGAGATCCACGACTGCGCGCTCTTCGTTCCTATTATCTCCCGGCACAGCCAGGAGCGGCTTGAGGGCTATTTTCGGCACGAGTGGAAACTCGCCATCGAGCGTACCCACCACATGGCCGAGCAGAAGCCCTTCCTGGTGCCGGTTGTCATTGATGGCACGGGGGACGCGGAAGCGTTTGTTCCAGACGCCTTCCGGGCTCTGCAGTGGACGCGCCTAGCAGGAGGGGAGACTCCGCCTGCTTTTGTCGAACGGATCAAGCGGCTGCTGTCCCCGGAGCTCTCACCGATGAGCGCCGTGTCGGGTGCGACGCTTAAGGAACCAGTGCGCACGTCCCAGGGGTTAAAGCCGATACTGCTGGCGATCCTTGCCCTCGTTGCTTTCGCGGCGCTGAGCGTTGTCGTCATCGATAGGCTCTGGATCTCGAAGCACGTGGCGGCGTCCACCGCCTTCAATCCCCCGCCGCACTCGATCGCGGTGCTGCCCTTTGCGAACATGAGTGGGGATAGGGAGCAGGAGTACTTCTCCGATGGGCTCACCGAGGAGCTCCTCAACTCACTCTCCGAGATCAATGAGTTGCAGGTGGCCGCGCGCACTTCGGCGTTCTCATTCAAGGGATCGAACACCGACATCGGCACGATCGCGCGCAAACTGAACGTGGGCACGGTGCTCGAAGGCAGCGTGCGGCGCTCGGCGCACACCATCCGCATCACCGCGCAGTTGATCAATGCGGTCACGGGCTTTCACCTGTGGTCGAAGACCTATGACCGTGACTTAGGGGATGTGCTGAAGCTGCAGACCGAGATAGCGACTTCGGTGGCGACCGCTTTGAAAGTCGCGCTCCTCGGGGATATCGCGGCCAAAATCGAGCTCGGCGGGACGAGTAACCCGGCCGCCTTCGATGCGTATCTGCGCGGGGCCAAGGAGGCAAGCTCTTTTCGCGACACCAAAGACCTCCCCGCCGCGATTGCCGCGTACACCGAAGCGATTCGCTTGGATCCGCACTATGCGCTTAGCTTTGCAGCCCGATCGCACGCCTTTAGCACCGCCGCCACCCAGGCCGACACCTCAGCGGCGAGCCGTGAAGGCTATGACAAGGCGCAGGCCGATGCGCGCCAGGCGCTTGAACTCGCCCCGGATCTCGCGCAAGCCCACCTCGCACTGGCGTACGTTTCGAATACCACCCTCAACTTCACACAGGCGAACGACGAATACGAGCGGGCGCTTAACCTCGCGCCGGGCAATGCAGAAGCTTTGCGACTAAGCGGCGAATTTGCAGTTTTCATGGGGCACTTCGATGCGGGCATTGTCGCCGCCCGCCATGCGGTCGTACTCGACCCGCTCGCTCGCCAAAGCCATTATGGGCTTGCGTTCGCGCTCTATTCCGCCCGCCGCTATCAGGAGGCGGTGGCGGCTTTCGCCGAGGTCATCAGTCTTGATCCCGACTACAAGTCAACCTACGGGAATCGCGGGATTGCCTATTACGGGCTAGGGGATCTTGAGCACGCGCGTGCCTCATGCGAGACGAAGGCGGACTTCTGGTTTAGTCAACAGTGCCTCGCGGTGATCTATGACAAGCTTGGACGCCATGCGGATGCAGAAGCCGTACTGTCGAAAATGAAGGCGGAAGACGGCGATACCTCGGCGTACCAGTACGCCACGATCTATGCGCAGTGGGGCGATAAAGTGAAGGCGCTCGAATGGCTCGAGACGGCTTGGCGGCTGCGGGATCCGGGCCTTGTGTACCTCAAGACTGATCCGCTCATGGACCCCTTGCGCCAAGAGCGGCGATTTCAGGCCGTGATGCGGGAGTTGAAGTTTCCGACGTGAGAGCTTGGCGACAGAAGGCCAACTTGGGTACCTGAAAGCTGACGCCCGCGACCGTCAGCAACGGGCACTTTGCAGCCTTTGGCCGTCTCCCCGACGAGCGAGCAGAAATGTGGAGTTAGATGCCGCCAAATCCCGCTCCCGACGCAGCGGAAGCGAGGTACTCAACATTTTAGAGTAGTCCCGATTCAGTTCTTGAGGCGATATCCGGTCTTGAATATCCAAGCCACCAGCGCTAGGCAGACCGCAAAAAACCCCACGGTCACCGCGAAACTGATGCCGACGCTGACATCGGCCGCGCCGTAAAAGCTCCAGCGAAAGCCGCTGATCAGGTACACGATGGGATTGAACAGGCTGAATGTTCGCCACGCCGGCGGCAGCACGTCGATGGAATAAAAGGCGCCGCCCAAGAACGTCAACGGTGTGATGACCAGCATCGGGATGAATTGCAGCTGCTCGAATCCCTTGGCCCAGATGCCGATGATGAATCCAAACAAGCTGAAGGTGGCTGCCGTCATCAGCAGGAACGCGATCATCCAGCCGGGATGCAGGATCTTGACCGGTACGAACAGCGATGCCGTTGCCAGAATGATCAGCCCGAGCACAACGGACTTGGATGCCGCGGCGCCGACATAGGCGATGACGATTTCGACGTAGGAGACCGGCGCCGAGAGCAGCTCGTAAATCGTGCCGGTGAACTTCGGAAAATAAATGCCGAAGGAGGCATTCGACAGGCTTTCGGTGAACAGCGCCAGCATGATGAGCCCGGGCACGATGAATGCGCCGTAACTCACCCCGCCAGGTGTAGTCAGCCGCGATCCGATCGCAGCGCCGAAGACCACAAAGTAAAGCGATGTGGTGATGACCGGCGTGACCAGGCTCTGTAGCAGCGTGCGAAGTGCGCGGGCAATTTCGAATTTATAGATTGCCCAAACGCCGTGACGGTTGAAGGCGGGAGGCAGGGCGGTTGTACTCATGCGCGTTCGCTCACCAGCTTGACGAAGATATCTTCGAGGGAACTTTGATGTGTTTGCAGGTCCTTGATGACGATCGACAGCTCGCTCAAGCGCTTGAGCAGCGTGGAGATATCGACGCCGTCGGCGCTGTCGGTGGTATAGACCAAATCATTGCCCCCGGCCTTCAGTTCCAGATCCCAGGATTGCAGTTCGCCGGGGATGTTCTGCAGCGGCGTTTGAAGATGCAGCGTCAGTTGCTTCTTGCCGAGCTTTTTCATCAGTTCTTTTTTGTCCTCCACCAGCATCAGCGAGCCCTTGTTGATCACGCCGACCCGGTCCGCCATTTCCTCGGCCTCTTCAATGTAGTGGGTCGTCAAAATAATCGTCACGCCCCTTTCCCGCAGCCCCCGCACCAGGGCCCACATATCGCGGCGCAGTTCCACATCGACGCCCGCGGTGGGTTCGTCCAGGAACAGTATCTGCGGTTCGTGCGACAGCGCCTTGGCGATCATGACGCGGCGCTTCATGCCGCCGGAGAGGGTCATGATCTTGCTGCTGCGCTTGTCGAGCAGGGACAGATCTCGCAGCAGGCTCTCGATGAATTGGGGATTCGGCGCTCTGCCGAATAGGCCGCGGCTGAAGGACACCGTCGCCCACACCGTTTCGAAGGCATCGGTGCTTAGTTCTTGCGGAACCAGGCCGATCATGGAGCGCGCAGCGCGATAGTCGCGCACGATATCGTGGCCGTCCGCGGTCACGGTGCCGGCGCTTGCGGTGACGATGCCGCAAACGATGTTGATCAGCGTGGTTTTGCCGGCACCGTTCGGACCCAGCAGCGCGAAAATTTCGCCGCGCTCAATGTCCAGATTGACCAGCTTCAAGGCTTGAAAGCCGGTGGCGTAGGATTTGGCGACGCCTTTGATGGAGATAACGGGCGGCATTCGGGCTAGCTGCCGATGCGCTCGACCAGAGCACGGGTAAATTCTGACGTTTTGGCCTTGCCGCCCAGGTCCCCGGTGCGCACATTATCGGCATTCAGGGTTTGCTCGATCGCCGTTCGCAATCGAGTCGCCATGTGCGGCAAGTGACAGTGTTCGAGCATCATCGCGGCCGCGAGCAGCAGCGCTATCGGGTTGGCGATGCCCTTGCCGGCAATGTCGGGCGCGGAGCCGTGCACCGCCTCGAAAATGGCGGCGTCGGCGCCAATGTTGCCGCCGGGCGTCATGCCCAAGCCTCCCACCAAGCCGGCAACCAGGTCCGATAAGATGTCGCCGAATAGATTGGTGGTCACGAGCACGTCGAATTGCCACGGGTTCAACACGAGCTTCATGGCGCAGGCATCGATGATGATGGTTTCCAAGATGAATTTGCCTTGGTACTTGCGCTCGTACAGCTCGAGACCGGTTTCGAGAAAAATTCCGGTCAGGGCCTTCATGATGTTCGCCTTGTGGACGATCGCGACTTTCTTGCGGCCCGTCGCGATGGCGTGCTCGAATGCAAATTGCAGCAAGCGACGGCTGCCTTGACGGGTGTTGACGCCCGTGGCCATGGCAACCGCATGCGGATCGTCGTCGATCGGGATGTACAACTCGTGTCCGATATACAAGCCCTCGAGATTCTCGCGCACCACCACCAGATCGATCTTGTCGAATCGGCCGCCCGGAATCAGCGTGCGCGCAGGCCGCAAATTCGCGTACAACTTGAACTCTTCCCGCAGACGGACATTGGAGGATCGATAGCCGCCGCCCGAGGGGGTCTCGAGCGGTCCTTTGAGGGCGAGCCGCGTGCGCCTGATGCTGTCCAGAGTCTTGGGCGGCAGGGGATCACCCGCAGTTTTGACGCCCTTAAGGCCCGCAATTTGCCTGTCCCACTCAAATGGCGCGCCGAGGGCCGCCAACACGGCGAGGACCGCTTCCATGATTTCGGGGCCGATTCCGTCTCCGGGGATCAGCGTGGCAGGAATCGTTTGCGGCATCGAAGCGCTCTCAGGAGTGAAGGGCGGATAGGATACTCGAACTCTCTGATCTAAACTGCCTTGAAGGAATCAGGAGAATCGCGCATTCATACCGATGAAATTATTTCCGCCACGCGGCGCTGGGTGGAAAAATCAGTGATCGGCCTCAATCTGTGTCCGTTTGCGGAAAATCCCTACCGCGGCAATCGCGTGCGCTTTCACGTCAGCGAGCAACGCAGCGCAGCCGGACTCCTCGAG
>Ga0210406_10008817_pt1 | contig 10074 bp, 7 predicted proteins | sample IncBWC30MmetaG_FD_155454 | JGI IMG/M metagenome (GOLD analysis project Ga0210406, IMG submission 155454) | Forest soil microbial communities from Barre Woods Harvard Forest LTER site, Petersham, Massachusetts, United States - Inc-BW-C-30-M | ecosystem: Environmental > Terrestrial > Soil >... | reverse complement strand
GGCGTTCGCACCGGGTAAAGAAACAGGATGACGCTGCCGGAAGGCTTGCCATTGAGGCGGCTAAATCCGTTGTAGGTTTGCGCACCCAGCTCCACCCTGCCGATATCGCGAATGCGAACGAGAGATGCATCCGGCTGCGCGCGGACCACGATGTCGCCGAACTCGCTGGGAACGAGCAGACGCCCGGGCGCACTGACGGCGTATTGAAAATCGGTCCCCGGCGGCGCGGGCGACTGGCCTATCGATCCCGCGGGATTCTGGCGGTTCTGTGCATTGATGGCGTTACTGATGTCAGTGGCAGTGAGGCCGAGCTTGGCCATTTTATCGGGGTTCACCCACACGCGCATCGAGTACACCAGTTGCGAGGAAAGCCGAGTGTCGCCGATTCCGGGCAAGCTTCCGAGCTGATTGACGAGATTAATCTGCGCGTAGTTGGTGAGAAACACCGAGTCGTAGCGGCTATCGGGCGAATAGAGGCTCACCACAGCCAGAAAGGCGGTGGAAACTTTCTTCACGGTCACGCCCTGCCGCTGCACTTCGGGTGGCAGACGAGGAAGCGCAAGGTTGACCCGATTCTGTGTCTGTACCGTAGCGGTGTCGGGATTCGTGCCGAGTTGGAATGTAACTGAAATGGTGATGGCTCCCGAATTGGAGCTACTAGACAGGAAAAACAACATCCCGTCCAGGCCGGAGAGCTGCTCTTCGATGGGCTGGGCGACTGTCTTTTCGAGATCGATGGCGTTGCCGCCGAGATAGTTGGCGGTGATTTGCACCACCGGCGGCACCACCTCCGGATAAGTTGCGATTGGCAGATTGGGAATTGCCACGGTGCCCAGGAGAATGATGACAATGGCGATCACCATCGCGAACACGGGCCGGTCGATGAAAAATCTCGCCATGAGGGATTAGCTGCCCCGCTTATTGCTGTCGCCGTGGAACGGGCTAGGGTTGACGGCCATGCCCGGCCGTACGCGAAGTTGGCCCTCGACAATTACTCGATCGCCGGGCTTCAGACCCGAGGTGACAATCCAGGATTCGCCCACTCGTTCGGCGGTGGTGACGGGGCGCATCTCGACCTTGTTCCCCGGTCCAACGACATAGACGGTCTGCAGGCTCTGCAATTGCTGAATGGCACGCTGCGGAACCAGAACTACGTTCTTGCGCAGTTCGGTCTCGAGCTTAACCTTGCCGAATTGCCCGGGCAAAAGCGTGTGCTGGGGGTTGGGAAAGTTGGCCTGCAATTCGAGTGTGCCGGTCTTCGGGTCGACCTGGTTGACACTGTTTTCGACGCGGCCCTTGGACGGGAAGTCGCTGTTATCCGCGAGGACCAGCGTGAGGGACGATTGCGTCAAAGTTCCGCGCTTTTTGAAGGCCAGGTACTCCGGTTCGGTCACCTTGAAACGGATCCAAATGGGGTCGAGCGGGACGATGGTGGTGAGCGGTTGTTGCGAGGTGGGCGTGACCAAGCCGCCGACGGGCACCAGCGTGTCACCGATGAGACCCGTGATGGGGGCGCGAATAGTCCCGTATTCGAGATTGAGCGTGGCCGTGCGCAACGCGCCGCGCAAAGCCTCCACTTTGCCTTGCGTCGAATCGATTTGAGTGCGGGTGGATAGGCGGGTCTGTTCGACGTTAGCCTCGGCGGATTTTACATTGGCTTCAGCGGAGTGGAGAGCGGCGACCGCGGCATCCAGTTCCTGCTTGGCGGCGGCGTCTTGGTTTACCAGCGGCATCAGGCGATCGTTATCTTGTTGCGCTTTGAGGAGATTGGCTTGAGAGACGGCCAGGTTGGCCTCGGCCTGCAGCAACGCTACTTGCTTGCGTGCGAACTCCAGATCGGCTTCACTTTGCGCGAGGTTCCCTTTGGCTTGTTCCACCGCAGCTTCCGAAGGACGGGTATCTAATATATAGAGCGCATCGCCGGCACGCACTTCCTGGCCGGGGTGGAAGAGCCATTTTTCTATATATCCTTCCACGCGGCCGCGGACGTCGACAGTGTTGCGGGCGTAGCTCTGGGCCGGGTATTCCGAGAAGATAGGCACGTCGGAAGCATTCACTTCCGTAATCAATACGCCAGGCGCTGGCGGGGACTGGCCGGGAGTCCTATTCTGGGCGGCGGACTGGCACGCCGAAATGGCGAGCGCCAAGCAGACGGCGGCGATGGCTGCCAAGACAGGGTTTCTGTGATGAATACCGTTGCTCCTTGAATGGATCAGCGCCGTGATCTTACTACAGATGCACGAGGAGGCGCCTACGATCCTGGTTCCTTATATAGGGAACGTTGTTTGCGTGAGTTTATTTTACGACGCCGGGGGGTAGGAAAGCCAGGAGCCGGGGGTCAGAAGACCGGACGCAGAAGACAGAAATCAGGGGGCAGAAATAAAAAATGGTTCCAAGTGACCCATTGAACAGCCCGCTTCCCGACCGGCATGCACGGCCAAAGCATGGCTCGCAGCGTATTGGTGATGTTGCTCTCTTGCTCCCCGCAACCGCTTTTATCCGGCTACGGATCAGTGCGCCAGAGCCCATCCGCCATTTCTACCTGCGAGAAGCTTTCGTCTCGGGACGGCCTTTTGCTCGCCCGCAGCGACTGTTCTCTTTCGAGAACCACCGCGGCGAGGTCAAAGCTCCTGACCTATCCCTTCGGCAAAATTCTGAACTCTTCTTCCAGCCCGTTCGGCCTTCTGCTCCCACCCTCGATGGCGTTCATCACGCCTCCGGGGATGTTCGTCGCACAAGGCCCGTTGCCGTCTCGCGAGCTCAAAACTCTCAAACATCCATCCAACCTTCGCTCCCCTTCAGGACTTTCGTCCCTCCGGATCGTAGCGCTCAGTCAGCGGCTTGGTCTGAGAAGCTTACCTTGGTACCCGGCCCGTTTTTCCTTCGCTCCCCGAAAGCGTCAATTACGTTTTGATAACTATCCGCTCTCGGATCATCGTTCCAGATTCGCTACCGTTCACCAGGCTTACTGCTCTCTGAACCTCTTGGAACCATGTTCATAATGCTCTGAAACACGTTTGTAGTCAACAAAGAAATGTGCTACCTGGGGGATTTTCCAGAGGTTTTATCACGTTTTTTTTTAGTAACTTACGAGCATTTATTTGTGGACAAGATGTGGATAAAACAGCACCCCGAGAAGTTGTTTAGATTTCTCAGGGTGTTTTGGCCGTTACATCAGCCAAGTTCAAAATCATGCCCGTATCGGTGGCTAGCCAAGCATGCTGCGCGTCGAAGGCGGCCAATATCACTCGCTGGGCTGCCGCGCGATAATCGACATCCATCTCCCGCCAGACTTTCAGGTCGGCGCTTGCGTACATCTTCAGCTTTCCTGGGATGGGTACCTGATTGGAAGAACCCGGGGGTTCGATGCTCGCGAGGATGGCACTTTCATCCGGGAGAAGGGCCACGTCGGTCACGGCGCGGTCGCGCTCCTCGAAGATCGTTGTAGTTCCTTGCTGCCTTAGCTTGGTCTTATAGACACTCGATGGCAACGTGAAGTAATTCATGTACTCAACCAGAATAATGGCGCTCCCGTCCTTGGCGAATCTCAATTGTGAGAGCGTGCCGACGATTGAAAGCGTGGAGGCCGCCCATTTCTTGCCGCCGTCGAAAGTCTCGAGCATCGCGACTTTGGTTTGGTGCTCGCGCCGGTAGCGCGCCACATCCGGATCCAACCAGATGGGGCGCCCGGCGTTTTCCCTCTGAATCAGGTTGCCAACGATCACTCCATGGTCTCCAGAGAAGGCGATGCAATCGTAAACCGTGTCTTGCGCCTCGGTAGGCGGCTGTTCGGCGGCCGCCAGCTTGCTCCATTTCTTGCCACCATCGGTGGTCTCGTAGACGAGCTTCGGAAATCCAGTAGCGTAGCCGTGGGAGGCATCCAGAAAATGAACCCGCAATATGCCGCCCTTGGGTGTTTCCACCTTGGTCCAGGAGCGGCCACTCTCCGCAGTCGACCAGATGCCGTGATCAGTGACCATCCAGCCCACCGAGTCATTCAGGAAGAAGAGCGAGACGGGATGTTCTTTAACATCCACGACCGACCATTGTTTGCCGCCATCGCTGGTTAGAACAACGACGCCCTGCTGGTGGCCACCTTTTTCAAAGACCACGCCGGCCGCAATGCAGCGTTGCACCGAGGGGCATTTGATGTCCTTAAGTTCCAGAAGCGAGTCAAGCTTTTTATAGGAGAACGCAATCTTCCAGCGCTGGGCGTTTTGAGCCGACAGCGGAAAGCCTAGTGAAAGAACGCAGAGAACCGCAAGGATCTTAACTACTGCTGACACGTTGAGGGCCCGACGAGAAGACCAAGTCAGAGCTTTCATGGGTGGGCTTCGCCTCCATCCTAGATAACATCAACAAGCAGCCGAGCTGCTCTCCCACGGTGGTGAGTAGCTCCATCTCGAAGCCAGTATGGGGGTGCGGCTCACGGTGCTGCACATTAATCACTCCTTCGACGCCTCCGCGCGAAATTACCGGCGCCGAGAGGAAGGCCTCAAAGGTATCCTCGGGAAGGTCGCTGAAGAATTTGAAGCGCGGATCGCGATAGGCCTCGCGCGAGATGGCCAGCAACCGCTTCTCGCGGGCTACCCAACCGGTCAATCCCTCGTTCAAAGCGAGCTTCACCTTGCCGAGAGCAGACGGGTGCGGGTTGTTGCTGGCGCGCAAGACGAGCTCATTGCGGTCCAGCAGGTACAGCAGGCAGGAATCACCTTCCATGAACTGCACAACCAGCGCAACCACGCCGTCGAGCGAATCCTGCAGGGTCATGTCGCGCACCAGATACCGGCTGATTCTCTGGAGTAAACTTAGCTGCTGCTCGGTACGAGCAAGGCGCTGTTCGATTTCTTTGTGGCGGGACACCGGTTCTATTATCCCACGCGTTGTGGAAAGTAGGACGCGGGCGAAGGCGGCTGATTCGAAAAAACGAACCCAAGGCCGGGCGAGAAGTCTCTTGACGGATCGTGTGGCCGCGCTGAGGCTGAACTGGTGGGTTCGAAAAAACGAAGCCAAACGTGATGCGGGAGTGGTTGACACATCGTGTGCCTGGCGGTACGCCCGAACGCGTGGTTTGAAAAAACGAACCCAGCGCTGGGCAGGATTAGGTTGCGGACAATTGGACCATTACTCATCACTTCTAGATAACATGCGGGTGGAACGAGCGACTAGGTTGGAATTGGGAAGTTGGTGAACGGGAACGGAAGAAACAGGGCGGAAGGTCGGTGACCAACGGTGTTTTCTTGAGTGTGAGGGGATCACGGTGTCTCGCGCAGAGTAAGTCATACTGTTCTTGTTGTGCTCAACGCCGTTTTTCAGGACCTTCGCTACGCTCTCCGCGCCCTGCGCAGAAGTCCCGGCTTTGCCTCCGCCGCGATTCTTTCTCTCGCCCTCGGAATCGGAGCTAACACAGCCATCTTCAGCCTAATCAATGTGGTAATCCTGAAATCTCTACCGGTGCGCCATCCCGAGGAATTGCTCCAGGTGATGATGGGCAACCAGAATTACGCTGGCTACTCCAACCCTACCTGGGAGCATCTCCGCGATCGGCAGGACGTATTCTCAAGAATCTTCGCCTATAGCGGCTGGGGTTTCAATCTCGCCTCGGGAGGTGAGGCGCATTCAGTGCATGGGTGGTACGTATCTGGACAATATTTCGACACGTTGGGTGTCCACACAGTACTCGGCAGAACGCTGGCGCCCAGCGACGACACGCACGGTTGCGTAGGAGCCGCGGTCCTGAGTTATGGCTTCTGGCAAAGCGAATATGGCGGCCGAGCCGACATCCTCGGCAAGACGATTTCGATCGACCGGCATCGGATCGAAATCGTGGGTGTCACCGAAGAGGGATTTAATGGAACCGAGGTCGGCGCTTCGGCCGACGTGATGGTGCCCCTCTGCGCAATAACGCTGATAGGTACGGGCTATCCCCATATGCTCGATACGAACTACTATCCAGTCGGCTGGCTGCAAGTCATCGGACGCTTAAAGCGGGGCGTCACTGCAAGCCAAGCTACGGCGCGCTTGAAAACGCTCGCACCACAAATTTATAGAGAGGCGTTCAACGAACACGGGCTGGAAAGAGAAGATGGCCGCCAGTTGGGGCCGGAGGACCGGGAGCGATACTTCAAACGGACCTTCGATACGCAACCCGCTGCCAACGGAACTTCCTACCTCCGAAGGGAATACCGCCAGGCGCTGATCGTTCTGATGTCGATGGTTGGCGTGGTGCTGCTGATCGCTTGCGCCAACGTGGCGAATTTGCTTCTTGCGCGGGGCGCGATGAGGCAGAGGGAGATCGCGATCCGGATGGCCGTCGGCGGCGGACGTGGCCGTTTGATTCGCCAGCTGCTAACCGAAAGCCTGCTGCTGTCGGGCATAGGCGCGATGCTTGGTATTCTGTTCGCTCAATGGGGCGCCCGCCTGCTGGTCCGGCTTCTCGATGCTCCTCTCGATCTCAATGTGGACGTCCGGGTGCTCGCGTTCACAGCGAGCATTGCTGTGTTAACCGGTTTGCTGTTCGGGATTGCGCCGGCCTGGCGAGGCACTCGCGTCGTCCCTCAATCGGCGATGAAGGCGAACGCCCGCGGCGTGATCGAAGGGGCGAAACTCGGACTGGGCAAAGTGCTAGTAATGACGCAGGTCGCTCTGTCCCTGTTACTGGTAGTGGGCGCGGGCTTGATGCTCTCGACGTTTTGGAAGCTCATCTCCCTCGATGCGGGATTTGAGCGCGACCAAGTGCTGCTTGTCAGCGCCGATCTTCGCAGTGGAAATTATCCGATGGAGCGATGGTCGGCGGTGTATAAGGAGATGCTGGACCAACTGCGCGCGATACCTGGAGTTCGCTCGGCTAGCGTCTCTTCCATAACGCCGGTCTGTCACTGCCGTTGGCCGGGTGAAGTGGAGGTCGACGGCTATACCCCGAAATCGCACGATGACGCGATGGCCTCTTTCAACAATGTGAGCGATCGATACTTTGAAGCTCTGGGGACCTCAGTCGTCGCCGGGCGCGATTTCAACAGCCACGACACGTCTACTTCACTCAAGGTGGCCATCGTCAGTAAATCCTTTGCCCAAAAATATTTCGGGGCGGCGAATCCTCTCGGACGACATTTCCGCCTCCGGGCCGGCCATGGGTCGCAATTCGCCTGGAGCATCACGGGCGGTCCGGTCGAGATCGTCGGCGTGGTCAAAGACGCGAAATATGGTTCGCTGCGAGAAGAGCCATCGCCCTTCGTCTTCATCCCCTGGAGCCAAGGCGGCGTGCCCGGTCCGCTGACCAGTTTTGAGCTGCGAGCTGCCGGCGGTGTCCCTAACGCCCTCATTTCGGCCGTGAAATCAGTGATTGGTGGCGTGAATCGCGACGTGTCGATTGAGTTCAAAACGTTCGCAGCGAAGGTCAACGACTCAATCTCGCGGGAACGTCTGCTGGCGAGTCTTTCTGGCTTCTTTGGCGCTCTAGCGCTGCTGCTTGCAGCCATCGGCCTATACGGCGTAATGTCATACAATATCGCCCGGCGCCGCAATGAAATTGGCGTCCGCATGGCCCTCGGCGCCGAGCAATCCTCGATCCTCCGCATGGTGCTTGGAGAAGTGGCAATAATCATCAGCGTCGGCCTAGTCATCGGCTTGGTCGCGACGCTGGCCACAACGCGCTTCGTCGCTTCGTTCCTTTACGGAATCAAATCGACCGACCCCTGGATGGTGTCTCTGGCTTCTCTAGTATTGGTTTTGGTCGCTGCGCTAGCCGGACTCTTGCCAGCACGCCGGGCCTCGCGTCTAGACCCGATGGCCGCTCTTCGGGAAGAATAAAAGCGATGAGAGCATCTCCACTTCGCGAAACGCCAGGGTGGGGTCTATTCTGCGATAAAGTCTATATCGGTCCGGAGCGGAATCTGTTTGCTGTCCACCTTCAGGGTCATGTCGCGCACCAGATAGCGGCTGTGACTGTCCGGAAAGGAAGTTCTGGGAGATGACTCCGACGAAGTCGTATTAGGGGAGGTTTGCTGGGCACGTTCTTCCACGCCGTATTTGGACCACGACCGGCACAAGGGGTAGGCCGACTTCGCGGCCATGTAATTGTCTCATTGGAACCAACGAGGCTGGACCGCGCTAAGCAGGCGAGCTCGGTTTTGAGATGATCGAATTTGCCACGCATTCTCTTATTAGCCTTAGCTTTGCTTTTCGCCCCCGTTCACTCCGTTTTTGCGCAATGGACAAAGACAATCGACTGCCCAGCTGACAGGGTCTATCGCGATGTCCGCAAAGATGCCGGTAGGCAAGAGTTTTGTGAGCGCGTTCTGCCGGGGTCGCTAGTCGTGAAGGATGGGCCATTCCGGTTCTGGTTCAATCAAAATTTCCAAGGCGCGGCGGGAAACTACAGTGGAGGTCGCGAGATCGGCATGTGGAAGGAGTGTGATCGATTCGGCCGCTGCGAGCAGAAAGATCACCCTGTGACCTACCCCGAGGAAAAGCAACGGCCAGGATTCAAGCCCGAAGTACCGGTGTCCTACGTCGATGGCAAGTACGTTTTCGATTTTGCCTCATGCCGGACCACGGAGATCACTCACACCGCTTACGGAGAACCAGATTTCAATCTGAGCTTCGCCACGATTGACGCCGGATGTTTCATCAATTACTCACCAGAGGAAGATTGGTTTTGGCAGGAGCTACATTACGCCTGCACGATCCCTTTTCAGGTCGGTAGAAGGCGCTTCGGATCCTTAGATCTCATCAGTGAATTTCCCAAACTTGGGTTGCCACAATACTGTATCAGACCGACGGGTCCTGTGAGGGGCCCGAGTGCGATGTCAGTCTATCCTTGGAGCGGAGGGGCCTTGGCGCAAATTTTTACCGCCGAGTTCGATACCGGGACCAATGGTCTTGGGATCGCGCAGGCCAGGCTGCACTTCCAAGACAGCGCAGCGAGCAGGACAGACCGGTGTGTAGTAAGGTATGACCCGGCAACCAAGAACTTGTACCTGCTTTCAGATCAGGGCGGCAAATATCTTGGACCGATCGCGGCCGGCGGAAAAGAGTCCCTGTGGAATAGCCGATGTTTGCTCTCCGGTTGCTCGAACGCTCGACTTCGTGGAACCAGATTGAGCGTCCGATTCGCGATCAGGTTTAACCCGGCGATATTTGCGGGGCAACACAACATGTACCTAGAGATTGTAGATACGCAGAAACACGCCGCTAGGGTAGTTCCGTACCATGGCTGGAATGTGCCGTCGCAGCAATCGCCAACACCTTCAACGACGTGGCCCGAAGATCGAAGTTGCCCGACAGCGCCAGCACCACGATTCTCGGAGCATTGTAATAACGTTAGTGGGAAGTGGAGTGATTGGGATACTGGTGGGGTTTGGTCACTAACTCAGACCGGGGATAAGATCTTGGGCTCATTTAAGACTGCGAAGGCGGGCTGCGGGGTTGTTTCATGGCGAGTCGCCGGTGAAATGAAAGACGGGTCAGGAACCCTGCGGGCCACCGAACCACTACCCCCGGTCGATGGGTGCGGGGTGGCGGCAGCAGTTTCGATTACCGGCACTATAGTGTCCGATTGTATGAACGGCACGAGCGTGGAAATCCAACCCGTGCCGTAATCGCAAGTCGCCCGGCGTGCAGATCCATTGGGCGGTCCTAATATCAGACTCCTTTCGCTCGGAAACGAAATTCCTCACGAGTCTTTCCGAGTTCTTGTGCTTTCGTCTAGCTCACATTTCTTGGTGAGTGCTTATCCAAGATCGGCCCGTTAGACGGAAGCCGTCCTGCTCGGAATGGGTAGGTCACGCCCCGTGGAGAGCGACCTTGCACAGCTCACAATGGCAGGCCGGAGGCCTGCCCCACGATTGCTGATCAATTAGTCGCCGAACTCTTGTGGTAGTTCGGGAACGCCGGATGCTTGTGCTCCGGAAGCGGATGCTTGTTTAATTCCACCAACGCCACTTCGACTGCTTTCTCAAGCTGCGGGTCGTGCCCGGCGCGCATGGCGGCTGGATCCTGATCGACATCGATGTCGGGCGCGACGCCGTGATTTTCGATCTCCCATTCGCCATTGGCTGGATTCCAGAACGCCAG
>Ga0210406_10008816_pt1 | contig 10077 bp, 6 predicted proteins | sample IncBWC30MmetaG_FD_155454 | JGI IMG/M metagenome (GOLD analysis project Ga0210406, IMG submission 155454) | Forest soil microbial communities from Barre Woods Harvard Forest LTER site, Petersham, Massachusetts, United States - Inc-BW-C-30-M | ecosystem: Environmental > Terrestrial > Soil >... | reverse complement strand
TCTACCTGATCACCGCAACTCCGGTCTAATGGAACAGTGCGAAAACTGTGGAACATTTTGGAGTCCGGGACAGCAGGCTCCCGGACATGTCGAGGGATGCCCCAATCAAGACCGACCCTACGGAATGCAGCCATCACCTACTCATTCGGAGATGGACGGTGTGGAAATGCCCGCTCGTAACATCCCCGCACCAGGTATGGAGCAGAAAGGCGGCAACCCTCTCAGAGAAGGCGACATCACCGGAGAGGGCTGGCAACCAGCTATGAAACGTGACGAATCTTTTGCATCCTATCACCCGAACCGCCTAGAGATTGAGGCGAGCTTTGACGAGTTCCCGTTTTACATCGCGGCACTCGATCAGCCAATGTCAGACAACACATGTCCTCGGTGTGGCGAAGGCGTCGTAGCCGGTAATTTCTGCGGCAAGTGTGGCGCTCAGGTAAGGAAGCCGACTAACTCTATTGCGCCGCCGACAGCAGCCACCGAGTTCTCGATTGAACAGGTAATTGAACCGGGACCGCATACGGTCGAGGTCGATGCCCCGGGCTCCCCCATCGTCATGCAGCATGACGACCCCGACGTTCTCTCTGAGGCCGCCGGTAAGCTCGGTAAGACTTCCGGTCTCTTTGGTGACATCGGAAACGCCATTGGTGACGCGGGAAGTGCTGTTGGTAATGCGGTCGGTGACGCTGGTAGTTGGGCTTGGAACCACCCCGGCGATATAGCTATGGGTCTTGGCGCAGGCGCTCTCGCCCTTGGTACTGGCGGGGCCGCCATTCCGGAAGAGTTGGCGGGGGCCGCCGCAGCAGAAGGTGGAGCAGCAGGAGCGGGAGCGGCAGCAGACGCGGCAGGAACAGCAGCAGGAACAGCAGCGGGCGACACAGGAGCAGCAACAGTAGACGCGGCTCCCGGCATGTTTGGCAAGGTAAAGGGTATGGCCTCCAACGGCATCTCCAATATGCCACAGACGCTCATGAACCATGCGATGGCCGTCCCGGTCGAACGGAGTTTACTCGGCACACCTAGTGGCGGTGGGCAGTCCGATCCCCAAGCACCGCCAATCGATCAGACCAGTCAAATGATGGCTCATACCACGGGCCTAAGTCAACTAGCAAGGATCGCTGGCTTCGGTGACGACTTCGAGCATCCCAACTCAATTCCCAAACGCGAAGATACTGACGATCCCGAAGATGTTGACCCACACGAGGTCAACGACGGCGACCACAAGGATTGGCAGAAGCAACCCGATGTCAACGGCATCGGCGGCACAACCGAGGGCACAACCACGGGCCACGACCCCGAGACTTCAGACGCCCTAGGTCACTTCACCATGCTTCTTCCACTCCTGCATCACTATCACAAGCAGGGGCCAGGAGCCGGTGCCAATGATCCGATGCTTCAGCTTCTCGATCAAATGCTTGAGGGTGAGGTTCCGGGGTACCGTTCACAGCATTCCGGAGATGACCCCGAGGCTATCTTCAAGCATCTCTTCGGTGGCGATGACCATCAGCCTAAGGACGAAGCTGGTAACACGGGTTCCGGTGACGACCTTGACAGTAACGATACCGAGAATGAGAGTGGAGACAAGAGTGACCCGACTACGGACAAGGACCAGGAGCTACCAGGGACCGACATGGACTCCCAGAGTATCGGTGGATCTACGTGCAAGCATTGCGGCGAAGCCGGTGAGCTTGGTCTGGGTATCTGCCCTCATTGCGGTGGCGACCAAGGCGAAGAGAACGACCAGCACCCGGGTCATGAAAAGCCTCAGGGTCACCAATCTCGTGTAGCGGGCATCACAGACGTTGCGCAGCTAAAGGCTGTCAAGGATCTTCTGGTCTCGAAGGGTCGTCAGAACGAGATCGAATCACTGATTGACAACCCCGATGCTTACACCCCGGAGCTTCTGGAAGTTCAGAAGCAGCAACCCGAGATCGACTCTGACCAGGGTGCTCCGCCTCCGAGTGGGCCTCCGCCAGGCCAGGACCCGTCAACTCCCCCGGGCGCAGGTATGCCTATGCCAGCACCGCCGACCGGAATCCAGCCGATGGGCGCAGCCGGTGTCAACCTTCCGTGCCCCAAATGTGACGGTCACACTGTAGAGATCGTCAACCCCGAAGATGGCGACACTGTCTGTAAGTCGTGCGGTCACTCTTGGAAGTCGGACGTTAGCCCCCACGACGGTAACAGTACCCATATGAACCATGCCTCGCGCTGGAAGCTTATTGGTGCTGGTATTGGTCCGACCGAAGGTGACTCAATGGAAGTCGCCAATCAGGCTAACCCGACCGCCGTTCCCGAAGCCGACCAACATCGTCAGCATAACATCGAGAAGGAACAGGATTCATCTATGTCATGGGTGGACGCTTCCGGACAGCCATTGCAGGTTGGATCGACATACCTGATCCATTCTCCCAAGTATTCGATTCCCGAGCGGGCGACGATTACTTCGGTCAAGCCGCACGCTATTGAGTACACACAGACGGGCACACTCGGTCTAGACAAGTCCATCGAGGTCACTAAGCAGGAGTCTGACATGGACGCCCTTGAGTTCATCCCCGCTGATGGCGGCGACGCCGAGGTTGGTGCTCCCGGTCTCGACCAGAATGCGGATTACGCCGGTCAGGCCGACCCGGGTTACCAGGACGATCTAGCCGATTCATCCGATTACCGTAACCTCGCCTCCGTGCAGAGTGAGTACGCGGAGCACAACGCTGCTCAAGAGGCTGAGTACAAGCGGACACACGCTCACCTAGAACATCTCTTCGAGGACAACATCCCCGAGAGTGCCCGCACAGCGGGAGCAAACTTCACTCCGAATGAGCAGGATACGCTTATTCGGGAGCCGGGTACAGCCCGCAACCTCGATAGACTAAATTTGCGAGGAACACATTACTCTCCTGATTTCGGTGTCGAAGAAGACGAAACATGGCTCTGGTAGACCCATACAACCGATCGATTACGGAAGAGTAAGAACTAATGACACGTCAAATCCTGTCCCGCGCCGGAATGGAACAGTCTGAGGCCCTTCTGTCCCTACAGAGGATGGCTCGTCAGACAAATGAAGAGATCGTCCGCTTTGCCCGTCAGGGCGACAAGTGGGCCGCAACCCTTCAGCTAATCGCTGAGTTCCCGCCTTCCAGTGGCGACGACGGTCCGCCCGAGCCCAAGGCTCCTAAGCCCGCTGGCGCGGATGACGGCGACGATGGACCGGACGGTCCCCCAAGCGACGACGAGGGCTCAGACGACGGCGCAGACGGTCCTGACGGCCCTCCCGGCATGGATGGCCCACCGAAGCCTCCCGGTGCGGAGCAGGGTGGCCACGAGATGCACGCTATCGAGCAGATGCTTCATAAGATGCTTCAGGGCCTAGAGCAGGCCGGTATCGTCCCCAAGGGTCCCGATCCCAAGATGATCCCGGGCCAGGGTCCCGAGCATGTTCCGCCGCCCGGTCCTCCCGCTCCGATGGGTGCTGGCCCCGGTGGTCCGCCTCCCGGTGCCGGTGGTCCTCCCCCGGGCGCTGGCGGCCCTCCGCCAGGTTCAGGCTCTCCGTATGGTAGCAAGCTCAAGCCAGGCGAGGTACCCAATAAGCCGGGTGTCGTTCCGATGGGTTCTCCCGCGTTCGCTAGTATCACTGCGGCCCTTGACTTTGTCAAGGAATCCATTATGGGCATTCCGAATGGCATGATGGACCCGCTTGGTGCCGACTCACAGTCAGCCCCGCATCAGATGCCACAGCAGACTGCTCCCGGTGCTGGTGCATGTCCGACATGTGGTCAGCCCGGTAACTCAACCGGTGGTGGCAATATGCCCGGTGCCGGTCTCCCCGGTGGCGCTCCCACAACTTCAGCCCCTCCCGGTATGCCGCCGGGTCCCGGATCAGCCGGACAGCAGGCGTCTCAGGTTCCGAGCGCAGTGTCAGCCAAGACGTTCGCCCTTCAGAGTTCAGTTGGTATGACCGCCCTTGAGGCACATACCGAGCTAACGGCCGAGTTCTCCCCCAAGGGGTACAAGGTCACGCAGCTTGTCCCTCAGGATGACGGAACTTTCGTAGCCGAGCTTACACGGTCGTAATGTCCAAGTCAGCCGCACGGCTTGACAAGGGCATGGACAACCTCCGTGGTCGCGTGTTGGGGATGGTGGAGTCATGGGGACTTCCAGATAAGCAAGAACGTGGTATCAAGAGCACGTTCAAATCACTGACGTACGATCTGCAAGCGGATCTACAGAACGACATCCGAGAGGATATAGGAGACGCACATGGTAATGGGTAGAGGACTAGGCTGGAACGCGCAGCGGCCGGACCATAGAGATATTCTCTTCATGCCGGATAACAAGGCTGTGGCCTCCCACGATCTCGTTGCCTTCAACAAGATCCCCTATATCAACCAGCTTCAGCAGGGTAGTTGCACGGCGCACGGTACAGCCGTTGCGGTCATGTACGACCAGGCGATGCAGGGTCTCCCCATTACCGTCCCGTCCCGTTCAATGCTCTACTATGACGCTCGTATCCCAGAGGGGACAACCGGAAGTGACTCGGGCGCTCAGGTTCGTGACGCTGTAGCAGGAGTTGTCAAGTACGGTGTCTGCACCGATGCAGAGATGCCTTACAACGATCAGGTATGTGATGTCGCCCCGACCGCTACTCAGTATGCTGAGGCAAGTCAGCAGAAGGAGATCCAGTATCAGGCTGTCAGGTACGGAAGTGTCCGTCTGGCTATCGCCTCTGGCTTCCCCGTCCTGTTCGGCTTCACTGTCTACAACAACTTCTACAACATCGATTCCACAGGTATTATGGCGATGCCTGAAGGTCAGGTTGTCGGGGGCCACTGCACTATCCTTCGTAGCTTCAATGACAACATTCATGGGCTTGTTTGCCCTCCCCGACACTTCCGGGTTCGTAACTCGTGGGGTCAGGATTGGGCCTTCGGCGGAGACTTTTTCATGCCTTACGAATACTGGGATAAGGGTCTTTGCAGTGACGCCTGGGTCCTGAAGCGGATCTCGTAGCACTAAGCCTGGCAACCTAGCGCCCGGGTAACTGACGACAATGCCCTTCACTCGCTACGCTAATGTCGAGGTACAAGAGATCCTTGACCTCAAGGGTTCCTCGACACAACTCAAGTCGGCTAGCCTAGAGACACTGAGTTCGTACGAGGACTACCGGACACAAGACGGCTACCTATACGCTCGTATCCGGGCGATCAGTTCGCGTACCAACAAAAATCACGATGCGTGGCCCTCGGTCGAACTAGCCGGTGACCATTCACTTATCAGTGACGCTCGTATCTCATCTGGTACCGGATTCTCAGTCGAGGCCAACGGTGACAATAAGTATGGGTTCTCTAGCTTCCTCGGGAAGCCAATCTTCGTTGACCATAACAACTCGAACCCCAAGCGGGCTCGGGGTGTAATCGTTGATGCTCGTCTCCACGTTGAGCCACAGACGGACGACCCATACTACAAGACAGCAGACTGTCACCCCTCTTTCAAGCCAGCAACGTGGGTTGAACTACTACTAGAGGTTGACGCTAGCAGCTTCCCCAAGCTCGCACAAGCGATCATCGACGGAGCACAGGATTCCAGCAAGGGTATCGACGGGTTCTCAATGGGAGCCAATGTCGAGCGCTCTGTCTGCTCTCACTGCGCCAATGTCGCCTCATCTCCCGACGAGTTCTGCAAGCACATCACTATGAAGGGTGCCCACTGGGACTACCATGATCCCAAGACGGGCCGAAAGACCTCCAAGCGATCCTTTGAGTTCTGCGAGGGCGTCCAGTTCTTCGAGATCTCGGCCGTGTTCGATCCAGCCGATGACACAGCCCTGATCCGGGAGATTCGTTCTTCCGTTGAGAAGGAAGCTGATATGAACCCGGCTATGATGGACCCGAACGAGCTTCAGGCAAACAATCCTCCGTCAGGCTCGATGACGTGTCCAATGTGTCACGGCGCGAAGATCTATCAGGGCGGCATGTGCCCTCAGTGCCGTGGACTAGGTTACATCTCAATGAACCAAGGTCAGACTCCCGGTACAGATGGTCTCTACACCCCCGGCCGTCTTGGTCCGAGTGACATGACACTTGAGCCTGCCGGACAAGGTCAGTATGGTATGCCCAACTTCGGTCACACCGCTAAGACAGCAGATATCGCTGACATCAACGGTGAACTAGACATCGCTCCGAGTGCGGTGGCCGATCCCAAGATTCCGTGGGCCTGGATCAACGACGAAGAGAAACGCGACTTCATCCTCGCCAAGGCGTTCGCTCGTGCTAAAGCATCTGGTGACCATCAGGCTCTCCGTGGATTCCTAGCTCAGAGTGGTCTCACCAAGGAAGTCATCGCGAAGACAGCCCGCAAGGTCGCTGACTCCGGTCAGATCCCGCAGTTCGACCTTGAGTCGGCTCCGAAGCCGATTGACACTCTGAAGGCTCCTATCTCGTGCCAAGTTTGTGGTGCAGAGGTAGATGGTGAAGAGTGCGACGTTTGTCACACTCCGCGTCCGCCCGAAGGAATGGGTAACCCGGACATCGACAAGGCACACGAGAACGTCCAGAACCGCCTCAAGGGCGGAGAGACCCCCGTGCAAGAGCCAGCTATTCCCCAGGAGCAGTCGGAACTACAGGACGCTACCCATCCTCCCCTTCCGCCCCCAACACGTACCCAGAATCTTGGGCCAGTCTCACATGTAACAGGTGATATGGCCTCAAGGTGGCGTTCAGTCGAAGCAGGACGAGTCAACACTGTTGAAGTGCCGATTCGTTCTGGAACGAAGCCCGCCACAAATGAGCCCGATGAGAAGATTCTTTCTGATCAGGCAACGGCTGTTACCTCATCCGTTCGCACCGCCGCTGACTTTATTGCAGTTGCGGGGGCTATAACAACTACAGGAGAACCAATGGATAAGACCGCTGACGCTACAGCACAAGCTCCTGACGCCGCTAAGCCCAAGACTCAGGTCGATGTAACGGGCACAGGTGGAGTCGATGAAGCTTCCAACGAACAGGCATCTAAGGCTGACCGCCAGGTGAATGTTCTTGACCACGGCGGAGTTGACAGTGATGTCGCCGCTGATGAGCACACCACCCTACCCGATTCAAGCGGTCCGAACGACGCTGGTTTCAATACCGACAAGACCACTGACGGCTCAGGCCCGACGAGGACTTGGAGCGACGGTTACGGAGACTCTCTAGGGCAGCACGCCCCGGTAACCAATGAGCCGTGGCCCGCTTCTGATGAAGGTGTCAAGAAGGGTGCGTATGACAACGAGCCGTTCCCCAAGGACGATGGCGGCCTAGCAGGAGGCGCTGCCCAGAAGGGCAACCAGCCGATCGCTGAGCAGTTCGGTGAGCGTGTCAACGTTCTCGATGCTGTCACCAGTCCGGAGAACAACAGTGGCGCTACCAAGACATGGAGCGGCACTGACGGTAACGGTGTCAACAAGCAGCAGGACCCGGTTACAAAGGACACCCAGAAGGATTGGTCCACAGTCACCAAGGGTTCGAGCGCCCACATGTACGCGGCCTTCAAGCTAGCGGACGCAGAGGTCAAGGCTGGGCTCATCTCCGACGATGACAAGTTTATCCGCATCGCCGAGCTAGAGCACCAGGACCCCCTTGCCTGCCGGATTGGCATGGAGTACGTGGCGAAGATCAAGACCGCCGGTCTGGGCAGGCAGGCGAAGGTCGCTACTCGCGTCCCGAGCTTCTCGCAGGCCAAGGTTGCATCTAACAGTGCGGAGAATCCGTACGAAGTGAAGATCGACGGCGAGGACGACTTCCAGGCGTTTATGTAATACCTCTACTAGCTTCCGCTAGTAATCGCTTGTAGTTGAGAGACCCTGAAATGGGTCTCTCAACATTTCTAAGACGGGTACTAACTTCGTTTCTCCGTCGCATCCTGGAAATAGATGACAGGGAGCTTCATTGCTCCCGTTATCGAAACTAGGAAAGACACATTGCTTCGTCTCCGATTCCTTAGCAACAAATTCCAGAAGCGTACTATTCGTGTGAACTATAACCAGTTCCGCGCGCAGCCGTACGCTGGCTCTCTGGATGCTTCGCTAGGTGCATCAGGCTCGACCTTTACGTCTCCCTACGTCGGTGCCTTCACGTACCAGGGTGGACTTGTTCCCGGTCAGGTCATGGTTCATGACTATACCAGTAACACCACCGATGACGTGTTCCAGCTAGCCACAGGCGGGACCTCACCAGTTGAGACCCCCTTCGGTCTGCTTGCCAACTTCGTCGGGGGTAACCTCGATGAGCTAGGCGATGAGGCACACATCGGCGTGTGGAACGGATTTGGTTCGGTCTACACCCTACTCGCACCCGCCTTCAATGACGGCACCGTGAGTACAACCAACGTCGCGAACCTTGCTTCCGCCGCTGCCGCTGCAACGCCCGGTAACCCCGTGCTCCTGTATGCGTGTGTCGATGGTCGCCTCGGCTCGCTGACAACCCCGGGTTCACAGATCCCGGTCGCGCAACTCGTTTCACGAGACAGCGCTCAGGTCATCCGCGTTCGGCTACTGGTCTAAGAAAGGAACTAACAGAAATGCTAGAACTTACAGGCCGCAAGGCAGTCGCTTCAGGTGACTACGAAGAGAAGCTCTCGAAGCTTCCGAAGCTGAACAAGGCATCGAAGGCCAAGCGCCTTGAGGCGATTCTTGCTGACAAGCAGAATGCGATGCGTCGAATTGGTCAGGGCATGATTGGCCCGATCCAGATCCGTCTACGGTACGAGGGCATTGTCCGCAATGTGCTCGTTGAGGATACGCTAGAGCGCGGCCCCCTCATGCCTTACGACATCCTGGACGACCTGGGGATGGCTTACATCCTCAACCAGACCGATTCAGAGATCCAGATTACCCCGTTCGAGGGTAAGCAGGCAACCCCGCAGCTTTTCCGTATTGCTACGTTCCCGCGTATCAAGAAGGAAGACCTGTACTACCTGCGTGTCAACGCTGTGGAGTACGCACAGGACGAGTCACGTCAGGCGATTCAGAAGCAGGAGGACGCACGTCTGGTCCTACTCTTCGAGGGTGCCATTACGGATCTCGCAACCCAGCGCAATGCCGGTACTCCCGGTACAGGTGCTACGGGTGGCCAGAACGTCGGCAACGCATCCCTGACTACAGCGTCAGAGGGTCCGGAGCAGACGGTTCTCATTGGTTCAGGTAACCCCCTAGAGCCGGTGGACTTCTACAATGCCGTCGTGCAGATCGAAGTCAACCAGCTAGAGGCTAAGCGCGTGCTCGCCCACCCGGCGGACATTCGTGACCTGTACTCGTGGGACCTCAACGTGACCGGCTTCCGGTTCAAGGATGAGGTCTTCGCAGGCGGCACAATCACCAAGTTCGGTGAGTTCCAGATTCAGAAGAGCATCATCATCCCTCAGGGTGAGATCTTCCTCTGCTCGGAGCCCGAGTTTGTCGGTGTGTTCCCGGTGATGTACTCACTCGACGTTGAAGAGAATCACCTTGTCGAGCAGTTCTACAAGGGCTGGGTGATGGACGAGCTCATCGGTATGGTCGTCTTGAACCCGAGAGCAATCTCCCGGATTCTGAAGAGCAACTCAGCAGTGGCTCCGAGTAAGCTGAACCTGAGTGGCCTTTCCTAAGACCTCTAGGTGACACTTGAAAGAAGACCCTTCACAGGGTCTTCTTTTTGTGGTAGAGTAGTTTACTCCGGTCAAGTCGATGGCACTCACCAAAGAACAACTAACCCCTCTAATCGAACAGGATATGTCCTGGGCGCAGATGCTCGATGTCTTAGGGTGCAGTTACGGGCAACTCCAATACTGGATGGGCAAGTACCAACTAAAGACGAAGTGGATGGTTCGCCAGGATCGGAATAAGGAGCTACTTCAAGAAGAGAAGAAAGAGTGCTCCCAATGTGTAGAGGTATTTACTCTCGAAGAGTTCCCTGTCGATGAACGCTCTGCTGATAGGCACTCGTCCGAGTGTCTCTACTGCTCACGGATTAGAACATCCGCACTCGCCAAAGCGTCTTACGATAAAGACCCCGAGACATGGAAGGCTCGCGGCCGAAAATGGCGATCAGAGAATCGAGACTGGAC
>Ga0210406_10008814_pt1 | contig 10078 bp, 6 predicted proteins | sample IncBWC30MmetaG_FD_155454 | JGI IMG/M metagenome (GOLD analysis project Ga0210406, IMG submission 155454) | Forest soil microbial communities from Barre Woods Harvard Forest LTER site, Petersham, Massachusetts, United States - Inc-BW-C-30-M | ecosystem: Environmental > Terrestrial > Soil >... | reverse complement strand
TTTGGTCGGACGAGACTTACAGAATTCTGGGCTTCGCACGAGAAACGAATCCCACGCTCGATCAGGTCTTCGACAGAATTCACCCTGAAGACCTGGACCGCATGCGAGAGATCAGAGAGCGTGCCGCACGGAACGGCATGGACTTGGATGTCGAGCATCGAATTCTCCTGCCCGATGGTGCCATCAAGTATCTGCACGCGGTTGCCCATGCGGGACGAGACAGCTCCGGAAATCTCGAGTACATGGGCGTAGTTACCGACATAACCGAACGCAAACGGGCCGACGAAGAGCGCGACGCGTTGTCTTGCGAACTACAGGAGAGCGAATCCTGGCTCGAAGAAGCCCAACGCGTCGCCAACCTTGGCTACTGGGTATGGAACCTTCAGACGAATCACCTGATCTGGTCAGATGAGACCTACCGCATCTTCGGGCTGACACCAGAGGACGAACTCATTGACTTAGACAAGCTTCGCGTAATGATCCACCCTGATGATCGAGAGCAGGTATTTCGGACAGCAGAAGAAGCCATTCGTTCTGGAGTGCGCGCTGACTGTGAACACCGGCTCCTTCGTCCCAGCGGCGAAATGCGTATCGTACACAGCTTGGGCGATTTGAAGAAAGACTCATCGGGGCGACCCTACCAAATGTTCGGCACGACCCAGGACATCACTGACCGCAAGCGCGCGGAGGAAGAACTCAAAGTACTGTACCGTGATTTGCAAGAAAGCAAGGCCTTGCTTGAAGAAGCTCAACGCGTTGCCCACGTAGGTTCCTGGGTATGGGATCTTGAGAAGAATCACGTGACCTATTCGGACGAATATTTCCGCATCTTTGGGCTGGCCTCAAGGAGAGGTCCCATGGACATTGCGGAAGTGCGCGAAATGATCCACCCTGAGGATCGAGAATATGTCTTTCGGACCGCAGAAGAGGCCATTCGTTCTGGGGAACGCGCTGAATGCGAACACCGGATCCTTCGTCCCAACGGAGAAATTCGCATTGTGCACAGCCGGGGCGATTTAAAGAAGGACGCATCGGGGCGGCCCTACCAAATGTTCGGTGTGAGCCAGGACATTACCGACCGCACACGATCAGAACAGGCCCTAAAGCGAAGCCAGTTCTATCTAAGCGAAGGAGAGCGCCTCGCTCATATGGGGAGCTGGGCGTCCAGCGATTTGGGTATCTCTTGGTCTGAAGATCTGGGTATCTATTGGTCTGACGAGGTATACAAAATTTACGGCCTGGACCTGGAGGACGGCCCTCCGAACCTTGAGCGGTTTTTGGCCGCTATCCACCCACAGGACCGAGCCTTCATGGCTGAAACCATCAAAGTGATGCATGAACAGCGCTGTGGCTGCGATGTAACAAAGCGGATTGTTCGACCAAACGGGGAGGTGCGGTACGTTCGGTGCGTGGGCGTCCCGGTTGTTGAAGATGGAGTTTTCCAGGGATTCCACGGCACCACAATGGACGTCACCGAGCAGGAGTTACTGACACAGGAATTGCGACGCCAGCAAGCATACCTGAACGAGGCGCAAAGCCTCACTCATGCTGGTAGTTGGGCGTGCAATCTTGTCAGGCGGGAGATATTCCACTCGTCGGACGAAAACGCTCGGCTCTATGGCTTCGATCCCAGCCAAGGCCCGATTCCATTCGACCGCTATTACAGTGCGATTCTTCCCGACGACGAACGAGCTATTAGGTCGAAACTAGAGAGTGCGATCAGCGAAGGGGCGGACTACGACGTCGAATTTCGGATTCGTCGTACCGATGGCGCCATCAGATTTCTGCGCGGCATCGGACATCACAAACCGTCTCAGGAAACCGGAGAATACGTCGGCATCACGATGGACATCACGGATCGAAGGCATGCGGAAAAGGAAGGCGAAAGGCTACGCCAGTTGGAGGCTGAACTTGCACACATCAATCGCGTCAACATGATGGGGGAACTGGCCGCCGCGTTGGCGCACGAAATCAAGCAACCCATCGCCGCCTCGATCACAAGCGCAAACGCTCTCTTGCGCTGGCTGGCACATGATCCACCCGATCTGGAAAGGGCACGGGCAACAGCTGCCAGGATTGAGCAGGACGGAAATCGTGCAGCCGACGTTATCAACAGTTTGCAGTCCTTCTACAGAACTGGAACCCTCGCAGATCGCCAGATCGTTGACGTGAAGGAAACAATTGGAGAGATGACCGGCTTGTTGAGGGGCGAAGCGGATCGGCACTCCATAAAGATACATACGGAGCTCGGGACCGACACGCCTAATATCCTGGCAAACCGAGTCCAACTTCAACAGGTCTTCATGAATCTGATGCTGAACGCGATCGAGGCCATGAAGGATACCGGAGGCAAATTGACGATCAGATCGCGCATGAATCCTGAAGGTCGTCTATTTGTTTCGATCAGCGATACCGGCGTAGGATTGCCAGCGGAAAGCACCGAACAGATTTTTGACCCTTTTCATACGACCAAACCGCAGGGGACGGGTATGGGGCTGACGATTACCCGCTCGATCGTGGAGTCATACGGGGGGCGGGTGTGGGCAACCGGCAATGAGGGTGCAGGCGCAACCTTCCACTTTATACTCCCCGGCGAAACCGAGGCTCATTGATGAAACCCGCGGCCGTTCCCACCGTGTTCATCATCGATGATGATCGTGGCATGCGACAGGCCGTCCAGGATCTCGTCGAGTCAGTTGGTCTCCGCGCCGAGTCGTTTGCAACTGGTCAGGAGTTTCTGAGCAGGCAACCTACCTCCAACCCGAGTTGCCTGGTTCTGGATGTACGACTTCCTCAGATGAGTGGCCTCGATTTCCAGCGCCAGTTAACCGAGATTGGTATGCAAATACCCATCATCTTTATTACCGCGCACGGAGACGTTCCTATGTCCGTCCGGGCGCTGAAATCGGGCGCCGTGGAATTTCTGACGAAACCTTTTCGCGACCAGGACCTGTTGGACGCGATTCAGCAGGCTCTCCAGGGTGACCGTGCGCAGCGAGAACAACAGGCGGAAGTTCGGGAACTGCATGGGCGGTATCAGACATTGACCGCGCGAGAGCGGGAGGTTATGGGACTCGTGGTCTCGGGAATGCTCAATAAGCAGATTGCCTCAGAAATCGGAACCAGCGAAGCCACCGTGAAGATCCATCGAGGCAACCTAATGCAGAAGATGCAGGCGGGATCGCTAATTGAATTGGTCCGTATGGCCGACAAGCTCAGAATTGTTCTTCCTAGATAGTGTAGAGATGTCTCTATAGACAGATTGCTATATCCGTCCTCCTCCAGTTCTAATCGGCTACCACCTGAGTAGTAGTTTTTTCGACTATGATCCGATTGCGCTTTCCTTGTGGAGAGCGTTACCTTTTGCCCATGAAGATCGAGCACAACCCAAGCCTTCTGGCAATCCTCGATGATGACAAGTCGGTTCAAAGCGCACTGCAAGATTTGATCGAATCGGCGGGGATGTCCACGCTCTGCTTCGACTCCGCAGAGCAGTTCCTGGGTTCCGGAGCCAGACACAAGGCTGCATGCCTGATTGCCGACATTGGCATGCCAGGCATGTCTGGTATTGAACTGCAAGCAAAGCTTAAGGCCGAACGATGCCGAATACCGATCATCTTCATCACCGGGCGCGGCGACATTCCATCGGCAGTAAGCGCGATGAAGGAAGGTGCGAGTGACTTTTTTACCAAACCGGTTGATGGAACTTCGCTGCTTAATTCGGTGGAACGGGCGTTCCAGCAGAATCTCGACAATCGCCGAGAGGCGCTCGAATGCGCAAGGCTGGTCGCCAGATATGAATCTCTGACGCCCAGGGAGCGAGAATTGCTGCCGCTGTTGGTTAGCGGTCTGTTAAATAAACAAGTGGCATTTGAGTTGGGCATCACCGAGTACACAGTTCAATTTCATCGCGGACACATTATGCGAAAGATGCAAGCCGACTCTTTTGCAGGCTTAGTCAGGATGGCGGATACGCTCAGCTCTCACCCGACCAGATCGAAGCCAAATTGAGCCAATTTGCCTGTCAAATTTAGAGTACGGATTTTCATGGCAATTCAGAGCGAGTGCTGTTGAAGGATTCTTGCAGCCATCCATGACTTCGCGAAATGAGAACTCGCAAACGGCTGCCGTCGATCTTGTGCGGGATAATTATTGGTAGATATCGATAAACCCTCCTGCACCTGTGATCGTGGTCGTATCGATGACGAGATTCTTCTTTTGTAGCGAATGGAAGAAGCAGCTATGCAGGAGTAATGAGATACGTCTCGTCGGCTCGAGTGGCAAAAATTGCCACATCATCCTTAATCGCCGCTTGCATCTGTCGGTGATCGCTGCCCCGAGCTACTCGCAGACCTTTCTCGGCCCACGGCGACACTAGCTTCGCTGTCTTCCCCTTCTGGCTATACAAGGACAATTGTGTCACTTTGTCGCCATCGTAGGTTGCACTCACAAGGAATGCACCTACAGCACGAAGGTTCTCGAAGCGCGCCGGACCTAGATTGCGAGTGTTAGGGAAGACTCGGATCGGACCAGCGTAACTCTGCATCATGCACTCGTTCAGGACGGCGGGCAACGAGAAATTCTCACACCAGAAGCCCATGTGCATCATATAGTCGAAATCAAGTGCCTGAGCATAGCGGCCTCCCGACTGACGAACTCGATCATTTGCTACGTCGTTGGGTAGACTGCAATACCGCACTTCACTTTTGAACCATTCGAGGTCGAGCATCCCAAGGCGATCGTGCGGGCTGTCCGCTGAGCAATGTTCCAATACTGGGTGTTTAGTTCTATGCCGACCTGTTCCCCAGGAAAGACGGGGGCCAGAGTTATAGGGACATTGTAAATATGGCCAACTGGAGCATTTACGACGTCTACCCAAACCTCGCCGTCAGATCCAGTTGCGGTAGGGTAAGGCGCCAGGTTCGCATAGATTTCGCTCCAACGAGTACGCTCGCCTTCGTCTACTGCAAGGATAACAGAAGCCTCTGCGACGGCTTTGAGCAGAAACTGCGTAAGCGCAAGGTCAAGAATGGAGTCTTGATTGAGGCGCTGATCGACCGTGAATCCCCAGTTCTCTGACGACACGGTTGGACTGAAATGGAATTTGTTGTCGTCAGTCCTCTTAACGTAAGCAGCGATGAATCGGGCGGCCTCTCTTAGAATTGGGTACACGCGGTGGAGATACTCGTTATCCTGTGTATAGAGATATTGCCACCATAAACTCTGAACCATCCATGGGGTCATTCCAAACTGATAGGCCCAAGGCGGTACTGGATAAGCTACGATCTGGCTGGGCGCTGGGTAGGAAGATACTGGAAACATGGCTCCCGGAAGTCCGAAATGCTCTGCCGCGAATTTCGTTGCGATTGGAAGGAGGTTCTCACAGAGTTCTACGAAGGGTAAGTGTTGCTCGACATGGTTGCTGGAAAAGACGCCCCAATAGACCTGTTCGCAGTTGTAGTCCGCATGATAGTCGCCGTGCCACGAGGTTCCTATATCGCCAGCCGACCAGTTTGCGAACAAGCCGGGCGCCACTTTATTCGGCCGCAAGCAACAAGCTAGGAAATATTGATTCTCGTACCAGATGCGTTCTAATTCGCGATCGTTGAATTCAACAGCAGAACGAGACCAGAATTCATTCCACTTCAATTCAGAGTTGTGCTGGATATTCCGTGATTCCGATTTCGCGAGTTCTGTGACGTGGAGACGTGCAACGCTTTTTGTATCGAGATCTTCCGCGGAATAAACATGGTTTTGCGGAATGGAGATCCAGTCCTGGCTGCCGCCAGTTGCCGTCTGTTGCTGAACCGAGCGTCTCAGAACGGCGTCGCGAGGAGTAGCAACGAGAGCGTCAATACGAAGAAGTTGCCGCGTCTCAGGCTTTAGGTGCACATCTGAACCAGGATCCGCCGGTTTGGCGGACCAGCGCCCAGAGACGCGAGCAAATAATGAAAAATTGCGGTCTTTGTCAGAACGTGGAGGAGACGGGCGGTCGCCGGTTGGACCTAAAGCAGGAAAGTATTGGAACGAGGAGAACTCCGCAAAGTCAGCAAAGATTCCGGCAGAGGTTTCGGGAGACGGCAGGAGTGCGGAAGCTTCTTTGCGCTTACCTGACTCGAAAGGTCCAGCATGAAAGCCGTCAATCTCTGGTGAATATACAACTGAGCGGAGTGGCAAGGCTTGGTTAGTCGAGGCAGAAACGAGTCCGGTTTCCAGTCGACGAAGACAAACAGCTGAACTCGACTGTTCTCATTTTCGAAGTTCGTGCATCTTAGTGTTAGGGTGAATAAACCACTCGCTAGGTCGAGAGTGTGTTGGCCGGGCTCGACCCATCTGGGATCCCAGTTGATCCAGATGGTGCCACACGGCCATGGGCGAGGGCACTTTTTCCCATCGTACGAAGTCGCCACTCTTTCGGAATACTCGCGGAAAAGGGGGATCCCAGACTCCAGATACTGCATATCTGGCTTCCCTATCCGTTTGGCTTCCTCACTGGCACGTTGCCAAAGTTGAAGTAGCTCCCGAAACGGGAGCACTTGGCCTGCGATGTCCTCGCTCACACGAATGTCCCAGCAGTCGTTCTTCCCAATGTGAATGGCAAGCGCATCCGGGCGCACAACTACACACGCGCCAACATCCCCGTTGCCCAGTAGCATCCCGTCAAAGAACGAGGCGCTCGGGACGTCACGCACGATCATGTGTCTCCGGGCAATCTCGGACGCATTGAGATGCTCACCTGTCGAGATCCCTGCGGTACCGCCGTCTGAAGCAACACTAGGGGTCGAACGGAGTGTGGCCAGGGATGCCAAGGCCGAGGTCTGAAGAAACTCTCGACGGCTGGTTCTCATAAGACCGGGTCCTTTCTGCAGGTGTTCTACGACAATTGGAAATAGCGCTCACGATTTGGCCGGTCTCGGGCGAAAGAGATTTTGATAGCGCTCTCAGCGCGACGGGCCAATAGGAACGGTTTCAAGGAGGTGGCGTGGAAGCGTGTACGTAAACGTCACCACACTTTACTCAGGAAAACTTTCGATTGTCAAGGATTCCTAAATCGGCGCGATGAACCGTGGGGAGGGCTGCGGAGCATTTCCCCGATGCATTTAGGCCCGTTGCGGACTCTTGCAATCAACTTCTGCAGCCTGCCGGAGGAAGGCAGCCAAGAAATAAGTCCTTGACAAATATCGGCACGTTGAATAAAAGATTGGCTGGAGCACGGGTACGTACACGAACATTGACACGGACATAGTCCTGGCGCGCTGCCTGTCCCTCATAGGTTTTTGGGACAATGCGTGCAGAGCATGTTAAGGACTCGGGCGGGAAAGCACTGGCGAACTCGATGGCGAAGCTGCCCGGGTCCTTCCTGTTCCTCTCTTGGATTTTCGCGCTTGCGATATCTGTCAGCGGCCAGTCCACATCGGCGTGGGGGAAGCCTTGAAGCCTATCCAAGATCATTCGACTGATCTGTGAGGGCGAAATCGATGCCGCAGAGCAATACGTGAGGGATGGAGCGCTTCGAATCGACCGGGTGCGACCATTGGGAAAGGCGGTTGAGAACATGCCTGGCGATCTGAGCGGCAAAGTCATACTGCTAACTGGCGGTGCCGATGGCATCGGCTATGAGTGTGCTTCTGCCTACGTGCGTGAGGGAGCCGCCGTGGCGGTCCTTGACCGAGAAGGCGAAAAGGCCGCGCAGGTTGTCGCCAAACTGGGATCCGATTGCATGGCGGTGCAGGCCGACGTTGGGGAAGGTCCCGCAGTGGAAGCCGCAATTCACGCAGTGTTGGCCCGCTACGGCAAACTGGACGCAGTACACAATAATGCGGGCATCGCGAGCCCGTCCAAGCCGTTGGACCAGACCACGGAGCACGAGTGGGATGAGTTGATGCGCGTCAATGTGAAATCCATCCTCTGGACAACGCGCTTTACTCTGGATGCTCTCGCCGCCGGCAGGGGCTCGATTCTCAACACCGCCAGCATGGTCGGATTGATTGGACAGGACAATCACGCTGCGTATGTGGCCTCTAAGGGCGCTCTCGTGGCGCTAACAAAAGCGATGGCCCTCGACTACGCGAAGAAGGGAATTCGCGTGAATGCCATCTGCCCTGCTGGCGTATGGACCCCGATGCTCGAAAGGTGGTGCTCCGAGCAACCCGAGCCCGCCCAGATTCGCCAATACCTCGATGACATCCATCTGCTCGGCTCCTGTCCCCATGGCGATGTGATTGCGGATGCCGCCGTTTTTCTTCTTTCTCAACGGGCGCGATTTATTACAGGTTGCATTCTACCGGTAAGCGGCGGCGCCGAACTGGGTTATCGACGCTGAGGGAGACGACCATGAGCAGTTTTGCAATCCGATCGATCGCCGCCGTTGACGCGCGCTTTCCATTGCCGGAGGGCGCTGGCAGCGATGCCATGCATACTTCTCCGGTGTACTCCATGTCCCTGACCCACCTGAAGACAGAAAGTGGGCCGACGGGCGTGGGCCTTGCACTCACCCTGGGCGATGGTAATCGACTCGTGTGCGAAGCGATCCGCATGCTGGCCCAGCCGCTCCTGGGGCAACCGATAGAAGAAGTCATGGCTGACTTTGGCAAATTCGCGTGTGCAATGGCGAATGATCCTGCTCTGCGATGGCTTGGACCGCACAAAGGTGTGGTGCATTTAGCGCTGGCTTCGATATCGAATGCCTGTTGGGACCTCTGGGCCAAGAGCCGCAATGTGCCTCTCTGGAAACTGCTGCTCGAGCTCGGTGATGAAGCGCTTGTGGCCGCGCTGGACCTGAGCTATCTTGAAGATGTTCTCTCGCATGACGAAGCGTTGGCCTTGCTGCGCAATGAACGGCCAACGCGACAAGTCCGCGAATCGATTCTGCGAACCGGCTACCCAGGCTATGACACTTCAATAGGGTGGATGGCGTATGACGACGCGAAAGTACGTGAACTCACGCTCAACGCCATGGATCATGGATTTCGAGCCTTCAAGCTCAAGGTCGGTTCGGACAATGAGGATCGAGACGCGCGCCGCGCGGCCATGTTGCGCGAGATAGCGGGCGACTCAGGCATTCTGATGTTTGACGCAAACCAACGATGGAATGCGCCCGAGGCGATGCGCAGGTGCCGGGCCCTGGCTTCGTTTAGGCCGCTCTGGATTGAAGAGCCCACGCATCCGGATGATATCCACGCCCACGTAGAAGTCGCTCGGGCTATCGCTCCGGTTCGTGTTGCTGCCGGTGAGCACGTCCCCAACCGAGTTGTGTTCAAGAACTACTTCCTTTACGGTGGAATCCATTTTGTTCAGGCAGATTGCACACGACTCGCAGGCGTGAACGAGTTCCTGGCAGTCAGTTTGATGGCAAAGAAGTTCCAACTGCCGATTGTGCCGCATGTCGGCGACATGGGGCAGATTCACCAGCATTTGGTTCTCTTTAATCATGTGGCGCTCAATCATGAAGTGTACTTTCTTGAGCACATCCCGCATCTGCAGGAACACTTCCTCTTTCCGGCACAGTTAAGTGGAGGTCTCTACAAACCGCCCCAGGAGCCGGGCGCATCAACCGACCTACACTTGACAGCCGAGGACAGATAAGTGTCACAGTCGTTTTGGGGTGGTATCGCCTTGATTTTCGTAGCAGGATTGATGGCAGGCGACTGTATGCTTCCCCTCAAGTTCAGTCGAAATTGGCGTTGGGAGAACACCTGGCTCATCTTTAGCTTGGTTTCATTGGTCGTTCTTCCCTGGGCTCTTGCGCTGGTCCTGGTGAATCACCTGTTTCAGGCTTACAATTCGTTGGCTGCCGCCCAGTTTGTCGCTCCCATTCTGTTCGGAGCCGGGTGGGGTATTGCGCAGGTACTCTTTGGGATTTCGATTCAACGCCTGGGTCTCGCCCTCGCATACGCCATTGTGGTCGGATTGGGAACGCTGCTGGGGACGCTGGTTCCGTTATTCGTACAACATCGAGCGCAGGTTGGCAGGGCGCTTCTGATCCCAATTTTGGCCGGGATTGTAATCATGTTGATCGGAATCACCCTATCGGCATGGGCCGGGCAGATCCGAGAACACCGTCAGGAGGCCGTCGCGC
>Ga0210406_10008810_pt1 | contig 10078 bp, 9 predicted proteins | sample IncBWC30MmetaG_FD_155454 | JGI IMG/M metagenome (GOLD analysis project Ga0210406, IMG submission 155454) | Forest soil microbial communities from Barre Woods Harvard Forest LTER site, Petersham, Massachusetts, United States - Inc-BW-C-30-M | ecosystem: Environmental > Terrestrial > Soil >... | reverse complement strand
CGCTCTACCGCCGCGTTGGAGGCCGCCATCGCCGCCTACATCGACGCCCGCAATGCCGACCCCAAGCCCTTTCGCTGGACCAAAACCGCCGACGACATCCTGGCCTCCATCGAACGGTTTTGTCACCGCACTATCGCGGTCCACGCCCAATGTGGATAGGAACTTCTGATTCAGGACACTAGCACGGATTATTCTTGGTACGCGCGCCTCAGGGTGTTGAAAGCTGTAAAGCGAGCCGACACCCGGGACCACCGCCGCTTTTAGTCGCGCAACCGTGATATCCCGCTAACACATTGATTTCAAAAGACAGTCCCAGGCTGATGTGAGAGCATCCCGGGGTATGGTGGGTTGGCACCTGTAAAGCGAGCCGACACCGGGGACTACCGCTCGTTTAAGTCGCGTGACCGTGATATCCCGCTAACGCATTGATTTAAAAAGCCAGACCCCGGGCTGACGGTGGAGGCATGACCCACGCGCCTGTCGGATTTCTTTACAGTTCAAACTATATGCGAACACGGTGAGCGGGAATTAATCTTGTATTATGGCGGATATCCTCTCTTGGCACACTTGTTGCGTCTAAAACTTTGAGACGATTGTTATACCACACGCACACGAACGAGATGCAAAATGATGCCGGTACGGATGAAACGGACAAGCCTTGGGGTCGCGGCGCTCTTGGTCGCCGGCGGTCTGGCGGGCGTTCTCGGCGCAAGTTCTGCCAATGCGGACCTTATCGAAACTATTAACCAGCCGAATGCGGCGCTAAGTGGGTTTACGCCAGGGTACGTGAGCCTGGATATTCATTGGATCGATACCACCCATGCCACTGCGACGTTTACTTCGCTCTCAAGCGGCACCACCCTCTACCGGATGGGAGATGGCAGTACCGCGGATCTCAATGTAGCCGGAAGCTTTAGTGCCGCTTTCGGTTCGGAGTCGGGCACCGCAACCGGATTTACACCAACTTTTAGTGCTTTCAGCTCCGGCCAGGTCGATGGATGGGGACAATTCAATCTCACCCTCGACAACGTTGACGGGTATGGGGACAGCGCAACCCAAGTCGTCATCAATCTGACTGCGACGGGTGGTAATACCTGGGCGGACGCAGACCACGTGCTCACAAACAACGCCAATGGCGCTAATGCAGCCGCTCACGTTTTCCCGTGTGCTGAGCAAGCAGGCGGCAATTGCGACGCAAGCATCAATACCTTCGCCAATAACACGGGCTTTGCGTCGAATGGCGGCACCAATATCCCGGTTCCGGAACCCGCCAGCCTGATCTTGCTCGGCAGCGCTTTGGTCGGGCTTGGCTTCTTTGCGCGCCACCGCAAGAGCGCGTGAGGAAAACCGACAACCCTCGAAACAACCGGCGCCTCCCAGCGCCGGTTGTCTTGCTGGCTCCTGCCTGTGGTTTCCAAGAAGGTTGTTCATATCGTCAAGCATGCAGGAGGAGAGAGTCCCGCCGAGAGCCCTGATGGCAAGCCCTCTTTGCCGGGAAATCGAACTCGGCTGGAGCGGTGGGAAGTTATAGCCGGGCGTTTCGGCTGAGCCTGTGTCGGATTTCTTTACACTCGGACACGATCCACGACGATAGCTAACTTATCGATAACCCTGGAGAGAGGCGGCGCAAATGCTCAGCTAATTAATCGAGTTCCTAGAATCGGCAGCGGCCCGTTAATGGCTCTCTTTACGATTTGTCTGTCGGAATTTTTTACACCTCGTCATGGTCTGTCGAGGCGCCGCATTCTCCTACTTCATTGAGTTTCCTGAAATCGGCGGTAGCTTCGGGCCGCATCTTTACGATTAGCCTGTCGGAATTTTTTACAATCCTGTTCTCCCGAGGGCAGCGTTAACCGCGAATGTTAAGCAAACAGCGGGTGTGGCACGAAAGGTGCACGGGATAAGGCAGTCGTGCTCTGCTTTCCAATGCGAGGGGAAATTATGCATACCTTAACCATGCTGATACGCAAATTGGGGCCAAAGTCGCTCGCTATCGGGGCGGGCATCGCGGCGTTGGTCGGGCTGGCGGCTTCGCCGAGCGATGCGAGCATTATTACGTTGGGGCCGGGCTCACCGATCAACAGCACAATCACGGGGATCGGCAACATCAGCTTCACGCCGACACCGGCCACCGAGATCTTGCAGGTAACGGATCCTGAATATTCTGCCGATTTCCCCAATCAGAATCCCTCGACGGTCGGAACTGGCGTAGGCACCGTATTTGGCGTACCAACGCCAAGTCTCGTCGATAATTTTGAAACGATAGGCAACACATTTAATCAAACCGGCCTAGTGCCGTACAACTACGCTGCCATTCACAACGATACGGGCGAGCTGATTTTCTTTTACAACACTCTGGAGACAAGCTTCTCCTATAATACCGCTGAGGCGCTGAGCAACATACGCTTCTACGCCTGTGTTCCGGGGACCGTCGGCTGCAATCAGGCGCCGCCCCTCGTCCCGGAGCCGGCCAGTCTCGCTCTGCTCGGGTCGGCGTTGGTTGGCTTCGGCATCTTTGTCCGGCGTCGCCGGGCCGTCTGATCGGCAGACCAATTCTTGTTGTTAGGCGCAGGGCGGGGCCGAGGGTCACCCCCCCGCCCTGCGCATGACCTCTGGCTCGCGTGGTGAGCTTCGCCGCCAGCAGGCGTCGCCGCGTACTAACAATGCTTTTTTTGGCAGGTCTTGGGTGAGCTTACGGTCACCGTGGCCAGAGCAGTGGCCGACCCGCCATTCCCGGTGCAGGTGACCGAATAGGCAGTCGTCACGCTAGGCAAGACGACGGCCGAGCCAGACGTCCCCGAAGCAGCGAATCCGCCGCCCCTACAGGACGAGGCGTTGGTCGCACTCCAGGATAGTGTCGACCCCTGCCCAGGGCTTATCTTTGTTGGGGAGGCCGAAAGCGAAGCGGTCGTCGCAGGAGGTGGTGTGGTGAAGGAGCCGGCGGTGCAAGCGGTGTAGCTTGGCGCAGTCCCCCAACACGTGCTGAAGATGTTGCCGCCCACCGGATCGGAAGGGTTCGAGGTCTGTCCCCAGGCTCCTGACATCTGAATGCCGTTCGCGGCGAGCGTCAGGTTGGGGTTCACACCATTGGCGAAGACCGGATCGTAGGTCACCTTCACATAATCGGCGAGCGGCAGAAAGCCGGTATTGTAATAGGGGGGCTCGGTGATCCATTCGGCGGACGCCATGCTGGACTGGTATTGGAAGTTCTGTGTCCAGGTCCAACCGGCCGTCTCGTCGGTCATCGTGAGTTGCCAGGTTTGGACCTGGGCCGGCGAGCATGCGGTGGTGCACTGCAGCGAGGCGGTGATAATATCACCCGCCTTGACGGTGTACGGGATCGCCTGAGTGACCGCAGGGTAAAGCTCGTACCAAACCTGATGGGAGGCTGCCCCCGAGGTTGACACATAGCTCTCTGATCCGAGTTGGATCAGGGTGGAATCGCCGTACCCTCCGATGCCCACCCAGTTGAGTACATATTCGTAGCCATAAGGGGTACTGCCACCGTCATAGGTTACGCTCGGGACCTGCCAAGTCGCAGAAGCGCTGGTATAGGGCGCGCCGGCAGTGACGGCGTAACCTGCCCAGCTTTGCGTCGTAATCGTTCCGCGGAAGCCATACTTAAGGCTGCCGTCGGAATTGCGGTAGGGTTGCATCGGGACATGTGTCGGCCCATCGGAGGGCTCCGCGGTTTGAGCGACCGCGGGGCCGCCCGCGACCGCGACGGCGACAGCGATACCGCACAAGAGACATGCAAGGTTCGATTTCATCCGTTTTCCTCGCGAGGTAATCCGAGGAAAACCTAAGTCATAGATGTTACTACACTATTGTATGACTGTGCTTAATATAATAAATATTAGAGATTTGCCAACGACCATTCTCCAAACTTCTCGGTTAACGGGATCTTGTCCAGAGGACTATGCCGATCCGAAACGACGCAGCGACACTCTCGGCAGAGCGATCGCCGTGAACTCGATACTCGTCCGATCGTGAACGAGCCGCAACGGGCGGGCTAAAATTGCCACAATGGCCTGATACGGTGTCGCCTTTCTAAGCGATAGCCGCGTCCCCCCTTTCCGGCGCCGAGGCGGATCGAGCGTTTCAACCTCTAGGAGAATATTTGCTGCAGATTCGCTGTAGATGCAGCAACGAGTAATAGTTGACGCAATTGCAGATTGCAGATGTCGGGAACCGCCACCGAAGAGGTCTTGCCTTCGCCTAGGGCCCGTGCACAAATCACGGTCCCGGGCGGCGAAATCGTGGGCGCCGCCGGTGCGGTGGCGAGGGCGAGATGAAGGCGCTGGTCGCGGTCAAGCGGGTCATCGACTACAACGTCAAGATCCGGGTCAAGGCGGACAAGACCGGGGTCGAGACCGCCAACGTCAAGATGTCGATGAACCCGTTCGACGAGATTGCCGTCGAAGAGGCGCTGAGGTTGCGCGAGGCCGGCATAATCGAGGAGGTGATCGCCGTCTCGCTCGGGGCGCCGCAGTGCCAGGAGACCATTCGCACGGCGTTGGCGATGGGTGCCGATCGCGGCGTGCTGGTTGAGACCACTGCGGAATTGCAGCCGCTCGCCGTCGCCAAGCTGTTGAAAGCGGTCATCCTCCAGGAAAACCCGGAGATCGTGATCATCGGCAAGCAGGCGATCGACGACGATTGCAATCAAACCGGCCAGATGCTGTCGGCCTTGCTCGGCTGGCCGCAGGCGACCTTTGCCTCGAAGCTCAAGATCGCCGACGGGCACGCCGAGGTGACGCGCGAGGTCGATGGCGGGCTCGAGACGGTAGCGATCAAACTGCCGGCGGTCATCACCACCGATTTGCGGCTCAACGAGCCGCGCTATGCCTCCTTGCCCAACATCATGAGGGCGAAGAAGAAGCCGATCGTGACAACGACGCCGGAAACGCTCGGCGTCGATGTGACGCCGCGCCTGGTCGTGCTCAAGGTCGAGGAGCCGCCGAAGCGTCAGGGCGGCCACAAGGTGGGCTCGGTCGCCGAGCTTGTCGACAAGCTCAAAACCGAGGCGCGGGTGATCTGATGGCTGCCCTCGTCGTCGCCGAGCACGACAACAGCGCGCTGAAGCCCGCGACGCTCAACGCCGTCGCCGCCGCCAAGGAAATCGCCGGCCACGATGTTGATATCCTGGTGGCGGGCAAGGACTGCCGGGCGGTGGCGGAGGCCGCTGCCGTCGTCGCCGGGGTGCGACGAGTGCTGGTCGCTGACGACGGGGCCTACGATCATGGGCTTGCCGAGAACCTCGCCCCACTCCTCGTCAGGCTCGCCGAGGGATATTCGCATCTGCTGGCACCGGCGACGACCTCCGGCAAGAACCTGATGCCGCGGGTCGCCGCCCTCCTCGATGTGATGCAGATCTCCGACATCAGTGCCGTGGTCTCGCCCGATACTTTCGTGCGGCCGATCTATGCCGGAAACGCGCTGCAGACGGTTCAGTCCAAGGATCCGATCAAGGTGATCACGGTGCGCGGCACCGCGTTTCCGCCGGGCGAGGCAACGGGCGGCTCGGCGGCGGTCGAGGCGGTCGCCCCGACCGGCTCGGCCGGGCTCTCGGAGTTCCTGCGCGCCGAGCTGTCGAAGTCGGAGCGTCCCGAGCTGACCAGCGCGCGCGTCATCATCTCGGGCGGGCGCGGCATGCAATCGGGCGACAACTTCCATCTCCTCGAAAAGGTCGCTGACAGGCTGGGCGCCGCGGTCGGCGCCTCGCGCGCCGCGGTCGATGCCGGCTTTGTGCCCAACGACTATCAGGTCGGCCAGACCGGCAAGATCGTGGCGCCGGAGCTCTACGTCGCGGTCGGGATCTCGGGCGCCATCCAGCACCTTGCCGGGATGAAGGATTCGAAGGTCATCGTCGCGATCAACAAGGACGAGGAGGCGCCAATCTTCCAGATCGCCGATTACGGCCTCGTCGGCGATTTGTTCAAGATCCTCCCCGAGCTCGACGCCGAGCTCGAGCGCCGTCAGTGAGCCCGGTGCCCGGTCCAAGCGACCGGCTGCGCCGAATCGGCGTGATCGGCGCCGGGCAGATGGGCGAAGGCATCGCCCATGTCTGCGCGCTCGCCGGGTTCGAGGTCATGTTGACCGACATCAGCGAGGAGGCCCTGCAACGCGGGCGCGAGGCCATCGACCGCAACCTGTCGCGTCAGGTTGCCCGCGGCAAGGTCAGGGAGGAAGACAAGGCAGCGGCACTAGAGCGTATCCGCACCGGTCTCGACTACGCATTGTTCGGCGATTGCGACATGGTCATCGAAGCCGCCACCGAACGGGAAGAGATCAAACGCGAGATCTTCAAGAAGCTGACGCCTGCATTGCGGCCCGAGACACTGATCGCGACCAACACCTCGTCGATCTCGATCACCCGGCTCGCCTCCTCGACTGATCGCCCGGGCAAGTTCATCGGCATGCATTTCATGAACCCGGTGCCGGTGATGAGCCTGGTCGAGCTGATCCGCGGGATCGCCACTGAGGAGGATACCTTTGCCGCTGCTCGCGATCTGACGCTCACGCTCGGCAAGACGCCGATCGCCGCCGAGGATTTCCCGGCCTTCATCGTCAACCGCATCCTGTTGCCGATGATCAACGAGGCGGTCTACACGCTCTATGAGGGGGTGGGGTCGGTCGAGGCGATCGACACGGCGATGAAGCTCGGCGCCAACCACCCGATGGGCCCGCTCGAGCTCGCCGATTTCATCGGGCTCGACACCTGCCTCTCGATCATGCAAGTGCTTTATGAAGGGCTCGCCGACAGCAAATACCGGCCGTGTCCGCTGCTCGTCAAATATGTTGAGGCCGGCTGGCTCGGCCGGAAGACGCGCCGCGGCTTTTACGATTATCACGGAGAAGGGCCGGTCCCGACCCGCTGAGCCGCGACATCTCGTCCCGGAAATCTTGTCTCGGCCCAGGCAATTCGTTATCAAGCCGTCACAATCGCGTGCTATGCCGGCCCGCGAGCGAGGATGAGCGGGACGGGTGCTCGTGACTGCCAGCCTGGACAACTGCCCGGCTCTGGTGCTTAACGCCGACTTCCGGCCGCTGAGCTATTTTCCGCTGTCCCTGTGGTCCTGGCAGGACGCGATCAAGGCGGTGTTTCTCGATCGCGTCAACATTATCGACCATTACGACGTCCGCGTGCGCAGCCCCTCGTTGGAAATGCAGCTGCCGAGTGTCGTCTCGTTGAAGGAATACGTGCCGGCGGCCCGGCATCCGGCATTTACCCGGTTCAACGTGTTTCTGCGCGACCGCTTCACCTGCCAGTATTGCGGCGAGCCACATCCCTCGCACGATCTGACCTTCGACCATCTCGTGCCGCGCTCGCGCGGCGGGCGCACGATCTGGACCAACGTCGTCACCGCCTGCGCCACCTGCAATCTGCTCAAGGGTAATCGGCTGCCGCGGGAGAGCGGAATGCATCCGCTGCACCGTCCAGTCCAACCGACGACCCATATGCTGCAGGCGAACGGCCGCGCCTTTCCGCCCAACTACTTGCATGAGAGCTGGCGCGACTATCTCTACTGGGATACCGAGCTCGACCCGAATTGAACCTCGCGCCCGGCAATGGTGCGGACGGCGGGACTCGAACCCGCACTCCCTTACGAGAAGCAGATTTTAAGTCCCGGAGTGTCGAGTTCTGGATAATTCTCGGTCGGCCAATAGACCAGATATTTCAATCATTTGTATCACATGAGGCGCGGCGATCAGAGCCCCGGAAATCTCGAGAATTCTGTCTCGATCTTGGCAGGATTGCACCGGAACTACACACGATCGTGGCAGAGATCTGCGATCATGTAGAATTTCGGCGAACGCAACCGGGAGCTGTTGCTCTCGGCCGGCGGTCTCGCCCGACTTGGCGGACGCGCTGGAGCGGGCCAAGGCAAGGAGCCACATTGGCCATCGCCTGACTTCTGATCCTCACGGGTGCCTGAAAATGCCCGACAACAACACCGGAGCCAAAACCGTGCCGCTCGGCGCACTCGCCCTTCGCGCGCTGGCCGAGTTGCCGCGCCAGGAAGGCAGCCCATACGTTCTGCCAGCCGAGCGCGGCAACGGACATTTCGTCGGCATCCAGAAGCCGTGGCAACGCGTCCGCGGGGGCGGCCGGGCTCGACGATGTCCGCATTCATGACCTTCGGCACAGCTTCGCCTCGATCGCCGTATCCGGCGGCGACAGCCTCTACCTCGTCGGCAAGGTACTTGGCCATCGTCAATCCCGAACCACCGAGCGCTATGCCCATCTGAAGGACGACCCGCTGCACGCCGTCGGGAATCGCACGTCGGAAGGGATGGCGGCTATCATGCAGAAGGTGCCGGCAGCGTCGTCCCTCTTTCCGAGCGCGCCGAGATATCGCTCCCCATGCTGCGTCGGGTCGAACGGTGACGGTGGATCGATCAAGCCTTGCACGTATGTCTCCTTCCGTGCTTCTCATCGCCTCGTGGCCGGGATCGGGGCATGCCAAACCCACCACATGCTGGTCAGGTTAATCCGGCTCTCTTAGAGCGCCTAGGCCGCATCGCCTACCACTGGGCATACGTGGAGCGGCTGGAAGCTGATTTCCTGGCATTTCTGCTGCAGGCGAATCCTGCCTTCCTTCATGTCGTTTCCCAAAACGTATCAGGCAGCACGATAACGGGTTGGCTTAGAACCCTTTCTTTGGTCCGGTTCACCGATGCGCAGACACACGACGGTCTCAGGATCCTATTCGGTCGGATCGATGATGCTAGGGCCGCGCGTAACGCTCTCGTCCACGGTCTGTGGCGACCCGGATCCGAGCCTCGCACCGCGACCGTGACGACTATAAAAGTCGACCGGGCCGAGATCGTGAAGTGGGAACTTGTAACCCTGGACGATCTCGACAGTCAGATTGGAGAGATCGGCGAGATCTACGCCGAGTTGATTGCACTTGGTTCCCAGCTCGGCTTCCATCAGGCGCCTCAACGCCAACCGTGATCGACGGTTGGCGTCTTGATCGTCCCTAAGACTGGCGTCGGGCTCCCGCGTCACAGTTGTGCTCCACGTTAGCTCTTGTGACGTATATAATCTCCCGAAAGCGCCCAGTTTCCACAGCCTTCGTCGCTACCGGCAAAGAGGGGCATTTAACCCCGTTAAGCGCTGATCTTTCCCCATAAGTCTGCATCGGACAATGAACTGTAGGCGGTTTGCTGGCGGTCGTTGGGATCACGAGGTGGGGTGCGCACGGTTGGCCGGGTCATGGCGGCATGGCGTAAGCGGTGCGGAAGCTGCGAAAGGCGGCGGTGATGTCGTCCATTCGCTGGAGGCCGCGCCACAGGGTCTGGGTTCCCGGCTCGCCATCGGATTTGCGGGCGAGAAAGCCGCCGAGCTGGGCAATGGAGCGGGTCATCGCTCGCAGCGAGGGCGGCTGCTCGGGCGGCGGCTGACGGGTCTTGAAGACGATGACGGCCTTCCATTGGTCGTCGTCAAAGGCGACGGTGCAAGGCAGATCCGGGGTGACGCGGCCCAACCACGTCAGATAGTGGATGCGCCAGGCCACCACGGCGTCGATCGCCAGGCAGGCTTCCAGGCGGTCGGCGGTGGCGAGCTGGCGATCCTCGATCTGACAGCCGCTCTTGAGGATGCGGTGGAACACCTCGATCCCCCAGCGCTTGGCATACCACTGGACCCGCTCGACGGCGTCGACCAGGCCGGTCACCGGCACCGTGGTCAGCAGCAGCCATTCCACTGGCTCGTTGACCTGGTTGGGCGGGTGCTCTTCGCGGATCAAGACGGCCCACAGCGGGATCGCGGCGAGCTCCGGCTTGGCGAGGGGCGGCGGCAGGGTGACTGCGTCGAAACGCACACTCAGCTCTGCGGTACGGGCCGGCTGCTTGCCGCGTCGGGGAACCTCGAGCGTGATCGTGCCCGCCTTGGGCCGCAGATGCACATGCATCCCCAGCGGCTGGACTTCCCGCTCGAGGCGGCGGTTTTTCTCCTTGGCGCGCACCACGACATCGAGCCCCCGGGTGCGGGCCTCCAGCAGATACTCGAAGATGTCGGCTTCGCGATCGGCCAGGGTGATGATGCGGGTGCTCGGACACTGCGCGGCGG
>Ga0210406_10008807_pt1 | contig 10081 bp, 7 predicted proteins | sample IncBWC30MmetaG_FD_155454 | JGI IMG/M metagenome (GOLD analysis project Ga0210406, IMG submission 155454) | Forest soil microbial communities from Barre Woods Harvard Forest LTER site, Petersham, Massachusetts, United States - Inc-BW-C-30-M | ecosystem: Environmental > Terrestrial > Soil >... | reverse complement strand
TCTGCGCGGCAGCCGCAGGCGGCTTCGCGGCATCTTCGGCACGGCAGGGTGAGTTCAACGCCGCGAGCAGCAGCGCTGCAGCGGCAATACCCTTAAGATTATTCGTCATCGCAATCATCCTTTTGCTGACTTGAAAATGTCGCCCGCCAAAAATCCGCCTGCCGGGGAGCGGCAGGCGGATTCTCCGCGGAGCGCGGGGTACGCGTTACTTGGAAGCGGTGTTGGTGGCTTCGGTGTTGACCACCTGAACGCGACGGTTGATCGCGTCGGCCGGATTTTCCGCGTCCTTCAGATGGGTCTTGCCATAGCCGACGGTGACGAGGTCGCCGGAGGCGATATGGTAGTGGTCCACCAGATAGCGTTTGATGGTGTCGGCGCGGCGTTCAGACAGATCCTGGTTGAAAGCGTCGCCGCCGATGCCGTCGGTGTAACCCGAAACGATGAAGGTCGCGCCCTTCAATTGCTGGTCTGACAGCGCCTCGCCGAGGTGCTGCACCGCCGACATCGAACCCTGGCCGATCGAGGCCGAGTTGTAGTCGAAGTTGATCTCCAGATCGATCTTCGGCTTGTTGGCGGCGAGTGCGTCGATCTGGTTGCGCTCGTCCATCGACAGCGAACGGGTCGGGCGGTTGCGCACGGTGTTGATGAAGCTGCTGTCGGCGGCCCGCTGTGGGTCGACCGACAGGCCGCGGGTCAACGGCGGCGCCTTCAGCGCATCGACGATGCTGCCCTTGGAGGGATTGTTGTCGCCTGCGAATGCCAGGCCGGCGGTCATCGACAGCGCGGCGCTGATGGCAATCGCCTTAAGTCCGAAAAACCTGACGAAGCTGGTCATTGTCGTAATCCTTGGAGTTACACGCCTGATGGCGGTTGGATGGGCCGAACATAGGACCGGTTCGAACACTTGAATGTGATGTACGTCACAGGGCGAAAAGCCGCTGGTTCACTGTGAGTTAAGGGCCTCCCGCGGTTGGGCGCTGCCCAGCGCAGCTGGCGCGGCGGACTCTTTACTTATGGGACTAGTGGCGGCTGGGTCCGGTCACGTCGCATCCAAAAGCGAGCCGGTTCGATCCCGGAAAAAGCCTGAGTGATTTCGGTCACAGTCGCCGCGCGCAAGAGCGATCAGATTGTCGGCCAACGGAGCGGCCCAGCACGGGCACCTCCTGCGGGCTTAGGACAAAGGGGAGATCATCATGCGCTTCTGGATTGCAGCCTTATCAATCGCAACACTCTTGTTCAGCGGCGACGCTGCGCTCGCCGACAAGCGTGTCGCTTTCGTCGTCGGCAACGGCGCCTACAAGAATGTGCCGCAATTGCCGAACCCGACGATGGACGCCAAGACCATGGCGAGCACGCTGCGCAATGTCGGCTTCGACGTGGTCGAAGGTTATAATCTGACCCGCGACAAGATGACGGAGAAGCTGCTCGAGTTCGGCCACAAGGCGGAAGGCGCCGATATCGCGGTGTTCTATTATGCGGGCCACGGCATCGCGATGGGTGGTACCAATTATCTGCTGCCTGTTGATGCCGACCTGAAGAGCGAGGCGGACGTCAAGCTCGGTGCCACCATCAATGTCGACACCACGCTGGATCAGACTATGCAGGACGCCAAGGTGAAGCTGGTGTTCCTGGATGCCTGCCGCGACAACCCGTTTTCGGCCAGGATGCAATCGGCAAAACTGAGCCGGGGTCTTACGGTCGACTCCGGCCTTGCCGCGATGAACACCGGGCAGGGCACGCTGATCGCATTCGCGACCAGCCCCGGCCAGACCGCGCTCGACGGCGACAAGGGCACCAACAGCCCGTTCACCCGCGCGCTGGTCGCCAACATCACCCAGCCCGGCGTCGAGATCCAGCAGGCGATGACCAAGGTGCGCGCCCAGGTCAATGATGAGACCAACAAGAATCAGATGCCCTGGGGCCATACCGACCTGACCGGCAGTGTCTATCTCAACCCGGCGTCGCTGCCCGCCGATGCCAAGGCAGACAATAAGGCTGATGGTGCCAAGGAAAATAATAAGGCCGACGCGCCGGCCACCACGGCGGCAGCGCCTGCCTCCGACATGGAGCTCGAGTTCTGGCGTTCGGTGAAAGATTCCAAGAAGGTCGAAGAGCTCAACGCCTATGTCACCAACTATCCGAACGGCGCTTTCAAGCCGCTCGCGCTGACCCGCATCGCCAAGCTGCAGGGCAGAGACACGAGCCCCGACGCGACCCGCAACCTCACCGTCGATACCTCCTCGCTCAGCGATGAGGCCGACCAGGTGGCCGAAGACCAGATCAGGCTCGACCGCGGCACCCGCCGCGACGTGCAGCGCCGCCTCACCAAGCTCGGCTTCGACGTGCACGCAACCGGCAAGTTCGACGACGAGACGCGCAACGTGATCAAGCGCTGGCAGGCTGTCCGTGGCTATCCGAGCACCGGCTTCCTGAACAAGGCCCAGCACACCGCGCTGATCTCGGAGAATCTGGCGAGCCGCGCGCCCGAAGAGGATGACTCCTCGCCCTCCTCGTCGGATGACGATCACTCCTCCTCGCATGTGCGTCGCCACTATAGTGGCGGTGGCGGCGGTCGGCACTATCGCGGCGGTGGCGGCGGACCCGGCGCCTTCTTCGGCGGCATGATGGGCGGACTGTTCCACCGCTGAGCCTCTGCTCGACTTAATCCTAAAGACCAAAGGCGACCCGAGCGGGTCGCCTTTTCGTTGCGGGTGGGAATCACGTTATCGTTCCACCGTCTGACCCGCGACTCAAAGCCGTCGCGGCAGCGCCGATCTGCGAACAACAAATCGGCCAGATGCGCACCTAGAACGCATTTCCAAACAATAAAAGCCAAGAAAAAAACTAAAGAAAAAAGCGAAGCAGGGGCCGTGATTCCATCAGTTAAGCGACAAAACGAGTACCAGGGGTATCGCGCCGGCACACCGGATCGACCGATTGCAGTCAATTCGATGCCGATCCTGATCGGTGCGGCGATGATCGCGGCCGCAATCCTGCTCTCGACGCTGGTGAACGCGCTCGGGACCCGCTATTTCGGTTTCGAAGGTCCGACCGAAGAGAGCGCCTGGCTGATCGACCGATTGACCGGCCATGTCTATCGCTGCGAGGCTCCGGTGAAGGGACCGGCCTCCTGCGACCCCGACATCGCAACCGGCAGCATCGCGGCCAAGCCGAAACCTTAAAGCCCAAACCTTAAAGCCGAAACCTCCTCGAGCCGTCGCGACCACTCGGGCCGATTCGCGATCGGCGGGATAGCTGCGTCGCAGCAAAAAAATGTCTTCTTCCGGAAACGTTCGCAGTGGAGGATACGTATCCCGGTAGTCAGCAGGACGCTGGCTATCTTTCCAAAGTGAGGTTCAGATGAGAATACTGGTTGCCGCCGCCGTGCTTTCCGGCCTGGCCGTTTCACTGGCTGCTTCGCCCGCTTCTGCTGCGATGATGGCCTGCACCTCGGACAATCTGGCGAAGTCCACCGCAATGATGGCCCCTGGCTAGAACCAGGCCAACAAGGAAATGGCCGCCGCGAACATGGACATGAGCAACGGCAAAATGGGCAGCGCCTGCCGCCACTACATGAAGGCCCAGAAGATGAGCATGGCGAAGTAAGACCGCTCGCGCAAAAATCTTTTTCTTTTAGCCTTGCCGCGCTGCTGCCAAAGCCAGCGCGGCTTTTTCTTGATCTCTTTCTTGATCTCTTTCTTGGCGCTTGTCCTGACGCGAATCCGGCTAGACTAAACCGTCATGTCCCGCGCGGCGCCATCCCATCCCCTGTCAAAACTCCAGGCCAGGCGTATCTGGATTGCTGCCCAGCGGCTCGATACGCCGTCGCCGTTCGGGGCCGGCGCGGTCGCGGTCGCGGATGCAATCTCCCATCTCGGCTATGTGCAGATCGACACCATCAACGTGATCGAGCGCAGCCATCACCACATCCTCTATACCCGCATTCCCGATTATCGCCGCGCCGATCTGCGGCAGGCCCAGAGCGCCGACCGAAGCGTGTTCGAATACTGGACGCATGCGCTGTCCTATGTCGCCGCGAAGGACTTCCGCTTCTTCATTGCCGACATGAAGCTGCACAAGCGCGAGGGCCATAAATGGTACCCCTCGGTCGAGCCGGCCGATACGCGCAAGGTGATGCGGCTGTTGAAGCAGGGGCCGCTCACCATCCGCGACATCGAGGATGATGTCCTGGTCGAGAAGTCGCATCTGTGGGCGAGCCGCAAGCCCTCGAAGCGCGCGTTGCAGCTTGCCTTCTATACCGGCGCAGTCACGGTCTCCGAGCGCAACGGCATGCTCAAGACCTATGAGCTGATGGACCGGCATTTCGGCTGGGACAAGCTGCCGAAGGCCGCTTCAAGCGCCGAGATCACCCTCTATCTCCTCGATCGCGCGCTGCGCTCGCAGGGCGTGGTGTCGCTGGATTCGATCTGCCACCTCGATGCGCCGCGCAAGAAAGACGTTGCACGCCTGATCGCGCAGCGGATGCGGCGTGGTGAAATGGTGCCGGTCGCGCTCGAAGGCGGCGGCAAGGCTGAGCATTGGGCGACGCCGGAAGCGCTCGCACATGCGGGCGAGGCCTCACAGCTCGTGCACATCCTCTCGCCCTTCGATCCCCTGATCATCCAGCGCAAACGCACGCATCTCCTCTTCGACTACGAGCACCGCTTCGAGGCCTATGTGCCCAAGCCCAAGCGCAAGTTCGGATACTTCGCGCTGCCCGTGCTGGTCGGCGAGGACATCGTCGCAGCGCTCGATCTGAAGACCGACCGGCAGAACAAGAAACTTCTGATGCAGAAATGGAATTGGGTCGGCGAGGGCAAGAAGGCCAAGGGCGAGCCAAAGGCGGCCCTGAAGCGCCGCATTGAGGAAGAGCTGCATCGCTTCGAGCGGTTTCAGTTGGGCGATTAGACCGCTCCACGCGCGACGTTGCCGTAGGGTGGGCAAAGCGAAGCGTGCCCACCGACAGTTGCGATCAGGAAATGGTGGGCACGGCGCTGCAGCCGGCACGACGAAAGCGTGCGCCCAGTGAGAAGGGAAAGCGCCGCGCCGCGAAACGGTCACGAAAAACCGACGCTGTGAAACCGGCTCGCAAGGCCACCGCTAAATCGGCAGGCGCCCGGACGAAGGCCGCAGCGCGTAAATCTGCAAGGAAAACAAGCCGGAAGACCCGGAAACGGAGCGGCGCGAAGAAAACGGCGGCCCGCAAGCGGAGCCGGTGAGCAAAAGTTAACGCTCACGAAATCATGACTACTGACGGTTGTTGACTTTTATCACTAAACAATCAACACTATCCCTAAGGCTTAGCCAGAGGAGTGTCGGATGTTGGTCCGTTCGATTTTATCGAATTATTACAAGCTTTTAGCCGGTGCGTCGCTGGCGTTAATGGCACTGGCGCTGGCTGGTTGCAACGATCAGGTCGCGGAGAAGCCGGCCCCGTCGCGCCCTGTTCTCGTAGCAACCGCCCATTACGAGGCTGAGACACCCGCGCGAAGCTTTGTTGGCACGGTCCGTCCCCGGATCGAAGCCGACATGGGTTTCCGGGTCCCCGGCAAGGTGGCCAAGCGCCTGGTCGAGGTCGGCCAGACCGTCGAAGTCGGTCAGCCGCTCGCCACCCTCGATGAGATCGACCTGAAACTGCAAGCCGAGCAGGCGGTCGCCGAATTCACCGCCGCGACCGGCGTGGTGGCGCAGGCGGTCGCTGCCGAGCAGCGCGCCATCGACCTGAAGGCGAAGGGCTGGACCACCGACGCGGCGCTCGATTCGGCCAAGGCTGTCGCCGATGAAGCGCGCGCGCGTCTCAACCGCGCCGAGCGCTCGGTCGATCTGACCAAGAACTCACTCTCTTATGCGACGCTGGTTGCGGATGCGCGCGGCGTCGTGACTGCGACCTTGGTCGAGCCGGGCCAGGTGGTTGCCGCGGGCCAGACCGCGATCCGGGTCGCACGTTTTGCCGAGAAGGAAGCGGTGGTCGCGATCCCGGAGACGCTGGTGGATCGCGCCAAGACCGGCACCGCCACGGTGACGCTGTGGTCGGAGCCGAACAAGAAGTATGAGGCGAAGCTCCGCGAGATTTCGCCGAGCGCCGATCCGGCCACCCGCACCTATCTCGCCAAATTCTCGCTGCCCGGCGTCGGCGACAATGTCGAGCTCGGCATGACCGCGACTTTGACGCTGTGCGACCAGAAGACCGCCCGCGTCGCGCGCCTGCCGCTGTCGGCGCTCTACAGTGCCGGCGACAAGCCGTCCTTCTATGTCGTCGACGATCAGGGCGCCATCTCGCTCAAGCCTGTCGCCGTGAAATCCTATGAGAGCGGCGATGTCGTCATTACCGGCGGCGTCGATGACGGCGCCAAGGTCGTGGCGCTCGGCGTGCAGAAGCTCGATCCTTCCCAGAAGGTCCGGGTGGTGTCGTCGTTGTCGTTTTAAGTGATTTCGTCATTGCGAGGAGCGAAAGCGACGACGTGTCCGCCGTAGCTCAAAGAGCGAAGGCGGAAGCAATCCAGACTGTTTCCGCAGATGCAAACTGGATTGCTTCGCTGCGCTCGCAATGACGGCAGAGAGATGCGGTTTTCCTCCTGGAGGGTACGATGAAGCGCTTCAATCTTTCCGCCTGGGCTGTCAGCCATCCCGCACTGGTGATGTTCCTGATCGTGGCGCTCGGCGTTGCCGGCTTTTTCTCCTATCAGAAGCTCGGGCGGGCGGAGGACCCGTTCTTCACCGTGAAGGTGGTGAACGTCTCGGTGCTGTGGCCTGGCGCGACCGCCCAGGAAATGCAGATGCAGGTCGCCGATCCCATCGAGAAGAAGCTGCAGGAGCTGCCCTATTTCGAGAAGGTGCAGACCTATTCCAAGCCGGGCTTCACGGCGATGCAGGTCACCTTCCGCGACTCCACGCCGGCAAAGGATGTGCCTTATCTGTTCTATCTCTTGCGGAAGAAGCTGGTCGACGCGCAGGGCGATCTGCCGTCAGGCATTCTCGGTCCCGTCGTCAATGACGAGTTCTCCGACGTCGATTCCATTCTCTACATGATGACCGGCGACGGCGCCGATTATGCGCAACTCAAGAAGGCCGCCGAAGGCTTGCGTCAGCGGCTGTTGAAGGTGAATGGCGTCACCAAGGTCGATATCTACGGTAACCAGGACGAGCGCATCTTTGTCGAGTTCTCGCATGCGAAGCTCGCCACCCTCGGCATCACGCCGCAGGCGCTGTTCGATTCGCTGGCGAAGCAGAACAATGTCGTGCCGGCCGGCACGGTCGAGACATCGTCCCAGCGTGTGCCGCTGCGCGTCACCGGCGCGCTCGATGGCGCCAAGGCGGTGGCGGAAACGCCGGTAGAAAGCAACGGCCGCGTGTTCCGCCTCGGCGATATCGCGACCGTCACCCATGGCTATGTCGATCCGGCGAGCTTCAAGGTACGCCAGGAAGGCAAGCCCGCGATCGGCATCGGCGTCGTCACCGCCAAGGGCGCCAATATCCTCGAGCTCGGCAAGGACGTCGCCGGCGCGACCGCCGACTTCATGAAGGCAGTGCCGCAGGGCATCAGCGTCGATCTGATCGCCGACCAGCCGAAAGTGGTCGAGGAAGCCGTCGGCGAGTTCACCCATTCCTTCGTCGAGGCGCTGGCGATCGTGCTGTTCGTCTCGTTCCTTGCGCTCGGCTGGCGCACCGGCTTCGTGGTCGCAGCTTCCGTGCCGCTGGTACTCGCAATCGTCTTCATCGTGATGGACGCGATGGGTATCGATCTGCACCGTATCTCGCTCGGAGCGCTCATCATCGCGCTCGGCCTGCTCGTCGATGACGCCATCATCGCGGTTGAAATGATGGTGGTGAAGATGGAGCAGGGCTGGGACCGCATCAAGGCTGCCTCATTTGCCTGGGAGTCCACGGCGTTTCCGATGCTGACCGGCACGCTCGTCACCGCCACCGGCTTTCTGCCGATCGGCTTTGCGAATTCGGCCGTGGGCGAATATGCCGGCAGCATTTTCTGGGTCGTCGCGATCGCGCTGGTCGCGTCCTGGTTCGTGGCCGTGATCTTCACGCCCTATATCGGCGTCAAGCTGCTCCCCGACATCAAGCTGCATCAGAACCACGATCCGCATGCGATCTACGAGACCCGCATCTACCGTGCGCTGCGCAGCGTGATCCAGTGGTGCGTCGAACACCGTGTCAAGACGGTGCTGGCGACGGTCGCCATCTTCGTCGCCTCGATCGTGGCGTTCGGCCATGTGCAGCAGCAGTTCTTCCCGCTCTCCGAGCGGCCCGAGCTGTTCCTGCAATTGCGGTTGCCGGAAGGCACCGCCTTCAACGTCACCGAAAAGGCGGTGAAGGAGGCGGAAGTGCTGCTGAAGGATGACAAGGACATCGGCACCTATACCGCCTATGTCGGGCAGGGCTCGCCGCGCTTCTGGCTCGGTCTCAACCCGCAGCTTCCGAACGAAGCCTTTGCCGAGATCGTCATCGTCGCCAAGGGCGTCGAGGCGCGCGAACGCATCAAGGCGAAAATCGAGAATGCGGTCGCCGATGGTGCGCTGTCGGAGGCACGTGTGCGCGTCGATCGCTTCAATTTCGGCCCGCCGGTCGGCTTCCCCGTGCAGTTCCGCGTCATCGGACCTGACACCCAGAAGGTGCGCGAGATTGCCTATCAGGTTCGCGACATCATGAAGCAGAACCCGAACGTCACCGAGGCGCAGCTCGACTGGAACGAGCAGTCGCCTTACCTGAAGCTCGTCGTCGATCAGGATCGCGCCCGTGCGCTCGGCCTGACGCCGCAGGACGTCTCGCAGTCGCTCGCCATGCTGATCTCGGGCGTGCAGGTGACGACGATCCGCGATGGCATCGAGAAGGTCGGCGTGGTCGCGCGCGCCGTACCGTCGGAGCGGCTCGATCTCGCCCATGTCGGCGATCTCACCATCACCTCGACGAACGGCGTCGCCGTGCCGCTGCAGCAGATTGCCAAGATCGAATATTCCCACGAGGAGCCGATCCTGTGGCGGCGCAACCGCGACATGGCCATCACCGTGCGCTCCGACGTCAAGGACGGCGTGCAGGCGCCCGATGTGACCAACCAGATCTGGCCCAAGCTGAAGGACATCCGCGACCATCTCGAGCCGGCCTACCGGATCGAGGCGGGCGGTGCGTTCGAGGAATCGGCCAAGGGCAACGCCTCGATCTTCGTGCTCTTCCCGCTGATGGTCATCGTGATGCTGACCTTGCTGATGATCCAGCTGCAGAGCTTCTCGCGGCTGTTCCTGGTGTTCCTGACCGCGCCGCTCGGCATCGTCGGCGCCTCGCTCGGGCTTAACGTCGCCAATCAGCCGTTCGGCTTTGTGGCGCTGCTCGGCCTGATCGCGCTCGCGGGCATGATCATGCGCAATGCCGTGATCCTGGTCGATCAGATCGAGACCGATGTGAAGCACGGTTTGACGCGGAAGGAGGCGATCATCGAGGCGACCGTCCGGCGCGCGAGGCCGGTGGTCCTCACCGCGCTCGCCGCGATCCTCGCCATGATCCCGCTGTCGCGCTCGGCCTTCTGGGGTCCGATGGCGATCACGATCATGGGAGGTCTGTTTGTTGCAACCTTCCTGACCTTGTTGTACCTGCCGGGTCTCTACGCCCTGTGGTTCCGCAAGAGTCTGGACGAAAGCGGCACGAACGAGCAGGCCGATCTCGCGCCGCAGCATTACGGCCCTGCAAAACCCGCAATACCGCTTGCGGAAGCGGCTGAATAGATGAACATTGAGTGCAGAGATGACGCTGGTTACTGAACATATCGAACCCGACACGCGAGAGCGGATTCTCGTGGTGGCGGAGCGTTTGTTCCGGCAGATCGGCTACCAGAAGACCACGGTCGCCGACATCGCCAAGGAACTGCGAATGTCGCCGGCCAACGTCTATCGCTTCTTCGATTCGAAGAAGTCGATCCACGAAGGCGTCGCCCGCGGCCTGATGGGCGAGGTCGAAGATGCCGCGCATACGATCGAGAAGGCCGAGGGGCCTGCGGCCGCGCGGCTGCGCGAGCAGATGACGACCATCAACCGCATGAACACCGAGCGCTATGTCGGCGACGCCAAGATGCACGAGA
>Ga0210406_10008806_pt1 | contig 10082 bp, 8 predicted proteins | sample IncBWC30MmetaG_FD_155454 | JGI IMG/M metagenome (GOLD analysis project Ga0210406, IMG submission 155454) | Forest soil microbial communities from Barre Woods Harvard Forest LTER site, Petersham, Massachusetts, United States - Inc-BW-C-30-M | ecosystem: Environmental > Terrestrial > Soil >... | reverse complement strand
CACGGCCATTAACTCTTTCAGTCAATCGGCGGCGGCAACCGGATGACTGCCGAATTGGCTGGTAGCCAAGAATCCCGCGTGCCTCCTCAAAACTCAGGCAAGTTCGACTCCCGGACATGGGATCAAGTTTCCGGTCAGGAGCGGAGAAGAATCCTGTGAAGCGATCGTGGATTTGGACGGGTCTGGCGTTAGTGCTGCCGCTTGTCGCTATCTTCCTATTGTGGAATCTCGCCATTGGGGCAGCAGGATGCGCACGCCGACAAGCAGAAAGCTCGGCAAGCCCGGTCGCACTGCCACAGCAACTTACCTCTGATGGCCAAGCCTCCTTGCGCGGCATCATACAGTCCGGAAATCTCTCGGAACTGCGCTGGCCTGACTTTAGCGATTATCGCAAGCATCTACAGAAATTCTACGAGTCGTACGGGTATTCCCTGCCGTGGATCAGAGGAATGCAACCAACTGCGCAGGCTCAGCAGGTAATTTCGGTTCTGTTGAAAGCCGAGCAAAAAGGATTGGCCGCCGAGGACTACGACGGGCCGCGGTGGGGCGACCGGCTTGCGAAGCTTAAAACCACCAGTGTGCACCCATTCGAAGCAGATGCGGTCCGATTCGATGCCGCGCTCACCGTTTGCGTGATGAGATATATTTCGGACCTCCACATCGGTAAGGTGAATCCGAAGCATTTTGATTTTGGCCTCGACGTCGAGGCCAAGAAATATGATCTGCCCGATTTCCTGAAAGCAGATGTTGTCGATTCCTCCGATGTTGCTGGCGCCCTAGCGAAGGTGGAACCTCCCTATCCTGGATACCAACGCACGATCCAAGCTCTGGACTCTTACTTGGAGTTTGTAAAGGAATATGGTGGGAATCAGCTTCCTGCCATACAAAAAACGATCGCACCGGGCGACTCCTATTCCGGAGTCCCTCAACTGAGTAAATTGCTCCGGCTCGTGGGGGATCTCTCTGCCGACGCGAACGTTCCCGCCGATGGAACGGTCTATCAAGCTCCACTGGTAGACGCACTCAAGAGTTTTCAGCGCAGGCATGGCCGAACCCCGGATGGACGAATCACTGCGCAAACCCTGGCCGACCTCAATGTTCCTCTCACAAATCGAATACGCCAGATGCAACTTACTCTCGAACGTTGGCGGTGGCTGCCCGTTGGCCTCCACTCGGCGGCCATCGTCGCGAACATCCCCGAATTTCGTCTCCGCGCATACGATGAAAACTACAAGATTGTGCTGTCAATGAATGTCGTGGTTGGTAAGGCCTATGCCCACGATACGCCTATATTTACCGACACCATGCAATACGTCGTATTCCGGCCGTACTGGAATGTTCCCTATTCCATCGCCAAAGCTGAATTCTTCACGCGCCTCGCTCGCGATCCCGACTACTTGGCCAAAAAGGGATTCGAGGTAGTCAACAGCGGCCAGGATGTCGTCACCTCAGGAGCGGTGACGGACGACATACTTGCCCAGCTCCGAGCAGGGAAACTTTACATCCGGCAAATGCCAGGTCCTAAGAATTCACTCGGACTTGTGAAATTCATCTTCCCGAATAGCTCTAATGTCTACATGCACGATACACCTGCACAGGAATTCTTCGCGAAGTCGCGACGGGATTTTAGCCATGGCTGCATTCGTCTGGAAAAGCCGGCCGATCTGGCTTTGTGGGTACTGCACGAAAATCCGGGCTGGGACATGGATCGCGTCCGCGCGGCGATGAATGGAACGCCAAATCAGCAGGTGAATCTGGCCCATCCGATTCCAGTGTTAATTCTGTATGGCACCGTTATCGTAACTGAGGATGGAATCGTTCATTTTTACGACGATATCTACGGGCACGACGCTGCGCTCGAAAGAGTTCTCGCGAAGGGTTATCCCTATCCGGGTTAATCGCTGGCGATGAGGGCGGCGGGGCAGTCGAAACACCACTGTCGAACGCGGCCGACGTCCAAGTGAATGAAGTCCGAGTGAGGATAGTAACCCACGCCGCCGCGAGCCAGAGCCAGAGCAGCCTTGCGCAGTTTGAGCGTGTCGATGCCGGGCATCCGCAGATCGATGGCTTCCGCCTGAATGTGAAGGCTGTTCTTTGCGACTCCCGTGGTGTGAGCGCGGAGAGACTCGTTCGTCGACGAAGTGCGGTAGCCGCAGACGATGTCGATCTCGCCACCGGCATGTCCGACAGAGGACGTGAGATCGTAAAGGATATCGTACAAACGCGGATCGAAATGGCGAACGTCGCCGGTCCGGTGATCGCGCAGGAAAAAATCGAGCTTGGCGAGCGCTTCCGGAATGTACGCGTCACCACGGCGGTAAACAATATCGATCCGTTCAGCGGTATGCGTGTTGTATAGCAGCAGGTGATGATCCTGGCCCTCATGAGAGGACGATTGCTGAACCGACACTCTTCGCAATTGGGCCCGCGCGTCACACGGCGCAAACAGGAACAGCATTGCGCACGCAACCCATAGACGGCTCGGAATTTTTCTAGTTTTGTGCATTTATTCTTTTCAATCCAATCTTGCCACAGGCACGCGCATCGCTCATTGCTCCAGGTCAATCAGTCACTGTTCGCCTGGGTCTCGCGCACCCCGACCCCTGTAAGAGATGACAGTTGAGCGCGTTTCGAACACTGGCTTATGTTCACTGGAGCAAATCGGGTATTTGAGCTAGCGCTTGCTTTGTGCAGCAGGACGCTTGCTGATGCCAGTTCCTAACGGCCACACGAATTTCTGGAACATGTTGGCCGGGGCCGGCTTGGGTGAGTTTGGGATCGATTTGGCACTCGCGAGAGGTTAGTCATGCGAAAGCCAGTGGTTTCCAAGAGACAACTGCTCGTATGCTCCCTGCTCCCTTTCCTCGTCGCCGCAGTGGTTGTCAATGATGCAAGCCACACTAAGGCTCAGGGACGCGAACAGGGGAAAAAATACGAACGCCAGACAGATGCATCCCTCTATGTGGGGTCTGAGACATGCAAGACCTGTCACGAGGACATGCCAACGAAAGGCTTTTATAAGAGCTACGAAGGATCTCCGCACTTCGCCACCACGTTGGACACCAAAAGAGGGCCGGAATGGCACGGATGCGAGGCATGCCACGGTCCGGGCAAAGAGCACGTGGAAGGCGGCGGGGACAAGACGAAGATTTTCACATTCAAGAATGCGACTGCAAGAGAAGTCAGCGCAAGGTGCCTCGACTGTCACCAATATGGCGAGGAACATAGCAATTACGGAAGGTCCGCCCACCTGCAAAACAACGTAAGCTGCACGGACTGCCACGATCCGCACCATGCCAAAGAGAGCCAGTTCCTCATGAAGGAGAAACAGCCGCAGCTATGTTACGGCTGCCACCTCGAAACGAAACAGCAGTTTACGCGTACATTTCATCATCGGGTAAACGAGGGGCTCGTGAAATGCAGCGACTGCCACAATCCACACGGCGGATTCCAAACGCGCCAATTGAGGGCTACTGCATCGCAGGACACGATCTGCTACAAGTGCCATACGGACAAGGCGGGGCCCTTCGTTTACGAGCATAAGGTCATTAAAACTGAAGGTTGCATTGCATGCCACACTCCCCACGGCTCGTCGAATCCCCGGCTGCTGAAGCGTGCGCAGGTAAATCTCTTGTGCTTAGAGTGCCACTCCTTCGCCGCTGACCAAGGCGGGCCCGCCGCGATTCCCACGTTCCACAATCAGGCGCAGAAGTACCAGGCTTGCACTATGTGTCACGCCGCCATACATGGTTCCAACAGTAGCCAAGTCTATTTCACTCCGTGAGCGCTGATATGCGAAGAATCAATGCCGAATCGAGAGCTTGTACAACGAAGTGGAAATTCTGGGCCGTTTTTGTGGGGATTTGTTTGCTGCTTCTCTTAAGGGCTCCCACAATACGAGCCCAGCAGGGCGATGAGCAAGAAGGAATAGAGCAGGGAAGCTACAAGGTTAAGCAAAGCATCGAGTTTGGAGGCCGGGTAACGAGTATTTCCGGAGACTTGCAGACGTACAACACCTTTGTGAACTTGCATGACGGGCCACGCCTGTTTGGATTCACAACAGAAATGAACTCATTGAATCAGCGCGGAACTTTTTTTGACCGGTTCTACTTTAATAACTTCGGCTACGGCGGCGATCCGATCAACGTTTCCTCGCTGCGGCTGAGCAAGAATCGCTGGTACAGCTTCAGCGCGCAGTTCCGCAAAGACCAGAACTTCTGGGACTACTCCCTGCTCGCAAACCCAATGAACCCAAGCACCCCGATCCCAAATGCGCCAGCAGGGTTTAACCCGATCGCAAATGCGCCACCGAATGTTGTTAATTCGCCGGTGATCGGGACTTCACCGCACACTTACAACACACGGCGGAAAATGGGTGATTACAACCTCGTACTGCGTCCTGATTCGAACGTGCGCTTCCGGCTGGGTTATATGCGTAATACGAACGAGGGTCCGGCATTTTCATCGATCCACGAGGGGACAGATCAGTTTCTTTTCGAGAACTATAAGACTACGGTTAACACCTATCGATTCGGAGTAGACATAAGGCTCCTCCCGCGGACGAACATCAGCTACGACCAAACATGGACCTACTACAAAGGGGACAACGGACAATCAGACAACAATCAGATCTTTCCGGTTACTGCTACGCAATTCGTGGACTTAGGCGTCCCTTTCAACTTTTCAGCAAATCAACCTTGCAGCGGAACGTTTCTCGCCTCTGGTTTCGCGAATCCAGTGTGCAATGCGTTCTTCAGCTATTTCAATCACGCGCGCACCCGTACAAGCATTCCGACCGAACAACTCAGCCTACAGTCAAACTACTGGAAAGATTGGGACGTTTCCGCGCGTGTCACCTACTCGAGTGGAGACACGGATGCAGCCTACAACCAAGAGAATTTTGGCCGCACCGCAAAATCGAATCTGCGTAATGAGTTGACCACCGGACCGGTGCACGGCCGGCGTGTAGCAGCAGGCGCAGATCTGGGAGCGACCTGGCATATCACCAACAACCTCAGCTTCGTGGATACATTTCGTTATTTCAACTGGCACAACCCCGTGCAGTTTGATGCGTCTACCTGCTCCTTTTTCAGCCCGGACTTGACGACAAGCGCAAACTTCTTTACACCGTCCACGCCTGCGTTCATAACGTGCGCGCCGCCAGCTGACGCCATCGCAGGGAGCCCGGCGCATAACTCGAGTTCCGCGCCAGACCTCACGCTTATCCTTAACAGTAATTTCCTAAAGCAAGACGAGAAGTCGAATCTTGCCGAATTGGAATACCGATTTAATGAAAAGGTCGGAGCACGAATCGGATTCCGCTATCGCCACCGGTTCCTTGCGGACAATTCCTACGTTACGACCGAAGAGCTCTTTTATCCGGGTCCTACAGCAACTGATGCAGCGCGTAAAGACTGCGCTCGGCTTGACTCCTCGGCCCCCGTCAGTCCGGCCAATCTCCCGCCTGGTTGTACGCTCAATGCAGACTCTTCTATCACCTTTGTCTCAACTCCTGCTTTCGAGCCCCCTTCAGAGATCGTACCGGCCATCGCCGAATATTCCGGATTGTTTGGCTTTTGGGCAAAGCCAGCACAGAACTGGATCATCCGCTTTGATATGGAGCTGATGAGCGCAGACGGCTCGTTCACACGTGTTAGCCCGACGCATTCTCAGGAGTATCGAATCAGATCGAAGTACAAAATAAAAGACTGGCTAAGCCTGAATGGCAACATCCTGATCTTTGAAGGGCGCAACAACGAATTTCAGCAAGGCGATTTGAACCACAACCGCGCCTATGGCGTGTCTGCACTAATCCAACCGAATGAGAAGTTGGCACTGGAAATCGGCTACGACTATAACGATGTCTTTTCGCAGATCCTGATCTGCTACACGAGCACCGCTAACGGGCAGCCGGGACCCGGAACGCAAGCCTGCCCCAGTGTCTCCGGGCTGGTGCAGCAGCTCTCTACGTACACCAATCTTTCGCACTATGGATATTTCGATTTTTTATTCACGCCCGTGCATCGCTTTACCGTGCGCCTTGGAGCAAATCTTACCGGAACGAGCGGCGATCAACTCCGTCTTGATCCCCAGGCGCTCATCCCGAGCGCTGTCAATGGTTCACTGAATTCAAAATGGCTACACCCCTTCGGCGGCTTTGAGTATCATTTCGCAAAACAATGGACGGGCAAAGCATATTGGGATTACTACGGGTACCACGAGGATCCGACCGCCGGCGCAGAGCAAGACATCTTTGCGCCGCGAAATTTTCGCGGAAATCTGGTCACGCTTTCGGTCCGATACGCGTTCTGAAAGAGCGAGCGGAGAGCCACTGCCTCCATGCCGTAGTTCGGTATGAAAAACACTGCGGGACAAGAATGAAACGGGGATGGCGATTGTCCGCTCGCTAAGAAGCGGCGAAAGGCATGAAACTGAATTTGGCGCGCGGCTTTTCCGTTCCTGCAAGCCTTGTACTAGGGAAGAACAAACAAGGAGGAAATGATGAAGAAGCTTTTGTCAGGAGTAGCAAGCGTGCCCTCACGCTTTTTGAGAAGTGCTTAGGGCAATCGTTGTTGTTGCAGAAATGGAGACTGTGGAAGGTCTCCCGTATCGACTGGCCAAACTATATGTCGGCCACATTCTAGGCAAAGAAACCTCGGACGACGTAATTTGGGTCGAACCGCAATATCTCCAACCGGAAAACGGATCCTTCGAAGGAAGGGGACTCTCGGCTAAGTTCGTTCCGATGTCCATTTCTCCGGTTACCGCGTTTATCAGGACTTGGACAGGTTATGATTGAGCAGGAAGCAGATATGCTCTTTGAGGCCGGGTCCAAACCGCCCTCCGCCCTGCCGCTATTCCTAGCACTGCTTCTTTCCTATTTGAGGGTCTTTATGAACTCAGCGATCGATTTGGCTTCCGCATCACTCACACCGGCGATGCCCTTTTTGTGAGGCGCTTTTGAGGTAGCTTCGCCCTTCGTTATGTGTTGGGCGAGCGCGTCTTCTGTCAGAGATGTTCCTTTCAGTGCAGGTGCTTTAACGGCTGGTTTTCCTTCGCCATTTGCGCCATGGCATCCAGCACATTTTGCTTTGTAGAGCGATGCTCCGTTCTGCGCACCCCATGAATGCGTCGACAGAAACGCCATCGAGGCAACAACGAGTATGCTCCCGAGAATTAGTTTGCTCTTCACAGCTGCTCTCCTTTTTGTTCGATTTTTACTTCTGCTATTTCTTTTGAACTTTCGATATACGCTCCTCTAGTCCAAGAGTCTTTAGAATTTCTGGCGAAGCTTCGTCCATTGCCAACGCCTCATGGCATGCATTGCACTCTTGAGTGATTGTCTTCGCTTTCGCCGTTGTATGTGAACCGTCGTGGCAGCGAAAGCATCCTGGAAAGTCCGTATGCCCAAGATTATTGGGATAGGTGCCCCACGTAACTTTTAGATCCGGAAATACATTGCGATTGTAGATAGCCAGGACAGCCTGAGCCGCCCGCTGGATGTCCTGGGAACGCGTTGGGTACAAGTCGGGATAGCTTTGTTTGTAAAAACTGACCAGGGCGGATGGAAGTTTTTCGGCTGCCTCTCCGCTCGATTTGTAGGTCGCAGTTAAGAGCTCAACGCCCTTCTTTTTGATGAAAGGGAGGCCAGTGGCGACCTCGCCCAAGGCCAGAGCATCATCCATGCCTCGAGAAGCTGATTCGAAAGTATGCGTGGGCCGGTTGTGACAATCTACGCACTGCATTTCGTAAATCGGCAGAGACTTGACCGAATCCAGACTGGTTCCTTCACTTACGAAAGTCGTGATCTTCCCAGTCGTTGCGTCTCGGTATTCAACCCAAGGAATGGTTCGCCTCTTAGAGTCGGCCGCTGCGAATCGAATAGAAGTCCCGGGCGCGAAGTGTTTGCCGTGTATGCCCGCAAATTTGCTGCCACCCACCATCATTACTAACACCGTCCGTGTGCGCGTGTTTTGTTCGTCTTCCGCATATTTCGTGATGATCCTAAGCTTCGTCGAGCCGAAGCGTTGCGGCTCATGGCAGCTTTCACATGTGTCCCGCACCGCTACAAGACGATTGGTCTCCAGTGCTGATGGAATCGGTCGCGGATAGCTCTCAAGCACTGTTTCAAAGAACTGCCGAGTGCCGGAAGCCTTGCTTGCAACCCAACCCGCCGCTCCTGGCCCGACGTGGCACTCCACGCATTCCAAGCGTGAGTGTGGCGAATTCTGGAACGCGGCCATCTCCGGAGCCATCACGTGACAAGTGGCTCCGCAGAATTGCCTGGTTTCCATGTGCTTAACCGCGCGATAGGTAACCTGCGTTCCGATGAGCACGTTCAAGGCGGTGGTGATGCCGACGAACCAGGCGAGCCGCTGCAGCGCAACCTTGCGGTCAAATGCAGGTTCCGTCAGGCCTTGGCGAATCTGGCGCCTGGCAAGATACACCCCGACCGGGATCAACAGAAGGCCAACGAAGAATATCGCCGGAAGAATCAAGAAAACCACGATGCCAACATAGGGATTGTTGGCGTGCCCGCGGATTTGCAGTGGCAGGACAAACAGCCAGGAAATGACAGCCGTCGTAACGAGAGCGGCTCCGGCGAGGCTCAGCCAATGGCGGGTGAGGACGAACCAAGATGGCCATTTGACGGGCGGATTCATGCAGTTCGCGCTCGCGATGAATGTTAGATGGCCTTTGCAGGCCGCACCTACTGTTAAGAGTAACAGTAGAAATGGCAGAGTCGCCTCTCCATACTGTGCTCGTATCGCTGGCTACTCACTTGGGATGGTGCGGCAGAAATCCGAATCATAAGTTCGAGCGTTTCCGTCGGCCGGAGAAGAAAGCGAATGGATGAAACATACAAGCAGATCGATGAACACGCTTCGCGAGGCGAGAGCGCTAATGATCCCTCCCCCAAGAATCTCTCAGCAATAGGCCGACGCGACTGGTTCAAAGCCAGCCTCGGCGGGAGCGTAGGTCTCGCGCTCGGCGGGCTCATCGACATCGCAACGGTAAGAGCAGCGACAAAAGACCTAAGACTCTCAAACGTAGGCGAATTTACGACTTCCTGCAATTTTTGCTCGTGCGGATGCGGCATGATCGCCGCCGTGCGCGAGGGCAAGCTTATCGCCATGGAAGGCGACTACGACCACATCGTGAACCGCGGGTCGCTGTGCGTCAAAGGCATTTCCATGTTCGCGACACACACCTCTCCGAACCGGCTTACAAAGCCGCGATATCGGGCGCCGGGCAGCGACCACTGGGAGGACATCTCTTGGGACGACGCGATCGCGCGGGTCGCGCAGAAGATTCGGAAGACGCGCGACGCGACCTGGATCGCCACGGAGAAGGTCGGCGACAAGGAGGTTCCGGTCAATCGGACGGATGCGATCGGCTTCCTGGGCGGGGCGCAGAACACGAACGAAGAGTGCTACCTCTTCCAGAAGGCTGCTCGGCTGCTCGGCCTAGCTTACGTCGAGCACCAGGCTCGACTTTGACATAGCCCCACGGTCCCCGGTCTGGGGGCCTCGTTCGGAAGAGGGGCGATGACCAACCACTGGATCGACCTTCAGAATTGCAAGACGATCTTGGTGGAAGGCAGCAACGTGGCGGAGAACCACCCCATGGCCTTCAAGTGGATCCGAAAGGCGCAGGAAAACGGGGCGAAGATCATCCACGTGGACCCGCGGTTCACCCGAACATCAGCAGCAGCCGACATGTACGCACGCATCCGGCCCGGAACAGATGCTGCGTTCCAGAACGCGATGATTAACCACATCCTCGTCAATAAACTGTACGACGAGGATTACGTCGTGACCCACACCAACGCCCTTTTCCTGGGCAATGAGGCGTTCGACTTCAAGGACGGCGTTTTCAGCGGGTTCGACGCGGAGAACCACAAGTACCATACGGAGACTTGGGGATATCAGCTCGATGCCAGGGGAAAGCCCCGTGTCGCCAAGAGCCTGGATGACCCGCACTGCGTCTTTGCGCGCCTGAAGACCTTCGTCTCACGGTACACGCTGAAGACGGGCGAGCGGATCACTGGCATTCCGGCCGAGCAGATCCAGCAGATCGCA
>Ga0210406_10008805_pt1 | contig 10085 bp, 6 predicted proteins | sample IncBWC30MmetaG_FD_155454 | JGI IMG/M metagenome (GOLD analysis project Ga0210406, IMG submission 155454) | Forest soil microbial communities from Barre Woods Harvard Forest LTER site, Petersham, Massachusetts, United States - Inc-BW-C-30-M | ecosystem: Environmental > Terrestrial > Soil >... | reverse complement strand
GCTACGCCCGCTCGACTTGCATGTGTTAAGCCTGCCGCCAGCGTTCGCTCTGAGCCAGGATCAAACTCTCAAGTTGGACTTGAAACTTCAAACCGGCTGATCACAACGTTTGACGAGGTCCCACCATTATTTGTCAGCCGAAGCCAACAAGCTGTCTGCGATTCACATCGCGGACAACGATGGTGTAACCTTTAAACGTGTACCGCCGAAGTCTTTCGTCCAGTCCCGAAAGATGAAAACCGAAGCTTTCAACTATTCGAGGCTCGCAAGGACTCCGCCGTCCACGTTTCTCTTTCTTCATCTTCACTTGTCAAACAGCCCGGGTTCCGAAGAACCCATCTCCCATACCTTGGGAGTTTTTCCCATCTCTGGGAGATTTGAAGAACTCACTCGACGACAAATAACAACCGATTACTGTCGGCTGTTGATTCACTCATCGTAGTGAGGAGCTTCAGAGGCGCGGAAGGTCGCCGTGGCCAAGGCCAAAGCACCGCCGCGCTCAGTGGCCGGGTTATAGTCCCCCCCGATCGAAGTTGTCAACGCCTGTTGTCAACAAATCGTCGCATCACCCCAGAGAATCTTTCGAGGCCCCGTAAGTATCTATTTTTAGGGACTTTATGCCGTACTTGAGCCATAATCCTGCGACGTTCTGGATATAAGTCATGCGTTGGATCGTTGGATGCCAGTGGGGGCCGCCAGCGATTTTCTACAAGAGAACGGCGAGCTCTAACAAAAACCGTCGCTTTCTTTGCGGCCTGGAAACATCGAGAGACCTTCACAGCATTGTTGTCTGAGATTCCGGCCTTAGCCTCTGCCTTTTAAAGCCTCGCCTTTAAAACTTTGGTCGTTGTGTCCCGGACAGCCATAGAACGTGCCACGTTCCCGAATCTCTCCTACAGAGATGCCGGGATCGGGCGGAGCGAAAGTCTGATCGCATGTTGATGGAATTTTGGGGGACGGTGGTTTGAACCACAGGACGTCGCGCGGGGGCGGTTACGGGCGCGAGACCGGGATCATTGATCTCGGTCACGAGCCGCCACTGTCGGTAGATGGCTCCGAAGCCGCGGTGATCGATCGCCGCCGCGTCTCCGTACAATGGTTTAGCGGCACGATCCTGACTGGTCTGTGCGGCGCAGCTCTGATCGGCGGCGCCGTTTTTGCTGCGTCGCTGGACGGCGAAATGACCTTCGCCAAGGTACCGGAACGCGTCGAGGGCGCGCTCCGCGGCGCCTTTGGCGCCAATGACCGAACCGCCAGCCTGCACAAAAGCGACCGGTTGCCGCCGCCCGGCGAGTCGACGGCCGCCCGCAGTGTGGTGCGCGTCTCGACGGTTGCCCGGGTCGGCAACCGCGACGTGATGCGGGTCCGGCCGTTCGTCCGGATTTCGGGCAATCTGTCGCTGACCGCGAGCGATCTCAGCGCCAAGATCCCGCCCTTTAATGCCCAGCGCTTGCTGACCGATGTCGGCGATACCGCGCCAGCGGCCACCGACGATCCGAATGCCGCCGACGCCGCCGAACCCGATGCCGAGGTTTCGTTCGTCACCAAGGATCTGGCGCCGGTGCTGCCGAAAGCGAAGTTCGCTGCGGTAGTCGCGCTCGACGATATCCTGATGCGGGTGCGCGATGCCTCCAACTGGCACGGCAATAGCGGCGGCGTGCGCTACGCGGCGCTGGCCAGCGCCGCGGCCGACGTCACCGGCGCGCAGTCCGACGTCAAAATGGCCTACGCCGCCGAAGGCACCTCCGCCGACCCCTATGCCGGTTTTGAGACCCGGGTGGTTCCGGAAAACGTCACGCTGCTGCCGAAAACCAGGGAACAGGCCACCGGCGGCAACCAGGCCGGTGAACGCGTCCATGTGGTCAAGAAGGGCGACAGCATCACATCGATCCTGCGCGACCAGGGCGCAACACCCGACGAAGCGAAGGCGATCGCCACCACGCTCGGCCCCCGCGGCCGCGATGGCGGACTGAAGGAAGGCGAAAAAGTCCGCATCCTGATGTCGCCCGCCGGACCCGGCCAGCGGCTGCAGCCCTACCGGGTGATCGTCGCCAACGATTCCGCGGTCGAAGCGGTCGCCGCTTTGTCCGACCTCGGCAAATATGTCGCCGTCGACGTGCAGAGCATGAACACCGTCACCGATACCGCCGACAACGGCAAAGACGACGATGACGATGACGATGGCAGCGGGGTGCGGCTCTATCAAAGCATCTACGAGACCGCCTTGCGCAACAAAGTGCCGCAGAGCGTCATCGACGACATGATCCGGATCTACTCCTACGACGTCGACTTCCAGCGCAAGGTGCAGCCGGGCGATTCCTTCGACGTGTTCTATGCCGGTGAGGACGAAGGCGCGAACACCACCGAAAAGAACGAGGTGCTGTTCGCCTCGCTCACCGTCGCCGGCGAGACCAAGAAATATTACCGGTTCCAGACCCCGGACGATTCCGTCGTCGACTACTATGACGAGACCGGTAAGAGCGCGAAGAAATTCCTGGTGCGCAAGCCGGTCAACAACGCGATCATGCGATCGGGCTTCGGCAGCCGCCGCCATCCGATCCTCGGTTACGTCAAGATGCACACCGGCGTCGACTGGGCCACCGCCTATGGCACGCCGATTTTCGCCTCCGGCAATGGCACCGTCGAAGTCGCCGGCCTGGAAGGCGGCTACGGCAAATACGTCAAGCTGAAGCATAACAACGGCTACGAGACCGCCTACGGCCACATGTCGGCGTTCGCCAAGGGTCTCGAGGTCGGCAAGCAGGTTCGCCAAGGCCAGATCATCGGCTTCGTCGGATCGACCGGACAATCGACCGGACCCCACGTCCACTACGAAATCCTGGTGAACGGCCGCTTCGTCGATCCGATGCGCATCAAGCTGCCGCGCGGCCGCTCGCTGGAAGGGCCGTTGATGTCGGGCTTCGAGAAAGAGCGTGATCGCCTCGATGCCATGATGGCCAACCGCAATGGCGGTCCCCGCATCTCCGATGCGTCACCGATGCGGGTACAGCAGGTCAGCAACCGCTGAAGCGATGCGCATGGGGCGGCGGCCCCATAGATGTTGTTTTGAGGGAAGGCTGCCAGGTCGGTTCCCCAGCGCGCGCAACCCTCCACCCCGGCGCCAAAGGAAGAAACTGCCGTGCTCCGCCACGGTTTCATTAAATTTTCCGGCCCGCCTGGAACCAGCACGGCAGCGGTTCGGTTGATAGTGCGCAGAAGCCTTTATTGGAAATGGAGGCTGTCATGGAAATCATGGAAAAGTGGACAAACGCAAAATTGTGCGACGTTGCGAACCTGGTCCTCGGCGCGTTTCTGTTCGTTTCGCCCTGGATTTTCGGATTCGCGACCGCGGCCTCTCAAAACGCCAACATCGCCGGCATCGTCATCGCGGTTATCGCGATCGCGGCGCTCGCGGCCTTTGCGGTCTGGGAGGAGTGGCTGAACCTCATTGTCGGATTGTGGACGCTGGTTTCGCCCTGGGTATTGGGATTCCAGGGAACTTCAGCGATGACGGTTCATGTCGTGATCGGTGCCGCCGTAGCGATCCTGGCGGCAATTGAACTCTGGATCATGTCCCACAACCCGCCCCGGCTTACCACGAGCGGCTGAGGCATTTCGACTAGCCCGGACCGGTCCACCGGGTGCTTGAGGGAGGACAGGCCATGGGACGACGCCTCACGCGAGACGACGTTATCAGGGCCGTCGGCCCGGTCGATGATGTCACGGTCGCGGAGATCATCGGCACCGATGCGACGGTAAATGAACTGGCGGAGGCGCAGGCCTGGATCGCCAACGACGAGCCGTTGCTGAACGATGGCAGGCCGCTGGCGCACGGGCGGGTTCGCGAACTCATCGATATCCTCGCCGAGCTTGAGCCGAGCGAGACAGAGGACGACGCTGCCGGTCCCGCCGTAACCTAGACGATTGCCCCGGATACGGGCGACGTATCCGGGGTAATATTGCTTTGGCGCTCAGTTCAGCCTGGACGCTCAGTTCAGCTTGCGCTTCGCAACCGGCGTTTCAAACTGCGCGATATCGGCGGTCTGCGCCGCCTTGCCGTTGAAGGTCAGCACATTGCCTTTGCTCGAGATCGCGACCGGATCGCCATCCTTGACCTCGCCGGCGAGGATCATCTCGGCCAGCGGATCTTGCACGTTGCGCTGGATCACCCGCTTCAGCGGCCGCGCCCCATAGGCGGGATCCCAGCCCTTGGCCGCCAGCCAGTCCCTCGCCGCGGCATCGAGCGTCAGCGCGATCTTGCGGTCTTCCAGCAATCTTTGCAGCCGTCCGAACTGGATTTCGACGATCCGGCCCATTTCGCTCTTCTGCAGGCGATGGAACAGGATGATCTCATCGACGCGGTTGAGGAACTCGGGACGGAAATGCGCCCGCACCATGCCCATCACCTGCTCGCGCACCTCGGAGGTATCCTCGCCTTCCGGCTGATTGACCAGGAATTCCGAACCGAGGTTCGAGGTCATGATGATCAGCGTGTTGCGAAAATCGACCGTGCGGCCCTGACCGTCGGTCAGGCGGCCATCGTCGAGCACCTGCAGCAGCACGTTGAAGACATCGGGATGCGCCTTCTCGATTTCGTCGAACAGCACGACCTGATAAGGCCGCCGCCGCACCGCTTCGGTGAGCGCGCCGCCCTCGTCATAGCCGACATAACCCGGAGGCGCGCCGATCAGCCGCGACACCGAATGCTTTTCCATGAATTCGGACATGTCGAGGCGGACCATCGCGGTCTCGTCGTTGAACAGATACTCCGCCAAGGCTTTCGTCAGTTCGGTCTTGCCGACACCGGTCGGTCCCAGGAACATGAACGAGCCCATCGGCCGGTTGGGATCCTGCAGGCCCGCGCGCGAGCGCCGGACGGCGGTTGCGACCGCATGCACGGCTTCGGCCTGGCCAACCACGCGGTTGCCGAGGCTGTCTTCCATGCGAAGCAGCTTGTCCTTTTCGCCTTCCAGCATCTTGTCGACGGGCACGCCGGTCCAGCGCGACACCACCTGCGCGATGTGGTTGGCCGTGACGGCCTCCTCCATCATCTCGCCGGCGTTTTCCTTGGCTTCGATGTCGGCGAGCTTCCGCTCCAGCTCGGGAATCCGGCCATAGGCCAGCTCGCCCGCGCGCTGATATTCGCCGCGGCGCTGGGCGTTGGCGAGTTCGATGCGCAAGCCGTCGAGCTCGCTTTTGAGCTTCTGGGCGTTGGAGAGCTTGTTCTTCTCCGCGCTCCAGCGCGAGGTCAGGACCGCCGACTTCTCTTCGAGTTCAGCGAGTTCCTTTTCCAGCGTCTTCAGCCGGCTTTTAGAGCCCGCGTCGCTCTCCTTCTTCAGCGCCTCCTGCTCGATCTTCAGCCGGATGATCTCTCGATCCATCGAATCAAGTTCTTCCGGCTTGGAATCGACCTGCATCTTCAGCCGCGCCGCCGCCTCGTCCATCAGGTCGATGGCCTTGTCGGGCAGGAAGCGGTCGGTGATGTAGCGGTTCGACAGCGTGGTCGCCGCCACCAGCGCGGAGTCGGTGATACGGACGCCGTGATGCTGCTCGTATTTGTCTTTCAGGCCGCGCAGGATCGAGATGGTATCCTCGACCGAGGGCTCGTTGACAAAGATCGGCTGGAACCGGCGCGCCAGCGCGGCGTCCTTTTCGACGTGCTTGCGGTATTCATCGAGCGTGGTGGCGCCGATGCAATGCAATTCGCCCCGCGCCAGCGCAGGTTTCAGCAGATTGGACGCGTCCATCGCGCCATCGGCCTTGCCGGCGCCGATCAGCGTGTGCATCTCGTCGATGAACAGGATGATGCTGCCCTCGGCCGAGGTCACCTCCTGCAGCACGGCTTTCAGCCGCTCCTCGAACTCGCCGCGGTATTTCGCACCCGCGATCAGCGCGCCGAGATCAAGCGACAGCAATTTCTTGTCTTTCAGGCTCTCCGGCACGTCGCCATTGAGGATACGCAGCGCCAGACCCTCGACAATCGCGGTCTTGCCGACGCCGGGTTCGCCGATCAGCACGGGATTGTTCTTGGTGCGGCGGGACAACACCTGGATGGTGCGGCGGATTTCCTCGTCGCGGCCGATCACCGGGTCGAGCTTGCCGTCGCGCGCCGCCTGCGTCAGGTCACGGGCATATTTTTTCAGTGCGTCATAGGCGTTCTCGGCCGTCGCGGAGTCCGCAGTGCGGCCCTTGCGCAAGGCTTCGATCGCAGCATTGAGGTTCTGCGGCGTGACGCCGCCCTTTTTCAGGATGCTGCCGGCTGCGCTATCCTTGTCGAGCGCGAGCCCGAGCAACAACCGCTCCACCGTGACAAAGCTGTCGCCAGCCTTTTCGGCGGCCTTTTCCGCAGCGTCGAACGCGCGCGCCAGTTCGGGCGCCAGGTAAACCTGTCCCGCTCCGCTTCCGGAAACCTTTGGTAGTTTGTTGAGCGCGTCCTCGGTAGCCTTGAGGATCGCGCGCGAATGGCCGCCGGCGCGGTCGATCAGACCGCCCGCGAGCCCCTCGCTGTCGTCCAGCAGCACTTTGAGCATATGCAACGGCGAGAACTGCTGGTGGCCGTCACGCATCGCCAGCGATTGCGCAGACTGGATAAAACCGCGCGCACGCTCGGTGTATTTTTCAATATTCATCGTTATTTCCCTCAGCCTGCCACTCCGCCCCGAAGGCACGGATAAGGCATCTTCATTGGGTATCCGCAGGCCGCGTTGACATTCCTCAACCAGCCGGCAGTCGTCGCCTTCATTTCAGGCTTGACGCAAATGTGGGCATCGTTGTGGGAAACGGAAGAGGCCTGGTCACAATTTTGAGAGCGACGGCATCCGTTTGATGAATCTCCTGAAAAGGCCGGATCTGACGCCGGAACCGCTACCGCATCCGGCCTTGAACGTCGGCCCCGGTGCTGTTCACCGACCTCTGGCAAGCCAATCGAAACGGTCCCTCCGGCTTCGATCCGGCCGGGGCCGACTTGGCTGCCGAAGCTGCATTCTCTTGTAAAATCTTTCGCCTTCCGATCACGCGCATCATCCACACGATCAAGCCATAACCGGGCATCCTCGCGGCGCGGATGGCGCCCGAGTTTCTGCGTTCGTCACCCTCGAGAACGGAGGGTGCAGCGCTACCCCAAGAGGGGCGCGGGGAATGCCGGGTGCGCGCCGCACCCGCGGTCTCGTGTACAAAATTGTGCGAAGAGACGCACACGAGCATACAGGTTCAGCGGAGACACTCCGGCATTCCCTGCGCAATGGTCTTACGGCTTATGCCGTGCTCTCCCCGGCGACGAATTCGTCTTGTCACCGTCGTCAGCGGATTGATGGCTTGCCTGAGCCCGGTTGGGCCGGCTTGCCTCCGCGGACTTGGCGCCAACAACGGGCGTCAGGACCACACGGTTTTGCCGTACGCAGACCCCACGCTTCGCCAGGAGGCTTCGCCGGGCCTGGTACCCTTCCGGCGAAATCCTGGCGAAGGCGGAAAACAGCGCCGTTCGTCTTGCGCGCCGACCGCTCGCTCACGGAAACCGCCCTGCGAACAAACCCGCGCGCCGACGCTGTCGCGTCCACCACGTCCCATCCCGCGTTCGTGACGATCGCGATCCGCCCCTCCTTGGGGATGAGATGGCACCAACTGGAGAACTGATTTGCCTGACGAAGCCAGCAAAATGTTTTTGCGAGAGGGACTGGACGACCCAAATCAGCTTGAAATCGCTACGCAAATTAGAATTTGCGCGCAGCGGGTTTTTCGGCCCATTCACATCACGAACGACGCGGAACGCGACTGATTTGCCTCGTCGGGCAAATCAGTTCTATCGGTCTATCCCCAAGTAGCTGCTAGCGTACCGCTCGCTGCAACTTTTAGTCGAGTTTCGAATTGCGATTTTAGAAACCGTTCTGCAAGCCGAGGAGGAGAGCAAGATATTTACAGCGATCGCCGATGACAGCGCGTTGCCATCGACGATGCGGTTGTAGCGGAAGCGGAAGAGCCGAAGCAGCGTGCGCGAAGGCCTCTTGGCCGCGCCCACCGCCACTCGACGTACCGACGGCGTTGGAAAGTTGGTGGGCACGCTCCGCTCTGCCCACCCTACGATTTTGCGATGACGCGGCCCTAGCCCGTCGGCATCACATAGGCATAGATCCGGCCGCGCGAGATTGGCGCCTCGCGGACCCGGTTGCCGTTGTTGCCCGAGATCATGATCGGATTTCCTGACGCATCGATGCCGGTGATGATGCCGACATGGCCGCCGCCACGGCGGCTCATGACGGCAATGGCGCCAATCTGTGGTCCGGAGATGCGCTGACCGTAGTTCGCAAAAGAGCGCGCCGCGTCCGAGCCGGTCCCCTTATAGCCAGACCGCTGCAGCACCAGGTTCATGAACCGCGCGCACCACAGGCTGCTGCGACTGGTGGGATTGCCGCCGAGATAGCGGCGCGCTTCGGAAATGATACCGGACGAGCCGAAACTGCTGGTTGTGGTCACGCCACCTGCGTTCGGCGCGAAACTGGCATTGGCGTTGCCGAAGCCGCCGGCTCGCATCTGCGCCACGCCGGCATCCCAGCGCGACTGCCGCGCGATGTGCCGGTAATGACGACGTGCCAGATAGCGTCCGGCAAAACGCGTCCGCGCGCGATGCCTGAAGTTGTGGTGAGTTCGAGCCGAAGCCGGGGTCGCTGACGCGACGATGGCGATCGAACCTGTCGCCAGCGCCATGACGCAAACACAAGCGACACGAAACGACCGGCGAAACGCATGTAACTGAAGCATACTTCATCCTCTGTGACACCCCCCGTTCCCATCGGTGATCCCTGCGCGTTGCATGACGATGCGCGGGGATCGCCGACATCCGAGGCTCCGTATGCATTTCGGGGTATGGCTGCAACGTGACGCGATGCGGCGCTGCGGAAACGGATTCGGGGTCATTCGGCGATGATTCAATGACGAAAAAAGGCTGGCGCGCCTCATTGCAGCCGTGAGCATTAACTGCAATTTTGAACGCGGCCGACAGCGCGTTTCGAACGGGATGGCCGCGGTTGGCGTGAACCAGACGCTTCAAAATAAAAAAGAGGAGAGCAAATGCCCTACGCCGTCGCGAGCGACAAGGTCCGGCTTTATTTCGAGGAAGCCGGCAGCGGAACGCCGATTATCTTCCTGCACGAATTCGCCGCCGACCACACCAATTGGGAGCCGCAGTTGCGATATTTTTCGCGCGGCCACCGTTGCATCGCCTATTCCGCGCGCGGCTATACGCCGTCGGAAGTGCCCCCGACGCCCGAGTCCTACACCTACAAGCATTTCTACACCGACGCGCTTGCGGTGCTCGATCATCTCAAAATCCACAGAGCGCATTTCGTCGGCCTCTCAATGGGGTCCTATTCGTCGCTGCAGGTCGGCCTGCACGCACCGGAGCGCGCGCTGTCGATGACGCTGGCCGGCGTCGGCTCGGGATCGGACCTCGACCACCTCGAAGCCTTCCGCAAGCAGTGCCAGGTCAATGGCGAGCAGTTCGAAACCCTGGGATCGGCTGAGGTCGCCAAGGTGACGCGCGAGGCGCCCGGCCGGATTCCGTTCCTGGTCAAGGATCCGCGCGGGCACGCGGATTTCTACGCGGCGTTGGCGCGGCACGATTCCAGGGGCTCCGCCAACACCATGCGCGGCTTTCAGGGCGGCCGGCCCTCGATCTACACCTTGACCGACGCGATCAGCAAAGTCCCGACACCCGCGCTGATCATCTGCGGCGACGAGGACGATTCCTGCGTCGAGCCGAGCCTGTTCCTGAAGAAACACCTGCCCGCCGCCGGGCTGACGCTGTTCCCGAAATCAGGCCACGTGCTCAATCTGGAAGAGCCCGCGTTGTTCAACGAGATGGTCGAACGCTTCATCGCGCTGGTCGAAGCCGGTCGCTGGCCGGTGCGCGACCCGCGTTCGATGGGGGCGGGTTAGAACACAATCGTCATTCCGGGATGGTCCGAAGGACCAGACCCGGAATCTCGAGATTCCGGGTTCGCGCTACGCGCGCCCCGGAATGACCGTTGATGTTTATTTCCCCTTCTCCGCCCGGCTCAGCAGGAACACGCCCTGCTCGCCGAACATGTTCC
>Ga0210406_10008803_pt1 | contig 10085 bp, 10 predicted proteins | sample IncBWC30MmetaG_FD_155454 | JGI IMG/M metagenome (GOLD analysis project Ga0210406, IMG submission 155454) | Forest soil microbial communities from Barre Woods Harvard Forest LTER site, Petersham, Massachusetts, United States - Inc-BW-C-30-M | ecosystem: Environmental > Terrestrial > Soil >... | reverse complement strand
ATGCCGGATGACCTCGACCTGCCAGGCGATCTCCTGCGCATCGAGCCCGGCGGCGCGGGCGCGCGCGCGATCGAGGCCGGAGATCGCGGCGGTCGGTACTGAGATGCCCCCGGCATCGCATATCTCCCTGCCGTCGCTGAGCGAGACGAAATGGGGCACGTTCAACGTCAGCAGCGCGGAGCGTTCAGCGCGCTGCAGCGGCCAGAGCGGATCGGCATCGCTCTCCCAATCCGCGAGCCTGGCGACGAAATCCGCCTGCGCCGACCAGAGCACGCCGTCGGTCATGCTCGTGTGGTTTTTCAGGCGCTGCAGCAGCATGTAGTAGAAGCGGGTCGCGCGAACGACCTTGCGGACCGGAACGGCGGCAAAGCCGTCGAACAAGCCGGCCCCGTTCGCGCCGCCGCTCCGACAGTGCAAAAAATTCGCGTACTCCTCGAAACTCGCTACGAAGTCGCCGACGTGATCGCCGAATTTGGCGTAACGTCCCTCGACATGCGGCAGGTTGGGATTGGCCTCGCCGGTCTCCTTCGTCCTCGCCGGCCGCATCTCATCGGAGTTTATTTGATTCCACCGCAGCCGGGTCTTCGAATTCCAGTCCGCCGTCATGCCGCCGACGGCGAAGACCTTGTTTTCCGGAGAGCGGGCGAAGGCGGGAAGCAGGCCGACCGTCATGACCGAGTTGGCGAGCATTTCGATAGCGGCATCGAAGGCCTGACCCTCGGGATCCTCGGACTTGTGCTCGTCGGCCGTCGGCTGCAGCACTGTTTCCAGATCGATGGGCACCGGGTGATCGCCCGCGGCGATCAAGTTCTCCTGATGCATGTCGGTCGCGGCGAAAGAGTGCAGGAGCGCGAGCCAGGCGCCGGCCCGCCGGAAGAACCGCCGGCAACCTTCCGCGTCGGCGCATCCGGCGTGCGTGATGAATTCGGTCCAGCCATAGCCGTCGCGCGCGATGGCGCGCACGGGCCTCAGCTCCACCGGGGCATCGCTCCGGTTCAACCGATCGATCAAGGCGCGCCAGGCGATGTCGAGCCGCAGATCCTTGGGCTTGTAAACGACCCGCGCGCCATCCTCGAAGCCGACAATGCGGACCGAGCGGCCGCCATTGTGCGGATCGGAAAGACCGCCCTCGATCGCGGCGACCCGGCCGGCGGCGCCGGCGACGAGAATATCGCGGCTGATCGCCGCGAGGTCGGCGTCGAGCCGGAGGACGAATTCGCGCGCCGCTTCGATCCACTGCCGCGTGAGGGTGGCGATGAGCCGCAACAGGACCGGCTTGTCTTCGAACAGACGCCGGAACCCGCCGCCTTTCATTTCGGCCACGAACTGATCGTAGAGCGATGTCGAGGCCGAGGCGGTCTGCGGCGCCCGTGCCGTAGCGGGCGGCACGGCTGCGGCCTTGCGCGCCTGGTCGAAGCGCTCGTAGAGCGCCGGCGCCGTGAGCGTGGACAGTTCGTCGAGCAGCGAACGGCGCAGGCTGGCGCGGGCGGATTCGGTCAGGTTGTTCAGTGCGCGCGCATCGACGTTCGAGCAAAGCCGCGCCTCGGCTTCGAGCACGACCGGCGCCAGCAGGTGTTCGAACGCGCAAGGTTCGGCTCGGTCGTGCGCGGCAGGTTGCTTGGCGTCTTCGCCAGCGCTTTGCAATGCTGCGTCTATCCAGATCGCGTCGGCGATCCATGGCGGCGGCGCGGCCGACGGCTTGCGACGAATGCTGGCGAACCGGGTGAGCGCCTGCGCGAGGGTCAGCCCGTCGCGCATCAGCCGCCGTTCAAACAGCGACCAGTCGCCGCTGGCGCATGACCGGCACCATGCGGCGAGGCGGCGCCCGGCGAGATCGGCGTCGCCCTTCTGACCCGGCAGGGGTTCGAAATCAGCTGACAGGAGCTCGTCGATGGTTGCGGCACGAACGATCAAGCGTTCGTAGAAGGCGTCCATCCGGTCACTCTCCGAGGGGCTTCTCGCTTGGTGGCCACGGGCGGGCCATTCTATTGCCGCGGAGCCTCATGTCATCCGCGGCGGCTCCGGCTGCCCGATCCGGCGGGTGGTGCGCCTTGCGCCGCACAAATCGCGGCGGCGGTCGGGCGGTTCGTCTCGGATCTTTAGCGCTTTGATCTATGGGCCGCTGCGACATCGTGTCAAAGCGACCTGTCGTTTTCAATAGATCGCAACCGTAGACTGCGGGCTTTTGCATGAACCAAAGGTGTACGGCGCGACTTATACTGCGCGGTTGGCGCAGCGAACGTGTTAAGAACATTGTCCGCTACGACTTTACAATGTACGCAGTGAATGATTTAATATGGTGTTGGTGTGGGGGTTTAGCCCTATTTCTCCTCCTACCTGATAACTGCCGGCGCCGCTGGCGAACGAAAGGATCAATGCCATGAATGAGAAGATCATCGACCAGTTTGAAGACGAGGTGCTGAGCTACGAAGTCTCCGACGAGGCTCTTGAGTCGGCCGGCGCGACTGAGATCGCGGGGGCGTGGACGGTCGTTTGCACCGGCATTCAGTGCCCGGGTTGATCAGCAGCTGGTCCTAGCTTCTTCATTTCGTCAGTGACTGCCGGAGTGTTAAGTCTCCGACATGAGGCGCCGGAGGCCACGGCGCCTCTTCTTTTTCTCTGTCCTGTCTGACCTGCTGGCGCATGAAGGGGTCAAACAATGAATGGCACCACTATCGGTCTCGACCAGACGGAAGCCGAGGCCCTCAGTTACGAAATCTCCGACGAGGCGCTTGAGGCCGCGGCGGGGAGCGATGCGCTGGCCAACTGGACGATGTTCTGCACCGGCATTCAGTGTCCGGGCTGAGCGCTCGACAGGCTCTCGTCTTCCGCTTTTACGCCTGACTGTCTGAGCGATGGGTCTCCGGCGACGCGCCGGAGGCCCACATTTTTTCCTTCTACCCGCTCCGGCCTGCGGTCACTGCCGTCGGAAGGTGGTTTGGATCGGGCGAACGCCGGCCGGCAGGTTGGCGCTGTCCGCTCGTCCAGACCCTCAGGACCGGCACGGCCGGAGCTTTCGCGCTGCATGGTTTTGCTTGCCCCGTGGGTCCTCCATGCCCCGACCATCCTTGGCACCAAGGATGATTTTTGCCGACGCGCCTTTTATATGTCCCGCAATTCTCGCGCGGTTGCCGCGATTGCCGGCCGCGTGACGGTGCGCCGTCTGCGGCCGCTCTGCCGCGTATCTCGGAACGTGCGCGACCTTGGCGGATGCGTGAGTCGTCCGAAATGTATCAGTGCGCCCGCGGCCGGCGGAGCGCCGGCAGGACGTGTTCCCGCGGGAGGGGCGCGTGCTATACGGGCTTGCGCGAGTGCGTCATCTCGCCGAGCGTGAGTGCGCCGCCGGTCGCGGGGAAGGCGCCCATCTCGCCCGCAGGGCGAGGACCGGCAGTTTCATTGAGGAAAAGATGAGCAGCGCTAACTTCGATCCGGCCGCGATCCTCAACCGCGCCCTCGAGCTTGCGACACAGAATCTCCGGGTCGAAAAGGTGCTGATCCAGCTTGGCCTCGATCCGAGCCACATTTCCTATGAAGCGGTGTTCAACCGGCTCGTCGACGTTGCGCTCGCGAACATCACTTTCACCAACCTCCTCGCGCTCACCGGCGCGACCTTGTATGTCGCCACCCTGATGGTGCGCACGATCGTGCCGTTGCGCGTACTCGGCATCGTCAGCATGGTGTTCTTCATCGCCTACGGCGCGCTCGCCGGGGCGGTGGCGACGTTCTTCCTCTATCTCCTGTCGCTGCCGATCAACGTCATCCGCCTGCGCCAGATGTTGAACCTGGTCAAGAAGGCGCGCATGTCCGCGCAAGGCGATCTGTCGATGGATTGGCTGCGGCCGTTCATGACTCCACGGAAGTATCGCAGCGGCGAGGTGCTGTTCCACAAGGGCGATGTGGCGAAGGAGATGTTCCTCACAGTCACCGGCAAATTCCTGGTGAACGAGATCAACGTCGAGCTGCCACCCGGCCGCTTCATGGGCGAGCTCGGTTTCGTCGCCCCGAAGAACCGGCGCACGCAGACCGTCAAGTGCATCGAGGACGGCGACGTTCTCACCATCACCTACGAGAAGCTCCTCGAGCTCTATTTCCAGAACCCGGAGTTCGGCTATTATTTCCTGCGCCTGACCAGCGAGCGGCTGATGCAGAACATTTCGCGCCTCGAAGCCTTGCTCGAAGCGACCAAGGCGAGCCCGCGTTAGGGACTTGCGATGAACACAGCCTTGCCGGCCCTTCCCGTCGTCGATATCCGCGAGGGCGGGCCGCTCCATCACGCGCGCCAAAGCGCGACCACGGCGCGCGCGCTGCGCGACGCCTGTCTCCGCTTTTTCCCGCGCGCGGCGCTGCCGCTCGTGCCGGCGTTCGACCGCCTGGCGCGGCGCTGGCTTGCGCGTTCGCGCTCGCCGTATTTGCCGGAGATCGCCGAGATCGCCGCGACGCTCAACTTCTCGGGCGTGTGGTTGCTCAACGCCTCGTATCAATGGGGTTGTACGGCGCTCGCCTGCGAACGGGACGGCGCGCCCTGGTTGATGCGGACGCTGGATTGGCCATTCACCGGCCTTGGACGTCACACCGAGCTTGCGCATATGCGCGGCGAGCATGGCGATTTCTTCAGTGTCACCTGGCCGGGCTATGTGGGCGTGCTCACTGCGATGGCGCCCCGGCGCTTCGCGGCGAGCGTCAACCAGGCGCCAATGCGGCGCCGCACCGGGCACCCCTGGCTGCGGCCGTACGACTTCGCCGCCAATGCGCTCGACGTTTGGGCGTGCTCCGACTGCGTGCCGCCGGATCAGCTTTTGCGCCGGACGTTCGAAACCTGCGACGGTTACGCCGCGGCGCGGCGGCTGCTGGAGCGCACGCCGGTCGCGCGCCCGGTGATCTACACGCTCGTCGGCTGCGCAGCGCACGAGCGCTGCGTGATCGAGCGCACCGAGACCGATTTCCTCACCCGCGAGCAGGAAACCAGCGCGGCCAACGACTGGCTGCCGACGCGGCCGGGCTGGGAGGGACGGATCGGCACACGCCGATTCCTGGTGAGCACATTCGCGGAGGCGGCAGGCTTCAGCCGCGCGCGCCGCGAAACGCTGGCCGCCTGGAGCGGCCCGCTCGCGGATGCCGGCTTCGACTGGGTATGCGCACCGGTCCTCAATCCCTACACCCGGCTCGCGGTCGCGATGTCGCCGGCACGCGGCATCCTGCGCGCCGTGGGCTACGACGTTGCCGGCGGCGATTTGCCGGAGCCGGTGACGCGGCCGTGCGAGATCGAGAATCTCGCGCAGGCGGCTTGACGCGCGCGGCGGCCATTGCCCAGTCGAGCGGCGCTGCGGATGCTGCCGTCATGGCAGAAAAAGGCGGCGCATCAGCAGCTTGCGGCAAAATCCGATTTCTCCCGTAAAAGCGACGGACTGTGCTTTCCATCACATTGTCCGAAGGGGGATCAGCTTAGCGTCCATTAAACGCCAGTAATGGAGCGAGCTATGAGCACGATGAAGCATAGCGCCGCAAACTCCCGTGTCTTCCGCTCGTCGCCATGGAGTGCGGTGCGTACGTTGATCGTTGAATGGCGACGGCGCGTTCGTTCGCGCTACGAGCTGAGGAGCCTGGGCGACGCCGAATTGCGCGACATCGGCCTCACGCGCGGTGAGGCCGATTTCGACCAATCGAAATCGTTCTGGCTGAGCTGAAGCAAGCAGTGCGCGGTGAGGGCCGGGCCGCCCGCGAGGGCGGCCCGTTTGCTTTCGGGCGGCGCCTTGCGCTATCTGCGGTCGGCCGCTCCGCCGCGGGCGCGGACGGCGCGAACGGGAGGTGCCGGGGATGCCCACAGTCGCGAGTACGGACGGCACGAAGCTCTATTACGAAGAAGCAGGCAGCGGAACACCGATCGTGTTCGTTCACGAGTTTGCCGGCGACTATCGGACCTGGGAGCCGCAGCTGCGCTATTTTTCCCGCGCGCATCGCTGCGTCGCCTTTTCCGCGCGCGGTTATCCTCCCTCGGAAGTGCCGCCCGATCCGGCGCGCTACGGTCAGGACATCGCCCGCGGCGATGTCATCGCCGTCATGGATGGGCTCGGCCTTAAGAAGGCGCACGTGGTCGGCCATTCGATGGGCGCCTACACCGCCCTCCATGTCGGCATCCGGCACCCCGAGCGGTGCATCTCGGTGACCGCCGCCGGCTGCGGCTGGGGCTCGGTCGCCGATCCGGCCGTGCGTGAGGCGATGCGCAAGCTTGCCGTCGAGACGGCTGCGATGTTCGCCGAGAAAGGCATGGCCGAGGCGGCGGTGATCTACGCCGATACACCGACCCGCCACGCCCAGAAATACAAGGATCCACGCGGCTTCGCCGAGTTCGCCCATATGCTCGGCGAGCATTCCGCGCAGGGTCACGCGCTGACCATGTCGATGCTGCAAGCCAAGCGCCCGACGCTGTGGGACATGGAAGCGGACCTCAAGCGATTTTCTGTGCCGCTCCTCGTCATCGTCGGCGACGAGGACGAAACGTGCATCGATGGCAGTGTCTTTCTCAAGCGCACGGCGCCAACGGCCGCGCTCGCCGTCATTCCGCGCTCGGGGCACAACATCAACAGTGAGGAGCCGGCAGCCGTCAATGCTGCGCTCGCCGATCTGTTCGCAGCCGCCGAAAGCGGGCGCTGGCTCGCGCATCGGCCACCGGCCTGAGCCCTGTCCTCGCCTCGTTCACTCGCGTTGCGGCAGCGCCTATGCCGCGACGTCCGCCATCAGCCGCCGGAAACATGCGTCGGCGACGGCCGCAAGATCCGCACCTTGAGTCTTGCTGATGATGAAGTCGGCGGCGACAAAGCCGTATTGCTGCAGCGTCTCCATTTCAATCTCAGTCGGCGTGTGCACATTCGCGAAGTGGGTCGAGACCACGCCTACGCACTTGCCGCCCGCGGCGATGAACGGCGTCGACTGCATGGCGCGAATTCCCATCGTGTTCGCAAGCTGATGATACGGCGCCAAGGCCCGATCCTTGGACAGATCGGGAATGACCACGGATTTGCGGGCGGCGAACGCACGGGCGCTGGCGGCGCCGCCGTCGCTGGCCACCCGCCGCAGGCTACGCAGCGACGGCTCGTCGAAGCCGCGGTGCTCGATGAGCGCCAGGGTGTCGTCGTCGATCGCAAGCTGAATGTTGCCGAACTCGGCGCCGTGCAGGGCGATCACGTCGTTGAGGATGGTGCGCAAGCCCCCCGCCAGCGTGTTCTGGCCAAGCAGCCGAGCGGTCATTTGCGGAAGCATGGCAAGCAAAAATCGCCAGCGTTGGGCTCTTCTGAAATCCCCACGCGACAATAGAACGCAAATGGGAAGCTCTTGTGGCGAAATTTCACCGACATCGTGCGCCCCTCAAGGCGGGTGACGGACTCGGCAAGGCTTTCGCCAGGCGTCAGAGCCGGCGCAGCGGCATCGACCAGGCGAGCCACGCCCCGATGCCCGTGAACGCTGCGATGGTGACGAAGGCGGCGCGGAAGGCATCGCCGATCTGCATCTGGACGGCGACTTGCCGCACCGGCGCGAGCGAAGCGATGGCGTCGGGACCGCGGTCGAGAATCATACCGAAAAGGCTCGCCCTTTCCGGGTCGCCAGCCGCGAGCACGGAAAACAGGACCGCCGCCACCGCCGCCGTGCCCAAGGCGGCGCCGACCGAGCGCGAGAACTGCACCATGGCGGCGCCGGCGCCGAGCATCCGCTGACCGGCGATCGCCTGCACCGTGACCTGGACCACGCCCATGACCGTACCCATGAACAAAGCCGTACCGCCGAACACCCACGGCAGCTGTGACAGTGTCAAATGCGGTACCCAGAAAGCGAGGAACAGCAAGCCGGCCGTCGCCGCCACATATCCGTAGGAGGGGAATATCGCGGTGCGTCCGGTGCGCGTCACCAACTGGCCGGTGATCAGCGAACCAAGGCCGACACCGAAGGTCAGCGGCAGCAACAGCAAGCCGGTCTCGGCTGGGCCCGTGCCCCGTGCCGCGCGCAGATACATCGGCAGGAACGTGATCAGCGACACGAGTGCGGCGCCGTGGCAGGCGGCAAGGCCGGCGCCGCGCCAGACCGAAGGCTCCCTGAACAGGCGCGGCGGAATGAGCGGCGAGGCGCTGTGCCCTTCCTGCCAGATCAGCAGCAGCAGCGATACTGTCCCAAGCGCCAGCAGGCCGAGAATTTCCGGCAGCGAACCGGCGGTCATGCGTTGCACCTGGGCGAGGGCGAAAATGACCGGGCTTACGAACAGGATGAACAGCACCAGGCCGGGTGCGTCGAACGTCGTGCGCCGCCGGTCGCCGGGGCGCGCCTCGAGGCGCAGCACGAGGAGGACGGCGCCGAGTCCGAGCGGGATGTTGACGAGGAAGATCGAGGGCCAGCCGAAAGCCTGGGTGAGGTAGCCACCCGCGACCGGCCCGAAGGTGCTTGAGCTCACCATCACGCCAGCGAGGTAGCCTTGATAGCGGCCGCGCTCGCGCGGCGGAATGGTTTCGCCGATCAGCGCCTGCGACAGCGTCATCAGCCCGCCGCCACCGAATCCTTGCAGCACGCGCGCCGCGGTCAGCCAGTTGATGGTCGGCGCCAGGGCGCAGAACACGGAGCCGGTCATGAAAACCACGAGCGCCACGAGCATCATGCGCCGGCGGCCGAACGAATCGCCGAGGCGCCCGTAGACCGGAGCGGCGATGGTGTTGGCGATCAGATAGGACACCACCACCCAGGACACCCGCTCGACACCGCCGAGGCTCGAGGCGATGGCCGGCAGCGCGGTGGCGACGATGGTCTGATCCGCCACCGCCATAAACATCGGCAGCATGATCGACGGAAAGACCGTCCAGAACAGCGATCGGGGCGCGGGCGGCGCGCTCGGCTGGGCTGCGGTCTCGACGCCGGGAGGCGCGTCGGCTGTGCCGCGCGAAATATCTTCGGTCGTCGAATGAGTCATGCCGACATTTTTTTAAGAGTTTCTTGTAGCCGAAATTGTCTCGTGAGCAATCACATGGGCAACCCGCACGAGCCGCGGCAACGGCGCATTCGCGAACGGCGCGTGAACCCGGCGCGCCGTTGCGGCCGCGTGACACGGCGCCGGTTCCGCTGTTCCCACAATCATCCAAGCCCCTTCAATGCCGGCGGAGAGAAGCTATAATACGCTGGATCGAGGGTGGGCGTCGCCGGCTTGCCAAGCCGGCGGTAGCGGGTGGCTCGCAAACCAAAACAGCGGGAGCCACGCATCATGCCTCAAGAACACCCACGCAACGAAAGCCAGCGCTCCGACAATCCGCGCAGCGAGAGCCTGCGCTCCGAGCATCTCCGCGGCGAAAAGTCGGCCGGCGCCAGCGCCGTCAACGCCCAGTTCGCCGAGATGGGGGCGAAGAGCGTCACTGCCGGCCTGCGCATGCAAAAGGAACTATTCGAAACCTTCCAGGACATCAGCCGCGACTGGTTCGCGCGCGCGACGTCGGAGGCGGAGTTGGCATTCAAGCTGCCGCGGCAGCTGACCAATGCGCGCTCGGTGCCCGACGCAATGTCCGCGTACCAGGAATGGCTGAACGAATGGCTGAGCATGTGTGGCGAGGACGGGCGGCGCCTCATCTCTGACGGCCAGAAGATCATGGATACTGGCGCGCGCTGCTTCGCCAACGCCTCGCCCACCGCCAACAGCTGACGCTACGGCATCAGACTGATGATAGCCCGCATGCCCACGGCACAGCGACGCGCTGTGCCGCTGCGAGACTGTGACGGCGTTGCGGGACGAGGCGCGAACAAAAATGGACGCGATTGAGGCGTAGACACGCATCGACCGTTCGCTGGCGCGGCCTCTTTCGGAAACGCCAACCGCCTCCTCGCTCGGTCGGAAATCGGACATAGCGCTGCACGGCAGCGTGCTGGCGTGCACGTGCATTTTCGGAACGATTGCAGTTGGTTCGCGTTCCTTTGCTGCGGCGATGCCAAGAACGGTGCCGTCACTCGATGCGGCTAGCCTCGGGTCCGTCGCCCCGAGGTTGCGGCGAAGCGGCCTCGAGAAAGCTGCGGCCCTGCGGCCGTTGTCTTGCGAGGCTCGCTTCGCTCGCATCGCGGCGAAA
>Ga0210406_10008802_pt1 | contig 10087 bp, 8 predicted proteins | sample IncBWC30MmetaG_FD_155454 | JGI IMG/M metagenome (GOLD analysis project Ga0210406, IMG submission 155454) | Forest soil microbial communities from Barre Woods Harvard Forest LTER site, Petersham, Massachusetts, United States - Inc-BW-C-30-M | ecosystem: Environmental > Terrestrial > Soil >... | reverse complement strand
AAGCGATTGCAAGCGTAGAAAGGCGATCATGAGCGCTTCGTCGCCTTTGCTCAAGCTTTCTGCGAGTTTTTCGGGCGAACCTAGGCGGCGCAATCCCGCCATGCTGTTCCTTGGCCTGGTCGTGATCGTTTAAGTTTTCACCCTGGAGAGGAAAAATGGATGCAAAACCGCGCCGTATGACTTTCGGCATGATCGTCGGGAATCGCGGCTTTTTCCCGGACCACCTGGCGCAGAGCGGGCGCACGGAAATGATCGCGGCGATCGAGAAGGCCGGCCACACGGTGGTGGCTCCGGGTGTTCAAGACACCAAGTTCGGAGCGGTGGAGACGCGTGCGGAGGCTGGGTGCTGCGCCGAGCTTTTCAAGAAACACAGCGATGCCATTGATGGCGTAATCGTCACGCTGCCGAACTTCGGCGACGAGCGCGCTATTGCCGATACTCTGCGGATGGCCGGCCTGAGCGTGCCGGTGCTGGTGCAGGCGACGCCGGATACACCGGGCCGGATGGGCATTCGGGACCGCCGCGACAGCTTCTGCGGAAAGATGTCGGCCTGCAACAACCTGACCCAGTACGGCATTCCATACTCGTTGACCACGCTTCACACGGAGGCGCCAAATTCCGAGGTCTTCCGCCAGGATCTGGATTGGTTCGGCGCGGTGTGCCGCGTCACGCGAGGTCTGCGGAGGCTTCGTATCGGGGCTATCGGCGCCCGCCCTGCCGCCTTCAACACTGTTCGCTACAGCGAAAAGATCCTGGAGGCGAATGGCATTTCAGTAGAGCCGATCGATCTTTCGGAAATCCTGGGCCGGATCGCTCGCATGGGCGACCAGGATTCCGGCGCTCAAGCGAAGCTGGAACAGATCCGGCGCTACGTCCCGACCAACGGCGTTCCGGCTGAGCCCCTGCTCAAGATGGCCAAGCTGGGCGCGGTGGTGGATCAGTGGATGGTGCAAACTCAAGTCGCGATCAGCGCCGTGCAGTGCTGGACTTCGCTCGAAGAATTCTTCGGCGTAGTGCCATGCACCATCATGAGCATGATGAGTGAAAATCTGACGTCCAGCGCCTGCGAGGTGGATATTTGCGGGGTGGTCGGCATGCACGCTTTGCAGCTGGCTTCGGCGACGCCCAGCGCCTTGCTTGACTGGAACAACAATTACGGCGACGATCCCGACAAAGCGGTCTGCTTCCATTGCAGCAATCTTCCGAAGCATTTCTTCAAGGAGGTTCGGATGGATTTTCAGGAGATTATCGCCGGCACGGTGGGCAAGGAGAACACTTACGGGACGTGCGTGGGCCGAGTGAAATCCGGCCCGATGAGCTTTGCGCGTTTTTCGACTAACGACCGCGAAGGCGCTATTCATGGCTACGTCGGCGAGGGCGAGTTCACCGACGATCCGCTGGAGACGTTCGGTGGCGCGGGCGTAGTGCGCATCCCGAAACTGCAAAAGCTGCTGCGCTACATTTGCGAGCGCGGGTTCGAGCATCACGTGGCGGCCAATCTGGCGCCGGTGTCGTCGGCGGTGCGGGAGGCGAGCACGCGTTATCTCGGCTGGAGCGTTCACCAGCATGATTAGGCCATGAGCATCGTCGCCGGCGTCGATTTCGGAACCCTCAGTGTTCGCGCCTCGATCTTTGACAGCAATCGTGGACGGCTGGGCGCGGGAGTAGCCGAGTATCCGCTGCTGCGCAAGAAGGAAGATCCCGATTATGCCACGCAAAGCCACGCGGATCATATGCGCGCTCTGGCTGGGGCGATGCAGCGGGCCATCGAAAGCGCCGGGATCGACGGCCGCGCTATCGAAGCTATCGCGCTCGATACTACTGGGTCGAGTGTGATCCCGGTGGATGCTCGCCTCGAACCCATTGACGATTATTATTTGTGGTGCGACCATCGGGCTTGGAAAGAAGCGGGCGAGATCACGGCCCTAGCCCGCAGCCATGGGCTGGCGGCGATCGATTGGTGCGGCGGTATTTATTCTTCCGAATGGGGACTCGCGAAGCTGCTGCACTGGCTGCGGAACAATCCAGAAAAGCGCGATAACTTCCGGACGGCGCTGGAACACTGCGATCTGGTGACGGCTGTGCTCTGCGGAGTCAGCGATCCGGCGCGGGCGCCACGCAGCGTTTGCGCCATGGGACACAAATGGATGTGGAACGCGCGCTTGGGCGGATTGCCGGATGAGAAATTTCTAGCGAATCTGGACCCGGTGTTTAGCGGGGTGCGCGCCAAGCTGGACGGGTGCTACGCCACCTCCGATCGGATCGCCGGACAGCTGGCCCCCGCATGGGCTGAAAAGCTGGGATTGCGCGCCGGAATTCCCATTCCAGTAGGCGCCATCGACGCGCATTGGGACGCAATAGGCGCGGGGGTGCGTCTGGGCGATGTGGTGAACGTAGTTGGCACGTCCACCTGCATCATGGCGATTAGCGAAAAGTCGGCGCTGATTCCGGGCGTGTGCGGGGTCGTGCCCGGGTCCATTCATCCCAACTACACGGGCATAGAGGCCGGACTTTCGGCTACTGGAGACATCTTCGATGCCATTGCGCGCCGCGCGAACACAACAGTGGCGGAACTTTCGCGCGGTCTCGAAAAATACCGTGCCGGCGAAACCGGACTCCTGCGTCTCACTTGGGACAACGGGGATCGCACGGTGCTGGTGAATCCGGAACTGAGCGGAGTTACGCTCGGCTGGAGGCTGACGCACACTGCGCAGGACGAGCTATTTGCGGCCATCGAGGGCACGGCCTTCCACACCCGCGTGATCCTGGAGCGGATGGAGGAGCATGGCGTGCCCGTTCGGCGGATCATCAACGCCGGCGGCATCCCACAGCGTAATGCCGTACTCAATCAGGTGTACGCGAATGTGATGGGGAAGCCGATGCTGGTGCCTAATGGCGACGTGACCAGCCTGGGGTCGGCCATCTTTGCGTTTCTTGCCGCGGGAACGTTTCAGACGATCGAGGATGCGCAGGATGCGCTGTGTCCCGGCTACGTTGCGATCCAGCCGGAGGAGTCGAGCGCAGCGACATATCAGGAATTGTATCCGTTGTTCCGGAAGCTGTACTTTTCCTTCGGCGGCCGCGGCTCCAATCAGATCGATCTGGGCGGCATCTTACCTGAGCTGCGAAGAGTCGCGAATCGCGCGCGAGGAGGCCAGAGTGCTGGAAGCGCCGCGGGCTGAAGTCTACGGGGCGCGTAGCCTGCGAAGGGTACCGAGTACAGGACCCCACCGGAATGAGCGGGCTGCCACAAATGCTAAGCTAACATTTAGAGAGCCGAGACTCGTCCTTGAAGCAGAGATTTTCAACGCGCATTGGCAAGAACTGGCTGGTTCTTTCCCATGTTAAGGATTCGATCTGGAATCTACAAATCTGGGGCGACACACCGCTTCAGGCGGAAATCTCGGCCGACAACGAACTGGAAGCGAAGGAGACTTCTTTTCAGGCTGCGGCCGAGCGGCTGCGCGCCGAGCATCCATCGCTTGAGATTCCGCCCCAAGCGGTCTGGAACGTCGTTCTGAAGACACGTTGGACGGTACGCTAAGTTAGCTTGATCCAACGGGGATGAGTGGTTGTTGCGGCTACGCTAGAGTTACCTGCTCGGCTTGCAATCCTTTGGGCCCACGCTTCACGACAAACGTAACCCGAGCGCCTTCATCGAGTGTGCGGTAACCGCTGGCTTCAATGGCGGAAAAATGAACGAAGACGTCTTCGCCATTTTCACGCTGGATGAATCCGAATCCTTTTCCAGCGTTAAACCACTTCACTGTCCCTGTTTCTTTCATGCTTCTTTCTCTCTCCTCTTTCTAGCGATGTGAGTCTTTGACGTCTCGATTGAGGGCAGTAAGGCGGGTCTTGTTCTCGGTCCCTTCGAACTGGTCCAACTGACGCACAGATGTCTCTACGCTGCACTTCAGCATATCACGTTCGCGGGGCGAAACAAGCGCCCTTTATCGAGGTGACAAACCTGACTTGGCGGGCCCTCGAAAGGGCCGGTCGCAAGCTATCCCGCCGCTACCTTTTTTCCTTTGGGCGGTACAATCGCCTCTTTGGCGGCTTTGGCGACCCGGAACTTGACCACCTTTTTGGCGGGAATGTTAATTGTTTCTCCGGTGGCGGGATTTCGTCCAATGCGGGCTTTGCGGTCCACACGGACCAGTTTGCCAATGCCGGGCAGGACAAAAGCGCCGGTCTTGCGTACTTCTTTAATCGCGGTGGCGGCCAAGCCATCGAGAAATTGTTTGGATACTTTGCGGCTGACCTCGAGGTCGTCTGCCAGCAGCTTCACTAGTTGCGTTTGAGTCAATTTATTGCTCCCTTCTTGAAAACAACAGAACTGATAGTACACTGCTGTAGCGCGCATAGCAAGCGTCTTTGTTGGTGTTACGAGGCGGAAGCAGCTCGCTTACAAATAATGGTGATGAAGGGGATTGGCCATCTCGTCCGACTTGCGCGCCTGAGTCCTTCTAAGGTGGTCCGTGAAGGGATTCGTTTGTTGGCTACATGGCGTCGGGGTTCGGGGCGTGCGAAGATTGCAGGGCTCGGGAAGTTCTCCTCTAGCCGGGCAGAACTTGGCTCCGACAAGAAACAGCTCCAGGATTTTGGACAGTGAAAACGGTCCTGCTTGATACAGGAGTGATTGGTGCTTTATTGGATCGCAGCGAACGCCAACACAAATCCTGCGAAGCCGCGCTCGAGGGGGCCGCGGGGCCGTTAGTGACTTGCGAGGCAGTGACTCTCCCAATGCGCATCCCAGATTCAGCGTGTGTTTCGAAAATATCGGGACCGTGAAGTGGATTTCGCGGACGCTTGCTTAATCCATCTGGCCAGTGAATTTCACACGGGACAGATTCTAACTCTTAACCATGACTTTGAGATATACCGGTGGAGTGGTAACAAGCCGTTCCAATTACTGATTCCGCTGTCCTGATTGCTGGCGCGCGCAAGTCGGTGTCATTGATGCGATCCGGGCTCGCCCGTGAGCCAGTCCTCGGCCCGCCGCTCGAGCGCGATCCGCACTAGTTGGCTTCGGGTCCGGACGCCGGTCTTGTCAAATAATTGCTGCATCACGGCCTTCACCGACCCCTCGGAAATCTGTAGTTGGGAGGCGATTTCTTTGTTGGTGAGTCCTTCGAACACTCGCTTGAGGACGGCCCGCTCGCGGGCATTGAGAGCTTGAGCAGCCCGCTGTTCGTCGGACCGTCCGGTTGCACCGGCGATCACAGAGCGCATAGCCCGCGGATCCAGCCAGGACTCGCCGGCGCTCACTTTGTGAATCGCTTCCACCAACTGAGCGGGCGGACTGTGTTTCAAGAAGATCCCCGAAGACCCGCCCTCCAGGGCGCGGAGTGTGGCCGCGTCGCTCATTCCGGCGGTCACCATCAGGATTCGCCCGCGGAATCCCCGTTTCTTCGATTCCTCGATGAACTGCAGCCCCTGCTCTTCGCCTAAATCGAAATCAAGCAGGACAATGTCGGGATGTTCGCGATCCAAAACGGGGAGCGCTTCGGTGGCGGAGGCGCAGGTTCCGACAATCCGAAAGTCAGACTCGGCTTGAAGCAACCGGCTGAGGCTGTCCCGGAACAGGCTGTGATCGTCCACCAGCAGAATCCGGATCGGCTGTCCCATAGGCTTCTTTCATGCTCTCAGAGAGCACCGGCGAAAGCTCGACGATGAAACTGGACCCGTGGGGTTCTGGCTCAAAGCGCAGATCGCCGCGAAAGGAACGCGTCAACGCACGCGACAGATACAAACCCAAACCAGTAGCCTTGGCCCCATGCTGGAAGGGCCGGAATAGTCGCTCTGGCTCGTCTACTCCGCAGCCTGTATCCCGGAACCGTATCACCACCCGCTGTTGCTCGATGCGGGCAGTGACGGCCAACTCCCGGCGCGGTTGGTTCATCAGAGCGCGTTCACTGTTCTGCGTCAGATTGAGGAAGACCTGCATCAGACTCTGCCGGTCGGCCCAAACCACCGGAAGGTCCGCCTGGATGGTCCACTGTAACTCGATGTTTTGCTCGCGCAGCGATGGCTCGATCACGATTTTCAGCTCTTCGAGCAGCGCTTGCAAGTCAACGCTGGTGGCTTGATTGGCGGTCTGCCGCAAATCCATGGCGGCGATCTTTTCGAGCGCCAGAATCAGGGTGCCCAACGCTTCGAAATCCTTATTCTGCGCCAGCGCTCCACTTCGCGCGAGGTTTTCATGCACTACCGCGATCGCGCCGCAAACGTTGCGGACTTCGTGCGAAACCGCACCTACCAGGATGCGGGACGCGGCCAGCAGTTGATGCAGGCTGAACTCCTCGCGGGTGCGCAGATCTTCGGAGGCATCAACGACCATGGCAGCCAGACGCGATCCGACACTGGTTCGATACGTCGAGAACCAGATATCGGCCAAAAACGCCTCTCCGTCCTGACGCTGGCCGCGGCACTGCATGACAGTCCGGAAGGAGGGATGGCTATCGTCGGGGGCTGGCACGTTCACAAGCGAAGGAAGATAATCGCGAATGGATTTACCGGGAAGCGTCCCCGGGGCCAGAGCCAGCAGCCGATGAGCTGCGTCATTAGCGAGCAGCACGCGGCCTGCCGAATCTACGGTGAAGATGGCCGCCGGACTGGTTTCCACCAGAACCTGGAGCTGCTCCTCGGCTGCCCGCCGCGCCTCGCTTTCGTCCTGGATCAGATCCAGATGCTGCAGCGTGATTTGCCGGCTGCGTACGATCTCGAATACAAACAGCCCCATACCTGCGAATGCGGCAAAGATGAGAATATCGCGCGGTATGCCTGCTTCGGGGCGCCATTCGAAGGAATCGAAGAGCTCGGTCAGGAACGTGCAGGCAGCTGCCACGGCTACGATTTGCCACCGGGTTAAGACGCTGCCCACCAGCAGCATCGGGAACAAATACAAAAAGCCAAGAGGCAAATCCTTCTCCACTCGCCAATCGATGAATGCGATCACGCCGATCATCAGAGCCGCTTTGAGTAAAACAGCACTGCGGCCGCCGCGAAGAAGAAGAGCCAACATGGATGCACTTAGGGACGCCCGTTTGCAGCGTCACTGGTTTCAATTCATTCTAGACACGGCGCGGGCTGCTCACGCAAGCGTAAGTTGCTCAATGGTCGAAAGATAGCGTGAAATATCCAAAAGATAGTCCGGGATTGGCCAAACGATAGTGGACGGCATCGGGGGCCAAACGCTACATTCTGAATTAGATCTGGATCTTTCTGAATTAGATATGGATCTACAGTCTGGAGGCCCTTGTTTGCCCCTTCGGACGCTGGCAAACCTGAGGCATGCAAAATACCTCTGGAAATCATGTTCATCCATCTCGATCACCTGGTCCGGCGTTGGTGCGCCGTTATTTTTGTGGGAGTTTGTCTCGAGCACAGCGGGCTGGCGCAGACTAGTTTCACCTGGCGAGAAATCCGCGACAAGTTTCAAGCTACCAATCCGACGTTGCGCGCGCTCGAAATCGGAATCGACGAATCCAAGGCGCAGGAGATTACGGCCTATCTTCGTCCTAATCCGGATTTCACTCTAGGGACAGATGGGTCTCAAATCGCTCCCTTCCGAGGAGTCTGGCGGCCCTTCTCCGGTACTCAGGTTTCAACCACCGGCAGCTACTTACATGAGCGCCAGCACAAGCGCGAATTAAGGCTGGAAAGCGCACAGAAAGGAACTGCAGTGGCTGAATCGCAGCTGGAGGACCAGAAACGAACGCTGCTCTTTAATCTCCGAACTGCGTTTGTTCAGACGCTTCAGCAAAAAGCAGTGCTGGCGCTGGCTCGGGACAATCTGTCCTATTACGATCGGCTGTTGGTCATCAGCCGTGATAGGTTCAACGCCGGCGATATTTCGCGCGTCGACTTGGATCGGCTGGAACTGCAGCGGGTCCAGTATGAATCGGACGTGCTCACCGCGGAAGTGAATCTTCGAACGGCAAAGATCCAACTTTTGACGCTATTAAACGACCGTGCACCGGTCGAGCAGTTTGACGTGACGGGTCCGTTTGATTTCAGCGAAGAGGTGATACCGCTAGAGGAGTTCCATAGAATAGCATTGGAAACCCGGCCGGATCTGAGGGCCGCGATTCAGTCCATCGACAAAGCCGAGACCGACCATAAGCTGGCCGTGGCCAATGGTTCGACCGATCCGACGTTTAGCGCGTGGCTAACGCACAACCCTTCGTTCAATAATCCCTTCGACAACAACACGCTGGGCGCCAGCGTCAGTATTCCCTTGCGCGTCTTCGATCGCAACCAAGGCGAGAAATTGCGCACCCAGGAGGACGTAACGCGGCAACAAAGACTGCGTGATGCCAACGAGGCTCAGGTATACAGCGACGTCGATTCGGCGTACGCAACACTCAATAGCAATCTCAACTTGTTGCGGCCTTATAAGGGCAGATATCTTCCGCAAGCGGTTCGGGTTCGGGAGACGATCTCGTTCGCCTATCAAAACGGCGGAGCGTCCTTACTGGACTTTTTGCAGGCGCAGCAGGACTACAGAACGACGCAGTTGAACTATTTGAACCTGATTGGTTCTTATTTGACCGCCGTCAGTCAATTGAATCTTGCAGTGGGTCGTGAGGTGATCCAATGAAGTGGTCGGTCTTACTTGGAACATTGTGCCTGCCGCTCGGCCTTTTCTTGGGCGGGTGCGGCGCCAATGTGAAAGCGGATCCAAAATCGGAAATGCCTCCACCCGCGGTGGTCGAGCACGAATCGGACGCCAACGTGTTCAAAGTCGACCACCCCGAACAATTCCCCCTGGCGACAGCGGCTAAGTATGATGCCGCGCCGCAATTGAATGTAACCGGCGCGATCAGCGCGGACATCTCGCGCAATATCCCGGTAATTTCGCTCGCGGCCGGGAGGATCATCGAAATCGACGCCCGGCTCGGAGATACGGTTTCCAAAGGCCAGCTTCTCATGAAAGTACAAAGTCAAGACATTGCGCAGGCATTCTCCGATTACCGGCAAGCTGTAGCCGACGAGACGCTGGCGAAAGCGCAATTGGACCGGGCTAAGACTCTCTACGATAAGGGCGCCATTGCGCAGAAAGACTTAGAGGTGGCCGAAGACACCGATGTGAAGGCCAAGGTAACCGTTGAAACAGCTACGGAGCACTTGCGGGTGCTGGGCGCCGACCCCGCTCATCCTTCTTCAATCATCGAGATCCGTGCACCCGTTTCGGGGGTGATCACCGATCAGCAGGTCACTAACGCCGCGGGGACGCAGGGGCTGGCATCGCCGAATCCCTTCACAATTTCCGACACCTCGCATGTCTGGATCATGTGCGACGTATATGAGAACGATCTGTCTTTTGTGCGCGTCGGCGAGTATGCCGATGTTCACCTGAATGCCTATCCGAAAATGGTTCTCAAGGGAAGGATACAGAACATCCTCCCCACTCTCGACCCCAGCCTCCGCACCGCGAAAGTCCGGCTTGAAATGGATAACCCGGGGCTCTTGCGATTCGGAATGTTTGTGACCGCGACATTCCATGGCTTGCAAAAGGAACTCCGTGCCATGGTTCCCGCCACCGCAATTCTTCACCTACATGACCGCGACTGGGTCTATGTGCCCATGGAGGGCGGAAGGTTCCGGCGGCTGGAAGTGGTCGGCGGGGCCATGTTGCCGGATAACATGCAGGAAGTGATGTCGGGCCTAAGCCCCGGCCAGCAGGTTGTCAGAAACGCCCTGGTTCTTCAAGCCACCGTGGAGCAGTAATGATTCGCAGGGTAGTGGACTTCGCCCTCAACAACCGCCTGTTGGTTCTGGCGCTGGGTCTGTTGCTGTTTGTCTGGGGCTGGATTTCCTTTCATAATCTCCCGGTTGAAGCTTATCCCGATGTCGCGAATAACTATGTCGACATCATTACGCAGTGGCCCGGAATATCGGCGGAACAAATAGAGCAGCAGGTCACGGTGCCGCTCGAAGTCGTGATGAACGGCATTCCGCACGTGGTGCACCTGCGGTCATTCTCGCTCTTCGGTCTCTCCGATTTGAAGTTGATTTTCGACGACGAATCTGACAATGCCTGGAACCGCGAGCGGGTACTCGAGCGGTTGGCGCAAGTCACTTT
>Ga0210406_10008801_pt1 | contig 10087 bp, 7 predicted proteins | sample IncBWC30MmetaG_FD_155454 | JGI IMG/M metagenome (GOLD analysis project Ga0210406, IMG submission 155454) | Forest soil microbial communities from Barre Woods Harvard Forest LTER site, Petersham, Massachusetts, United States - Inc-BW-C-30-M | ecosystem: Environmental > Terrestrial > Soil >... | reverse complement strand
CTCGTGATCAACATCACGAATCCAACCGACGCGGATCGGCCTCGCAGCCAGGGCAGCGGCTTGGGGCTGAACCTGGTGCGGCAAAGGCTGCAGGCACACTACGGCGCATCGTACCTGTTCCAGGCTATTGAGTCGGAGGGTACTTATCGGGTGAGCATCCACGTGCCGCTCCCCGCCGGTGAAGTGGCCGCATGAGCGAGGCCGACGAGATCACCGTGATCGTGGTCGACGATGAATCGCCGGCGCGAGGCTTGGTTCGGGAGTATCTTGCGGACCACCCAGACATGCGATTGGTTGCCGAATGCGCCAACGGCTTTGAGGCAGTCAAGGCTGCGAATATGCATAAGCCGGACCTGATGATTCTCGATGTACAGATGCCGAAGCTCGATGGTTTCGAGGTCTTGGAATTACTCGGTACCGAGGCTCGAGGTGTCATTTTTACGACGGCCTACGACAGTTACGCGCTTCGCGCCTTCAATGTGCATGCGGTGGATTATTTGCTCAAACCCTTTAGCGCCGAGCGTTTTGCCGAGGCGTTGGCGCTGGCGCGAACTCGTCTACGGAAGTCCGAGCCCGTGCCCGCCCGCGAGCTGCTGGAAACTCGTCGCGACGGTGCCGCGATTGATCGCCTGCTGATTCGTGACCGCTCGAATGTCCATGTCATTCCCATCGACGATGTGGATTTCGTGGAATCGCAGGACGACTACGTCTCGATCCGGGCCGCGGGCAAAAATTACTTAAAAGAACAGACCATCAGTGATTTGGAGCAACAATTGCCGGCGAAGGGTTTCGTGCGTATCCATCGGCGGTTTCTCCTCAATATCGCGAGACTCGCCAAAATAGAGCTATCGGAGAAGGAAAGCCGCATCGCCATCCTGCTCGACAAAACTCAATTGCCGATTTCACGGTCGGGTTACGCAAAACTGCGCGCGGTGCTGGACTCTTAAGCGGGCGACGGATTTAAGCGGGGCCGCGAGAACCAGGGCATTCCGCGGTAGGAATCGGCCACGACCCAGGCGGCGGCCGTCAGAGTCCAGGAGACGACGAACTCAACCCAATGCTGGTCACTGATGTGACCTGACGCGATGAAGGGAATCCACACCAGCAGCGTGAATGCACCCATCTGCAGCGCTGAGAACGCGGCCGCCAACCGTGCACCCACACCGATGAGCACCGCAGCGCCCGCCGCGAGATAGGTACACCCGGTGAAATACGCCCAAAACATATGCGCGGGCAACCAGTCGGGCACCAGCGGTGCGGTCAAATCGGGATAGGCGAAATGGGATAAGCCGAACGCGATCATGGCCAGGCCGTAGAGCACCCTCGCAATGCGTATGCCCCTGTCGCCCACGGCGAAACCGAGCCGGCGTTTGTCCCAATCGGCGGCAAACCAGGCATACAGTACCCAGGCGCCCGCCACCATCACCGCGTTCTCACCGTTGGTTTGATAGTTCACTTCCACGGTGGGCGCGAGCACGATGAAGCGCAGCTTGAACACCAGCATCCAAAGCAATAGATAAACGAATAGCACGCGGGCCGCGGTTGGTGCTGCTCGCCGCGAGAACAGGCCAATGCCACATGCCAGGGAGACGAAGGCGCACATATAGGCCAGCGCCTCGCGTGCGGGGAGACTCTTGGGTACCCCCAGCCATATCGGGCCGAAACCGCCTTTGATCAGGCCCATGATTCCGAGGGTGATCATGGTCGCCGCGAAGACAGCATGACCCACGCTTGCGATGCGCATCTCGCCAACTTAAGCCAAAGACGGCATTGCGATCAACATCCACTCGACGCCTGAATCGGGGTACCAGCCAAACACGAGAAAACCCCTCGCGCCTTTGGCGCGAGGGGGGCCATACTAAAATTTCTGCCCAAACTTGATGGCGATGGTACGAGGCTGCGAGGGGATGATGTACACCTGATTGTCGAACTGCGGCGTGATCGCGGCGAAGCGCGACAATTGGGCGCGGCGGTCCATGACGTTCGTCACCACGAACTGCAGCATGGACGAACCGAAGCTCGCTCCGCCCGACAGGTCAATCAGCGCGTAAGACGGTGTATTGCCGAGGATGTTGTTCTGATCCACTCGCAACGCCTGCGAGGCTTGCGACTGATACACGCCCGCAGCCTGAGCGAACGGCTTGAAGCCGGCCACTTCATCGAAGCTGTAGCGAGCGACGAGGTTGCCTTTGAACTTGGGCGTTATCGGCATCCTGGTCCCGGACGGAGCTTGCGGCCCAATCAAATTCGGCTGGAATGCTTCCGAGGTCACCTGATCCGGACAGTCCGTCACACCCTGCGTACCGCAGTAGTTCTGGGTCAGCTTTGCATCAATGACGGTGAAGCTGCCGGACAGGGTGAGCGCATTGGTCGCGGCCCATTCGAGTTCATTCTCGACGCCCTTGATGCGCGCGTTGCCGCCGTTCACGATGATGGTCACGCTGTTGAGACCGAGGAAGGAAAATTGGAAATCTTTCCAGTCCTCCCAAAATACCGCTCCGTTCCACCGCAGACGGTGGTCAAACCACTGCGTTTTCCAGCCGATCTCGTAGTTCTTGAGGAAATCGGCCTGATAGGGCCCGATCCCCGGCACGGCGGTGCGATTGACGCCGCCGGGCCGGAAGCCCTTGGAGTAGGTGGCGTAGACCATTTTATCCGGCGTGATTTTGTAGGTCAGGTTCAGCCGCGGAACATTGCCGCTGCCGGTGACCCGATTGTCCAGGTTCGTGCAAGGGGCAAATGCCGTTGAGGCCGGCGCGAAACACTGCGACACACCCGTGTGTGAGGAATACCCGGCGCCATACCCAAAGAACCCATTCAGGTTGTTGTCGTAGGTGAAGTAGCGCAGACCGCCGGTCGCGGACCACTGCGAACTGATGTCCCAAGTCACTTGCGCGAATGCCGCCTTGTCGCGGTCGACGCGCTGTTCGTCGGTCAGCCAGATGGTATTCGCGAGTCCCGGGACGGAAAGAGCCGGGTCAAGGCCGTTTGGGTTCGGAGTTGGGGAGTTCAAAACGCCGTACGGATTCGTGAATCCGTACCCCGGCATGGTGTACTGCTCCCAAATGTCATGCAGCTGACGTTGTGCAAAGACACCCAGCGTCGCGTGTACGGGCAGGTCTCGCGGCGTGCTCAGGCGCACTTCATTGCTCCATTTCTGGAAATAGCCCTTCGTCACCACCAGTTGCTGCCCCATGATCGGTTTGCCGTCGGCACCGGTCCAATACGCGCCGGAACCGTACACGCGATCGTAGAACTCGGTGTAGTCGCTGTAGTCGGCAATCGAGTGGGTCGTCCGCTTCAAGAAGGCGCCCGCGTATGTCAGATCGAAGTTGCCGATCTTTCCCTCCACGGTCAACGCCGACTGCACGAAAGTGTCATCGGAACGCTCCGGTCCAAAGTGGGCGACCTGAAGGTCGCCGACCCCAGGGTCGTAACCAAAGAAGCCGCTGGTGCTCACCGTTTGACCCATGACGGTGGGCGTCACCGTCCAGTTGTCGTTCACATCGACCTTGAGCGCGACTCGCCCGCCCTTGGTCTCGACGGTGTTGTAGTTGTTCTTCACGTACGCGGCATTGCTGATCGCGCCGGCACCCACGGGAGCGACGGTCGGACAAGGCGCCACGTTCGCGGCACTCGGAACCGCCGCGCCAAACCAGGTGCCGGCGGGCTGGCCGGCCCAGGTTGGAAACGTGCGCACGCCGTTTTGGATGCACGCGTTCTGATTGGTTCCCGCGACGTTGTCGATGTAGCCTGCATCGTGCTCGTCCCAGCCGACGAGGCGGATCGCCGCAATGGACGACAGGGGTATGTTGACAAAGGCTTGCGCCTGCCAGCCTGTGCCCCCGTGATCGATGCGATTACCTTCGACATCGTAACCGGCGGAAAACTGAGTGGGGTCCGGCTTGTTGGTGATGATTCGGACGGTACCGGCTTCGGAACTCGCGCCGTAAAGGGTTCCTTGAGGACCTTCCAGAACTTCGATACGTTGAATATCGTATAGATGCACGTCCAAGGAGCCGTCGATGGTAGTCACCGGCTGCTCGTCCAGATAGGTGCCGACGCTCGGCTGCGATCCCGAGTGATTCTCATTGGCCCCGCTGACGACCCCGCGCATATAGATGTGCGAGGTGCCCGGCTGGCCGTTGCCGCCCTGTCCCTCGGCACGCGAGTAGGCAATGCTGGGTGAATACTTCACATAGTCGTCCAAACTGACCACGTGCAGTTGCTCGAGCCTCTTGTTGTCAAAAACCTCGATGCTGATGGGGACGTCCTGCAGATTCTCCGCTTGCTTTTGCGCGGTGACCACGACCTCCTCGAGCACGGCGGATTCCGGCTCCGTTGCGGCAAATGCCGCGGGGGCCCCCGCCAGGATCGCGGAAATGGCCGAGGCGAGCGGCAACCGCCGCAGCATGTCGTGACGATAGCCGCACGGACGAGCGGCGACGTTTGGGCGCTTACGCCTCCTGGTAGATCGGCTAATCATGATGTTTCCCCTGCTCCCTTAAGTTTTAATTGATCGACGAATTCTTCATTTCAAGCGCAAAATCCGGTACGTCGGGATAGGATTCGAGGACCGAACCCAACGCCTCGCGCAGCGGCCCGAGCCAGGGCTCGTAATGCCGCCAGTGGTCCATGCCCTCCCTGAAAATAGGGCGCCGCACCTGCTCGGAGCTGGCGGTACGCACGGCCCGCTCGTTTTCATAGAAACGCAAACACTGCTCTTCGAACGGCAGTCCGCAGTAATCCAGGAGCCGGCGAACCTCGGCTTCGGTGTCCTCGATCGTGGACTCGTAGAATACGCGATGCACCCGACCCGGCAGAACCGTATCGATGTGAGCCATCAGGTCAACGTAGTCACGGTAGTAGCGCCCGAGATCCGCGAGGTCGTAAGAAAAGTTCTGGCCGCGGGCGAAATGCTGCTTGAACGCCGAAAAGCAGCAGCCGAGCGGATGGCGCCGGGCGTCGATGATTTTCGCATTCGGCAAGATCAGATGAATCAGCCCGATGTACAGCCAATTGTTGGGCATTTTATCGATGAAGAACGGTGCGGCGGTCTTGCGGTAAATTCGGGTCGATTCGACATAGCGCTCACCAAGGCCGCGTAGTTTCGCCTGATCAAGCGCGGCGACCGCTTCGAAAAATGGCGCCTCGTAGTCCCGCTCATCTCGTCCGGCGAGCTCACGCGCGATTTGTGGAAGGTCGGGCAGTTCCATCGTGCCTTCGACGAGCGAGTGGCTTGAAAGAATCTGTTCGAGCAGCGTGGAGCCCGCGCGCGGCAGGCCGATGATGAATATGGGCTCGATCGACTCCGCGCCTGAGGCCTTGCGCGCGGTAAAAAAATCAGCCGTGTATTGCCGCTTGCAGCGGTCCACATACAGGGCGTTTTCCTCTGCGCTGAAACGGTGTAGTTGTCTGCGGATTGCATTGCCCTTCGCGTAGTGAAGGAAGGACTGTTCATAGGATGCGATATCTTCGAGCGCCTTGGCGAGCGAGAACTCGAAATGCAGGCGGTCCTCATCGCCCAGATCGTCCGGCTCCAAAGCGCGGCGAATCGCGGCAATGTCCGGCTCCGAAAAGCGGAAAGTCTTGAGGTTGGCGAGACTCCAGTAGGCCTCACCGAGCGTCGGCTCCATGGCGATCGCGCGCCGATAGGCAGCCACGCTGTCCTCCTGGCGCCGCGCAGTTTTTAGCGCATGCCCGTAGCTCATCCAGATCTTCGGCTGCTGAGGATGATCGCGCAGCGCCGTCTCGTAGACCTGGATCGATTCGGCGAAGTCACCGAGCTGCGCGAGGATTGCCGCCTTGAGATTGCGATAGCCAGGATCGCGGGGTTCCTTGACCAGCAGCCGCTCAACCTGCGCGAGCGCCTCTGCCGCTTTGGACTGCCGATTGAGCACAATCGCATAGTTGTGCCGCGCGGCATCGAAGCTGGGGGCCAGTTCCAGGCAGCGTTCGAGCAAGTCTTGTGCATCGGCATAGCGACGCAATCGCGCGGCGACCTCGGCCAGCATGCGCAGTGCCGCAACATCCGTAGGATGCGTCTTCAAATGCGTCCGCAATCGCGCATCGGCCACCGGCAGATCATTCGCCACCAACGCCGCCGCCGCCGCCATCAGCCGCGTATCCTTCGTAGCCCACTTGAGGTACTGCGCGCGCGCTTGGTCGGCCGCCTCCGAATCACCCGTGGCGTCCAGATGGTCCGCCAACAGCCGCCATGCATCGGGAGAATCCGCCTTCAACTCGACAGCGCGGCGCAATTCCACGAGCGCGGCCTGCGTGCGGCCCGCCTCACCCAGCGCGATCGCCAATTCCAGGTGCACCGGCGCCGAGCGCGGCTGATCTCGCGCAAGAGGTTCCAGCACCGACAGCGCACACTGGGTCTGTCCCGAAATACGATGCGCGGAACCCAGGACAAGACGGGCCAGGGGGTGGCCGGGAACGATTTTAAGGATTTCGTGCGCCTGTTGTATGGCGCGGGCCGGGTCCTTCCCGAGCAATGCAGTCGCATGCGCGAGCGCAACATCGAGCGTGCCAAAGGGTTCCGCGATGCTATTCAATGCAACATCCCGCGTATGTCAGAATTATTACGCCTTTATTAACTGTCGAACGGTGGGGATTGTCAAATCCGCCGCAACCCTAAAGCTCCGGGGGTACTATTGGCTCCAAATCATTTTGTTAATCGAGTGGCACCCATTGCGCATCGCCATATCGATCACTGAGCGAGCCCTTCGCCCAATCAGCCATCATCCTCAAGTAGCCGTCTGCAAGACCCACTCTTCGTCTGCTGCCAGGGCCTTCTTGCACGAAAGTGGAAATGCCGTGATCGGTATGCGGGTAAACCGCAACGGTGATATTGACGCCTTCGCGGTGCAGCTGTTGCAATCGCCCTATGCTGGTCGCGCTCGGCGCGACCGAATCCTCGCCGGCGAAAATCCACAGCTGCGGCACCTTCAGACTCTTTATGGTGTCAATGCCGTCGTAGTGCCAAGGCACTGCGGGACTTTCGTCGCGAGCGCGCTCGATCTCCCCGCGGATCAGCTCGCCGGTATATTGGCCGTCTAGATGTGCAAACCAAGGCTCACTGCCGAATTTGCGCCGCATCTCAGCCAACTGATCATAGCCTTCCGTAAAATCCGAGGCCGCGACTCTAGCCGTGACCCCCGTCAAGGAATGGACAGACTCACCCGGCTGATAGTCAAATTGTCGTAACTGATAATCGACCTGCCACTGATCCTGCTCGAGCGCAGTTCCGACGACACCAAAGTCCACCTCGACGAAATCCGCATGCGCTTTAAGAGCCGCCAATGGCGCAATCCAGCCACCCTGGCTGCCTCCATGAAACCCGACCCGGCTAAAACAATGCACGCATGCGTTGCGGGCAGCTTGCAACGCCTGCGCCGCATCCTCCGCGAGTTGAATGAAGTCTTGCGTATAGACGCCATGCGATCGGCCCGTGCCGCGCTTGTCGTAGGCAAAGGTTGCGACACCTTGCGCCGTGTAAAGCAACTGATAAGAAGAGCCGTTCGGACTGGTCTTCTCGGATCCATGAACCAGGACAACCAGAGGAGGCTTGGTGCCGGCATTCTCGGGCTCAAGCAGAATCCCGTGAAGCCGCGTACCCTTGCTGAGAAATTCAATTTGCGTCGTTTTGAAGGAAACTTTCGTCCATGGCTGATCGCCGAAACCACGAATCTGCTGTTGGTCGCATCTGAACGCCGCACCTGGCGCGCCTAGATCACCGCGGGCTCCTTCAAGCGAGGTGAAGCGCACACCGGAAGTCGTCTCAACAACAGCGACGAGATCGCCTTGAGTGGAGCGATATGCGCCCGGAGCGCACAGGGCGGGCGAAGCTGGCGAAGCTGATTCGGTCTGGCGTGGAGCTTCCGCCGCCAGCCCAACACCGGTCCATGAGAGCACAATCGCGAAGAGCTGTACTGTCCTTGACGTGCATTTCATCACTGTTTTTCCGATCGGGCCTCACTTGTTTCTCTCGCATTGTTTCACCGGATCCGTCCGCGTGAACTCAGCAGTCCAGTTCGTCTCCCACGATCGATTGTCAAAAGAAAACGCTTGCTCCCAGCGTGCGTGATCCCGATCCTTCACAATCCAGGAGTAACGTACCTTGACAGGCCGCCCGTCGTCGACATCTTCACCATAGAACTCTCCAAGCGAGCCGTTGAAGCCACCGACGAGAGGCGCGTCCAGCTTGCCGACTTTTGGATCTATCCAATACAGCGTCCATTGACGTTTCTCCACGTCGAACGCGTACAAAAACAGTCCCGTCACTCCCTTGGCCGGTGAGAAGCTCTCCTCAACGGTGAACGCACCGTCCAAATAATGCGTCGCGCAATGCAGGTTTGGCGGGCTATCCTTCCAATCTGTGCTACTGACGCCGCGCGCTACCAGGCGCCGCTGAACGGTCGTCCACGCCCCTACGAGGAAGTCGAAGTCCCCTTTTCCACCGCCATGCGTAAGCGAATATCCGGGAGGTGCGAGCGCCTCTCGGCTCGGCCTCGCAGTCGTTGCCTGCGTTTCCGCGACGAGTGCGGCGGCGAGAAATAAAGCCGAGCACAGCCTGAGCCGGCGGAGAGAATCTTTGACTGGTTGGTTCACGGCGCTGTCCATGTTGGGAGTCGCCAAGAGTGACTCACGAGCCGGTATTTTAAAAGATCCACCTTTTGTGTCATTCGTGATACCACTTTCAGCACCTCGGTATGGGCACACGCCCGGTCGGCAGCCGCCGTCGCTGCGGCGCAATCCGCCGCTTTCACGCTGCCGAGACAGTCCGCGTTTTTGCCGACAGGTTGATCAGGGAAGGTAGAGTGATGAGATACATCGCCGCGGCCCCGACCCAGACCAGACCTGGAAAGCGATTTCGCGAGGCGAAATAGACCGCACTGATCAGCAGCGGTCCAACGATGGAGGTCAAGCTCAATAGGCTCGCGAGCACCCCCTGCAGGCGTCCCTGGCTTTGCGCGTCGGCTTGACGTGTGAGCAGCGATTGCAACGCCGGGAATCCGACGCCGCCCAGGCAAAACAGAGGCATCACCGCAAAGGCAATCCACCCTCGCGTCGCGAATGCCAGCGCTATGGATGCCGCCGAATCGGCAAACACTCCCACCAGCAATGTGAAACGCTCGCCGAAGCGTTCGGCCGCGGGTCCGGCAATGAAAGCTTGAGCGATGGCATGTCCGAGTCCGAAGCAGGCGATGGAGATGCCAATCCAAAAGGGCGTCCACGCGAATTGATCCGCACCATAAATCACCCATATGGTTCCACCCACTTGGCCGATCATCGTGAACACCATGTAAATCAGCAGCAAGGGCAGCAGGCTGGGAATCGACAGAGCCCACCGAAAGGGTTTAATGGGATTAAGGGACGCCTCTTGCTCCGTCGGATGATGATGACGCGCAGGTTCGCGCAACAGGAAAAAGGTAACGAAGAAGGTGATGCCGTTTAAAACCGCAGCGGCAACGAAGGGTCCTCGCAGCCAAACATCGCCCAGTAAGCCACCGACGACCGGTCCGGCGATGAAACCCAATCCCTGAAAGGCGCTGAGTTGGCCGAAGCGACGCGCACGCTGGGTCTCCGACGTGACGTCCGATATGTAGGCCGAGGCAACTGCTTGACTGGCGCCAGTCAGCCCGGAAATCGCGCGGCCGACGAACAGCAGCGATAAAGACGGAGCGAGCGCCATGAACAGATAGTCGATGGTGGCGCCGGCGAGGGAACCCAACAGCACGGGGCGCCGGCCAATTTTGTCGCTCCACATGCCCAGCACCGGAGAAAACAAAAACTGCATCAGCGCGTACAAGCTCAAAAACGCGCCGTAGCGCCAGCCCAACTCTGTCGTGTGCGCAACTTCGCTCAACAGGCGCGGAAGAATCGGCAGCGTCAGCCCGATGCCCGATGCATCGAGGCCGATGATCGCCAGAACCACGCCGACTCCCGGTTGTTTGGACCCGATGTTCTGCACAATCGAGTCATACTAACTCAAAGTTCAGGAACCCTTGAGGGTAAGGAACCCCGCGGCCATGAATTTGGCGATGCGTTTCTTCACGGCAGGAAAATCGTCCGAGTGGCA
>Ga0210406_10008798_pt1 | contig 10089 bp, 7 predicted proteins | sample IncBWC30MmetaG_FD_155454 | JGI IMG/M metagenome (GOLD analysis project Ga0210406, IMG submission 155454) | Forest soil microbial communities from Barre Woods Harvard Forest LTER site, Petersham, Massachusetts, United States - Inc-BW-C-30-M | ecosystem: Environmental > Terrestrial > Soil >... | reverse complement strand
CGCGGGGGTAATTTTATTCGGCGTATTCATCAGCGGGCTGTCTGGCGCAAGAAATCGCACGGGAGAATTCGGGTCGGTCACGCGCGCAACTTTGTCTCCCATCTTCGCAGGGTACGGCGCCGGCAGGCCCTTGTCCCAGGCAAAATCCCGTTGATACTGCACTAGAAGCGTTCCACCTCGATCCACATAGTCCAGCAACCGTTGATTGGCGCGCATCAGATCGGGACGAAGCTCGTAAGCGCGGATGCCCACGGTAACCGCGTCGTACTGGTTTAGATCGCCGAAGGCCAGAGCTACTTCGTCGAGCAAATCCACTTGAATACCCAGCTGCCGCAGGATTTCGGGAAGCGGATCATTTTCCGCTGCGATGTATCCGACTCGTAGGTTCGCGGGAACATTCAGATCCAGCACATGCACGGTAGCATCAGACGGCTCGCTCCAATTCCGGGTTGGAAGAGTTGGAATGGGCTCAAGCGCGGTTCTAAATGTTTTTTCTCCAATTCGCGCGTAAGGATGCAGAGCATAAGACTCAGGGAGTGTTTGAGCCGGCGGCGCCACGATGAAACGGATCAATTGGTCGCCAGTGGAGGGGAAATCCAGCGGCGCAATTGGCTGCGCCTTCCATCCGTCCGGCGCATCCACTCCCACATCCACTTTTGCCGGTTTCGTCCCGTGATAGCGAATGCGGGCGAGCAGCTTCACCGGCTCGGATGCTCGCTGCACGGGAACCATCACTTGCTGCGGCTCGACTGTGAGCGTCACCGCCGGAACAAGCTCGAGTGGGTATGTTGCGACGCCTGTAGTCGTTGCCTGCACGGACTGCGCTGGCTTCTCGATCGCAAATCGATACGAACTCCAAACAGCGGTTAAGGCTACGCGTACAAGCGGTGGCGGATACGGCCGGATAGCGTCTTTTGGCGAACTCGGCGCTTTAGCATCAGGCGGAATTGTAATCTTGAAATTCTCGCTTTCGCTATCGTGCTTGGTTTCTTCTTTCGTTGCAGTCCAGCCCGTGGGCACTTCCAGACTGTTTACATCGAGAGTCCATTTCACGGGAACGATCGGTTTTCCAACGGTGACCTCCAGGGACAAATCCTCACCGGCCACTAGTTCGTGGCGGTCCGCCTGTGCTTCGAACGGAAGCGCTACGTCTTCCGCTAATGCTCGCTCGATCCGTTCGCTCGCGCGCTGCAACTCCCACAACGCGGACGAAGTTTCTTGGTTGGCTCGATCTGCCATCGCATTTCTGGAAATCTCATTCCTTAAAGCTCCAATTTGCAGTCCGGCCTGGGCCAGAGAAGTGGCGGCATCGGTACGCTGCATTGAACGAACCGCTGCAAGCGCTGCTTTCAAGTCTGCATCGGCCGCAGTGAGCCGCGTAGCCATGGACGCTTGCAGCGAGGGAAACCTCGCGCTGAGCGAGGTGAGAGGCTCCGCTAGCAGCCTAGCGTCGAACTTCCCGGCCGTTCCTTTCTCGTTTTCTGCAACCAGATAAATAGGGCGGCGGAAAAATGCGTTTCCGAAAAACGCCGGCGTGCCCTGCGAGCGGTGCAGCGAATGTCCTTCCATACCCATCTCGGTATAGCTCTTGCCCCAAAGCGGCGAAACATCGCTGACGGGCAGCTCCACGGCATCCGGTGTTTTTTCTCGCGCCAGCCGAACTTCCAGGGTTACCTTCCACGGAGCCAGCCCTTCTGAGATTTGGTCGGGAAACATTTTGGGGTCAGCGGCCGCGGCCACCGCCTGCGGAGTTAGTATGCCGCTCGCTTGATGCTGGCCATGTCCGGAATGCACGCCGCCCCATCCGTTGATCACCACTTGCGGCCGGTACGTGCGAATTGCCCGCACCATATCTTCCAGCGCGATGTTGTCCCAGATTTTCATGGTTTGGTCGGCGCTCTTCGAAAAACCGAAGTCCGGGGCACGTGTGAAGAATTGATGCACACCGTAGTGCTCTCCCGCGGCAAGCAATTCTTCCGTACGAATCACTCCCAACGCGCCGCCTTGTTCCGAACCGATCGCATTCTGTCCGCCTTGCCCACGAGTAAGGGTTAGCAATCCAACGTCGGCGCTGAGCCCGCGCGAAAGGTAGGTCAAAAGGCTGGACCATTCGTCATCGGGATGCGCGGTCACGAAGAGAATTCGAGTGGTCACTCGCGATTTTTTGATGGCCTCGATGGTATCGGCCAGCGACTGGCCCGTTGCCCGCGGACTCGCAGAAAGCGCGGCGACTAGCGCCAAGATTACTACCGGCAAAATTGTTCGCCACCGCGTCATCCCACAACCTCCTGAAATGGCCATTGCCGCAAAAGCCTCGCTCGGCCAAGGTATACAAGGATACCTGCTGACATTGCCGCCAGCGAGGCCAGCATCGGCGTTCGACCCGTTGAAACAAAAATTGCAATCCAGCCCGCTATCGCGATTATTACCGGAACGGGATACAACCACATTCGAAAAGGCCAGCGCTCTGCCTTCCATCGCCGGTGAAGCAATAGCAGTCCAAATGCCTGGCCAACAAATTGGATGAGGCAACGCATCGCCAGGATGGCGCGGATTACCGAGAAAAGATTGAAAAACAAGCAGATGAAGATCGATGCTGCTCCCAAGGCCAGCAGCGAAATGTGCGGAAAGTGCTTGGTGGGATGCACTCGCGCGAAAACCGAAAAGAAATTTCCATCTAACGCCGCGGCATATGGCACCCGTGAGTATCCAAGCGTGGCTGAAAAAATCGACCCGAATGCCAAAACTAAAATCAGCGCGGTCGCAAGAGTAGCCCAGTACATTCCAAACGTTCGTTCCACAAACAAGCTCACAACGAAGCCCGAATTCTGCGCTTCTTGCCACGGAATCACCGCCAAAATGCTGGTTTGCATCAGAAGATAAAGAATTGCGATCCCGAATATCGATAGAAATATTGCTCGCGGAATATTCCTTCCGGGATCCTTCATTTCTCCGCCCAGATTGCAGACGTTGTAATAACCGAGATAGCTGTAAACCGTTTGGACCGACGCATGACCGAGCCCGGCGAAGAAAATCCAGGAAAAACTCCAGGTACCGCTGGGATAGGTAAACACCCGGCTGGCATTGAAATGCGTGGCGCCTCCGTAGATCAGCCACAAAATCGTTCCCAGTACAATCACCCAAAGCACCGTCGAAATCTTTCCGATCGTCGTAATGCGCCGGTAAAGCAACACCACAGCAGCCACAATCAGTAAGAGCGCCACTGTTCTGTTGTAATTCGCCGGCGCCTCGCCCGCTCGTTCTGTGTTCGCGTTCAGCCAGGACGTAACAACCGGGATTTTGGCGGTCAAGTACCTTGAATAGTCCGCGAAGCCCAGCGCACCTGATGAAATGCTAAGCGGCGCTTGGAAAAGTGTCTGCCAGATGAAAAGAAATGACAGAAGGCGTCCCCAGCGATTCGCTCCATAAGCTTCCCGCAGAAAAACGTAGCTCCCTCCGGCCTGAGGCATCGCCGCACCCAGTTCCGCCCACACGCATCCATCGACCGCCGCCAAGCCCGCGCCCACCACCCACGCCAGGATCCACTGGGGACCACCCATCGCGCGAATGATGAACGGGATCACGATGAACGGCCCAATCCCCACCATGAAAGTCATGTTGAGTGCGGTGGCTTCGATCAGTCCAAGTCCACGGTCGAGGTTTTCCGGCTCATTCATGATTTTTAGTGTATCGGCGTGCTGCCCAGGAGACTTCCAGACGGCAAAGGATAGCAAGTTTCCGCCGTTTGCGTCCGCAACCTTCGTGATGTACGTTATTTCTGTGAGCGTAAGGTGAAAAGGGCGCGCATCGCACTATGGCTCCGTCTCGTTATAGCCCTGGCGTTCGCTGTGCTGATTAGCAGATTACCTGCTCGTGCGGGAGGGCTCACGCTGCCTCCTGAGGCTACCCAGGCAATGGCTAGGATGTATGACGGCGATCCCGAGGCGGCCATTGTCATCGCGGAAAATCTCCAGCAATCGCAGCCAGACCATCCACTTGGATTCGTACTCGAGGCCGAAGCTCGCTGGTGGCAGACGTACTGCTCCGCCTCGGAAATCAAGTATGGGATGGTGGAAGCCTGGAAGCGCGGAAAGAGACCCGAGGACCAGGCTTATCTCAGGTTAGCCGACAAAGTGATCGAACTCGCCCAGACTCAGACCGGCAAGAACGAGACTGCCGAGATGCATCTATACTCCGGCATTGGCTATGCACTTAAGGCGCGGCTTCTTGCTTAGCGAAACGAAAATCACGCCGTCGCTCACGCCGGAGTTTCGGCGCGAACTGAATTCCTGCGTGCTCTTGCTCTCGATCCCGATATGGCGGACGCAACGGCCGGCCTCGGCCTCTACAACTATTACGTCGATTCACTTTCGTCCATCGTGAAAATGCTCAGATTTTTCATGGGCATCCCTGGTGGAAACAAGCAAGAAGGCATTCGGCAGATGACGATCGGTATGGAACGGGGCGTGCTAATCTCAGTAGATGTACGTTTTTATCTCGCTGCAAATCTCCGCAGATACGATCAAAAGTACGAGCAGGCCATAACCATCGCCGAGCCGCTCGTAGCAAAGTATCCGGCCAACCCGATTTTCCTGCTGCTTCTGGGCAATCTAAATGCAGAGCTATCACGTAGCGACAAAGCCGCTGAGTATTTTCATGCCGTGTTGAATCTACCGAACCCGGAGACGACCTGTACTGATTGTATTTCTTGTTCTACCTGCGCAAGCTGCTCTTCCCGCGCGCGTGAAATAGCGAATTCCTTTCTTGCTTCACCCCATTAGCGCGGGATCTCTCCGAACGTTTCTTTTCTTTACTCCAATTCGGCTCATCAGCAACGTCGAAACGCATCCGGAGACAAGCGCTGCGCCCCAAAGCGCCTGCGGCCCCTGTCTTTCAAGCAGCATCGCGCCTAACCACGGCCCTAGTGAAAATGCGAAGCTAAACGACATGGTGTATAACCCCATGTATTCACCGCGTCTTCCGGCGGGTGCGATTTCTGCCGCATACGCCGCGCTGCCTGGCATCAGAATCATTTCACCAAAAGTCCACACCGCTACCGCTGCGAAAATTCCTATTGGCCCGCTGGCTAGCGCGAATGACCCGAAACCGATGGCGTAAAGAAACGCGCCGAGCGTCAGAGCTCGTCGGTGGGACCATTGCGCCATCACATTGTTCAACGGAAGTTCCAGCGCAACGATCATGAGCGTATTCAGGGTGAACACAGTGCCGTAAATCGATTCCGGCAGCCGCAGATAGTGCACCAGAAAAAGCGGTACGGTCGAGGTCAATTGAAAGAAGACAAGCTGGGTAGGAATCAGCGCCGCCAGAAAATAAAGCATTCGCCGGTTTCGGAAGGCGCGCAGGTCTGCAAAGGGATGTGACGCAGGCAGCAACGAGGCACCTTCCGCCTCGATTTCGCGCCCTAAATCTTCAGGATCATCCCACTTCGCCTCACCTGCCTGTGTGCGCCGCGTTGCGGGCCAAGCGAACATAAGAACCAGAGCGGCTAGAATCGATGTCACGCCGTCGGCGAAAAACAAAATTCGGAATGAGTAAAGCGCCAGGATTCCGCCAATCGCCGGACCCACGCTCATGCCCAGATTCACGGCGAGACGGCTCAGCGCAAATGCCTGTTTGCGCTGCTGGGGCTTGGCCAGCTCGGAAACCAACGCGAGGCTCGGCGGCCGCACCGATTCGTTCAGGATTGCAAACGCAAACGTGATGACGAGGATGGCCGCAAAATGGTGCGCTAGCGGAAATAAAAACAGCACGATACCGGAAAGAAGAAGCGAGCCACGCATCACGGACAGGGAGCCGAACCGGTCGGTTAGCCAGCCCGAGACGGGCATGGTTAGAAGTGCGGCGATTCCGTAAACCGTGAGAGCAAGCGCAGCATGCGAAGCGGAGATTTTGAGTTCTCGCGTCAGGTACAGCACCAGGAACGGCAGCACCATTGTCCCGCAGCGGTTAACGAGAGTCGCGGCGAACAGAATCCAGATTTCCCGGGGAAGTTGTCGCAGGCCGCGCCAGGGATTCATGAGGATTTCGTCACCGACGAAGCCCCGTCGGGGCCATTCAGTTTAGATGCGTGCGGCTTCTTCTTGCTCGAAGGCGTGATAGGAAGATCGGACTAGCGGACCCGCTTCAACGTGCTTGAACCCCATCGTTTCACCAAGCTGTTTGTATTCGGCAAATTCATCCGGATGGACGTACCGCTCGATCGGCAGATGCTCGGGAGTGGGCTGCAAATATTGCCCCAGTGTGAGGATGTGCGTCCCCTGCGCAGCAATCTCTTGCATCGCCTGCAGAACTTCTTCCCGCGTTTCGCCCAGGCCCAGCATCATCCCGGTTTTGGTCGCGAGTGCAGGCGCAGATTGACTGGCGCGGCGCAATAACTCGAGCGACCGTTCGTACACAGCACCTTTGCGCACCGCTCGATATAACCGGGGCACGGTTTCCATATTGTGGTTCAAAACATCCGGCCGCGCCGTCAAAACAGTTTCCAGAGCTCGCCAATCGCCGCGAAAATCCGGAATCAGCACTTCCACTCTGCATCCCGGGACGCGCTCGCGAATTTTTGTAATCGTGCGTGCGAAGATGTCCGCTCCCCCGTCCGGCTGATCGTCGCGGTTCACCGAAGTCACCACCGCGTACCGTAAACCCATGCGTGCTACGGCTTCAGCTACGCGCTCCGGCTCGTCTTCTTCAGGAGGGCCCAGTGGTTTTCCGCTTGGGACCGCACAGAATCCACATGCGCGGGTGCAGATGTTGCCCAAGATCATGAAGGTCGCCGTGCGATGTTCCCAGCACTCGCCCATGTTTGGGCAGCGCGCGCTCTCGCAGACCGTATGCAGGCCCAGCGTGCGCATGATCCCCTTCAGTTCCTGGTAGTTTGTTCCGCCAAAATACTTCACGCGCAGCCACGACGGCCGCGGATGTGCCGAGGGTGGAGGCGTCGGGTGGTTCGAGAGAATGGTGAAGGCAGTCGCCATTTGTCGAGTTCGAAAGCAATTCTACGCTGGGCCGTCCTATGAAACAACATCGGTGCCTTTTTGGGAATACTCGCGGCTCACTAGTGCGGGCATTGCTTCCAACAATTCTCCACTGCGGAAACTCAAACCGTCTATCCCGAGGCCGGCCACCTGTTCCGATAGGACACATGCGATAGCGCCATCTGTTGTATGTATACAACAGGGGAAAATAATTTCTGTCTATAAACCTGGTAACCCACTGATTACAAAAGTTTAAAATGACAGATAGGCGGTTACCGAAATGCTAGTATAATCGCGCTCAGCGCATGCCTTTTCAACTCACGATCCAGCGGCCGGTGGAAATTGACGGTTTAGGCCTCCACACCGCAGTCCGAAGCCACGTCCGGCTAGTCCCCGCTTCGGCCGATACAGGCATCGTATTCCGCCGCGTGGATCTCGATGGATTTGAGATCGAAGCTCACGTTCGCAACGTGGCACGCGTTAGTTATGCCACCAGCCTGATGAAACAAGGAGTGCTGCTCTCCACCGTCGAGCATGTACTGGCAGCCTTGTACTCCTGCGGCATCGACAATGTTTATGTTGAGCTGGACGCGCTGGAACTGCCGATTCTCGACGGGTCTTCGCAGCCTTACATCGATCTGCTGGCCCGCGCGGGTACACGCACTCTTCGTCGACGCCGGCGCTATATCCGGGTTACTAAGCCTCTGGAATTTTCCGATGGCGATCGCCGAATCGGAATATACCCCGCTGAGGAATTTCAAGTTCATTGCTTCGTGGATTATCACCATCCTGCTGTGGGGCCCCAGGAAGTGAAAATGATCGTGGATCGCGAATCGTTCAGCCGGGAGCTAGCTCCGGCTCGCACATTCGGGTTTATGAAGGACTTCCCGGGAATGCAATCGATGGGTTTGATCCGTGGCGGCTCGGTGGAGAACGCCATCGTGCTCGACAACGACGGCGTATTGAACGGCCCGCTGCGATTTGCTGATGAATTTGGGCGCCATAAAGCGCTGGACCTTATCGGAGACCTAGCATTAGTCGGCCGCCCGTTGAAAGCACGGGTGGTGGCGCATAAAGCCGGCCACGCATTACACACGCAACTCGTAACCCGCCTGCTAGCTGACCGGACCTTGTGGAACGAAACGACTCAGGGTCATGAGTCGGTCCCTACAACGGAAGCTGTCGCAGTCGCCAGTTCGCTTCCTACCTGAAATGATCGCAAAAGATACCGCAATCGTATTGTTAGGCGCCGGCAAGGGGACGCGCATGCGTTCCGAACTCGCGAAAGTGTTGCATCGCGCCGGAGGACTCCCGCTGGTCGAGCACGTCGTACGTGCGTGCCAGCCGCTCAAGCCAGCGCAGTTACTGGTCGTCGTGGGCCACCAAGCTGAGGAAGTTAGCGCGGTCATAACCTCCCTTGGTGCGCAAACCGTTTTGCAGCAACCTCAGCGGGGGACCGGGCACGCCATGCAGGTCGCGCGGCGCGCCATTCGCAAAAGTGCGAAGCTCGCGATTGTGGTTCCCGGGGACGCTCCGCTCTTGCGCGCCGAGACTCTCGCGGCGCTTCTCGACGCGCATCGCCATGGCGAAGCTGCCGCCACCATTCTTACCGCCGAGCTCAACGATCCCGCCGATTACGGCCGCGTCCTGCGCGATTCCGAAGGTCGAGTGCAGGCAATCGTGGAGGAAAAAAGCGCCACGCCCGAGCAGCGCGCCATACGAGAAGTGAATTCGAGCATCTACTGCTTTACGCTCGCGAAATTGTGGCCTTGCTTGAACGCTCTGCGTCCGGACAATGCGCATCGCGAGCTGTACCTTACCGACGTCATCGGGCTTCTGCGCCAACAAAATGAACGAGTCCTGGCGTACGTTGCGCCCGATTCACAGGAAATCCTCGGATGCAACACTCGCGCAGCCTTGGCTGACGTGGACCGCGTTTTTCGCGCGCGTAAAGCTGCCGAATTGATGGAATCGGGCGTCACGATTTACCTGCCGGAAACTGTTGTGATCGATCCGAAGGTCACTGCTGGCCCCGACACGATCGTGGAGCCTGGCGTTCAGCTTCTGGGCAAAACGCGCATTGGGGCGCGCTGCAAAATCCAAACGGGCAGCATTTTGGTCGATTCTCGAATTGACGATGACGCCGTCATCGCCGCCTACTCCGTTCTGGATTCCTGCCGTGTGTGGGCCAAGGCTAAGGTCGGGCCGTTTTCTCGTTTGCGCCCCGGTGCTGATATTCGCCAGGGCGCGCACGTGGGCGGCTTCGTCGAGATTAAGAAGTCGGTCATACATGAGGGCGCGAAGGTGCCGCACCTCAGCTACATTGGGGATGCGACTATTGGGCCCGACTCGAATATCGGAGCGGGAACAATTACGTGCAACTATGACGGCTTCGCGAAGTACCCTACGACGATCGGCGAGGGAGTTTTCATCGGTAGCGATACCGCGCTGGTGGCTCCCGTGCGCGTGGGAAGCGGCGCCTATGTCGCTGCCGGTTCGACTATCACTGAAAATGTTCCGCCCAACGCACTGGCCATCGCTCGTGGACGCCAAGCCAACAAGCCCGGATGGGCCGCGGCGCGCCGCAAGGAATTAGCACAAGCCAAAAAGCTCAAGTCTTCGAAGCATCGCGCTTCTCGGTCGCGGCCGAAACGTCGCACCAAAACAAAACGCCGCAGGTAGCTGCATTTGCTCTCCGACAAAAAAGCAGTATGCGTGACCGAGTTAGCCTGCTACTTACAATCGTCGGCGCTTTCGGCGTTCGCAGACCGAATGTAAAACGCGGACTCTACACTGTGAGTGATCGCCGGTGGCACTACCACAATGCTGCTCATCAAGGCCGACGGATTGTTGGGCGTGTAGCCGGAGGGTTCCTGGAGAGTGGCCAGAACTTTGGTATGAGTCAAAGGAGAAGTGGCCTCAACCTGTTGACCACCTTTCTTTGTGGTAAATCTTACCAACATGCCATCTTTGAAATTCACTCCTTGCAGCGTCAAGGTCTGAGCCGGATTTTTCGTCTCATCGCCGCTGGTTTCTTTTATTGCGCCGTCGCTGGAAGTGATGCCGATATCATCGCGACCAAATTGTCGTATGGACT
>Ga0210406_10008796_pt1 | contig 10089 bp, 12 predicted proteins | sample IncBWC30MmetaG_FD_155454 | JGI IMG/M metagenome (GOLD analysis project Ga0210406, IMG submission 155454) | Forest soil microbial communities from Barre Woods Harvard Forest LTER site, Petersham, Massachusetts, United States - Inc-BW-C-30-M | ecosystem: Environmental > Terrestrial > Soil >... | reverse complement strand
AGTGGACGGGACGGAGAGGAGAGCGTCACTGCTTGCAGTGGCGCTCCCCATGGAGAGGAGGAGCGTTACGACGACGCTGCTTAGGCGGTGCGGCGGCGGCCGGCGGCGAGCTCGCGAACGTGGTTGAGGAAGATCGAGCGCTGCAGGTCGTCGAGCTGCGAGGTGTACATGGCGATCTCGGCGAGGAAAGGATCGGTCATGAGGACCGCGGTCTCGTCGCGATGGCGCGTGTTGGAGTCTCGCAGGAGGGTGGAGATGTCGACCTGAAGGGCGCGGGCGAGGCGGTCGAGAGAGGAGAGGGTCGGCATAGCCTTGCCGTTCTCGATCTTCGAGATGTAGGTGCGGGGAACGCCCATGCGGGCGGCGAGCTGCCGCTGCGAGAGGTTGCGCACGTGACGCAGGTCGCGAACGGCGGTGGCTACCTGTAATCCGCCTTCAACAGCGACGGGGGTGGGTACGAGTGCCAGAGGTGCGGGAGCTGGTTCGGGCTCTTCGACCTCTAAGCATTTGTGGCAGCGGCGGCACAGAGCGTTCGCTGTCCGAAACTGCACCAAGCTGCAATGATCACAACGCAGGACCTCACGTTGTTCAACGGGTGCCATCATAGTTGCCATAAGTTGTCTGTAGCGGGCGGACCCAGAGCAAGGACCGCAGCGCACGTCCGATAACGGAGCGTTCGATGTGCCTAGATTGACACTGGTGTCATAGTGAGTCAAGAGGAAAACCGGGGACAAACCGAGAAATGCCTAAAAAAACCGAAGAAGGAATCCAGTTGGTAACCTTAAAAGCAGGGAATAGGGTGTAGGGAGAAGGGAGTAGAAGACGGAGATGAGGATGAGGGAGATGAGTGAGAGGTTAGGGCGGGCGCAGGCTTTGACTACGCTCCAAGAGTGGACCACGGGTGAGAGTCTGCGAAAGCATGCGATGGCGGTTTCGGTTTGTGTTGAGGCCTATGGCGTGGTGGAGGCGGAGCGGCTGGGGTTGAGTGGAGCAGAGGCTGCGGAGTTTGTGGATTCCTATGCGAGCGCGGGGCTGCTGCATGACATGGATTATGAGCGACACCCGACGCGGGAGGAGCATCCGTTTGTTGGGGTGAAGCATCTGCGGGAGCAAGGGTGGCCGGAGAGTGTGCTGCATGCGATTCTGGCGCATGCGGATTATTCAGGGGTGGCTCGGGAGTCGCATCTGGACAAGGCGTTGTTTGCTTGCGATGAACTGGCGGGATTTTTGACAGCTTGTGCGCTGGTGAAGCCGAGTAAGTCGATTCGTGAGGTGGAGGTGGCTGGCGTGAAGAAGAAGATGAAGGATAAGGCGTTCGCGCGGGCAGTGATGCGGGAGGATATTTCGGGCGGGGCGGAGTTGCTGGGGTTGAGTGTGGAGGAGCATGTGGGGAATTGTCTGCGGGCTATGCAGGGGAGAGCGGAGGAGTTGGGGCTGGATGGGGTTGCGACTGTATAGGGTTAAGTCTCGCTAAGGGCTGCGCAGTGATTCGTAGCCGATTTCGATCGGTCAAAGTGGTACTCCGTGGAGTTCGGCTAGCTTGTTACGGCGGCGACGATTGGAGCGGGATTCCAATAGGCTCGGACAGATAAGATTTTTCCGTCTGGATTGCATTCAATGATGTCGATGCCTTCGAAGATGACGTCTTTGCCGTTGCGGCCGCGACCGAGGCCGGTCCACTTTATGGCGGCGGTGTCGCCTGTTACGAAGATGTGATCTTCGGTGAGTCCGACGGTTTCAAAGACAGAGAAGATTTCGGTGAGGAATTGACGCAGGGCGTCGTGTCCGACGAGCGGAGGTGTGCCGACGGGGTCGTGGCTTTCGGCGTCGGGCGCGAAGGTGTCGACCCAGCGGTCGACGTCCATGGCGCGCAGGGCAGAGAAGTATTCCGCGACGGCTTGCCTGCAGGTGTTGGTTGACATCGGAGGATTGTATGCCGTCCGTGCGTGTTTTGTGGATGGCTATTGGCGAATGTCAGTGGATTGAATGCGGGGGACGTTTGCGGTGGCCAGGGCGGCGTCGGTTTGGGCGATGCTGTTGGGTAGGTTGGCGGGGCGGGTGGCGTCTTCGATGACGATGGTTTCGAAGCCGAGGTTGTGGCCGTCGATGGCTGAGAAGCGGACGCAGAAGTCGTAGGCGAGGCCGCAGAGGAAGAGGCGTTGCAGGTTGCGTTCGCGGAGATAGCCGGCGAGGCCGGTTGGGGTGCGGTGGTCGTTTTCCATGAAGGCGGAGTAGCTGTCGATGTGGCGGCGGAATCCCTTTCTTAGGATGAGTTCGGCGTGGGGGATGTGGAGGGCTGGGTGGAAGGCTGCGCCTTTGGTGTGCTGGAGGACGTGTTCGGGCCAGAGGACCTGGGGGCCGTAGGGTGCCTGGATGGTTTCGTAGTGTTGTTTGTTGTGGGTGGAGGCGAAGGAGATGTGTTGGGGTGGGTGCCAGTCCTGGGTGAGGATGACGTGGTCGAATTTTTTGGCGAGGGTGTTGATGAGGGGGACGATGGCGTCGCCATCGGGGATGGCTAAGGCGCCGCCGGGCATGAAGTCGTTCTGGACGTCGATGACGAGGAGGGCGTCGGTGGGTTGGAGTTGCATATGGCTTGATGGTAGTGCAATGGGCTAGGAGTGCGGTCGTGCTTCGCACGATGCCCACCCTTAGCGACGATAAAACCATCGCGAAGATGGGGCACCCGAATTTGTGCTATGGCTTGAGGTTTTTTGTGTCCTGGATGGTGCCGATTTTGATGTCGGATTGTTTGCAGGATTTGTCGCGGCAGAAGCCGGTGATCCAGACCTCGCCGTCGCCAATCATGGCTCCCTGGGAGTTGACGAAGAGGTTTTCGTATTTTTGTTTGAGGATGGCGTCCTGAATGTCGTGGGTGATGATGCGGTCATAGTCTTTGATGAACGCCTTTTCGCTTTTGATGGTGAAGGGCTTTTTGCCGGGGTTGACTTTGATGGGGTAGTGGACGAGGGAGGCGACCGTAGCAGCGTCGTGTTTGGCGACGGCCTGCTGCAGGGTTGTGAGGATTTGCTGGACCCTGACGTGGTTTCCAACGGATAGATCGATGGATTTGTCGAGAGCGGTGAGGGCTATGGGGGCGGCGGTTTGAGCGGCTGCGAGAGTTGGCGGCAGGAGAGCGCCGGCGATCAGGATCAGGCTTGTGAGTTGAGTGCGGATGGTCATTCCGGGCTCCGTGGATGGCGTCGAGGATGCGTGTCGAGGATAGTACACGTGTGTGTGCGAGACGTTAAGTGCAATGTATGGCTAAGATGCTAAGTTGACGTGTTTTTTGACTGGGATGGTGCGATGGCGGAGGATTTGAAGTTGGAGAATGTGTTGGCGACGAAGCTGGATGTGAAGGCGGCACGGTTTGGTGCGAATCGCGAGGCGTTGCGGGTCTTGATGGCGGCGTTGCGGGTGGAAGAGGATGAGATTCGTCTGGGTGGCGGGGCGAAGGCGGCGGAGGCACAGCGGGCCAAGGGGCGGCTGACGGTACGGGAGCGGTTGAAGCTGCTGCTGGATGAGGGCGCGGAGTTTCTGGAGCTGGGACTTTGGGCGGCGCGTGGGATGTATGAGGAGTATGGCGGGGCTCCGGCTGCGGGGGTGGTGACTGGGCTGGGGAGGGTGAGCGGGCGGCTTTGCATGGTCATCGCGAATGACGCGACGGTAAAGGCGGGGGCGTTCTTTCCGATGACGGCGAAGAAGGTGCTGCGAGCGCAGACGATTGCGCTGGAGAACCGGATTCCGACTCTGTACCTGGTGGATTCGGCAGGGGTGTTTTTGCCGCTGCAGGAAGACGTGTTTCCGGATACGGATGATTTTGGCCGCGTCTTTCGGAACAACGCGGTGATGAGCTCGCTGGGGGTGCCGCAGATTACGGCGATTATGGGGATGTGTGTGGCGGGTGGGGCTTATCTGCCGGTGATGACGGATACGGTGCTGATGACGGAGGGTTCGGGGTTGTTTCTGGCGGGGCCTTCGCTGGTGCAGGCGGCGATTGGGCAGAAGACGGGGGCGGAGGAACTGGGTGGGGCTTCGATGCACTCGGAGATTTCGGGGACGGTGGATTTCAAGGAGCCGAATGATCATTTGTGCCTGGCGCGGATGCGGTCGCTGGTGGGGAAGATGGGGGGGAGGAGAGTTGTCAGTTCTCCGTTGTCAGTTCTCAGTAAAGACGGAGAGGGTGAGGTGTTTTCGCGGGTGGGGTTTGATGCGGTGAAGGATGCTCCGAAGTATGCGGTGGGGGATTTGTATGGGTTGATTGATCCTGATCCGGCTAAGGCGGCGACCAATGTGTATGACATGCATGAGGTGATTGCGCGGATTGTCGACCGCTCGGAGTTTGATGAGTACAAGGCGGAGTTTGGGCGGACGGTGTTGTGCGGGTATGCGCGGATCGGAGGGCGGGCTGTGGGGATTGTGGCGAACCAGAAGATGCACCAGTCGCAGACGGCGCTCGATGGAAGCAAGCGGACCGAGTTTGGCGGGGTGATCTATACGGAGAGTGCGCAGAAGGCGGCGCGGTTCATTATGGATTGCAACCAGAGTTTGATTCCGCTGATTTTTTTGCATGATGTGAATGGGTTCATGGTGGGGAAGGATGCGGAGTGGAGTGGGATTATTCGCGCTGGAGCGAAGATGGTTTCGGCGGTAAGTACGAGTGTGGTGCCGAAGATTACGGTGATTGTGGGGGGGAGTTTTGGCGCGGGGCACTATGCGATGTGTGGGAAGGCTTATGATCCGCGGTTTTTGTTTGCGTGGCCTACGGCGCGGTATGCGGTGATGAGTGGGGCTTCGGCGGCGAATACTCTGGTGGAGGTTCGGGTGAAGCAGTTGGAGCGTGGGGGGAAGACGATCTCGGAGGAGGAACGGAAAGGGATTTACGACGAGATTAAGGCTACGTATGATGCGCAGGCCGATCCGAGGTATGGGGCGGCTAGGCTTTGGATCGATGCGATTATTGATCCGGTGAAGACGCGGGAGGCGTTGATGGTGGCGCTGGAGGCGGCGGCTTTGAATCCGGATGTGCCTAAGTTTAATCCGGGGGTTTTGCAGACGTGACCATCTTGGGAGTATTTCCATTTTGGCCACGATGCGGCAGGGAGGCCTAAATGTCCAATCAATCTAATCGAGATGAGCTCCTGAGAGAGCTCCATCGTGACCGCAAATTGTATTTCAGGAGGGGAGTCTGGAGAAATGTCCATGACCTTTCCCTGACGATTTTGATCGTGTTAGCAAGTCTTTTAGCGACAGGGTTAGCTGCCTCGGATGCAAAATATATTCCCCGATGGGTGATCGCAATCGTTGCGGCTTTGCCTGCGGCTGCCGCGTCCATTCAAAACATAATTGGAATCAGGGAGCGCTCCAATTGGTACTTCATGTACGCTGCACAAATCAACGCTCTCGCCACGACGTTGAAATTTTCGGAAGCGGATGATGTCCAAGAAATTGCTTTAAAGCGCGCCGCGCTCGAGCTCAAGATGGAGAGCGAGTGGCATAAGGTTGGTCATTCTTTTGCAACAAGCAGGATTCACCACGATAAGGCGAATACTCATGGTTGATAGGACGGTCAAGATTATCGAATGTCCGAGGGATGCTTGGCAGGGGTTGCCGAAGAATATGCCGACGGAGGTGAAGGCGGACTATCTGCGGGTGTTGATTGCTGCGGGGTTCAAGCATATCGATGCGGTGAGCTTTGTTTCGCGCGCGGCGGTGCCGCAGATGGCGGACTCGGAGCTGGTGATGGAGTATCTGGACCCGCCGGATGATGTGGAGATTATCGGGATTGTGGTGAATGCGAAGGGGGCCGAGCGTGCGGTGAAGACGGGGAGCGTGCAGACGCTGGGGTTTCCTTATTCGATCTCGCCGGAGTTTTTGAAGCGGAACCAGAACCAGACGCCGGAGGAGTCGCTGGAGGAACTGGAGAAGGTGGGGACGCTGGCGTACAAGGCGGGGATGGATGTGGTGGCGTATATCTCGATGGCGTTTGGGAATCCTTATGGCGAGGCTTGGGATATCGATGAGGTTGTGGCCGCGTGTGATCTGCTGGCGGATAACGGGGTGAAGCAGATTTCGTTGGCCGATACGGTGGGGCTGGCTACGCCGAAGCAGGTGGCGGACGTCGTGAGTGATGTGATGGCTGTCCACGACAATCTGGAAATTGGAGTGCATCTGCATGCGCGGCCGGACAATGCGGCGGCGAAGGTGCGGGCTGCGTATGAGGCGGGGTGCAGGCGGTTCGATGCGGCGATTGGTGGGCTGGGTGGATGTCCGTTTGCCCAGGATGCGCTGGTGGGGAATATGGCTACGGAGACCTTGCTGGCGGAGTTGAAGGCGTTGGGGGCGGAGCTGCCTCCGCTTAGGCCGCTGGATGGTTTGATTGCGGCTAGTGCGGAGATTGAGCAAAAGTATGGAGCGCATGTGCAGTAGGTTGTCAGTTGTCAGTTCTCATTGAAAGGCGAGACGTGAGTTATACGGCGATTTTGGTGGTGGAAGAGGAGGGGGTTCGGCGGATTACGTTGAATCGTCCGGAGCGGCGGAATGCGATGACGCCGGAGATGCAGGTGGAGTTGATTGCCGCGATGGAGGAGGCTGCGGCGAGCGACTGTCGCGTGGTGGTGTTTGCGGGTGCGGGGGAGGCGTTTTGTGCGGGACTGGATTTGAGTGCGCTGCAGGCGATGAATGACAAGTCTGCGGCGGAGCATACGGCGGATGCGGAGCGGGTGGCGCGGCTGTTTCGGACGCTGTATGAGTTGCCGAAGCCGACGATTGCGATGGTGCATGGGGCGGCGGTCGCTGGCGGAACCGGGCTGGCGACGATGTGCGACTTTACGCTGGCGGTGCCGGGGGCGAAGTTTGGGTATACGGAGGTGAGGATCGGGTTTGTGCCGGCGGTGGTGTCGGCGTTTTTGACGCTGCAGATTGGGGAGAAACAGGCGCGGGATCTTTTGCTGACGGCTCGATTGTTTCCTGCTGAAGAGGCGCTGCGGTTGGGGTTGGTGAATGAGGTGGTGGAGGCGGATCGGCTGGAGGCTCGGGCGATGGAGCTTGTAGGTGTGTTGAGGGGGAATAGTCCTGAGGCTCTGGCGGCGACGAAGCGGCTGTTGCGGGCGCAGAATAAAGCGTGGCTGGATGTGGCGATTGCCGAGGCGTTGGCCGCGAATGCCGAGGCGAGGGGGACGCACGACTTTCGTGAGGGAGTGGCGGCGTTTCTGGAGAAGAGGAAGCCGCTTTGGAAGACCGACCGCGGATGAGCGCGGATCGGCACGGATGGAAAAACGAACGACGGATAAAGACAAGAGCAAAACCCGATCGATGACGAAGGCGCTGATTGTTTGGGCTACTTTTTTGTTGTTATCCGGCTTTGATCCGTGGAGTTCCGTGGTCGATTCCAAGTCTGGCGCATGACTTCGGTAGACTGTGTGGATGAGCAATGTTGGGGTTGTGAGGCCTGCGAGTGAGACGCGGGTGCGGGTGCGGTATGCCGAGACGGATCAGATGGGAGTGGTGTATCACTCGAACTACCTGATCTGGTTTGAGGTGGGGCGGGTGGAGCTGATCCGGCAGATGGGGTTGGATTACAAGAAGATGGAAGAGGAAGATGGTTGCGGGATTTCGGTGGTGGATGTGCATGCGCGGTATCGGGCGCCGGCGCGGTATGACGATGAGCTGCTGATCGAGACGCGGTTGCTGGCTGCGCGGGGGGCGGTGGTTCGTTTTGGGTATAGGATTCTTCGGGTTGGGGATGGTGCTTTGCTTTGCGAAGGAGAGACGATGCATGTTTGCGTGAGCAAAGATATGAAGAAGATGTGTTTGCCTCCGAAATATGCGGAACGTTTTGCCGCGCATCTCATCTCATAGGGGAACCGCAATTAGACTGATGACGAGGTGATGTCGATGAGTGACGAGACGAAGAAGATTGCGCTGATTACGGGTGGAAACAAGGGAATTGGGTTGGAGACAGCGCGGCAGCTGGGGAAGCTGGGGATTACGGTGCTGGTTGGCGCTCGTGACCTGGCCAAAGGTGAGGCGGCGGTGGCGGAGTTGAAGAAGGATGGCGTCGATGCGCGGGCGGTGAAACTCGATGTGGATAATGCAGCGGACTATGAGGCTGTTGCGAAGCTGATCGAGAAGGACTATGGGCGGCTCGATATTCTGATCAACAATGCGGGCATCATGCTCGATGGCCGGAAGGGAAATGAGACGACGAAGACCTCGCAGGATGTTTTGCGGAAGACATTCAATACAAACTTTTTTGCGGTGGTTGGGTTGACGCAGGCGTTGTTGCCTCTGTTGAAGAAAAGTGTGGGCGGGAGGATTGTGAATTTGTCGAGCATCCTGGGGTCGAATACGCTGCATGCTACGCCGGGATCTTTTATCTACGATGCGAAGACGTTTGCATATGACGCTTCGAAGGCGGCGTTGAATTCGTTCACCATTCATCTGGCGCATGAGTTGAAGGACACGAAGATCAAGGTGAACTCGGCTCACCCGGGATGGGTGAAGACGGAGATGGGCGGCGAAGGCGCGCAGCTCGATATCGAGACCGGCGCTAAGACCTCGGTGGAGTTGGCGACGCTGCAGGATAGCGGGCCGAATGGCGCGTATGTTCACCTGGGGAAACCGCTTCCCTGGTAAGGAAGGCGGTTCGCTTCGCGAATACCCACATCTCAAAATCGAGATATGGGGCACCCCGATTTGTGGCTCAGCGGATAAGAAGCGTTCGGGGCTTTACGTTTTCGCGGATGAAGGTGATGGTGGATTCGAGCGGCGTTCCCGGTCCGAAGATGGCCGAGACGCCGTTCTCTTTTAATTTGGGCTGGTCTTCGTCGGGGATGGTGCCGCCGAGGATGAGGAGGATGTCTTCGGCCTTTTGTTCGCGGAGCAGTTGGGTGATGCGGGGGACGATGACGTTGTGGGCGCCTGAAAGGATGGAGAGGCCGATGCAGTCGACGTCCTCCTGGATGGCGGCGGAGACGATCATCTCTGGCGTTTGGCGGAGGCCGGTGTAGATGACCTCCATGCCGGCGTCGCGGAGGGCGCGAGCGATGATTTTTGCGCCGCGGTCGTGGCCGTCGAGGCCGGGTTTGGCGACCAGGACGCGGATGGGAGGTGGGGTAGGCATCGAGGATTGAGTATAGCTGGGGCTAGAAGTCTTCGTCGTCGCCGATGGGCATGCCGGGTGGGGCTTCGATGGGTTTGACGGGAGTGAATTTTGCGGGGTCTCTCTCGAACTCGTTGATGCGGTCTATGAGGGCGGCGCGGTGAATGGCTTCGGCGGTGTCGGTGAGTGGGGCGGCGGTGGTCCACTGTTTGAGGAGATCGTTGATGTGGGAGCGGGCGATGGCGCGGGCCTGACTGGAGGCTGCCGGGTTGACGGCGAGGGCGAGCGTCGCTTCGAGGGCGCGGAATTCTACGGCGCGCTCGACCTCGGACGACATGGTGTGACCGCCTTCAGGGCGCTCGGCCACTGTCTTTGAGAGGGCTTCGAGAACGCCACGCAGCGAGGGTGATTCGGGTACGCGCATGTGGTACTCGATGAGGCGTGAGGCGCGTGCGGGGTCGAGGAGGAGGGCGAGGGTGAGGTCGGCGGAGGACTCGGCGGTGGCGATGGGGTCGAAGGTTAGGCCGGTGTGCGAAGGGAAGGACTCGCGGGTGCGCTCGAGGCCTGGTGGACGGGGTGGGAGGATTTGCAGGAGGGATTCGGGGAGCGTGAGGGTTTCGGGGGCGAGGGTTTTTAGAACCGCGGCGAGAGCTTTTTTCTGCTCGGCAGGGGAGACGATAGCTGGGTTGATCTGGCCGTCGCCGCGGAGATTGTATCGGTAGTCGAGGCCGCCGATTTCTTTCGATGCGGCTTCGGTCTGGTAGCGCTCGAGGAGGTAGAGGGGGACGAGGGTGTCTTCGAGCTGGGCGAGTGGAGTGCCTTTGGTAATGGCATTTTCGCCGAAGCGCTTGAGGGCGGCGGTGCGGATGGTCATGATGCGGTCGAGTTCGTCGGCGGGATCGGCGCCGTTGTCCCAGAGGTGCGAATGGGGGTGCGCTCCACCGAGAGGGCGGGAGTCTTCGTCGGTGATGTAGATGAGGCCGGTCTTT
>Ga0210406_10008794_pt1 | contig 10091 bp, 9 predicted proteins | sample IncBWC30MmetaG_FD_155454 | JGI IMG/M metagenome (GOLD analysis project Ga0210406, IMG submission 155454) | Forest soil microbial communities from Barre Woods Harvard Forest LTER site, Petersham, Massachusetts, United States - Inc-BW-C-30-M | ecosystem: Environmental > Terrestrial > Soil >... | reverse complement strand
GCATGGGCCTCGCGTTCGAAAATGACGGCGTGACCGGCACTCTGACGAACGCGTACTATTCCGGCACGCTGGCGGATCAATTGCGCACCGTCTGTAAGGACGCCGGCATTTACTACGCGATTGAACCGGCTACGCCGAATTTGCTGGTCATCTCGCCGGCCGGCGTGTCCCGTCAAAACCTGACGGCATTCACGCTGACGCCCTCGTCAGGATTGGTCGGATACCCTGAAGTGCTCGGCAATGGCTACCTCAATGTGCGATCGATTTTCAATCCAGCATATCGCATGAATGGGCCGATCACGATTCAGGGGAGTGACGTGGTTATTGACGCATCGTTGCCGAAAACGCTGAACACGCTGGCGGATGGCAATTGGCTGATAGGGCCGCTGACGCACACGCTTGAGTCGCAGAAACCGGGCGGGGCGTGGTTTACCGATATGAAACTTTACCCCGAGAACGCGCCCCCGCCCCCCGTATCATGAGCAACGTAGGTCAAGCCAATCCGTTTAGCGATGCGAGCGAGTACAACACGCTTGATTTCGTAATCGCGCGCGCAACCGAGAAAATGCAAACCGTATCGATTGTCGCCGTCAAGGCCGTCGACACGGTAAAACTCACGGTCGACGTTCAAGTGCTCGTCAACCTCGTCACGGGGGCCAATATCTCGGTACCGCACGGTGTGATCGCGGCACGGCCGTATTTCCGCGCGCAGGGCGGCACGTCGGGAATAATCCTCGACCCCGTTGCTAGCGACATTGGCGTAATGGTATTCGCGTCGCGCGATTCCTCAGCCGTGATCGCAGCCAAGGGGCTAGCGAACCCGGGTAGCCAACGCCGATTCTCGTGGTCGGATGGCGTCTATTTCGGCGGCATCCTCAACGCCGCGCCGACGCAGTACCTTAAGTTCGCGTCCGGCGGCGTCACGTTGCTGTCCCCGACCGCCGTCAACATACAGTCGCCCGCGAACACCGTCACGGGGCCGGCCACGGTTACGGGTGCGACCACGCTACAGGCTACGCTGGCCGTGACCGGCACGAGCACGTTGACGGGCGCCGTAAGTACCCCCGGCGGTATAACGGTCGGCAGCCCCACGGGCGGCACCGCAGCGCCGGGCACAATCAATGCTGCGGGGCTATTCGTCAACGGCGTCCCTGTCAGTACGGGCGGGGGCGGTTCGGGGACTGTGACGAGTGTCGGCATATCGACGGGCGGCGTCGGCGTGGTCGTTGGCGGCGGTCCGATCACGACGGCGGGCACGTTGATCGTGGACTTGTCCTCGACCGCGTACGCCGCCCTCGCGCTCGCTGTTACGGCCTTACAGTCGATTTCCATAGCCACGGGTACCGGACTGACCGGCGGCCCGCTGACGGCGTCAGGCACGACCGTAGCCCTGTCAGCGGCGACTATCGCGGCGTTACTGCCGGCCTCGCCTGTACAGGGCGACATTGTGTATTACAACGGCGCCGCGTGGGCCAATCTCGCGCCGGGCACTGCGGGTAATGTTTTGACTACGGGCGGCGCGGGGGCGAATCCTTCGTGGGCGCCGGGCGGCGGGGGTAGTACGCCAGTGCCCGGCACGATTCCTGATTTAGTGTTTTGGTTTGACGGCAACGCCCCGCTAATGACGACGGGCGCGCACCTCGAATCATTGCAAAATTTATGCCCTTGGATGCCCGCCTACAGCCCGTTTTTGACCGGCGGCGCAAAGGGCGCAACTCGATCGGCAACAACGCTGAACAGTAAAAATTTAATGACATTTCCCGGCAGCGCGGATGCAGCCTATTTGATGCCCGGGGCCGGGCCGATAATGCCCGAATTTACGGGATTCGTCGTATTCAATGCCGGCGCAGCATCTACGATGAGTTTTTGTTGTGGCGCTTCAAGCGCATCGTTAGAGTTTGACTATACATCCGGCGGCGCGTTGAATTTGACAGCTTCATTCGTGGCCGGCATCGGCAATAGTACAACAACCGTAGCCCCCGGAACAGCATTTCAAGGTAACGCCACGTACGACGGCGCGACGGGAAATTATGCGTTTCGTATTTCGCAAGCGGCGGCCGGAAGCGGAACAAATTCGCAAAGTATCACGAGCGGATCGGGCGGCATCGGGTTCGACCCGCAGATAAACGGGCAATATTTAAACGGCATGCTTGCGGAGTTGATTATATACAATCGTGTCTTATCCCCGACGGAGATTGCAAACGTCGAGGCATATCTACACACGAAATGGGGCGTATGACATGGCTGCACCGTTCACAACGTTATTGCTCGACGTCGGCCGATGGGATTTAACCCTTGATGCCTATGGTAATATTGCGCTTGCTGCGCCACCGTACGCCCTCGCGCAGGACGTGGCGTCGGCGTGCCGTACGGTGCTCGGCGAGGTTTATTACGACACGTCGTTGGGCGTGGATTACTTCGGGCAGATATTCGGCCTGACGCCGCCCGCGTCGGTTTTCCAAGAACAGTTCGTAGCGGCCGCGCTGACCGTCTCGGGCGTGATCGCGGCGACGTGCAACATCGAGGCGTACGACGCGACGACGCGCGAAGCGACCGGGCAAGTTTTGTTTACTGACATCAATCATCAAGTGCAGACGGTAGGATTATAAACATGGACACGACCAACGTACCGCAGCCGGTATTTACGCCCACGGGGCTAGTCCTGCCGCAAGAGGCTGCTATCCTGGCGGGCGTCCAGCAAGATTATAACGCCGCATTCGGAGGTAATCTCAACCCGCAGTTAACGAGCCCGCAGGGGCAGCTATGTTCGAGCACCGCGGCTATTATCGCCAACGGTAATACGGTATTCGCCACGTTTGTCAGTCAAGTCGACCCGGATACAGCCACGGGATTTATGCAGGACGCAATCGGCCGTATCTATTTCATGAACCGCAAGCCGGCCGTTCCGACGACCGTCAACCTGCAATGTGTCGGCGCGTTCGGCACGCCGATTCCCGTCGGCGCCCTCGCGCAGGATACGAGCGGCAATATCTACTCGTGTACGCAGGCAGGCGTGATTCCTGTCGGCGGCACGATCACGCTGGCATTTGCGAACGTCGTAGCCGGGCCGATTGCATGCCCGATGAATACCGTCACAATCATTTACAAAGCGATCAACGGGTGGGAGTCGGTCAACAATTCTGCGGACGGCGTGATAGGCGCCAACGTCGAGTCGCCGGCCGCGTTCGAGTATCGGCGGCAACAATCTGTCGGCATCAACGCGCAGGGATCAATCCCGGCCATCTACGCGGCGTGTTTTAGCGTCGACAACGTTATCGATGTTTTCGTGACGCAAAACAACACGGGATCAATCATATCGAGCGCAATCAACGGCAACCCGAATTCGACGAGCTATCCCGTGGCCGCTCGCTCGGTCTACGTGGCCGTAACGGGCGGCGCGGCGCAGAACGTGGCAAACGCTATCTGGCGCGCGACGAACATTGGCGCCGCGTATCAGACGGCGGCGGGCGGCGCAGGCGCTACGCTCGTTTCCGAGACTGTGACAGACAATAGCGGCTATGCAATCCCGGTACCGGCGTATACCGTGAATTACATCAACCCGGCCCCAACCCCGATATTTTTCGCGGTCACGCTGGCGGCCTCGGCATTGCTGCCGGCAAATATCCATTCGCTCGTACAACAAGCGATCATCGCGCAATTCACAGGGCAGATACCCGGCAGCCTGCGCGAACGTATTGGGTCACAAGTTCTCGCGTCTCGGTACTTTGGCCCGGTTCAGGCGATCGGCAATGAAGTTTCAATTTTAACGATCACGATAGGATTTAACTCGGGCGTAGGGCAAGCATCGCTGCAAATGGGCATCGATCAAGAGCCGACAATATCGGCTATCAATATCGCGGTAGCGCCGTAATGAGCATTCCGTACATAGAGGGCCAAAGCGTTTCGAATCCGCCCGTAGCGTCATTTACGCTCGGCTCGATGTCGGCGTCAAATACTAGCCTAACGGCATTTGTTACCGCGCTATCGAATCTGGCTCTATGCGTTATAGTACATACCCATAACAGTACGTCCGTCATTGGGCCGATGTATATCACGTCGGTAACGAGCCCTAATTTATCTTGGGGTTCCGCGCCGATTTTTCGCGTAGAAAGTAATAACGTAAATAATGGGCTATCAATTGAATTTTGGGCCGCACCGATTAGCGCCCCTCTGTCAGGAGAAATAGTTACAGTTACGTCAAATGCTCCCGTTGACGCAGTGGGTTTCGCATTATACGGCGTCGTTGGCGCCGGATTATTTGACCTGGGGGGCGGAACGTTGCCTGTCGGTGTGGTGCCCGCCGGAACTTCGCCGCTGACCGTCCCGAGCTATAATACGACCGACGCCGACACTCTAGTGGTAGCGTTAAGCGCGGTGCAAAGTGGCGCGACGCAAACCGCGCCTACAGGGTTTTCTAACCTACCGTATCAACCGTTCGGCTCCGGGCTTAATCTCGCTATTGCCACGCCCGCGACTTACGCACCCGGCACGATCGTAACGGGCGGTTCAATTGTATCCGCTCTGTCAGGTACGTCGGGCGTCGCCAATACCGCGTTGCTTGCATTTGGCATACAGGGAATTATCGCTACGACTGTTCCCGACGTTGTGGGCGATACTGATACAGCAGCCCGAGCGGCAATCGCCGCTGCGAGTCTCATCGTGGGCACTGTCACGTCGATATCGGGCGGAACGCCGGGCGTAGTGGCGGCACAGTCGCCCGTAGGCGGCACGCCAGTCTCTAGCGGTAGTGCTGTTGATTTGGTCGAATATGAGGGCGACGTCGTTCCGAATATTATAGACACGTCGCTTGCGGTTGTTGCACCGGGCATTCTCGCGGCTGCGGGTCTCGTGGTCGGTATCGTATCGTATCAAGCCAGTGGCGTCATAATTGCCGGCAATGTCATATCGCAAAGCCCCACGGCGGGATCGTTCGTATCTGCGGGATCGGCTGTCAACCTCGTCGTATCTTCGGGCCTGCCGGCACTCACTGTGCCCGACTTATTCGGCCTATCACGAACAGACGCCATCAATGCGCTAATTGCCGTCGGTCTCGTACCGGGCGCGATCGGCTCGGCCCCGTCACAGTTCGTTCCCCCGGGCGAAGTACAGGCACAAAATCCTAGCGCGGGAATCGCCGTAGCAGTCGGGTCAATCGTTAGTTTTGTGCTATCCCTCGGAACGCCGGCCGTTGGCACGTTATTCGATTTCGAAGCGACCGTGATTTCGCAATACGCGAATAGCCCGACGATTTTGCAGCTTGTACAAAATCTGAATCAGTATGTTGACCAATCTACGAACTTCGCCAATTTTTTCAATTTCGTATGGAATGTCGACACGGCTGTTGATTTCGGCCTCGACATATGGGGGAAGATTGTCGGCGTGTCGCGGTTACTGCAAATACCGAACACGACCGACTATGTAGGGTTCGACAATGGCACACGGTCGCCGCCCGATTGGCAAAGCATGGGAAGCGACCAACCGCCATATAACGATCCGCCCGTAGGCGGTGCGCTATATACGGGGTTTAACGCCACGTCGACATATCTCCTCGGTAATGACGCGTATCGGCAATTGATTCTTGCTAAGGCATTCGCCAATATTTGCGCAACGACTGCGCCGGCCATTAACACGATTTTGCAAAACCTCTACGGTCCCGGCACGGCGTGGGTTCTCAATACAGGGCCGATGGCGATTTCCTATAATTTGACGTTCACGCCCTCCGCAATTCAGCTTGCAATTTTGCAGCAATCGGGCGTCATACCCACGCCGCCGGGCGTTTCTGTTACCATCAATACCAACGTCTAGCAGGTTTTCTCATGGCAAGCACTCTAGTTACCCCGCTTTTAATTTCCGTGCCGTTCGGCGTGGGCGCGGCAAACCCGACGTATATCAATTTGCCGATCCCGGTACCGTCGCAGATTTCGATTACCGTCAACGCGGCCTCATTCACTGACGGATTTCCGCCCAACACCATGACGCCCGAGGCGTCCGGCGGGTTGCCGTTCTTCGGGCAGGATTTGAACGGCATACTGTGGATGGTGTCTGCGTACTGCGCGAACTTCGCGGCGGGGGCGCTGCCGACATACAACGCTACGTTATCGGGCGACATATCAGGGTATCCGGTCGGTTGTGTCCTCGTGAATACCAACGGCGACGGTCTTTGGATCAACACCGTCAGCGGCAACACGACGAATCCTGACGCGGGCGGCGCGGGATGGTTTCCGTCTGCCGGCATCGGCGATTCACAGGTATCGTTGTCGTCGACCAATCGCACACTTACGGCGCTTGAGGCAGTGCGTCCGCTTATCGTTTTGTCCGGCGCGATTACGGGAAACATCAACGTTATATTTCCCGTGAATACGGGCCAGCAATGGATCATTGCAAATGCATGCACGGGCGCGTTTACGGTCACGTGTAAGACAGCTTCAGGAACTGGCGTAGCTATCCCGGCAACCAATGTGGGGGCGCCCACTTCGATTTACTGCGATGGCACGAATATACAAAATACGGGCGTGTCGACTGCCGGCCTCGCGCCGATCAATTCGCCCGCGCTGACCGGCACGCCGATAGCGCCGACCGCATCACCTGCGACAACCAACACGACGCAGATTGCCACGACAGCGTTCGTACAGGCTGCGATCACCGCGGGGTTGGCCGGGTACGCTCGCCTTGCCTCGCCGATATTCTCAGGCACGCCGACGGCGCCAACGCCCGCGGCCGGCGATAGTTCGTTGAAACTCGCCACGACAGCGTTCGTGGGTAATGCCGCGCCCGACTATCGCGCCGGTACGTTCAACAGCGTCAACGGCACCGTGACCGTCACATTTTCGACGCCGCTGGCGTTCGTACCCCTCGTGATCGTGCAATGGAAATACGCCAGCCCTGACGTGGGCCACGTAATCCCGGGCAGTGAAACCGTCAACGGATTTCAGTATTCGAACGGCAACGCAGGATTGTGCAATTATTATGCGGTCAAACCGCGATGAGTGACGATTTATCGGAATTGCGCGAACAAGTCGCGGCTTTACGCGAGGGCCGCGCGGCTCATGCCGAGAAAATTAACGCGGTAGCTACGCGCGTCGATTCGATCGCAAACGACGTAAAGACAATTCTAGGGTACATGGAGCGTACTAAGGGATCATGGAAAACCCTAGTCGCATTGGGCGGCGTGGTCGGTGCGATAGTCGAGGCGGGCCATTGGATCGTTGGCTGGCTGCATGCTACTCATTGATTTCGTCATGGCTCGGGAAGGTTGCGCGACGGACAACCACGATGGCACCGTGACAGCCTATTGGGACGCCGCCGGCAAGGTTTGGACGATCGGGTATGGGACAACCGGCCCCGAGGTTACGCAGGGCACCACGTGGCCCGTAGCGCGCTGCAAGGCCGCCCTGATATCCCGACTCGACAAGGCGCGCGGCGCAGTATGTGTCATAACGCCGCCTAACACGCAGTGGCCGGCCGGTGCGTTGGATGCCCTGACGGATTTTGTGTACAACGAGGGGTCAGGCAACTACCAGGGTTCAACCGTCCGCAAATGCGTACAGGCGGGCGATTGGGCGGGGGTCAAGACTCACCTACTCGATTGGGAGTTTGCCGGCGGGAAGCGCCTCGGGGGCCTCATCACGCGACGCGAGGGCGAGGCGGCTATGATTGGCGGCCCGGCTGCGGTATAATCCGCGCCTCATACTCAGGAGAATTCCCCGTGACCACGAATAACCCGTTTGAGAACGTCAAGGCCGGCGTGGAAACTGCCGTCGCCAAGGTTGACAGCGTTGCCTCGACCGTCAAAGCGGACTACGCCAAGGCTGCCGCGATCGTATCGACCGTCAAAGCCGACGAAGTCAAAGCCGACAACGCCGCGATTGCCTACGTCAAGGCCAACCCGAAAAAGATTGTCGCCGCAGTGGTCAGCATCGCGGGTGCCGTGCTCTCGCATTACGTGTGGGAAATCCTGTAAAACCAGTTCAGGATTTACGTGACCGCGCCGTAATGGTACTCGTATCATCGGCGTGGGTCGCGTCTACCGTTTTCATTTTCAAGCACGCGTCAGAAATCAATTTCGCTACGTGGTCGACGTTCTCGGGCGCGATCATAAGCGCCTACCATTGGCTATGTCAGCGCGACGACAAGACGCCAGATTGTGAGCACCACGAATGACCGCATTACTCGCCCTCATCCCTTCGCGCGCCTACCTGTACGGCGCGATCGTTATCGTACTTGCCCTGGCATTCGGCGGCTACACGATTCACGAACGCAACGTGGAACACGCGAAGGATGTAGCCGCGGCGTCCAAGATCGTTGCGAAGGATAACGCGGCAGTCGCCGCAGATGACGCCCACGCCCAAACCACGGAGACTCAAATTGCACTCATTTATAAGCAAGCTGTTTCAATTCCTGCCGTTGCTGATATTGGCCTCGTGTGCCAGCGCCCCGCCCGTAGTGTTCCATTGCCCGCGGCCGGCGCCGTCGCTACAGCCCCAACTGGAAACGGCCAAGCCGACAGTGGAAGCGGACATGCGGAAGGAACTTACGACCCCAGCGGATATATTCTGACGCGTTCGCACGAAGCGGACGCGCAGATAATTTATCTACAGGGGCGCATTGCCGAACTCGAAAAGCAAATGAACGACGCCCCGTGACGCACGAATTCGTGATTTAGTCCCATTTCCCGTATCGGGGGCCGCGCCATCCGCCGCGCGCGAATATCGGCCAGCCCCTAGCGTAATTCGGTAAATCATTAAGCGCAGTTTCGAATTCCACAATAGACGCCGGCCCGGCCGTCCCATGTATCTCGCTAACGGTTTCATCGTACGTGTGCATTACGATTGGGTAGCCTAATCGAGTTACATTTTCCATACCGTGCATTTGAATATCTCGGGCCGTGCCTCCTACTGCATTTTGGGTCAGAACTCCCCCGTATAAATCTTGCTGTATCCAATCTGGAGGGCCTTTTTCTGGATTAGAATTCCAGCCCCAATACGACAGGGCGAGCTCCCACGGGCTGGCATACGGCCTCGTGGCCGGCGTCAATCGCGGCTTGTGGTAGCGGATAAATCGACCGCTCGGCAATTGCATGTATAACGTGTCATCGGCGCCAACCTGGAACGCAATCAACCCGACCCGGTAGCACTGCCCGGGATTCTGTACGGCGAGGATCGCCGCGCCCTCAAGGCCATAGAGTTCCTGTCGTTCGCTCGGGCGGAACTTATCGCGCGTTTGGCCGCCCCACAATTCGACCGTGGCCGGCACCGTGTCGCGGTAGTCGAGGATCGCGCGCTTAATATCAGCGTCGGTGTCGTAGTATTGACCGGCGCCGAATTTCTTCCATCCATTGATCCAGGACGCGTACCCTCCGGATAGCTTAGCGAGTTTGCCTTGCTGGCGTAGCGGATGATGTTTGCCCCCCGTGATTTTCAGCAACGTACCGTCAGTCGCATATGTAGCGACGCCGCCCGTGTCAGTGCGGTGCTTGACGAATTCGGCAAACGGTATGCCGGTCATCATTGAAATCTGAGCTTCGTAAATCATGCCGTGCGTACGGTGCACGTCGAGTACCCATTGCTCTCCCGCGAGGGCAGCAAGCACAACGTCCTCGATTGCCGAATAGTCGGACGAAACCAACGTTTTGCCCGGGTCGGCCACGAACAGCGATCGCAGGCAATTGTTTACCACGTCGAGGGCGCCGAGTTTCGGGTAGGCCGCCTCGACGGCCGCCAGCGAACGCGTGGCTATGACCCGTAGCGCGGCGTCTACTTCCTCGGGCGTGTGCCAGTCGCCTTTATATAGATTCGCCGGCTGGGGGCCATATCCGCCCGTCCTACCGTGATGAGTCGCATGCATTTGGTACATGCCGTGAACTCGGCCGTCACTCGCCGTCTGCGCGCGCAGGGCGTACAGTTTCTTGACGGAAGCCGACCCGAGCATTTGGCGAATCTGCAGGGCCCGCAGCGCAGGCGATATCACGCCGTCACTGTCGGGTTTTAGCCGGTCAACCATGGCGTCGATTGTTTTCTCGGTCATGTCGGCCATATGAACGCCACGACCCGCAAGCCAGCCCTGTAGCTGCTTAAGTTCGGTCGGTTCAATGC
>Ga0210406_10008793_pt1 | contig 10093 bp, 8 predicted proteins | sample IncBWC30MmetaG_FD_155454 | JGI IMG/M metagenome (GOLD analysis project Ga0210406, IMG submission 155454) | Forest soil microbial communities from Barre Woods Harvard Forest LTER site, Petersham, Massachusetts, United States - Inc-BW-C-30-M | ecosystem: Environmental > Terrestrial > Soil >... | reverse complement strand
TCGATCCAACCGCCGGCTGGGAGCTACTGGTCTCTGGGAGACCGAGGATTCGCGCCTTTCCAGGGCGGGACCAATGTGTTCTCCATCTCCGATTCGTTCGACATGATTCGCGGCAGGCATGATATTAAAGTTGGCGGAGGGGTGCGCGCCAATCAGATGAACGTGCTGACCGACTCATTTCAAGACGGCTTTTTCTCGATTGGCCAGTTTACACAGGATCCGATGGCCGATCTGCTTACGGGTTTGTACACCTTCGGAGAACATGATCAGACATTCAAAGGCGCTACCACTGGCCGCCGCTGGAAGATGTTCCGCCCCTTCGTGCAGGATGATTGGCGGGTAACGCCGAATCTCACGCTGAATCTGGGCTTCGCCTGGGCGCTCGTAACGCCCATCGTCGAGGCGGAAAATCGCCAGGCAAACTTTAACTTCAGCTTCAACAGTACGTGCACACCGCAACCGGACTGCAATTTGCTTGTTCCGGGTGTGAATTCCAATGGGAGAGCGGGCATAAAGTTTGACAAGACCGCCTTCGAGCCGAGAATCGGACTCAGCTGGAAGGTGCTGGGCAGTCAAACAACGGTTCTGCGCGCTGGCTATGCCATATTCCACGACTCCTCGTGGAACATAGGCGGGCAGGGGCTCACGAATAATCTCCCGTTCCAGGGATCATCGGGTTTGGGTCCTTTCGGCTTCCCAGGGTCCTGTCCAACCTCGGCATTCAGCAACCTGAATTTTCAGGCCTGTTCCATCAGCGGAGGGTTCCCTGTCGCGCTCGGTGGTGTATTTACGAGTCCTCCGGACCTCAGCAGTTTTTTTGGTACCGTCCAGTCGCAAAATCTCAACTTCAAACAGGGCATGATTCAGCAATTCAACCTGAACCTCGAGCATCAACTCCCGGGTAACGTCGTGCTGACCGCCGGATATGCGGGGTCGCGCAGCTCCCACATCCTGGTGAATGGGCTGAACATGAACATCGGGTCGCCAGCCGCATGTTCCACTGACCCGAACTATCACCTGGGCTGCGGACTCGCCGCGGCGGCACCCTACCAGTTTAACTATATCTCCAACTTCACTGACACTGGTGCGGCTCGCTACGATTCCCTTCAGATCAAGGCTGAGACCAAGAGCGCCCGGCACGGCCTTTACATGCTCTTGGGTTACACCTATTCCCGGACGTTCGACTCCGGACTCCCTGACGGCCTAGGCAGCAACAGCGGAGCCACGTATTGGCCCCTGCCGGGGTCCAACAAAGCCGATTGGGGTGTGTCCGGGCTTAACCTGAACAACCAGTTTACGGCCAGCGTTATTTATGATTTGCCGTTCGGCAAAGGTAAGACGTTCGGCGGCAACTGGAGCGGACCGGTAAACGCCGTCCTGGGAGGTTGGTCGGTTACTTTGATTGAAAAGGCCGAGTCAGGATTTCCCATCTTCGTCTACGACAGTGCTAATAATTCCGGGGTGCACTTCCAGGACAATTTCGCCAACTGGAACCGCCCGGACCAGATTTGTGATCCCAAGAGCAGCCATCCAACGTTGCTCCAGTGGTTTAATACGCAGTGCTTTGTCGCGCCGCCCGATGGACAACTTGGAACCGCGTCCCGAACTCCTGTGTACGGCCCTCGCTTCGTGAACACAGATTTCTCGGCCGTCAAGCGCATCCACCTCAACGAGACGATTAACGCGGAGTTCCGGGCTGAGTTCTTTAATCTCTTCAACCACGCGCAGTTTAATGCGCCTGGTTCAAGCTCGACGCCCGGTGCGGACCTGGCTTCCCTGGGCAGCTTCGGGAAAATTAACTCAACCGTGGGCAACCCGCGCGTGATTCAGTTTGCCCTCAAGCTGAATTTCTAGGGCGGGTTAAGCGGGTTTAGCATAGGGCAGACTGAGGTCAACTCAGTCTGCCCTTAACTTTGTAATCTATGAATCTGAGGCTAACGATGAAATTGTCCCGGGTTTGGGTTTTCGCAGCAGCGCTACTACTGACGTTATGCCTCCCGTGCTGGGGCCAGATGAAAAGAAAGGTCATCATCGATCAGGACGCTGCCGGGCCCGCCGGAACGGACCAGCAGTCAATGCTGCTGCTGATCCAGTCGCCGCAGACGGAAGTCCTGGGCATCACGGTGGTGACCGGTGATCAGTGGCTTCATGAGGAAGTGGCGCACACCTTGCGCATGCTCGAACTCATCGGACGGACCGATATCCCCGTGGTGCCGGGGGCGGAGTATCCACTGGTAAGGCGGAAAGAAGAGGCGGAGCGGTGGGAGCAACAGTATGGTTCGGTGGCGTGGCTCGGTGCGTGGACACCCAGGTTCTATCATCCGCCGGACCAGTTGGGAGAAATGCCGGAAGGCAAACCTACGACCAAGCCCGCCGATGAAGATGCGGCCCACTTTCTGCTACGCATGGTGCATAAGTTTCCGAACGAGGTCAGCATCTACGCCGGTGGACCTATGACCAACCTGGCCCTTGCCATTTCCATCGATCCTGAATTCGCGGGTCTGGCGAAGGAACTGGTGTTTATGGGAGGAAGTTTCAATCCGCGGACGGACGATCCCGAATTCGCCAACACTCCGACTCACGAGTTCAATCTGTGGTTCGATCCGGAGGCGGCCCATATTGTACTGCGTGCGCCGTGGAAGAAAATCGTCTGCACGACGGTGGATATTTCGGTGAAAACAAGACTGACCGCGGACCTGATCGACCGCATCAAAGGGGCAGACACGCCGGCGGCACGCTACATCGGCAAATATGCCCGACTGCATGGCAACTACAATTACCTGTGGGATGAACTGGCGGCGGCGGCGTGGCTCGATCCGAGCGTGATCACGAAGAAAGAAACGCTTTTCATGGATGTCGATCTGGACCGCGGCGCCGGCTACGGCAACACCTTGAGCTGGACAGAGCGCGACAAACCTAAGATCGAGGTTCGGCCAGTCGAGGTGCAGGACGATCTGGACGTTGAAAAGTTTTACAAGATGTTTGTACATCTGCTCAGTGCGCAAACGCCACGGAAGGACTGAGTTAAGCAAGCACGGAATGAGGATTCTAAACACTCGGCGAAAGATCTCGTTGTGGTTGATCCCCCTGGTATTGGCCGCCGTATGGGCAACCCGAGCTGCGAGTCAGGAAGGGCCTGCCACCGAGCCGGCTGCGGGAGACACTCCGGAAGCGCATCTGGGCAAGGGCTACGACGCCTTGAAACAGGACATGTACGAGGTGGCCGTCAGCGAATTTCGAGCCGCCTTGCAGCTTGATCCCAGTCTCGTTCTTAGGGCGCGCTTTCCTTTGGCCGTCGCACTCTTCGAGCTGCATAAATCCGATGAAGCGCGCCAGGAGTTGGAAGCCGTACGCCGTGAAGTTGGGGATCATCCGAACGTTTTGTATTACCTGGGAAGGCTGGACCTGGAAGAGCGCAACTTCGACGGCGCAATCCGAAATTTGAACAAAGCGGCCGCTAAGCCGCCTTTCCCCGATACGGCCTACTACCTTGGTTTCGCCTATTTCAAACGGGGCGATTTGGCGCCCGCTGAGAAGTGGTTGAAGGAAGCGGCCCGGCTCAATCCGCGAGACGCTCGCGTGCTGTATCAGCTTGGATTCGTGTATCGCAAGGAGGGGCAGGAAGAGGCAGCAAGAAGAGCCCTGGCAGCTTCGGAGGAGTTACGCCGCCACGACGACCGTGAGAGCTTGCTAAAAACTGAGTGCGGAAAGAAGTTGGATCAGGGTCCCCGGGACGAGGCGCGCACTTTCTGCGAGCAACTGTATATCCCCGACGACGCAGAAAAACTCACGGCGCTGGGTACCATCTATGGGGCGCACGGAGACCTCGAAGCAGCACTCCGGCCCTTCCGCAGGGCTGCGGAGTTGGCGCCGCAGTCCCCGCAAATGCAGTACAACCTGGCGCTGGCCTACTACCAGTTGAATCAGTCGGAGCAGGCGCGCGGACCTCTTGCCAAGGCCATCCAGCGATGGCCAGATTTATTTCAATTGAACGCCCTGTATGGAGCCGTCTTGTTGAAGTTGGGTGAAGAGGTTCCGGCTTATCGGGCGCTGCAACACGCCCAGCAACTCAATCCGCAGGATTCCGGAACCACGGACCTGCTTTATAAGGTCACACTCACACTTGCACGGAAAAGCCAGGGTGCCCGGCAGTACGGCCATTCGCTTCATTACCTCGAGGAAGCGATAAAACTGCGGCCTCAGGAGCCCGAACCTCACCGAAACCTAGCGGAAATCTACACCCTGACGGACCACCCAGCCGAAGCGACCGCCGAACGGCGGGAAGCCGACCGCCTGAATAAGAATCCGGCAAACTAAGATCGCAGGCTTCCCCGCACCGGGGATCACATTTAGCCTCAATGGGAGCCGTTTTCGGGAATCCAGCGAAGGCAATCCCGCCGCGGGAATCACGGCTCGTAGAGACGAGCTTTCCCCTTGACCGCGCGTTTGCGAGGCAGCTAGCGTTTGAAAGTGAGTTATGAAATCAAGTACGGCAAAATAGCAGGGATGGTCTCAGGCGGGCGAGGAAGACGGGGTTGATTATCGGATGGGGACTGTAGTTGCAGGATTTTCGGGACCGGTGGCCGCTGTTTTTTTGCTGGCTGAGAATCGGCTGCTGCGCGAAGCTTTGTTGCGCATCTTATCGAAAAAGGACGACATCCGCGTGGTCGGGTCGGGATCGTATGGCCCCGACATGTTTGAGCAGATCGTCTCGACAGGGGCCAACGTGGTGGTGCTCGATTCGGTCGCTCCGGTTTTAGCGGAAGACGGTGTGGTGCGCGAACTGCATCAACTGAACCCAGCTATAAGAGTGGTGATGGTAGGCATGGAGCCCGAAGAGGCTGTTTTTCTTCGTGTGGTACAAGCGGGCGCTATCGGTTACGTCCTCAAAGACGCTTCGGCGCTGGAGGTAGCGCGGACCATTCGGGCAGTTGCCGCAGGGGAAGCGGTGTGTCCAGCCGTGCTCTCCGCCATACTATTTCAGTGGGTGGCGCGGCATAAGCCCGCCGTTCCGAGCTTGCACTTAAAGAACAGCCTTGGCCTCAGCCGCAGGGAGCAGCAATTGGTGGGCCTGATCGAGCAGGGGCTAACCAATAAGGAAATTGCCAGCCGGCTGAACCTCTCCGAACAAACCGTGAAGAACCACGTGCATCGCATGCTGCGCAAGGTTGGAGCACCGGACCGGCTCTCGATCGTGGAAGTGTGCCGCAACGAGGGCCTTAACGTCTAGCCGCCGCCGGCCGTGGCAGCGTAGTGAGATACCTGAGCGCAACGAAGCAAAACGCTTTCCAAGTCATCCACGGAAACCGACTCGAAGTCGCGGACCACGTGAACCGCGCCCGCGGCGGTAAGGTTCTCGGGCGTCTCATGCAACGCAACTCCCAGGCAACTTAAGCCGGCACCCACCGCCGCCCGAATTCCTGAGATGGCGTCTTCGACCGCCAGCACACGCTCTGGGGCAATCTCGATACGCTTGCAGGCCAGCCGATAAATAGTGGCATCAGGTTTGCCCAGAAGCACATCTTCCCCGGTCACGACTACCTGGAAGCAATTCTGCAATCCCATCCCAGCCAGCGTCGAGCGTGCGCGGGTGCGGCTGGCGGAGGTCGCTAGTGCCAGAGCAGCGCCACTACGATGCAACTCGCGCACCATACGGACTGCGCCCGGAACAGGAGTAACCTCGAGTTGTATTTGCCGGAAGATGCAATCCTTGCGGCGGCCAAATTCCTCGAGCTCCGGACCTGGACAATCCCCGAGAAAATGCCGCAGGATGTCGCCGCGCTTGCGGCCGTCCAGAATAAAGTCCAGCTCGGACTCGGGGACGTCGCGCCGGAGCGTCTGAAAAAACAAGCGCCAGGCCTTGCGATGCACCGCATGGCTGTCGACGAGGACGCCATCCATATCAAAGACGACGCCGCCCAGTTGTCCGAGCCTCATGGGTTCTCTCCGGATAAGATGCTCTGCGCCTCGAGGCCACACCCAGCCGCTCGAGGCGTACCAGAATCTGGGCTTCCACTTTGATCCGGCGAGCCTGCGTCGCCGCCGTCACCGGGCCAAGTGCTCTGTGCCATTTGGTAGTTGGGGAGAGTGCCGATGTCTAGCACGTAGTCTTCAATTGGGTAGGCCAGCATTTTGCCGAGGAGTTGAGGCAAGACGTGAAAAGCAATATCCGCCGGAACGCAGGGCGGGATCAGATCGAAAAGAAGGGGACTTGCCACCATGAGTCCGGAGAAGACCCAATTGCTGCGCGGGGTTTGAGGTTTTTCCTCGAAGCCGATGATGACTCCCGTATCGTTTGCGATGGCAACACCGCAGCGCGAAGGGTCGGGCACCTGGTAGAGACCAAGAGTCGCGATGCGTCCGTGGCGGAAATGGAATTCACTCATGCGCCTCAAGTTTGCGTTAGTGAGAACGTCGGAATAGAGAATCCAGAACGCGGGATCGGAGCCGACCCAGTCTCGATTTGCGGCCAGCGTCCCCGCGGAGCCAAGCAATCGGTCTTCATGGACGATACGAACGTTCACCGGTGACTTGTTCCTCCGGAGATGCCGTTCGATGGGCTGAGAGTGAGCGTGCAGGTTGATGAGAACGTCAGTAATGCCTGAACGAGCGCAGAGATCGAGCCAGATGTCGAGCAGAGCTCGGCCACGAATCGGCACCAGGCACTTGGGAACCGAATCGGTGAGTGGACGCAAGCGCGTGCCGTGTCCCCCGGCCAGTAAGAAGGCTTTCAATGTGGGATCTCGTGATCGCAATGTCCGACGGAAATCATACGGCCGCCGCAGATGATAGAGGCAGAAAGGTCCATCGCGTGCCCGCGTGCTCGTCGTGATCGATGAAAGGATCATTCACGATGACTTGAGCGCCCTGACCGTCGAAGGCAAAGGCCATCTCCTGCACACCCTCGTGGTGCATCGCGGAGCGCACGGCATTCTGGCATGCGGGTTCGGAGTAAAGCAGAAGGAATCCTCCACCACCGGCCCCGGTTATCTTGCCGCCCAACGCGCCATGCTCGCGCGCCACCCCGTAGAGGTGGTCGATGCGCGGGCTGGAAATGCGGTGGGATATGCGTTTCTTGGCTTGCCAGGCATCGTCGAGCAGATGGCCGAAGTGTTCCAAGTCGCCGCACAGGAGAGCCTGTTTGGTCCATTGCGATAATCAGGACGTCCGGCTGCACTTGTTCGACAATATCCGCCAGGTCACTCTCATTCTGAACCTCACCCACAACCTCAATGTCGGGTTGGTCGGCAATCGTAGCCATCACCAATTCCCGCATCAAGCGCGGATGATTTGCGACCAGCACTCGGACTCGTTTCACGAAGCAATCCCCAGCGCAGAGCATAGGTCGCACACCCCGCAAGCACAAGGTTCAAAAGCGATCTATGAAAGAATTCCATCGGCAAGAAGCAGCCGGTACTGAAGGGAACAATTGGCGAAGGACTAAAGCAGATCCAAGCGGTACTAAAGCTCGTACTAACTAGGTACTAATCCGAGGGCTGAAACATACTTGCTTTAATCACTTTCCTTCGACGCCGTGAACAGTTAGAGTGTTGTTCCGACCGGCCTGAAGACGAGTCTCTTCCGGACCGTTAAGATGCCCGAGCGGACTCCGGAATTTCGCACCGCAAAATGAGGTTACCGTGAATTGGCTTCTCAAACTTTGGACTCTTTCCTTCCTCTTGTTTGCTACCTTGGCGTTGGGCGCACAACAGACTCCCTCGGATCCGATGTTGACTGCCATGCAGCAGGAGTTGGATCGCTCGTTGCAGAATTTGAAAAAGACGCCGGTGCCGCCATACTTTCTCTCGTATCAGCTGACGGATAACCGGAGCACCCAGGTCGCGGCATCGTTTGGCGCGCTGACTACCAGTTCGGATCAGACGACCCGCCTGCTCGATCTTGACCTGCGAGTGGGAGACTATTCGCTCGACAACACCCATGCGCTCCGCGACGCTGGCCGGATGCCAGACTTCTCGGATCGGTTTGAGCGGCAAAAGATTCCGATTGAGAACGATCCCGACGCTCTCCGAGTCGCGCTCTGGCATGAAACAGAACGCAAATACCGGAGCGCCGTGCAGCGCCTCCAGCAGGTGAAGGCTAACGTGCAAGTCAAGGTCGAAGCTGAAGACCGCTCTGGGGATTTCTCCCACGAAGCAGCCGAGACCCACTTCGAGCCTCCCGCCCCTTTCTCAGCAGACAAGGCCGCCTGGGAGAAGAAGGTGCGCAGTTACACCGCACCCTTCGCCTCGCACAAGGAGATTATCGAGAACAGCGCCGAGGTGATTGGGGAGGTGGAAACCCGGCGCTATGTAAACAGCGACGGTAGCCGCATCCAGATTTCGTCGCCGTTCTATCGCATCATCATCTCAGCCACGGCCAAGGCCGACGACGGGATGGAACTGCCCTTGCACCAAACCTATATGTCGTTCCGGCCTGAGGGCCTGCCCGACGATGCCACCGTCATGAAGGATGTAAACTCCATGGTCGAAACTCTGCTGGCGCTGGTGAAAGCGCCCCTGGCAGAGCCCTACACCGGGCCGGCAATTCTCTCGGGACGATCGAGCGCGGTCTTTTTCCACGAAATCTTCGGCCACCGGGTCGAAGGACAGCGCCAAAAAGATGAAGATGAAGCGCAAACTTTCAAGAAGAAAGTAAATCAATCGGTCCTGCCGGATTTCCTCTCGGTTTACTCCGACCCTACCCTTAAAGCGCTCGGGAGCACTGAACTCGTAGGCTACTATCCCTACGATGACGAAGGCGTAAAGGCCTATCGCGTGACTGTAGTCGACAAGGGAATCCTGAAGAACTTCCTGATGTCGCGGGCTCCGATTGAGGGCTTCGATCACTCCAACGGACATGGGCGGCGGCAACAGGGCTACCACGTGGTGGCGCGGCAGTCGAACCTGGTGGTGGAGTCTTCCAATCACGTCTCCCGCCCTGAATTGAAGAAGCTGCTGATCGAGCAGATCAAAGCCGCCAATAAGCCGTACGGACTCTTCTTCGACGACATCGAGGGCGGTTTCACCTTCACACAGCGAGTGATACCGAACGCTTTTAATGTGAGGCCGACCGTGGTGTACCGCATCTATGCCGACGGGAAAGAAGAACTCGTGCGGGGAGTGGACCTGATCGGCACACCGCTGATCGCATTCAGCAAGATCGTGGCCGTGGACGACCAGGTGGCGGTGTTCAACGGCATGTGTGGTGCAGAGTCGGGCTGGGTGCCGGTCTCAGCGTCATCTCCCGGGCTGCTGGTTTCACAGATCGAAGTCCAGCGGAAGGAAAAGTCGCAGGAGCGAGCTCCGCTTCTGCCGCCACCTCCTGCGCTCCAGTCGAAATGAGGAGAACTGGAAGTGTTTTGCGCCACCAATGTGAGGTCCTTATGAGATCAAAAGTAGCAGCCGCAGCACTAGCTCTTTTCTTCGGAGCATTCGCACACGCTCAAAACGACATTGCCATGAAGGCGATGAAAGATGAGATGGCGCGTTCTATCACCGAACTTCAGTTGCAGAAGATGGACAAGCCCTACTTCCTCGCCTACCGCATGGACGAGATCAACCAGACCACCGTATCGGCAATGCTGGGCAGCCTGACCGAGGAGCAGCCCTCGCGCATACGGTTGATCGGGGTTGAGATTCGCGTCGGCGACTACGCCCTCGACAACAGCAACTACGTATCATTGCGCAATTTCGGCGGCGGAGCGGGCATGTTCAACAGTATCAGCCAGGCCCCCCTGGATGACAATTACCAGCAGATCCGCCGCGATTTCTGGCTCGCCACCGACACTCAGTACAAGAAAGCGCTGGAGGACCTCTCCGCCAAGCGCGCCGCGCTGGAGATGCGCAAGCATACCGACGACATTCCCGATTTCAGCAAGGAAGCTCCTAATACTCAAATGGAACCGCCGGAAAAAACGCAGGCGGGCGATGAACTGAAGGCTCTGGCGCGGGACGTTTCCGCGGTATTCAAGAACACTCCGGAAATCTATGGCTCGTCAGTCGATCTCCAGTACCGCAATTACTACACGCGCTACATGAACAGTGAGGGCTCTTCCTTTACCCGCGCCCAGCCGCTTTTCAAGCTGCAGATCAGC